>Ga0272441_10002350_pt1 | contig 38343 bp, 30 predicted proteins | sample SSMProp6N_FD_193582 | JGI IMG/M metagenome (GOLD analysis project Ga0272441, IMG submission 193582) | Marine sediment archaeal communities from Little Sippewissett salt marsh, Falmouth, MA, United States - SSM-Prop-6N | ecosystem: Environmental > Aquatic > Marine > Wetlands > Sediment ... | reverse complement strand
TATACTGCTCCCCTTTAACAAAAGCACCATTTTAAGATAGAATAATCTCTAAGATAAGAGAAAGGAGTCTTATTCTATGAAACGTCGCAAATGGAGCAGTGAACAAAAATTAAAGATCGTACTTGAGGGTCTATCCGGACAAATAGAGATTGGAAAACTCTGTAATAAATATCAGATATCCCAAGCTCTCTACTACCGTTGGAGAGACCAGCTCTTGAGTCACGGTCACCAGGCCTTTGAAACGAAGAATATCACCAGGAAAGAACAACGCCTGGAGGATGAAAATCGTCACCTGAAACAGATCATCGGTGACCTGACCATCGAGTTAAAAAAAAGCGAGTATCTATGATGAAACGGAAGAAATCCTTATCGGTTTTAAAAAGAAATGCCATGATCCTGAACCATTTAAAAAGCCTAAAGGCCGATCATCCCTTCTGGGGTTACCGGAGATGCTGGGCTTATCTCTACTACCGGCAGGGTATAAAAATCAATAAAAAGCGTATCTACCGCTTGATGAAGGAGAATAACCTCTTGGTCACCAAACTAAATAAATATAGGGCAAAACGCAAGGTTTCTCGCCCCAAACCAAAGGCTACCTGTCCCAACCAGATCTGGGGTACGGATATGACCAAAATTAAGATTGGCTCCTGGGGTTGGCACTACCTAGTTGTTGTCCTTGACTGGTATACCAAAGAGATGGTTGGTTATACACTGTCTTTGCAATCAAAAAGCAAGGACTGGCAGGAAGCCTTAAATCAGGCGGTCAATCATTGTTTTCCTGAAGGCATCAAAAATAGCTTGAAAAATACGCTTTACCTGGTCTCGGATAATGGGTGCCAGCCGACATCTTTATCCTATATGAAGGCTTGCTCTGACTTGGGAATCAAACAGATCTTTACAAGCTGGTGCAATCCTAAAGGAAATGCCGATACCGAAAGGGTCATCCGGACCTTGAAGGAAGATTTAGTCTGGCCACAGGATTGGGAGCATCCGTTTCATTTTCAAATAGCGCTTGCAAAGTGGATTGATAATTACAATTATGATTTTCCACATCAGGCTTTAAATTATCAAACCCCTTGCGAATACCATGAAAGTTATGTTAAAAATAAAGAGAAAATACTAACTTAAAATATATGCTCTTAATGGGGAGCATTACACTTATCTTTTAGTTCTATAAGCAATGCAAAAACAATGGATACGTAATAATATCTCATGATAGAATAATTAAATACAGTTAGTGTTATCAATCGGAATTTTATCAAACAAAAAAAATAGATTATGAGATATATCTGGAAGAGTAAGGTTATAGAATAAAGTAGATTTTTTTGGAATAAAAAAATGCAATTCTAAACAATTTAATTTATTAGGTGTTAGATATTTTACACACATCTTTAGGCTAGATGATATTGAAACTGAATGCTTTTATTGGCGGACACCCTTACTACCATTGCAATCATGCAATTTACGAGATGTAAATGGTATAATCTTAATTGTATTTTCAGCCTTCATGGAATTTTTATTATTAGAATAATTAAACTAAGTACTATATGAAATTTTCTGACAAAATATTATTTCTTGAAAGCTTCACTTTCCAGGGAATAATATCAATTCTTTATTAATAGACATCGTAAAACCAACTCAACTTGATCTTGAAAATAGCCTTTTTCTAAAAAAACATGCATCTGTATATAAGCTGCCAATATGTAAAAATGTGTTAAGTAGTTTCTTCTATTATATAGATTGTTATTTACCTTTTATATAAAATAATTGTTTATAATCCATTTCTACTCTTTTCTCTTAAAAAAGTGGGGATTTCTAAATCATTATAGTCAATTGAATCCTGGTCAATTTCCTCTTTCACAACTCTTTCTGGTTTTGCACTTATAGTCTCTTTCTCAGAATCAAAACCTGCCGCAATAACTGTTATTTTAATACCATCTTCTAACTTTTTATCGATAACAGCACCAAAAATAATATCCGCTTCCGGATTTGCAGCTTGAGAAATAATTTCCGCTGCTTTATTAACTTCATGTAAAGTAAGATTTAATCCACCGCTAATATTAAATAGAATACCTTTTGCTCCATGAATGTTTGTTTCCAGTAGAGGGCTATTAATCGCACTTTGAGCTGCTTTTCTTGCCCTATCCTCACCACTGGCCCGGCCAATTCCCATGATTGCTGTTCCGGCATTTTCTATAATCATTTTCACATCAGCAAAATCAACATTGATCAATCCTGATTCGACAACAATATCAGAAATACCATGAATACCATCGAGCAGCACTTCATCAGCGACTTTAAATGCATCCATCATAGAGGTATTTTCATCAACAATTTTCAGCAGCCTGTCATTAGGAATGACAATGAGTGTATCAACGCTCTCTTTTAACATCCTAATACCCTCTTCTGCCTGTCTCATTCTTTTGTGACCTTCAAAGGTAAACGGCTTAGTTACAACACCAACAGTAAGTGCTCCAATATCTTTTGATAGCTGTGCAATGATCGGTGCACCTCCCGTACCAGTTCCTCCTCCCATGCCTGCTGTAATAAAAACCATATCTGCTCCGTCCAAAACTTTCGCTATTTTTTCTTTATCTTCTTCAACAGCTCTACGTCCTATTTCAGGGTTTGATCCGCTACCCAGTCCTTTTGTAATACTGCTACCTATTTGAATTTTTTGTTCTGCATTAGAGAATGCTAATACTTGGGCATCAGTATTTGTGGAAACATACTTTACCCCCTGTAATTTTGCTTCTATCATACGGTTAACGGCATTTCCACCGCCGCCACCTACTCCGATGACTTTTATATCAACCAATTGACCAATTCTATTACTCGGGTTATGCAATTTGTATCCTCCTTATTCTAATCGTCACATTTTTAAAAATATTTATCAAAAAAAATCTTTTAACCATGAAATGGCTCTCCCAAAAATATTTCCTACCTTCACTTTTTTCTTTGAGAACTTATAAATACTGCCGGAAGAGTTCTTCTCGTTCGCAAAATTCAATAATCCAATCGCGGTTGAAAAAGATGGATCATTCACCATGTCCGCCAATTCTCCTTCATACCGGGGATAACCAATGCGGATAGGAAGATTTATAACCTGTTTGGCAATCTCAATCAATCCCGATAGACGGGAACTGCCACCTGTAATTATAACTCCGCCCGGAATCATCTTTGAATACCCGGATTTCATTAATTCATTTTGAATCAGACTAAATATTTCACTTACTCTGGGCTCAATGATCTCTACAAGATAATCCATTGGAATTTTATGTTTTTTATTTGTTTCAGAGCCTTTAATTTCAATGTTTCTTTTATGTTTATCTTTTATCTCAGTCGCACTTCCATAATTTAATTTAACTCTCTCAGCTTCTTCAATGGAAGTTCTTAATCCAATAGCTAAATCATTTGTAATTTGATTTCCTCCAACTGGTAATACGGAAGAATACACTAGGGCACCTTCTATAAATATTGCAATCTCAGTGGTTCCGGCACCAATATCAACTAACATAGCGCCTATTTCCTTTTCGGCATTGCTTAAAACTGTATTACTCGCTGCAAGCGCTCCAAAGACAACCTCGTTTATACTAAGAGAAGAACCTTCAATTGATTTAATCAAATTTTGAACTGCCGTCATGGAATCTGTTATGATGTGTACTTTACACTCCAGTCTTGCTCCGGACATTCCCAGGGGATCGACTATGCCACTTTGTCCGTCAACAATAAATTCCTGACTCAATGCATGTATCAACTCTCTTTCAGAAGAGATAACACCTGCCTTGGCAGCTTCAATGACTTTTTGAATATCATTTTCGTTGATTTCTGGAGAATTGTTCGATATCGCAATGACACCCTTGCTATTTAAAGAAGAGATATGATTGCCGGCAATGGAAATAAAGGCTGAACTGATTCTTAGACCAGACATTCGTTCAGCACTTTCAAGTGATAATTTAATTGATTGGATAGCCTTATCTAAATCGATAATTACACCTTTTTTTATACCTGAGGATGGATTTTTACCAATGCCAACAATTTCTAACTGATTGTTCTCATCAAGTTCACCGACAATAGTGCATATTTTACTGGTACCAATATCCAAGCTAACCACTAACTCATCTTTCACCATTTTTACTTCCTCCTGCATCCATTTTGTATCCGCATGATTTTCATTTCCATCATCCAGAAAATATTTTAGAAATATCATTTATTCACTTTCATTATTAAACTATCCTGAAATCGTAAATCCAGATAATCAATCTCTAACTGTTCGTAACTGATTTTTTCCAACGCTTCTCTAATTAAATTTTCCCCATTTATAATTTCTTCTGCCTTATTTACTCGAATTTTTATAGATTCATTTTTATTACAGACTAAAAAAATGCCGGAATCCATAATTCTAACTTCGCAAAACATCTTTGGTAAAATGACTTCAATGCAATATATAATTTCCAGGGCATCTCTAAAATTGGGCTCAATGATTCTTTCACCGATCGCATAATGGTCATTTTTATAACCATTTATAAGTGGTAATTTTTCGTCCTTCTTCCCATTCTGGTTTAAAAAACAAAGAATTACTCCATCTTTACTGCATTTGCAACATCGTTTGCCAATATTTACAACCGCTGCTGCTTCTCTTTCTCTAATGTTTATGGTAATTTTATCCGGAAATATTTTTTTTACTTCTACATCCATGATCCATGGTTCATTGGCAAGATTCGAAATAAGCTTTTCTTTGTCCAACAAAAAAATATTACTATCTAACCTTACTCCGGAGACATGAAATATAGTATTTTCATCTAGGAAATTATTTCCTTGAATTATCACATCTTTAATTCTAAATAAATTTGAGTGGAAGAGGAATTGAAAAAAATACCAACCAAAAATCCCTAACAGACAATAGATTAAAATTATTCTTGATATACTTATTCTTTTTGAAGGATTACCTTTGTTTCTTTCCGGGAATTTTTCTATTTCTACTTTTAATTCTTCATCTAAATCATTATTTAATCTCATGTTCATTTCCCTGAAATCTTTCTTCAGCTGTTCCGATCATATTTTATTTCAATTTCTCGCACATTTAATTAATTATAGAATATTTTTACGATAAAAAAAATATTTTTTATAAAAATATTATTCAATTCCAATAATTTCAATTTCGCGCTCTAAGTGAATTCTATATTTTTCTTCTATTCTTTTTTCTATTTCTCTGATTAAATGTAATATATCATTTGCAGATGCATTTCCCCTGTTTATGATGAAATTAGCATGAACATTAGAAACTTCGGCGTTTCCTTTTCTGAGACCCTTTGCGCCAGCCTTATCGATTAAAGCACCGGCAGAGAAACCTGCTGGGTTTTTAAAAATACTACCGGCATTATATCCATTAACCGGCTGCTTATTTAGTCGAAACTTTTTATTCTTCTCCATTTTCGAAATAATATTTTCTTTTTTGCCATGAGCTAATTCTAACTCTACTTTAGTAATTATAAATTTTTCTACTCCAAACTCGCAGGACCTATATCGAAATTTCAAGTTGTTTTTAGTTATTTTTATTATTCTATTTTCTGGTGTTAATATGGTTATATTTCGGATTATATCCGATATAGAATTACCTCTAAAACTAGCATTATTTATAATTGCGCCACCAAGAGTTCCGGGAATATTAATTGAAAATTCCAAGCCGCTTAAATTTTGTTTAAAAGCATATTGACTTATAGAAGGTAAACTGACTCCAGCACCTGCTTTCAATATTCTACCAGATTGAGTTATGTTTTTAAATCCTTTTCCCAATTGCATGACAATTCCTTTTAACCCTTTATCTCTAATCAGCAAATTAGTACCATTTCCAATAAATTTATAAGGGATTTTCATCTTAACAGCAACTGAGAAGATTCTTTTTAATTCATCTATATTTTCCGGAACATAATAAAAATCAACCGGCCCACCGATTCTATACGATGTATGGTTTTTTAATGGTTCGTTTAGCTTAATCTGTTTTTCAAATCCAGATTTTTTCATTTCTCGAAAAAACGATTCTTTATAAGATAATTCAGTCAATAAAGGCACCTTTCATCTCATATTTTTTTCGCTAATTCCTGACCAATCGTCCAGATATCCCCTGCTCCCATTGTAATTACAATATCGCCGGATTTCACTATTTTTTCCAATCGTGGGAGAATATCATCTTTGTAGGGAATATATTCCACATTATGATGTTCACTTTTTTTTACTTCATTAAAGATAGTTTCTCCACTAATACCGGCAATCGGATTCTCATTTGCCGAATATATATCATTGATGATAATTCGATCTGCCTCCATGAATGCATTCCCGAATTTTCTTGCCAATAATTTGGTTCTACTAAATCGGTGAGGTTGGAAAACAACGATGACTCTTCTATTTTTCCAACTGTTTTTTAATGCACTTAGAGTTACTTTGACTTCAGTAGGATGGTGTGCATAATCATCGAGTATCATGATGTCATCCTTGTTCTCTGAAATAATCTCCATTCTTCTTTTTACGCCGCGAAAATTGTTTAATACTTGCGATATTTGTTCATATTTTATTCCTAATTCACATCCAACAGCTATAGATGCAAGAGCATTTAATACATTATGGTACCCTGAGCTCTTCAAAGATAAGTCACCCATTTTTCTACCATGATAATAAACAATGCATTTTGTATTAAACCTGTTAAAATAAATGTCTCCTGCTTGAAAATCAGCTTTACTTGAGAGACCATAAGTCATAGCATTTATATCATGATTTTTATACAGTTTCTGATTATTAAGGCAATCGATACATAAAATCGCTTTTCCACTAGAATCTATTCTTTCAACAAACCTTTCAAAATCTCTTAATATATTGTCCATATTTTTGTAATATTCCAAATGATCATCTTCAATATTGGTAATGACTGCTATTTTGGGATATAAATTTAAAAAAGTTCCATCACTTTCATCGGCTTCAGCAACAACATATTTACCTAAACCATATTTTGCGTTACTATGAAAATTATTTCCTTCTCCGCCAATAATGACAGTTGGGTCAAAATCCGTTTGTTCTAATAGAAATCCAATCATGGATGTAGTTGTTGTCTTTCCATGTGTACCTGCAATTGCAATTCCAGTTTTATGTTTCATGATTTCAGCCAACATTTCGGCTCTTTTCAATATTTTTATCTTTTTTCTACGTGATATCTGTATTTCGGGATTTGTTTCCGGTATTGCTGAAGAAATAACAACTAAATCCACTCCATTTACATGGTCCTCATGATGTCCCTGATAACAAATAACTCCCTTTTTTTTCAATTTATCGGTAATTTTTGAAGATTTTAGATCCGATCCGCTTATTTTATGTCCCAAATCTAAAAGAATGAATGCAATGCCACTCATACCTACTCCACCAATTCCAATAAAATGTATATGTAATTTTTCTTTTAACAATTTAAAACGACTCCAATCACTAAATTTAATTTAAAATGTTACCAACCTTAAAAGTAAAAGTATCTTTTTGGAAATATAATTCTTTTATTATCTATTTTGAATTTATAAACGGAACATATAAAAGTCTCAATCCAAGTCATCTTACTATTTTGACACAAATGATTCAGTTTGCAGGTGATTCAAAATTTCATTTATGATCTTTTCGGCTGCATCGGTTCTGCCTATATTTTTACTCTTTTCTGCCATAATATTTAACTGATTATCATTATCTATTACAAAAGATAAAACAGAGGCTAACTTTTTACCTGTTAATTCTTTATCTAAAATGACCATGGCTGCGCCATTCTTCTCAAATATTCTAGCATTCACTTCCTGATGATTGTCTGTTGCAAAAGGATATGGAATAATTATTGACGGAATCCCATAAGCACTCACTTCCGCTAAAGTGGTTGCTCCTGCCCTGCAGATAATAATATCTGCAATCCGGTAAGCTGTGCTCATTTCATATATATAAGGCATGACGCGTAAGTATGAGTCATCGATTGAGATGTGAGAATTTACCGTATTATAATCTTCTTCACCGCTCACCAAAAGTACTTGCCATTCATTTCTAAAGTTTTCTTGAAGTAACTTTATCCCGTTGATTACAGCACTGTTTATGGTAGCAGCACCTTTACTCCCTCCAATGACCAAAATAGTTTTTTTTGATGAATTTAGTCTAAACTTCCGGTAATTATCCTCAGTTATTTGATTTATTTTCCATAAACGTATTGGATTACCGGAAAAAAATAAACGCTCTTTATATTTAAAATATTTGCCGGATTGTTTAAAGCTAATAAAAGTTTTAATTGCGAAACATGAAAGTAATTTATTTGTAATACCGGGTATAGCATTCTGCTCATGAATAAAGATCGGAATTCTTAAAAATGATGCCATTAATACAACTGAACCGCTAACATATCCACCGGTTCCAATAACGCAATCCGGCTGATATTTTTTTAAAATTTTAAAAGATTGTACCAGGGAGATAAAAAAGATAAAAACTGCCTTTATGCTATTAAGGCATAATTTTCTCTCTATTCCTCTAGCATTAATGGTTTTTATTTCAAATCCTTCGTGTGGAATTATCTTTGTTTCTAATCCCCTATTAGTACCCACAAAAAGTATGTCGTTCTCGTTGTCCCTAGCTTTAAATTCACGAGCTAAACTGATTCCAGGATAAATATGTCCACCTGTCCCACCACCCGAAATCAATATTTTTAGACCCATTCATCTACTCCCGTTTTTTTTTACATCATCTTTCATTTTAAATCTCGAGATATTCAACAGTACACCGATACTCAACATATTTATAATTAAGGAAGTTCCTCCAAAACTAACAAAGGGTAATGTTATTCCGGTTGTTGGTAACATTTTAGTGACTACTCCAATATTTATTATACTCTGAAATGCGATGACAAATGTAATTCCGATTGCCAACAAACATCCAAAATCATCAGTCGATTGTGACGCTATTCGATACCCTCTCCATAATAATATACTAAATAGGACTATGACAAGCACAGTTCCAAAAAACCCTAATTCTTCACCTATTATTGAAAATATAAAATCAGTATGTTGGTCAGGAAGATAAAAAAACTTCTGCCGGCTTTCAGCAAGCCCTACCCCGGTTATCCCACCGCTTCCAAGGGCTACCAGTGATTGAATAACATGAAATCCGCTATCCAGAGGATCTTTCCACGGATTGAGGAAAGCAAGCAATCTGACCTTTCTATATTCTTCCCGTAATAATATCAAAGCTCCCAGGGGAATTGTAGCAGCTATCAGAGAAAACAATTGAATTATTTTTGTTCCTCCGACAAACAGCATTGTAAAAGAAATTCCCAATATGATAAGCGCAGTGCTAAAATCCGGTTCTTTTAAAATCAATACAAATATAATTCCAATAATAATAAGTGAAGGCAATATGCCTTTTTCAAAGGTTTTTATCTCTCTTAAATCTTTTCTGGTCATTGATTCTGCCATATACAGAATCAAGGCAAATTTTGCAACTTCGGAGGGCTGAAATGAAAAATATTCTAAATTAATCCACCGGGTAGCGCCACCGGCTGACCTACCGACTCCCGGAATGAAAACCATTGCTAATAGCATAACAGATAAAATTAAAAGCGGGGTACTGATTTTTTTGTAAAAATGATAATCTATGTTCATGCTGAACAATAAAACTGCCAACGCTATTATAACATAAACAATTTGTTTTTTTAAAAAATAATAACTATCCCCATACCATTTTTCTGCCATGATAAAACTTGAACTAAAAATTATACATGTACCGATGGATAAAAGCATAATAACAACTGCAAATAATAAATAATCAGGAGATTTTCTTTCTAATATCATACAATTTATCCCTTTTTCTCTAAAAAATCATATACAAAAATTCATTGTGAAAAATAGAATGACTTATATCAAAATATTTTCTTTAAAAAATATCATTTCTATAGTGTTACTCTAAATATCTTCTTAAAATTCAGCTAAATAAACAATTAGATTATCGTTTTATTATTCTGAAAATTTCTTTGCTCTTCTGACTTTTCTTCCTGTATACAGTAATAGGAGTCATTTTTTTACATTTGCGTTGAATATTAATAATACAGCATTACCCCAAAGACTCCTAAAAATAGACCAATCAACCAGAATACTCTTACAATTCTCGGCTCTTTCCAGCCACACATCTCAAAATGATGATGAATGGGGCTCATTTTAAATATCGTTTTTTTCCGAATTTTTACCGAACCTACCTGTACGATAACTGATAGAGTTTCAAGAACAAAAACTCCGCCAACAATAATCAATAAGAATTCTGTTTTTGTAAATATTGCAACAGAAGCGAGTGCGCCACCTAAGGTAAATGAACCTACGTCTCCCAAAAATATTTTTGCTGGAAAAATATTAAAAACTAAAAACCCTAGCGAAATGGATGCAATAATTAATGCAAAGATACCGACCGGCCATTGTTCCTGTATAATTGCGATAGTGGAAAAACTTAGCATCGCCACAAATATCAATCCAGTGGCAAGACCATCCAAGCCATCGGTTAAATTGACTGCATTTACCGTACTGATCATTACAATCATAATGACCGGAATAAAGAATATTCCTATATTGATACTTGTTTCAGATGAAAAAACATAGACCCTACTATCAATTCCGACGATATTTTGAAGTGAAATTGCAACTATGATTGAAAAAATGATTTGAAAAAATAATTTCGCAGATGTTGTAAGTCCCATGGACCTTTTTTTTATAAATTTAATCACATCATCCAACAAGCCAATCAAACCAAATCCTAAAGTGATAATCAATGAATATATGATCACCGGGTGATGCGGGAGGAATAATAGAAAAACCATGATTAAAGTTATTAAAATAATAATTCCACCCATTGTCGGGGTACCCATTTTATGTTGATGAAGATCAGGACCTTCCTGGCGAATTTGTTGGCCTATTTTGTACTTTTTTATGATTTTTATAAAAAAAGGAAGTAAAATAACAGGAATAAGAAAAGATAAGATAATAATAACCGGCCAATTAACCATTTTGCCACCTTTTTAAATATTTTGTATAATATAAATTGAGATAGTATTGAATTTTCTCCATTTCCATGCCACGAGAACCTTTAATTAACAAGAAATCATTTGGTTTTAATCTACGTGATAATTGTTGAGAAAGTTCTTTTTTTTCCTCTTTCGCAAAAGAAAAAATATGATCAGATGCCATTCCGTATTCAAGTGCGGACTGACCCATTACTTTTCCGCCTTCACCAACTGTGAATAATAACTCAAAGGAAGAATTGGCTATTTTTTCACCAATTTTTTTATGAAAATCTCTTGATCTTGCTCCCAATTCCAGCATATCACCTAAAATAGCAATTTTTCTATTTTTCCTGGCAATTTGCTGAGCAGTCACCAAAGCGGCGTTAACTGATGAAGGACTCGCATTATAAGCATCATTTAAGATTTTTATTCCATTAAAAAAGGGTAAAATCTGCATATGCATCTTAATCGTTTTGAAGGCTATTAATCCTTTTACAATTGAATGACCATCCATCCCCACCGCATATGCTACCGCAGCAGCAGCAAGTGCATTATAGACATTGTGTACACCTAATAGTGAAAATGAAAGATCCTCTTTAATATATTGTCCTATTTTCAGATGAAACACCATCCCCTTTTCATTGTTATAGCGAATATCTGAAGCCATGACTTCACTTTTGTTTTGAATCCCATAAGTAATATATTTTTTGCCTTCTGTTAATTCCCTTGCTTTAAGATAAAAATCATCATCTCTATTCAACACTGCAATGCCATCGTTCTTTAATGCAGATAAAATCTCTGATTTTGCCCTGAAAATATTTTCTCTGCTGCCTAATAAACCAATATGAGAATCTCCAATATTAGTAATTACAGCAATGTTCGGCTGTACAATTTTAGTTAAATGACTGATTTCCCCTAATCCCTGCATTCCCATTTCCACAATCAGTAATTCATGGCAATCCTGAAGGTTGAATAGAGTCAAAGGAATTCCTATTTCGTTATTAAAATTTCCGACAGTTTTCAGAAGACAATAACTACGAGATAGAATAGAAGAAATTAACTCTTTTGTTGTGGACTTTCCAGTGCTTCCGGTTACACATATATTCTTCGTCTTAAATTCATTTTTTAGATATCTCGCCCAATCCTGTAAGGCTTTTACTGTATCTTCGACTTCAATGATGACTTTATTTTTGTGCGTTTCTTTTATCATGTTTGAAATCTTTGAATTCGTATTCACTACAATACCACAGGCTCCCTTATCAAACGCATCCAATAAAAATTTATGTGCATCAAAATTTGGACCGCATAACGCAAAAAAAAGGTCACCAGATTTTAAAGTTCTGGTGTCTATTGAGATAGAGTTAACCGGTAAATCAGGTTTTCCCTGTATTAATTTTCCCACTACTGCACGCATTAGATCTTTTACATAAAATATTTTCAATATTTATTTCCCCAATATTTTTTTCCGAACGACTTCTTCATCATTATGATGAATGGCTTGATGGTGAAATATTTGCTCCGTTTCAGGTCCTTTTCCGGCAATTAAAACGATATCATCCTTATTGGCTCTTTCTAAAGCATAATTGATTGCTTTTGCCCTATCAATGATAATCTTATATTCCGAAGTATATTTTTTTACACCATTTTCAATCTCGCCGGCAATGTCTAAAGGATTTTCGCTTTTCGGATTATCCGCTGTGATAACTATCTCATCGCTAAAACGGCCCAAAACTTCACCTATAGTTTCCCTTACTTGATGATATTTTTCTCCCCCATGTCCGAATACTGTGATTATTCGCCCTTTTGCAAAAAGCCTTAAATTTTGTAAAATATTTCCCAATCCATGGTAATTATGCGCAAAATCAATGATGACAGTATAATTTTGACCATATTTTAATAATTTATACCTTCCGGGTGCTCCTTGAAAATTTTCTAATGATTTTGAAATCTTATTTAGTGGGATATTCTGTACAATACCAACTGCGATAGCTGCTAAAGCATTATATATATTGTATCTCCCACTGATTTTTAATTCTATTTTCAAATCACCTTTGGGTGTCTTCGCGGTAAATAAAATCCTCTCCAGTTCAATGTGGATATTTGCTGCAGTTACATCTGCATCTTTTTCCCTTATTCCATAAGTCATCAGATTTACTTGATTCACCGCAATAAAATCACGGCCATACTCTTCATCAAGATTAATAATCGCGAATTTATTTTTCAACGCTTTACGGCTTTTATTCAACCTTAAAAATAATTTTTTCTTTGCGTTAATATAATTTTCAAAATTTTTATGTATTTCAAAATGCTCACGACTGATATTGGTGAAAATGGCAATATCAAAATCACAACCATCTACGCGAAAAAGATCCAAAGCATGGGAAGAGACTTCCATGGCAACATATTGATTCTTTTGATCTACCATTTCCCTAAGTGTTTTTTGTAAATCAATCGATTCCATAGTAGTCATTTTAGACAAACTTGCATTATCACCAATAATGTTCTCTGCAGTTCCCAAAAGCCCTGTTTTGTAACCCGCACTTTCTAAAATACATCTAAGCATATAAGTAATTGTTGTCTTTCCATTAGTTCCGGTAATTCCCAATAGTTTTAATTCTCTTGAGGGGTGATTAAAATATTGATTTGCTACGATTGCCAAAGCTTCACGGGAATCTTTGACCCTAATCACTGTAATATCTTCCACGTACTTTATTTTTCTTTCCACAATTAACGCAATTGCTCCATTTTCAATGGCATTTTTGATAAAAAGGTGGCCATCTTGAATAAATCCTTTTATACATACGAATAAAAAATTATTTTTTATTTTTCGGGAATCATGATAGATACCTTGTATATCAATATTTAGATTTCCCGATATTTCTTTGACTCTCAAATTTTTTATTATTTCCTTTAACTTCATCTATTTTCCTCGATAATTTAAATATTTTTTATCTCACATGCCCAATGTCAAATATTTACCATGTAAATTTAGATATTTTTCCATCCAATAATGAATCAACATAAGAATAATCGTTTTTTTATTTCAATATTCTGTTTTATCATCATCTTTTTTGTCATTTTTTAATTATTATTGTTCCGGAGGAACAGATAAATATGGCAATGCTTTTGATGCAATTTCCTGGAACACAGGTGCGGCAACCGTCCCACCATAATAACTTCCAACCGGTTCATCCACTAACACCAATATTGAAAGCTTGGGATCGGTAACTGGAACGAAACCGACAAACCATGAATTATATTTATCATCTGAATATTTCCCCAGAGAGATATCAAATTTTTGTGCTGTTCCCGTTTTACCGGCAGCACGATATCCGGGAACAATGGCTCCTGTTCCCGTCCCATTAAGCACTACCTGTTCTAATATTTTAGACATTGTCAAAGCAGTTTCAGAAGAAACAACTTTTCTCACCGGTTTTGGCTTAAAAACTTTTACCTGTTTAAGATTCGAATCAACAATCTCTCTTACAATCATCGGTTTCATAAGGGTACCATTATTTGCAATACATGAAATTCCCATGATCAACTGAAGTGGTGTAACAGATATTTCTTGTCCAATAGAAAGGGAGGCAAGAGATAATCTGGACCACTCATCAGTGTTCCTGACCATTCCGCTGATTTCTCCGGGTAATTCAATATCTGTAAGTGCTCCGAATCCAAATCTTCGGATATATTTTTCAAATGTTAATTCTTCCATTCTTGTACCAACTTGAATAACACCTATGTTACATGAATTTTTTACAATATCCGTTAAATCCTGTTCGTGATGAATATGAATGTCATGAAAAATATGACCGTTATAATTAATCCATCCTTTGCAGTTAAATTGATCATCTAAGCTAGCTACCTCTTCTTCTAATGCAGATGAAATAGTAATAATCTTAAATGTAGATCCCGGTTCATAAACATCGGTAATTGCTCTGTTTCTCCAGACTTTTCTGGAGAAATTTTGAAAATTGTTTGGATCAAATGTAGGTCTGACTGCCATCGCAAGTATCTTTCCGGTACCAGGTTCGACAACAATTGCGATTCCGGCTTTAGCCTTGGCTTTCTTAAACGCTTTATCCAATGCTTCTTCGGCAATATATTGTATTACTTTATCAATCGTTAAAACAATTGAATCTCCATTTTTCGCTTCATTCAATTTTTTTATACTGAGAGGTATTTTTCCACCGGATGCATCCCTTTCCAATATAGAAAGCCCTGGAATGCTCTTCAAAACATGATCAAAAACAAGTTCTAATCCTTCCAATCCCTGGTTATCGATTCCGACAAATCCAACTAAATTGGAAGCTAAACTGTTATTCGGATAATATCTTTTACTTTCATTTAAAAAATGTAATCCATCAATATTTAATTGTTTAATTTCTGACACTTCACAATCTTCGCACTTTCTTTTTATCCAAACAAAAGATTTTTTTTGGTTAATTTTATGAAATACTTCATCGGTTTTCAAGTGCAATATAGAAGAAATATTTTTTGCGGTATCAAGAGGATTATCTATCTTGAAGGGAATTGCAAATAGTGATTGTGCAGATACATTTAATGCTAATTTGTTCAGGTTTCGATCGAAGATGTTACCCCGGTTTCCTTCGATGGATAATGATGTTAAATGTTCCTGGCTTGCTAATTCTTTATATCTGTCTTTTTGTAAAACCTGAATATTGTATAATCTATAAATTAATAATAAATAAAAAATAATAAATACTATAAATATTAGAGTGATGTGCTCTTTTTTTTCCTTTGAAACCAACAACCAATTCCGCCTTCTCCTAGTTTGCCCTTGCGATAGTATATTACTTTAATACCCCTAAAATCAAATTATTTTTTCCTCTTATATCAACACTTGCATAAAAATAATCCGCTTTTTCGGCTAAGAGTTTTGTTTTCTCCATAGCCTTTAATGCATGATAGTTCTCTTTTGTATTAAATGCAACAAATTCTACTTTTTTTGGTCTTATCATTCCCATTTGATTTGTAGCAATGGTTTCAATTCTGTCAAGTGCAGATAGTGTATCCACAACAAGTTCATATTTTCTATTCTGTTCTTCCAATTTTGATTTCATATTTTCTAATTTAATAATCTTATAACCCAAACTAACAATGGTGATATGATTCGAGATATAAAAAACAACAAGAGAAGCAAGAATTATAATTAAAATAAACAATAAACAATAAACAATAAATGCATTTTTCCTTTCTAAATTTAAATCTGAAAATGTTTTGCTGTATTCCATGTTCAATTCACCTCTTCTGCCCTGATTGTTTTTTCTGCTACTCTAAGTTTTGCGCTTCTTGCTTTTGGATTTTCTTTAATTTCTGATATAGATGGTCTAATCGGTTTTTTCGTTAGAATTCTTATTTTGGCCGTTTCTCCTACAGAGACATTTTTCGCCATCTCTTTAAAAAATACCTTTACTATCCGGTCTTCCAATGAATGGTAGGAAATAACACAAATCCGTCCTTTTTCCTCTAAAACGTCTACCGCTTGCCTCAAACCCTCCTCAAGAGCATCAAGTTCATGATTCACTTCAATTCTTATGGCCTGAAAAATCCTCGTTGCCGGATGAATTCTCCAAGTAATTCTTTTTTTAGTCTTTGGCAATGTTCGGATAATTAAATCGGACAGTTGTTTCGTAGTTGAAATTGCCGTTTTTTTTCTCTCGGCTACAATCCGGCGGGCAATCCTATAAGAAAATCGTTCTTCGCCGTACTTTTTAAATATCCCAATCAATTCGTTCTCAGAATAAGTATTCACTAAAATTTCGGCATTAAATTTTTGTTGTAAATCCATCCTCATGTCCAAATGGTTATCTTCTCTAAAACTAAAGCCTCTTTCTCTTTTGTTTAACTGGTGAAAGGACACCCCGAGATCAAAGATTATCCCTGATGCTTTTTTAACTTGTAAAATCGATAATAATTTTTTTAAGTCTTTAAAATTGCCTTTAATTAGTTTTATTCTGTCAGAATAGGTTTTTAGTTCTTCTTGTGCTTTATCAATTGCTTCTTTATCCTGATCAATACCAACAAGCATACAGCGAGGATAAAGATTACTCAAAATTATCTTAGAGTGTCCTCCACCTCCTAAGGTACAATCGATATACACACCCCCCTTCCTGCAGTTCAAATTATTGATAATTTCATCTATTAGAACGGGTACATGAAAGGTACTATTCATAGACTATCCTTCTTGTTCGTAAATCCTTTCAGCAATATCTTCGTATGAATCTTCAACACCAGTGAAATATTTCTGCCACATTTCATTACTCCAAATTTCAATTCTATCGCCAACTCCGATTATTTTTATTTCTTTTTTGATTTGCGCATAATCTTTTAAATATTTAGCAATATTGATTCTCCCCTGATTATCCATTGAACAATTTAATGCACGTGAAAATAATATCCTGCTAAAAGCTCTTGCATCTTTTTTGCCGAGAGGAAAAGATTTTATTTTTTCTGAAATCGTTTTCCATTCGCTTATCGGATAAACAAATAAACAAGTATCCAGACCAAAAGTAATAATAAAATCATTCCCTAAAGATTCTCTATATTTTGAAGGTACAATCAATCTCCCCTTCTCATCAATTGAATGATCATATTGCCCTAAAAACATGATACTCCTTTATAATTTTACTCCACTTTACTCCACTTTACTCCACTACTAGTAGTATACTACATTCTTTTAAAAAATCCTCTTTTTTTTTCAAAAATAATGTAATTTTTTTATTTTTTTTTCATTTACAATTTTCAGGGAATTCTATAAAAAAATAATTTAGCATTTTTTTATTTACTAAAATCGAGATTTATACGTTTTTATGCTTATCAAAAAAAGAAAAACGGCAGATGCTTTATCAGCATCTGCCGTTTTTCTTTTTTTGATAAGCAGACCATAAGCCGAGTTCTGTACTCTTATCTGAATAAGAGCGGTAATCATCTATCTGGGGCACAGATTACCCTGTACCTCATGCGACCTACCCGAAGATTCAGCGGGCCACCACAACTCTTCCTATTTGGTCTTGCTCCGAACGGGGTTTGCTTAGCTTGTTAGTCACCTAACAACTGGTAGGCTCTTACCCTGCCTTTTCACCGTTACCCGACACTCAAAATATAATATTTATTACAATCGCATGATTCAGAGATAATAAAAAATAAAACCTACATTAATTGAGTGCCAGGCTGTTTCTTTTCTGTAGCACTTTCCTTAAGGTCACCCTCACTGGGCGTTACCCAGCGTTCTGCCCAATGGAGCTCGGACTTTCCTCGAAAGAAAATAAATTCTCCCGCGATTACCTGGTCTACTTATCATGATAATCTTCTTGACTACAAAATATCATCTTTTTTTTAAAAAAGCAACACGGTTTCAAAATCTAATTTTTTATCATAAAAATTTTCAACTTTAAGAAAAATATGATAATTTATGACTATTTCTTCTATAGGCAAACTATCCGGTACTCATATTAACTCTTAATATTCAATGTACGTACGCAGTGAGTTAACTAATATGGAAATACTTGATTTGTTTCTAACGGTTTTTATTTATTTGATCAGATCATTCGTAGAAAGAGTTTGTGATTAAAGATCTTGGTGGTAGGGTGCTAAATAACTACAGAAAGTCATGTTTTAATTATTAAAAAAAGTATGGTTAGGTATGATTAAGTAATCTATAACTCTGAATTACAACCAATCGAATAACTTCTTACAGAAAGTAATATATTAATTTTTATCAACTATTACTCATTGTACAGTCTTTTATTCTCTCCAAATTAATATCCTACTACAATTCGGGCAAATAACCATTGACTTGTCTTTTTTTAGGTGATAAACCACATCACTCGGAAGATCCAGGTAACAACCCGGGCAAATTGAAATATTCACCAGGAGAATAACATTGCCACCCTTATCTTTTCTCAACATTTCATATTGCTTTAAAAATCGATGGTCATTGATTTTCTGAATGATATTTTTTCGTCTATCCTTTAAGGAAATGATTTCTTGGTCTAAATCTTTAATCTTTGAATTGACCTCTGTTTTGTTTTTTTTAAATATTTCTTCTTTTTCTTGTAGTTCTTTTTTAAAATCACTTAAGATATTTTGAGAATTTTCTGATTCTTCCATAATGACTAATAAATTATCTTCAATGGTATCTTTTTCCTCTTTGTATTTTGCAATTGCCTTTTGAAGTTGTTTTAATTCTTTTATATCAGAAACCTTTCCACCAAATAAATCTCCCTGATGTTTTTCAATTTTATTTACCTTTTCCCTTAAATCGAGTTCAACCCGTTTCATTTTCACTTGTAAGGATTTATAATTTTCATTTTTTATATTTAATTGCTTCTTCATTTCAAGAATTTCTTTATTAATCCTATTCATTTTCAAAGGCATATTTTTCGTTTTATTCACCAATATGTCAATTGTATTATCGATTTCCTGTAATTCTAAAAAAATATCTATCTGTTCAATCAACAGCCTTTCCTCCAATAGCATTTATAGCACAATGTTTTCTAAAAAAAAACCTTGCTTCTATCTAAGAAGCAAGGTTTTATTCACACTTGATTATTGATAATAATTCTCGTTTTTCTTTCATTTGCAGTTACCTTCATTCCATCAAGTCAATGACAATATATAGCATTTGATAATTTTGGTGGGCCCACCTGGGTTCGAACCAGGGACCGACCGGTTATGAGCCGGTTGCTCTCCCGACTGAGCTATGGGCCCTCATCAGAATTTATCATCGTTAAAAGTATATCAAAAATACTTGGAAAGTCAAGGAATTTTTTATTCCCATTTTTAAATTTAAATACATTATCATGATTTTAAATACTTGCTTTTTAATTGACCGCACGCTGCAGATATATCGCTTCCTCTTGAACTCCTTATTGTTGCCGTAATTCCGGCTTTGATTAACCGGTTTTTAAAAAGAAATGACCGATTCGAGGTTGAAGGTCTTAGCATTGTAGTACTTCCCTGATTATAACTAATAAGATTAACTTTGGAATTAAAGTCTGATAGTAATTTTGCAAGTTGATCTGCATGATTTAATGAATCATTGATTTCACCAAGTAAAACATATTCAAATGTGATTTGCCTTCCGGTCTTTTCTGTGTACTCTTTACATATCTTTATTAAATCTAAAAGCGGATATTTTTGATTGACCGGCATTAGATAATTTCTTAATTTATTTTCTGGTGCATGCAGAGAAATCGATAATTCGACCTGCCAGCCAATATTCATCAATTTTTTTATTGCAGGAATAATGCCGCAAGTGGAAATGGTAATCTTTCTTGCTCCAATATTAAAAGCTTTCTCTTCATTGAATAAATGAATTGCTTTAATGACATTATCGTAATTATCCAGAGGTTCACCGATGCCCATAAATACAATATTACTGGGAAATTTATTTATCTTTTCTTTTACGGTTAAAACCTGATTCACAATCTCGCTGACTTCTAAATTTCTACTAAAACCCTTTTTTCCACTTTCGCAAAAGAGACAATTAAATTTGCATCCAACCTGAGATGAGATGCACTCAGTTATTCTATTTTTGGAAAAAATCAGGACACTTTCTATTAGATTGCCATCTTCGAGGCGAAATAAATATTTTTCCGTATGGTATATTGAACATGCAAATTTTTTCAGATGTAAACGACTAATAAAATAATCCGAATTTAATATTTCTTTTACTTTATTTGGGATATTTGTCATATCATTAAATTGATTGGTATTCTTATTATATAGCCAATAAAATAATTGAGCTGCCCTATACTTTGGTATTTTTTTACCGGTAAATTCTTCTTCCAATTCACTGAGAGTATAATTTTTTATGTTCTTCTTATGGTGTATTTTATTCATTTTTTATATTTCTTTCAATTCCTCTTTAATGCGATTTGAAAATATTTCTGCTTTTATTTCAATTCCGGGTATGTTTTTTACCATTCCCGGATCATTGGCAATTGCCATAAGTGAAAAATAGGGTGGCAATCTAAATCCTTTATTCATATTCAAGGCACCTATTAACTGATTTGCTACTGAATCACTACCTGAATTTCCGGAAACAATGATAGAAAATATTGTTTTATCTTTAAAATCAACCCTTTTGTATAATACTGTCATTCGATTAATAACTGCCATTAGTTTTGCAGATATCGCATCATTATAATTAGGGCAAAGCCAGATAATGCAGTCAGTGGCCTCAATTGCCGGAAGAATTTCCTTTACCATGATTCCACCATAAAAACAGCTATTTTCTTCACTGTAATGGATACATGTTTTATATGAACAACCACGGCAATCTATAACCGTTCCGTTTTCTACATGCAGCTCCTGGATATTCTCCCCTCTCAAATTCTTCTTAACTATTCTCCACAACATATACGTATTTGATGTCTTAAAATGACTTGAATGCAATACAAGTATCTTTGGCTGATGTATTTTTCTGTATTCTTCTTTCATTAAGCGATAAACTATCTGTTTGCATTTTTCTAAAAATATCTGTTCCAGGGGTAAATTGTAAATTCTCTGCCAGGTAATGAAATTTTTATAATCCTTTATTGCTTCAACCACTGGATGACCGGGGAATTCACATCCCATCTGATTGCACAAAAATAAGACTTTTTGTGCAATACTTTTTGTGAATAATTCATTATTGCTTCGGATAATAAGTATTGCCTTACTTTTAACAAGAGATTTATCGCCTCTATTCTTTAGCATTAACAATAATCTAAACAAATCAATATTTAAACCACAATCATCCAATTCAATGGCAAAAATAATTCTTTTACCGCTTAATTTTGGTATTTTTCCCGGGAAAGCAATGAGTTCGGGAGAATATTCTTCGGTAGAACGGTTAATGATTTGTTTGAATTTTTTCGAGATATTTCCGGCAAGAATTAAATTAGGCTTATTCATAAGTTGCAGTCCCTCCATTTTACAGTAAAGTATTTAACTCCCTGTAAGTGGTGTTGATTTTCTCCATTAAAGTTGGTGTAATATTTAACCTTTCAAGTTCAATCCCTGTACGAAGCATACGATTTTTCGCACCCATGAATTCTCCACCTAGAAAAGTTGCGCTATAATGCCATTGTCCTCGTATCGTCGCAAGGATGGAAAAACTTCCTGAAGATAATGCCGGAGCAACATAAGGCTTATAACCGGTTTTTCTCACTTCCAAATTTGCACCTAAAACTTGATTGGTCAGTTTTTCTGAAATCTGTTTATTATAATTTTTTATACTATTTGCAATAATTAAACCTTTACCATGCGGCCCATATGCTCGGCCTTCGTGAATATAAGAAGCGGTTTCGGAGCTTTTACCAGCATAATATATCGCACGTGCATTCATAACTCCCAATCCATATCCCCTAATCTGTTCCGACGCCAATCCGGTAAAATCCAAACTTCTATCATTAGCGGTGTTGCTTTCTAAAAATACTTTTTTACATAAAAGATCAACGGGATCTGATACAACTGCAAATATGCCTTTAAAAGATTTTTCACGTGCTTTTCGAGCATACTCTGATATAATTTTTGAGTTACCTCTAAATTGAGACATTCTTACATCTTCTTTCTCTTGTCCGATTGAAGGTACTCCAACAGTTGCACAAAATACAAACATATCACAATTAAAAAGATGTTCCTCAGAAACCGGATAAACGTGTGGAAATTGTTTCGATCTAAATGGAGCTAATATTTGATTTGTTTCAAATAACCATCTTGTTACAGCCTTGGAATTCCGGTCGAATATGCCTATTGATTCTATATCTTTTCCACCTAGCAACCTTAGTCCAACCAATAGTATTCCACCTACATCACCTAACCCCACAATATGTATACGCCATTGTTTTGGTATTCGTGCTGTTAAAACTTCTTTCCAGCTAGGATAATTCTTATTTAGAGATACTAGTTTTTTTTCTGATATCCTTTTTTCGAGCCATAATGGTAAATTTCTCTTAGATCTTTCCACTCGTCCTAAAAGCTGAATGCTTTCATTTTCTAAAAAGAACAGGGAAGAATCTGCAATACAAAAATGTCTCCTGGATTTCAGTGGTTCAATACCTGTTAAAACAAATAATATTCCTTTGTCACTCTTTGCTTCTTTTTCTGAGATCCGCTCAAATTCAGTAAATTCGTTTTTAGTAATTAAAATTTTGTTCTTAAATTTATAAAAAAACATTTATTGTGCTCCTGTAACTATCCTACCTATTTTACCAAACACCAGCATACGTTTAATAAGATGCCGATTCATTTTATACTACGGTACGGTAATTTTAAAATAACACCCAATGACATTGATTGTATCACAACTGATGTTTATAATGTTTCTGACCTGCATAAATTCTCTCTTTGCCTATGGCCTTTATTTTCTCACGATTTTCGTTACTTCTGTTCGGTTTAAAAGTTCAAGGTCATTTTTCAGATAATGGCTTGGACTAAGATTTAAATTGTAATCCATATCTTCTCCCTGATCAGGATATCTTGGATAAATAATTACTTCACCCAGATGTCCAAGCGTTAATTTTCTTTGTTGTATCATCTGATATTCATTTTCTAAAGAATTTAAAATATTGAGCGCGCTCTCGATGCATACTTTTGAAAATTCAAATATTAGATCCTGTGACACATTTTTTATCAGGTGGGGAAACGTGTAAGGAAGCATAGGATTAATAGACCTCACCAGATTCCCCTGATTCGCCCTGTTTCTATGCAAAGCGTCACCACCAATAAAGGGAAAAAGTTCGCACTCATTAAACCACAGTCTGAGATTGGGTATAAAATAAGCATATTCAATATCTCTATTTAGCAAATGGGCGATCTCTCTTCCACTTCCAGAAATTGTTCCAACAACAATTTTTTCTACCTTTATATTAAATTTTTTAAATAATGGTTCTAATGTCTTAATCCGATAACCTCGGTGCAGATAATCATCAACTAAAATTACTGGCATGTTAAAGGAATGAATTATTTTTACCTGATTATCAAGACTAAGGTAATTGGGGAATGAGACAATACTAAAATCCATCATATCAGAATCAAATGTCTTTTCGGTATGCAAAGATTTTGTCACAGTATTAGGCACAGCAAGTTTGTGTAAAATTTTACCGAATGGAACACAAATAGCATTACCTAATTTTCTCGGAATTGAAGGAATAATGGAAACATGGTTGATATCACATATCTTTTTCATTAGTGTTTGATTGGTAAAATTAATATTAAAAGGAAGAACGATATTACCCGGATAGAAATTTGTAACAGCTTTCATCAATCTTTTTCTTGAAGCAATGATCGCTTTTTGAATATTTCTATTTTTACTGAATGGTTCCTTAATAATAGTTTCCGTATCTAGGTTTAAAATGCACGGTTTGGTCATATCGACCATATAAACCGGATTCCTTTCATCCATAAAGGGTATTCGATAAAATCCCATTAATCGCAATAACTCGCTTAAGGAAATTGAAGGGTATTCGTTGATGACGTCTTTAAAGATTGCAAAGGAATAATCTTTGCCTATGCAGAAAGATAAAGTTTCGGAGAGAATGAGCTGTTCCAGGTTTTTTATACTTGATTTATTCTTTGAATCTTTTATAGTAAATATCCCATCAATGACGATAATTCTTCCAGATGCATGTTCGCGGATATGTTCGGAAATATGACTATTTTTAAATTCCTGGTAAAGATAACTTGAGCGGACCCAATGAAACATTGAAAACCCAAGGATATTACCACCGTGATCAAGGTCTCTAAGAAGTAAAATTCGTGGATTTAATTTTTTATTAAACTCTATAAATTTATCATATATTTCATTTGTATTATGCCCGACAAATATATTCTGCCTTAATTCTTCGACTAAATACATTTGAATCTTTTCAATAAGCTGAACATCAATAGAAATTGTCTGGGTTATCGATTTGTATTGTGGTTCACGCTGGTAAAGGCTATTTTCATAAATATATTTTTGAGCTAACGGATCTATGAATTTTGAAATATCCCTATTTTCATCAATATTGTTTCTTATTTGAGTTGAACTGATATCTTCGTATCTTGGTGTTAAATTTAATTCAATCGTTTCACCAGTGATATTTTTTAAAACTTTTTGATATAATTTCTCTTTTTTGGGTGATGATTTAAATGATCTTCTATCAAAAACGATGTGTGATAGATTTTGAATAGAATACTTTGATTTTTTGTTTTTATAAGCTGAGGCATTCAAAAGAACATCAGTTCCTACCACGATAAATGCCTTGGAAGAGGGAAAACTATTCACTAAGGTTTTTAGATTTTTTGGATTCGCCAGATTGACAGGAATATCATCCGGAAACAGATAAAGATTTAATTCATCGGCAATGGAAACATTGATGATATTTTTTCGGAAAAGATGAGGTTGCGTCCTTTTAGACCAGGAAAACTCATCAATTGCCAGATATATTTCGAATCCTAGACTGTCAATTTCTCTGACAATTTCCCTATGGCTTAACGTAAATGGATCGAATGCTCCTGGGAAAAATGCGATTTTACTCGGGATTTTTAAATTAATCTTTCCAATAAAAAAACTATAATTTGAAATAAATTTATACAGATAGTTTAATCCCGTACAATTAATAAGAAACAACAATTCCTCATTATTCACAGGATGAATCAGTGTCAATATTTTTTTCGCAATCAATCTGAATATCGCATTCTTTTCTTCCAGGCTCAGATGTGTTGAGCCAAATATTTCCCTTCCGATGACCCGGAATGCTGCCTGTTTGACTTGAATATTATAATGAACAAAACCATTTAAAAGAATCCCTATCATCTTTTTTAATCGTTTTTTATACAATTCTTTTTTTTCGGAAAATCTCTCAAGGTATAAAGGGTAATTTGCAATTGCAATACCAATAGTCCTGAGCAAAAGAGAACTTAACTTCGGATCTGATTGTTTTATTTTTTCAATAAGATCATTCACTAATTCATCTAACTCATTAGGAGGCATATAAAGGATCATCTGTCCAAGGTAAAATGGAATATATTTCGTAAACTGATAATCTTCCATCTCTAAAGCTCGTAATAATTCGATGGCAATGTCATTTCTCTGTTCTAATGACAAGGCACTCATTAACCCAATCAATGTACGTCCAGCCAAATTTCTTATTTCTTCTACTCCGCTTACTTTTAGGATATTACAGAAATGAAGAGCCGTATAAATTACATCTTCTTTAGAATGTAAAGCATATTCCATTAATAAATCGATTTGTATCTTCTTAATGACTGGACTGGTTGATGATTTTAAATTACTTAAAAAGAGAAATTGTATATTTTCCATATCCTGATCATGATGTTTACGAAACCGTTCCCTTATTTTTTTATCCATATTAAGACATCGAGATATTTTCATGTATAGGTAATTTTCAGCAGAAATTACTGAAGCTTTATCTTTTTTTAAAAACAATTTCGTTAAGCGCTCAACAAAGGGGACCAAATCTCTGATTTCAGATATCAGGCGAAAAATAACTTCCAAGGCGGTTAAGCGAAAATTGTCGTTAGAATCAGCTGCTTTTTGAATAAGATAGTCCAATAATATGTTTGATAACTCTCTATTACCGTTTACATGCAAATAGGGAATTATTTTTATCAATGATAAATGAATTTCTTCATGAGTATAGTCATTTTTCTTATAATAATCCAGAATTATTTTTTTATATTGGTTGATATTGCTCAGTCTGGCAAAACTAAATAGTGAAGAAACCATACTTTCAGTGCTGCTGATAACGCGAGATTGGCGGATTGGAGCCATTTTATAATCAGGTTTCAGAAAACATTTCAAATATTTCTTCAATAAATCAATGCTGGTTGTATTGGGTTGTTTCAGTTTTACATTGGATGGAATTTCTTTTCGATAATCTTCGTCGAAGCTGGCGATTAAAATCCCGATTAATTTTGCACATCTTCTTCGTATCTCAGCTTGTGGATGAGATAAAACTTCGTATAAAAAAGTCAACGCGGCAATTTTTTGTTTCTGGGTCAGGTATGTGGAATATTCCCTAAAAATCTGCAAATATTCTCTTAAATTACTTGCACTTTTCTCATTACGTGCTAATTCTAAAAGTGAGTTTAGAGAGGATTCGTTTCTCAGTTCGTGCATCAGATGAATATTATGTTCAATTGCCAGATATTTTATATTTTGAACGACCTCTTCCCCATGCAAAAGAGAATAGTAAATCTTCTTTCTTTTTTGAACAACATCGAATGCTTTTACATTAACATCTACATTTATACCCATATATCTCAGGAAATCTTCAAAATCATGTAATTTTGCGTAGACCCGGTAATATCTTTTCCTTTTTTTTTCATTAACATTGTCCAGTTTGTCCAGAATGATTTGAAAAGATTTTTTTAAATCAAAGATTTTCATCTTGAATTTTGTACCGGAACGATTATTTTTTACCCTAAAATCCGAATAGATTAATATCAATGATTCTATCGGTAGGTTTTCAAGCTCTAAATCCCAAACGGAATGATTCACGGCAATATGTCCGATATATGGCAAATTATGTTTTTCAAACCATAAATCTGTGTAATAATAGTGGAGATATGGAGTTCTTTTGAGCTCTTCCCCTCTACACCCGTATTTTCCCAAATCATGACCAATTGCTGCTCCGGAAACCCTGCCTAAATCAATCGGTATGCCGAATTCTTTACATTGCCTGCCTATAGATAAGGCAATGTGGTTTACTCCACAAATATGATCAAGCGTATTAAATTTCATAACTTCCTGACTTAATTTCATCATTTCAACGATATATTCTTCATTAATAGCCTTTTTAAACCTTATATACTCTTTTGAATATTCTAACTTTTCTATTTCTTCAGATGTTAGAAAAGACAATGGAAATCGACTTTGTAAAGTGCTATCACCACTACTTTTTATTATTTCTGAAAAAATTCTTAGAATTTTGAGATATAACAAGATATTTCTTTCATTCTTTATATTGGAGTGAAATTCAGTTACCTCCACCGTACCGGGAAATGAAAGAAAAAGGGAATATTGATATACCTGATAAAGCCAATCTTTTGAAACATGTTTAGAATCAAGAGCTATCAATAAATTCTTAATTAATGTATAAATTTCCTGGCAGTTAATATTTTTTTCATTAATCATGAAAGATAATTTTTTTGTGAATTTTTGTTCATGTAAATATTTTTCAATGATTTTTTTATCATTTTCAAGGAATCCAATAGCATTTACTTTCAATATTTTATTCACTATCGTTTCATGTATAAAATTTATATTTTGCATTTACAACCTACTTTACATAAAATATCTTAACAAATTTGTATATACTGGTTTTACTTGATAAGCTAAATGTAATTTAACCCAAATAATAATCATTTTTTTCAAACTATACTCATAAACGATATTCCTTCCTTGTGAAAAGATTATATGTATGCATCTTGGCTAAAAAGTTAAAATCATCTTTTCTATCATTATTCTATTTTAAAAAATAAATGATAATATACTTCTTTAGTATTATACACTAACAATTATTTTACAGACAAATATCTTTAAATTCTGCACTCGATAAATTAATGCTTTATTTATTGTTTTAAAACAAGTAATATGATGACTATTTTCAATCTAATCAATAATACTTGTTATTTTCTAAAGGTTTACAAAATATTTTAAAGTAAAATTAATAAATGCATGGGTTGCAAAAGCCGGCCAAAATGATCTGCTTTTATAGGCAATATACCCAAACCATAATCCCATTGGAATACATATTAAAATTTCAACTTCAGGTTTTCCAAGATGCAATAGCACAAAGGGCACAGTTTGTATTAGTATAGCCGCTTCCTTAAATCTTTTTTCCAATCCAAATAACAAAAATCCCCTTAACAAAAATTCCCAGGCAAAGAGCATGGGAACCATTTTTATAAAAAAATCATAGAAATTAAACTCCATTGAATAATAATTACCAACCGAGGAAAAAAACGAACCGAGAAATAAAATAGGGAATCCAGCAATGATGGAAATAATTACATAAAACGTTCCTAATTTATAATTACCAGTTCTTAATCCATAATCTAAAGGATTTTTTCTAAGAAAAATAATAATTGTTATGATAGGCAATAGGAAAAAATAAAATAAATAGCTCACGACCAGTGAAGGTTTAATCGGGAAATACATTTGAAAAACCATGAACAGTGTAGAGGCACCAATAATTACAATCTCTGTATAATTTCTCTTAAAGTAATGGCTAATTTCCTGTAATTCTTTAAAAAATAGTTGAATCATAATACAACCCATTTAGAAAAAATATTTTAATGCTTTTTTTTTCAATTACTACAAATTATTAATATATCCTCTTTTTTATTTTTATTTTATTGTAAAAGTATTGAGATATTTTAAAAAATTTACCCGAAATATAATATCTATTTGAAATTTTCTTTTTCACCTGCACCTCATGTCTATACGACAAAAAGCGATTCAACTCAAGATTGTTCATCCGGAATGTATTGTTTATTCTCTCTTTATTTTAGGAAGATTTTGGGATGGAATTACCAGGGAAACGGACAGCTTATCAGAAGTATTAATTGATCTACAAAGTAACAGTTAATGTATTATCAATTAAAACGATAACATATTCCGATAGGATTTCCTATTCAGGAAATTCCCATTAACATGAAAATACCTTGAGAATCAGGACTACCCAGTATAGAAATGTAAAAAGAATGATTTTAATCGATGTATATAATCAGTATTTTTAAAATATATTTTTGTAAATTATTTTTTCTTTTCCCGATGCATATCTTTTTCAATAAGATTGCGAGTTATTCATAATAACTCTTATCTATATCTCCATTATTACTATATCCCCTGCTTTCCCAAAATCCACGATATTTCTCGTCATCAGAAAATTCTAGCATGGTAACCCATTTAATCCATTTATATCCCCACTTACTTTCGGCAACGAGCATAAAGGGGAAACCACGGTTTTCAGGAAGAATGACTTCATTTGCTTTGAAAGCTAACAGAATATTCTTGTCAAAAATATATTCAATTGGGAAAGAAGTGGTATACCCATCCTCAGCATGAAAGATAATTATTTTTGCATTTGGTAAAATATCTCCTTCGGCAATCAGATCTTTTATTAGGACACCTTCCCATAAAATATTCACTATCCAACCCTCAACACAATCCAAAGTGGCTATTTTTTTAAAATGTTTAAAATTTTCAATGACTTCTTTGTATGAATAATGCATTTCTTTTTGAACTAAACCACTGATTTTCAGTACATACTCATCTAGATCAATTTTTTGTGTCCCTTTGATGGCATTCTCATTAAAATCATCCAGTGAAGATAGCTTTTCACCTTGATACTCTCTTATTTCTACCGCATCTAGCTGAGTTACCGGTTTTCCTTCTTGAGCAATAGAAATATTTGAGCTAAATATCAGACATAATATAAGTATCAAAAGGCATATCTCGCTGATTTTTATAGATATTTTATTCAACTTTTTCATCAACTTTCTCCTTAAGTTTTTTATTGTATCTGTAAAAATATTATTTATATCTCAATAATTTCTACCTCAATAAATTAATCACTATATTTAATATACAACGTAGCACGAATGATCGTCTTAGAACATTCAATATTTTTTTGTTCAGAGGCATATCCAGAAAAATAACACATATTCCGGGGAATTGATCCCTCTTGTATCTGAAGGAAGATGGATATGGTTACCTCGAAAACCTTTAAAATCATCAGAACCTGCCTCATACACAAAACCACACCTACCGATAGCTTGGTCATTATTAATTCGTTCGACCCAATAATTTTTTACCAATCCGGCAGTTCCAATAGATTCATACCATTTTAAATCATAGGAAATTTTATTTTTATCGCCTAATGACATAATAATATCTATAGCAGTTATATAACCTTCTTGAAAAATATCGTCCCTCAAGTTATGTGCTGTTGCTAAAACATCATTCAAAACTAGTTTAGTTGTTGGTCCATCAATAAGAACTTTTGGAATAATTACTTTCCCCTCATTTCTTAACAATCTATCAATTTCTTCCTGAAATCTTACGTACCTGTTAGCAATGTTTTTCGGATTGTCCCGATAAATACGTATAAACATATTGTCTTTGTAAGGATAGTGGTCCATTCGATAAGCATTACACTCAGGCCATCCTCCATCATAATAAGTGACATACCAATAATTGCTTTTGCCATTGATTGATTCAATAACATGGCTGTTAATTGATTTATCAAAATGGAATAATAATTCAATCTTGCTATTTTTATCAAGATGTACCAGAATATCAAAAATAGAGAAATGACCATTTTTAAATATGTCCTGCCTAAGTGATTTGATTTCCAGGGGATTAAATTTAAAATTTCCAACCTGTTCAATTCGAATCTCTCCAGTGCGTCCAATTCCGGTTTCGGAAATATTTCCAATAATATTATTTCCTACTGGTTCTAACAATTGAGAAAAAACTGGCAGGTTAAGGCTCAAAAAAACTAAGGGAACAATAATAATTTCTAAAAACAAGTAGGATTGCTTTTTTACATTCAGATATAATTTCATTTTCCATCACCTTCTTTCAATCTCTTGAAATCATTTATTCAATATCATGAAAATTGAATCTAAGACGAAATGGATTTTTGAAACATCTTTCGCGTAGTCTTTACTATCCATCTCCAATGTATAAATAAATGAATCCATACCAATAAGCTCATTACAATACTTGACCATTCGTGCCAGACTCTAATGGAGCCCATGGGCAGAAAGAAATAAAAATGCGTAATACCTAAAAAATCCATTAACATCCGCCATTTTATCAAACCGGTAACAAATACAATCAAAAAGGAAATAAACATAGATACATCTATAAAATAAATTGCATTTCTCAATTTTTCTCCCCCTTACACATTTTATTCAACCGTTTAATGAATAATAATAAAAAATACCTCTCTAAACATTCTGTAAAAAATGATTTTTGCTAAATTAAAATCAGCCCAAATCCATCACAATCATTCACCCCAACACTTAATTGGACTCTCTTAAAAGATCATAATTTTAACCTGTGTATTTCCGACATGAAAATCAATATTACAACAACCAAATTATATTCTTTCCTTGTATACATTAACGGATAAAATTGCAAATAATTTATTAGGAAATACCGATGCATTATCCATCCGGTACAAATATCAAGGAAACTAGAGCTTGATGCAATGCTGAGATCATTGTGTATTGTCATTGTTTCCCCGGAACATTCATGATTATTTTTAGATTCTACTATCTATAGCGCCATAAGTTACTACTCTATTTTTTATTTTAAGAAAGTTAAAATACGATAAATTTATGGCAACCAATCCCCTTACTCATCCACTGCAACAATAACATTGGAAGCCTTTATGACTGCATACACTTCTTTTCCCCTAACTAACTTCAAATTTTTTACTGAAGATTTAGTAATAATTGATGCAATTTTTGAACCGTTTGGCAATTCAATAATAATTTCATCATTGACTGCTCCTTCAACTATGTCTTTTACTTTTCCTTTCAACATATTTCTTGCACTGATTTTCATTTTTTATCACCCCTTTATTGATTTATCCTTTTATTATCCTTCTGTAATAAGGTTAAGATCTATAATTTTTATAATTCATCAACTTTTATCATTTTTACAAAAATTTAACTTGTTCTTTTTTTGTTTAATCGAAATCCCATTTTTCGTAAAAGATCTTATGAGAAAATAAAACATGGAATATCGCTATTTGAATATTTTTCAATTATTAAGATATTTTCCTTCACTAATCAGATAACATCTTTTTACTAATGAATATTTTATGTAGTTGCTATTTTGCACCATATTCTCCGGTAAGATTATCTCTAAAAATAAAAACCCATGATGATTGCTGTTTTTAATGCAATTACATCGGATAATTTTTTAATAAAAAAATATTGACCATTTTTCCATTTGATAAATATTAGGAACCAAATATTAACTAATGAGCAGAACCCTTTTTTTAAAATGCTCTCAGACACTTCGTTCACCAGTGAAAATAATCCAACAGTCGAAGAATGTATTGACCAGATATAGTTAAAATGAATAATTGATTCGAGAATTATTACATATATCATAAGATGGGTTTCCCATATTACAATGGTTCGTCGATTTACAAAAATTCCCTTCTATTTTCTAAAATACTATTAGCCAAACCTATCATTTTTAAATGATATCTTTATAATCCTAAGTATTAATGTTCCCTGTTTTTAAATCTTTCCAAACAATCTTTATCTAAATGTAAAAATAAAGATTTCTCTTTAGCTTGTATAATAATTATAAAGAACAATATAATCTGTTAGGAAAAAATAGAGTAAAGGTGGAGAATTATCTCCACCTTTACTCTTAAAACTACTAAGGCAACAAAACTGTGTCTATGACATGAATGACCCCATTGCTGGTAACAATATTAGTCTTTACAACCAGCGCATCATCCAGCATCACTCCGGCACAATCATCATTTACTGTTATCTCGCTGCCTTGAACCGTCTTTACCATGCCCATACTAATTACATCATTTGCCATCAGTTTTCCCGGTACAACGTGGTAAGTCAATACATCGGATAGTGCATCTTTATCTGCGAGTAATGCATTCAAGGTTGGTGCAGGTACTTTTGCAAAAGCGGAATCTGTGGGTGCAAATACCGTAAAGGGACCTGGACCACTTAAGACATCAACTAAATCCGCAGCTTGTACAGCAGTCACCAATGTATTAAAGATACCAGCTCCAATTGCTGTTTCAACAATATTTTTAGGCATCAGGACCTTGTCAATAACATGAATTTTACCATTGGAACAGGAAATATCAGTAGCGATAATTCTTGCTCCATCTATTTTTACGCCATCCATTGCATCAACGCTAAGTGCACCTCCCTGCAGTGTTATTAGAGAATTTTTGCGAAGCACCTGTGCAGCAAGCAATCTACCCTTTACAACATGATAGGTTAAAACGGAAGCCAGCTTTTCTTTATCCATCAGCAAAGCATTTAAGGTTTCCTCTGGAATTTCGGCAAAAGCCTCATCGGTTGGTGCAAATACTGTAAATGGACCGGGACCATTCAAGACTTCAACCAAACCCGCAGCCTGAACTGCCTTGACTAACGTTTTAAAACTCCCGGCTTCAATAGCAGTTTCCACAATTGTTTTTTGTTGTGCCATACCAATACTTGTTGTTAAAAGTATCACAATTACGAGAATAGAAAAGTATAAAATAGTCTTACAAATTTTCATCTTAAACCTCCACAAGTTTTTATCTTTAAAATGACTTCTGATATTCCATTTTCACCTCCCTTGATTTAATGTCAATTAATATTCATGTTAAATTGTAGAGTAGTTGCTTTGTTCAACAATTGAATTGACATCTATGTTAGAATATTCTAATAGTTCTAATGAATAAAAATACTTTTTTCAGTCAATCTTCCAGATAGAATAAAGCTGAATAAATCAATGAAAAAATGGAATAAAAGCAGATAATATTCGTATAATATGGTAATTCAACGAATTAGAGGAACTTTTACATATCAAAATATTTTGTAATTTCAGGATAGCTTACCTTTTAAATTATTGAAATACATTCAAATATCGTTTTATTATATATAATTTATTATATTTATTTATACTATTTTTTTTAATTTATGTCAAATATTATTTGTGTAAATAAATCCCTGGCAGATTATAAACATATAAATTCTTTTTAAAAATGAAAGTTATGCAAAATTATTTCATAGGGAAAATCAATTTTCCAATAACTAAAAAATCATATAGTTTATGGCAATTCCTCATGGAATGGTACATATATGAAAGATACGCTGCAATTATTAAAATCTGTCTAACAAAGATGAAAAAATTTATACAAAAAGCAATACATATATACTACTAATTAATTCGAGAAATCATTAAAAACTTAAAGCGAATAGAAGATATTCCAATAATATTTTGTTGATCCAATAATAAATCAAAACTCAATGGGTTATACGGAGCCTTTAGAATATAACATACAAAATGTTGAGAAATATGCAATGAGTAATCCAAATTCTTCCAACATAATCCCCTCTTAATTCAATCGTACTTTTCTTGAATGTAAAATTAAACCTTTTATTTATCCATCTGGTATCCCCAGAATATTAAAAAATAAAACTCTTATAAATGTTTATCCTGGCTATTTGATTCAATATTTTGCAATACCCTGTCATAATACTGTTCACACTCTTAAAAAAACATTTCAGGAAATGATAAATCAATTTAACTTCTTACCTTCATTTTTGTATTACCGACGATAGTAAAATATCCTTATGTAATTATAATTAATCATGTCAGAAATAAAATAAACCGATTCATGTTTTATAAATGAACATGCACCGGTTTATTTTAATATATTTATTTTACTTGATAAAACATTTCTTTATTTGCGATAAATTAAATTAGAGATAATATTTCCAGCCATAATTATTGAAAAAAGCTAAATTTTGCACCCTTGTATTTAAATAAGGATTTACATGCATCGACAACCATTGGATCATAGAGTATTCCTTTATTCTTGTAAAGTTCCTTCATTGCATCCTTTACCCCATAACTTGGCCGATAGGCTCTATATGCACTCATTGCTTCAATAACGTCAGCGACACATAATATTTTCGCTTCAATCAATATTTTATCCGCTTTTAATCCGTTCGGATAACCTGATCCATCGACCTTTTCATGATGTTGAAGAACGATATCCGCAACCGGCCATGGAAAATAAATCTCTTTTAATATATTATATCCGATCATGGGATGTTCTTTTATTAATTCTACACCGAGTTCTGTTAATCCGGTTGGTTTACACAATATTTCAATTGGCATACCAATTTTCCCAATATCATGAACCAAAGAAGCAACTTTTAATCCTTCAATTTTAGCTTTTGGTAATTTCATTTCTTTTGCAATTGCAATCGCAATAAGAGAAACTCTTTTTTGGTGCCCAGCAGAATATGGATCTTTCTTTTCCACAACCTTAGCCATCGTATAAACGGTGTCCTCCATAATTTGTTGCAATTTTTGATAATTCTCATGAAGTTCACGATTTTCCTTGCTCTTCGTAGTAACGTCCTCTCCGGAACTCAATATACCTTGAAACTCACCCTTTTCATCTTTTAAAATTGTATTGTACCAGCTAATAATCCTCTCTTCCCCATCAATAGTCAAAACGGGACTTTCCAGATGTTCATGTTTTTTTATTTCATTAGTTTTTGATTCCTCGAAACACTCTCTCATTTCATTTCTTAATCTTACCGGAATGAAGTTTTCAATCCAATTCTTTCCTACAATTTCCTCCCTAGAGTATCCAAGCACCTCACATCCCCGATTATTAATCAAAGTTACCTTATCATTTTTATCGGCAATTTTTAAAATGATACCTGCAACATTAATATACTTTTGTAATTTATTTTTTTCTTTTTCAATTATTTCCTCTTCTAATTTACGCATGGTTATATTTCTTAGATGCAATTGGATTCCAATTATTTTCTCATTACTTAAAATGCCTAATCCATTCACCTCAAGAATCGCTTTTCCTTTGTTTTTTTTCATTGCTTCGAGATTTACTTGTTCTATTTTCCCTCCAAGAATAATTGTATGTATCATATCTTCCAATTTTTTGTCCATATTTTGAGGAAATAAAATCTGCAATTTTTTACCAGTTAATTCTTCGGCTTTGTAACCTAAAATCTTTTCTATTGAAGGTGAGACATATGAACAGATTCCTTGAGTATCAGAGACAATAATTATATCAAAACTTCTTTCACTAATATTTCTAAAAAGTTTTTCAGATTCTCTTATTTTTATGTTATTTTCTATTTGTTTGGTATTTTCAGATAGAACCCCAATGATTCCAATAACCTTACCGTCTACATCTTTATAAGGAATCTTATCACTTTTTACCCATATTGTTTTTCCATTCTTGATTTTAAATAATTCTTCAATACCGTATCTGGGAACTTCTTTTTCCATGACATTCATGTTATCTGAAAAGAATTTATCAGCTATCTTTTCAGGAAATAAATCATATAGATACTTGCCTTCAATTTCTTCTGGAGCTTTACAAAATAAATCAGCAAAACATTGATTAACTATGATAAACTTTCCCTCACTATCCAGCCAGTATATCATAGTAGGAGCATTGTTAAGTAGGATAGCTTTTTTGTAGTTTTCTCTTTGCAATTTTGCCTCAGTCCATCGATGCATATCTTCGGTCACTTCTAATTTTGCAATTTTTTTCTTCATTTCATTCATTTCTATTAATATTTTTTCTTTGCTAGCAGTATCTACTTCCATTTCATTCCCTCCTATAAATTTTATAAATTTAACAAAAAAAAGACAAAACAAGAAATATTTTTTTACTTTCTTACTCTGTCTTTTTACCTGAAAGATTCTTCCTAGAAAAATTAGAAAACAGTCTACTAGTACACTTTAGAAGGATTTTCCCAAAAACTAGGAATTGCCCCGTCGGTGCTTCTTAGTATAAAGCTCTCCAGAGTTCTGTCCAATAGCAGTCCTTTTGCCTGAAAGTTTCAATACTTTTGATATCTTACCTCTTCGGCTTCTTTCTTTTTTTTAAAGAAAGAGTTCTCCTGCTATCTTCATTCAGAAGAAAATATTTTTTTTTATACACTACTTTATCATACGGTATAAGTCATTAAAAATCCTTCTTTTCTAAAAATATTTTTTGTTCATCAAAAAAGTCTTTCTATAAATGAGAAAGGTAACTATTTAATATTTAAATTCTGAAAAGATTAATCTATAATTTCACAGTCCTCAATATATTAAAAATCAAAAATGCATGTTTTTTTAATTTCAGGCTTCAATTAATTATTTCAAAATTAATCTAGAAAATTAATCTTTTTTACTTTTACTTTTTCCAATGAATAATAAAAATAAATGAACCATTTTCTTCTTTGAGAAAATTTACCAATATGGATAAAAATTCATATTTGGTAAAATAACTATATCCATTTTTTTTATGTATTACAAAGATTCTTGTTTTTTTTACAATCATAATCTTCGATTATAAATCTTCTAGACATAATTGGACAATCTTTAAAATTAGGACATTCAGCACAAATAAAAAGTTTATTTTCCTTGAAACAGCATGTTTTTATTTTACATTTTGCTCTATTGATGTCGAGTTCATTATTTATGTAACCAATCCGACATCCTTGACAATGTAGATTTATGAATTCCCTGCAAG
>Ga0272441_10002349_pt1 | contig 38353 bp, 22 predicted proteins | sample SSMProp6N_FD_193582 | JGI IMG/M metagenome (GOLD analysis project Ga0272441, IMG submission 193582) | Marine sediment archaeal communities from Little Sippewissett salt marsh, Falmouth, MA, United States - SSM-Prop-6N | ecosystem: Environmental > Aquatic > Marine > Wetlands > Sediment ... | reverse complement strand
CGGTCGAACCGCACCCCGTCGCTGGCCAGCCGGTCGAGATTCGGCGTCTTGACCCGCGGATGGCCGGCACAGCCCATCACGTCGGCGTTATGCTGATCGCTGAACAACAGCAGAATGTTGGGGCGGCGACGGGGTATTTGCGACGTCGAGGCCGCGAAGCAGCCCGAAGCCGCCGCGGCCACACTCATACCGGAGACTTTCAAAAACGTTCGTCGTTTCATCACATACCTCAATCAGCGGATCGATTCTTCGGGCAGCTCGGATTTGACGCCTTCATCCAGCGGCATGCGGTCGGGAAGGGCCCCCGTCTGGCTCATCAGCCGCGCGAGCTCTCTCTGCAATTCGACGACTTTCCCGGTATAAGCGGCGTCGTCGATCAGGTTCTTCGTCTCTCCGGGGTCCTGCTTGAGGTTGTAAAGCTCGGCCTTGTGGCGGTCGGGACCGCCGTCGCCGTGCGGGTAGTGAACGTACTTCCATTCATCGGTCCGCACGCCCCGAACGTTGGGCGTATACGGGAACTGCTTCTCGTAATTGTACTCATAATACCAGGATCGACGCCATCTCCGGGCCTGCCCTTTCAACAGCGGCTTGAACGACATCCCGTGCACCTTCGGCAGCGGCGGGGCCGAGCAAATGTCCAGGATGCTCGGCGCCACGTCGATATTGAGCACCATCTGCTCCACGACCGTCCCGGGCCGGACCAGACGCGGATAGCGCAACAGCAAAGGCACCCGGATGCTCGGTTCGTGCATCGTCCGCTTGTCGGTCATCCCGTGCTCGCCGAGGAACATCCCGTTGTCGCCCGCGAAAACGATCACCGTGTTGTCCAACTGCCCGGCGCGTTCGAGCTCGCTGTAGATGCGTCCCACGCTGTCATCAACCGACTTGATCGAAGCCGTGTAGGAGCGTACGAAGTCGGCGAAGTGCTTGACGCTCTCGCCGCTGCGGTCGGGGAATTCCTCGCGGTACCCGTACAACGGCCCGTAGATGCCATGCCAGGTGTCGATGCGCTGCTTGACCCAATCGGGCTTGCCCTCCAGCGCGAAGGCGGTGTCGGGGTACTCGATCGGGATGTCGTCGTAGATATGTTGATACTTCTCTTCCGGCGTGAACGGTGTGTGCGGGGCCTTGTGCCCCAGAATGAGCAGGAACGGCTTGTCGTGGTCCTGCCCGAGCCAATCGATCGCCATATCGGTCACCCGGTGCGTGTAGTAGCCCTTCTTGACGGTCCGGTGCCCATTGACGTTGAACTCCGTGTCGTAGTATTTGCCCTGCCCCTTGTGCGTAACCCAGTAATCGAACCCGGGCCTCCGCTCGTCGCTCTGCTCGCCCATGTGCCACTTGCCGATGTAGGCGGTCTCGTAGCCTTCCCGCTGGAGAGCTCGCGGGAAGCTGGGCAGATCTTCCGGATAGTCCGTGAAGTTGTTCACGACGCCGTGCGAATGGGCATAGAGGCCGCTGAGAAACGAAGCTCGACTGGGCGAGCACAGCGAGGTCGTGACGAACATATTGGCGAAGCGAGCCCCCTCGGCGGCCAGGCGGTCGAGATGCGGGGTCTTGAGAAACGGATGCCCTTCGCAGCCAAGCTGGTCCCACCGCTGGTCGTCGGTGAGGATGAAGATCACGTTGGGCCGGGCTTCATCCCGTCCGCGAGCGGCGGAACCTTTTTTCGATGAGACTGCGCCGCAGCCGGAAAGAACGACCGGCGAAAGACAACCCAACGCCAACGATCTCTCGGCCGTGGCGCGCATGAAGGCGCGGCGCGTCAATCTCTTCCTGGAACTGCTTTTCCCTTCTTGCGTATCCTGCATTTCATTTCTCCCGTGTGAATGAGCCTTGTAACAATAGCTGCCTGCCAATAGGGCCGACCGGCGAAATCCGCCGTCCACCCTCGTCAAACTGCAATGCAAGCGGCGCCATCAAATCTTGATGAACGTCTTCTTGCGATACATGTAGAGTAAAATCAGCCAGAGGATCGTCAAACCCCAGACCGCCCGAATGAAATCGTGCCAATCTCCCGTCCACGGGGTCAGGCCGCTGACGAGAATATCCGCGAGGTGTCGGAAATCATACACGTGTGTCGCCGTGTAGACCGCGATGGCGTTCATCCCGATCACCACGAAGAAAAAGCCCAGAAACCGCAGGCGAAGCACGTCGATCACAAAGTAGAACAAGGCCAGCAGCAGCAGGCTCCACCCGCCGGCGTATAAGACCATGGAACTGGTCCAGATGTGCTTGATGATGGGGAAGACATGGCCCCACGCCCAGCCGAGGTAAACGCAGACGGTCCCGGCGGCCAGCAGAAACAGCGTCTTGCGGAGCTTGCCGAAATCGGCGCGCAACAACTGCCCCGCAAAGACCCCGATCATTACCGTCGTGGCAAAGGTCATGCTGCTGAGGATCCAGGTGTACGTGGTCCCGTCCTGATAGGGTCCCAGAATGAACTTGTCGATGTAGATCGCCAGGTTCCCATCCGGCGTAAGCAGGCCGGCTTCGTGCCCGGGGACCGGGACCAGCACCATCAGGGCCCAGTACAACAGCAACAGGCCGACGGTGATGATAAGCTGCCCCACCGCCCGCAAGCTCAGCAGGAGAATCGAGGCGATCAGGTAGCCGGCGGCGATGGCCTGAAGCGTGTTGCTGTAGAAGCGCAGCTTCGAAAGATCGTATTCCAGCAGCCGGCCTTGTGCGACCATCCCGAGAATCCACAGGGCAATGACGCGCCAGATGACGTGGAAGAAGATTCGCGCCTTGCCCTGGCCCCGATCCAACCGCTTGGCGAAGGAGAAAGGCATCGCCACGCCCACAATGAACAGGAACAGGGGCATGATCAAATCCCACGCGGTGAAACCCTCCCAGGGCACGTGGTTCGTCTGCGGAACGATATACTCGTTGAACCACTCGTTATTGAGCCCTTTGGCCAGTCCCTGGACGACCCACCAGCCCCCGATGATCCAGAACATGTCGAACCCGCGCAAGGCATCGAGCGAGACCAGTCGCTCCGGCGGCGCGGCCGCCGGCTTCTTCCTGTAAACGACATCAACAATCCCCTCGGGCTCGGCGGGCGCGTAGTTCGTCTCGGCAGGCACATCGTTCGGCTCGGCGGGTACCTCTGTCGGCTCTACGGGTTCATCCATCGGCTTGTCTCCACAATCCCTGTTTCAAGCGGTTGCGCGATCGACTACAGAGGGCATCTCCCGTCCTATAACCCCCCGGCGACGGTACGCCACACGGGCCCTAAAATAGCAGGCGATGGCAACAAATGCAATCCACGTAACCCAGGTTACCTTGCTTTCGCGGCGCTGGACCAGATTTTTCGCACCATCCGGGGGCACATTTTTCGACTATTTGCAGGCACCCTCTACATTTTTGGGGCTGCGTATGTTAAAATAGGTAAAAAGCTTGCCTCCAGTACGTGTGCGCCGGAATTTGGATGCAATGAAGCCCGCTCCGGTGACGTCTGTACTGCCGTGGGTGGTTCTCAACCGGACACAGGTGGGTGCTGCACAGATTGACCATGACCAGGCAACGCTCGGTGGAAGAACTCACGGTTGTGCAAGTGGGGGTTTTGTGTGCCTTACGAAGCTCGCGCGGCCGTGTGGCAAAGGGTGAGCCTAAGGGCAAAATTCGAGGTTGGGAGTACTGATGAAACCGAGTCGTCTAACAAAAGCACCAGGACGAGCCGTCGGCCCATGGCGGGGCTTGGTCGCTGCACTGCTTCTTTTGGGCATGGCCCTTGGCGTTTGCGGCTGTCGAACGCCTGCGGAATATCGCCAGAAAGCCGACAGAACCGCCCACCGGATCATTGCGGAAAAGCAGCAGGAGGCTCTGGGCAAGACCGAACCGCTCAGCATCAAGCGCCCCAAAGACATCCTGCGCCGGAGGCTCCTGGAAAAACAGGACCTGCAGTATTCCAGCGAAGCTTCCCTGGGAACGGACCGGCTGGAACCCATCGAACACTGGCCGGAAACGGATTATCCCCGCGCCGAATCCTCGCCCGACGCCGAAATCCCGATCGAGCCGAATCAACCGCTGATGCTCTCGCTCATCGACGCCCTGCAAATCGGCGCTCGCAACAGCGACGAGTATCAGTCGCGCAAAGAAAGCGTCTTTCGGGCTGCCTTCGCCCTCGACATCGAACGCAACGAGTTCCGCAATTTCTTCGTTAGTCGAATCAGCAGTGCGATCAGTGCAGACACGACAGACGATCCCGGGCGCAGCGGCGCACGTGCCGAGCAAGACACCAGTGCCAGTGCAGGTATCGACCGCACGCTCAAAAACGGCGCCAGCCTCAGCGCCGCGCTGGCCGTAGACCTGGCCAACCTGCTAACGCAGGGCGGCTCCTCCACCATCCGTCTGGCAGCCGACCCAAGCGTCAGCATTCCTCTGCTGAGAGGCTCGGGTCGCCATATCGTTACCGAGCCCCTGACCCAGGCCGAGCGAGAAGTCATCTATACGATCTGGGAATTCGAACGCTTCAAGCGTACGTTTGCCGTTGGCATCGCGCAACAATATTTCTCGGTGCTCAGTCAGATGGACGGAGTCAAGAACGCCGAGGAGAACTATCGAGGCAAGATTCGATCCTCGCGCCGCTCGCGGCGGTGGGCCGACGCGGGGCGTCTGCCTGCCATCCAGGTGGACCAGGCCATACAGAGTGAGCTGGGGGCACGTAGCGGCTGGATCCGCTCGCAGCTTCAGCTCAAGAACAGCCTCGACTCTTTCAAGAGATTGATCGGCCTTCCGCCGGACGCCCGCGTTAAGATCGACCGGTCCGACCTTGACCTGCTGACGGCGCCGGCGACCCAGATGGTTGCTGACATCGTCCGAGAAGCAACCTCGGACACCGCGCCGGAGACGCCGCCGGCGGACGCGGAAGTGACCCTGGAAGCACCGAACTACGAGGGAGCCGGACCGTATGAACTGGAGGAAACCGTCGCTGTCCAACTGGCTCTGGAGAACCGCCTGGATCTGCATACCGCCAACGGGCGGGTATATGATGCCCAGAGGCGGGTGGTGGTCGCAGCCGACCGACTGCGGGCCGAATTAACGCTGGGCGGAGCCGCCAACTTTGACGACAATGACGATGATGGCAGCCTGAGTTTTGACGGGGCCAGGTACAGCGCCCTGCTCACACTGGATCTGCCGCTGGAGAGAACGCGCGAACAGTATGCCTACCGTGAAAGCTGGATCAGTCTGGAAGACGCTACACGCGGTGTGCAAAGCCTTGAAGACAACATCAAGCTTTCGATTCGTAATGAGCTGAGAACGTTGTTAGAATCGCGGGAGGCCCTGAAGATCGAGGCCATGTCGGTAGCGGTCGCCGAAAAACGAGTCCGCAGTGTGGATTTGTACATTGAGGCGGGCAGAGCCGAGATTCGAGACCTTCTGGAAGCACAGGACGCGTTGCTCTCGGCGCAAAATGCATTGACCCGTGCGGTGGTGGACTACCGCATAGCAGAACTGCAAGTACAACGTGATATGGGTTTGCTAGAGATGGATGCAAACGGATTGTGGCAGGAATTTTCGCCAGAGGATGTAGATCATGGTGCAAAGCAATAGCAAGACAACAAACGGTAGGGCCAGAAGTCGGTCGTTTCGCGTGATCGCGGCCCTGGCGGTGGTGGTTCTGATCGGCATGGCGGTGGTATGGCTGAAGGTGGTCAAGGGCAGCGAGGACACCGGCAGCGAGTTCGCCACGTTCGCGGCCAAACGCGGACCCCTGACGATCAGCGTCCTGGAGTCGGGCACGATCAAGTCGCGCGACCAGGATATCATCAAGAACGAGGTCGAAGGCCGCACCAACATCATCTGGATCATCGACGAAGGCGTGCAGGTCAAGAAGGACGATCTCCTGGTCAAACTGGATTCCAGTACGCTGGAGGACGCCAGAATCAACCAGGAAATCAACGTGCAAAACTCCAAGGCGGCCTACATCAACGCCTCCGAGAGCTTCGAGGTAATCAAGAACCAGGCGCAGGCCGACGTCGATCTGGCCGAGCTCAACCTCAAGTTCGCCAAGCAAGACCTCGACCAGTACCTCAAGGGGCAATATCCCAACGCCGAAACAGCGGCCACGAACGAGGTCAAGCTCGCCGAAGAACAGCTCACAAGGGCCAAGGAAACCCTTACCTGGTCGCAAAAGCTCTATGACGAGAAGTACATATCACACACGGAATTGCAGGCCGACCAGTTGGCGGTCACCGGCTCCGAGAACAAGCTGACCCTGACCAAGAACGATCTGAATCTGCTCCAGAACTTCACGAAGCAGCGGAATATCGATCAGTACGAGAGCGACGTCAGCCAGGCTGAAATGGCGCTGGTGCGGGCGCAAGCCAAATTCAGAGCCGACGTCGCGCAGGCCGAAGCGGACCTTACCGCTAAGGACCTCGAGTACAAACGTCAGCAGGACAAGCTGGCCAAGCTTGAGGATCAATTGGCCAAGACCGAGGTCAGGGCCACCAAGGACGGAATGGTGATTTACGCCACTACCGCCCGCCGGGGAGGCTGGCGCGACAATCGCGAACCTCTGGATGAAGGCGTAGAGGTCTTCGAACGTCAAGAACTGATTTACCTGCCCACCACCGCCTCGGCGATGGCGGAGGTGGACATTCATGAAGCCAGTCTCGAAAAGGTTCGTGTGGGTCTTCCGGCGGTCATCACCGTCGATGCCCTACCCGGCAAGCGGTTCTTCGGCACCGTCTCCAAGATCGCCCCACTGCCCGACTCGCAGAGCATGTGGATGAATCCCGACCTGAAGGTCTACAACTCGGAAGTCGATCTGGAAGGCGATGAGCCCGATCTCCGCACGGGAATGAGCTGCAAGGTGGACATCGTCGTCGCTCAGTATGAAGATGCGATCTACATCCCGGTGCAGGCGGTTGTACGCATCGCCGGCAAACCCACGGCCTACGTCGTCAACGACGGCATCGTCGAAGACCGGGAGGTCGAGATCGGTCTGGACAACAACCGGATGGTGCACATCGTCAGCGGTATCGAGGCCGGTGAGACCGTATTGCTCACGCCTCCGCTGAAAGCGGCAGCGGTGGAGGATACCAGCCAGATCATGGGCGACGAAATGTCCGGAACCGATGCGGGAACGAACGCCTTGAAACAGAGAATCAACCAGAAGCTCGAAGAGGCGAACGAGGCACCGGTCGTCAGGCCCGACGCAGCCGAGCAGCAACCAGGGCAAGGGATGCCCAATCTCCAGCAGATGCAGCGGCGCTTGCAGAACATGTCAGACGAAGAGCGAGCGAAAGAAATAGAAAAGATGAAGCGGCGGTTCGAGAATATGTCGGAGGAAGAACGGGCGAAAGCGCGACAGCAATTGCAGGGCGCCGGCCGCAAGCCGGAAGCCGGCCCCAGACAGGGAGGCCCAAGACAAGGAGGAGCCCCGAGGCAGGGAGCAGGACAAAGGTCGCAAAGCACGGAAAGGAATCCATAGATGATTGAAGCGACCGACTCCGGCCCCCCGGTGGAAATCGTCAAACTCGAGAAAGCGATCAAGACCTACCAGATGGGAACGCAGGAGGTCCGGGCGCTGGCGGGCGTCGACGTGTCGTTCGAGAAGGGAGGCTTCTGGGCCATCATGGGTCCCAGCGGGTCGGGCAAGAGCACGATGATGAACGTGCTGGGCTGTCTGGACCGCTTGACCTCCGGCTCGTACTACCTGGAGGACCAGGACGTCAGCCGGCTCGACGACGACGCACTGAGCGAGCTGCGGCTCAAGTATCTGGGCTTCATCTTTCAGAGCTTCAACCTGATCCCACAGTTGAGCGTGCAGCGAAACATTGAGTTGCCCCTGTATTATCTGGGCTGGGATGCGATCGCCAGCGCCGGGCGGGCCCGGGAACTGGCCGAGGACGTGGGCCTGGGAGACCGGCTGCACCACCGTCCCACGGAACTCTCCGGCGGGCAAATGCAGAGGGTCGCCATCGCCCGGGCCCTGGCCAATGACCCGCAGATCATTTTCGCCGATGAGCCCACGGGCAATCTCGACTCGACAACCGGCATTCAGATCATGGAGCTCCTGGCGAAACTGAATGAAGCGGGCAAGACCATCGTTATGGTTACGCACGAACCCAATATTGCGCAGTACGCCCGCTGTCGATTGCACATGATCGACGGGCGCGTGGACGAGATCGAAGAATCCTGATGAGACAAACGAAAGTCCTCAGAAACATCTGGCTCGGGATCGAGAACCTGCTGTTGCACAAGCTGCGATCCTTCCTGACCATGCTGGGCGTGGTCTTCGGCGTCGGAAGCGTTGTGGCGATGCTCTCGGTGGGCGAAGGAGCCAGCAAGGAAGCCCTGGAACAGATTCGCAAGCTCGGCAGCAACAACATCATTCTCTCATCGGTGAAGTCGGTGGAGGAAGAGCAGCGAAGCACCACCCGTACGATGATGAGCGTCTACGGGCTCACCTACGAGGATCAGGAGCGCGTGGCGGAGAGCTTCAGTGCGATTCGACGAACCGCGCCGGTGAAGCTGATGCGAAAGGAATCGCGTCTGGGCGAGCGCTCGCTGGAGCTGCGCGTGGTCGCGACCACACCGGAGTGGTCCGAGCTGGTGCCGCGTGAGATCCTGGCCGGCCGCGTCCTCCTGCCATCGGACGAGGTCAAACAGGCACCCGTGGCGGTGCTGACGGAGTTCGGGGCCCGCAAGCTGCTGGCGACGGAACACTCCGTCGGCGAGACCGTCCGCATTGGCGGAGACCAGTTCGAGGTCATCGGCATCGTCAAGAGCGAGAGCGGCCAGGCGGGAAACATCCAGATTCCCGACCAGGAGGTCGATGTCTACATCTCCCTGGAAGTCGCCAAGAAATACTTCGGCGATATCTTCACGAAGATGACCTCGGGCTCGTTCGAACGGGAACGGGTCGAGTTGCACCAGATCATCGTCCAGGTCGAAGACACCAAACACGTAGAGGCCACGGCCGCCGGCATTGAAGAGATGCTGGGACGCTTCCACAAAAAGAACGACTACGTCGTCAGCGTGCCGCTGGCCCTGCTCAAACAGGCCGAGTCCACCAAGCGAAGGTTCAACATCGTGCTCGGTTCGATCGCGGGCATCAGCCTGCTGGTCGGCGGTATCGGAATCATGAATATCATGCTCGCTTCCGTGACGGAACGCACGCGCGAGATCGGGATCCGCCGGGCCATCGGCGCCAAGAGAAAGCAAATTATCTTTCAGTTTCTCATCGAGACCGTGGTGCTCTCGACTACCGGCGGCCTGATCGGCCTGGGATTAGGCGTCCTGATTCCCCTGCTCATTACGTATTTCTCGGGAATGGCTACAGTCGTTACCCTCAACGGCATCCTCCTGCCGCTGGTGATCAGTATGGCCATCGGAATCCTCTTCGGCCTCTACCCGGCGATGCACGCGGCCAAGGTCGATCCCATCATCGCGCTGCGACATGAATAGAACCCCGCTTGACCACCCTGCGTATGGCTGTGACTTATGTACCACCTTGTGCAAGCAGACTCGTCGTGTTACGGTCCCTGCAAAACTGACGGAAAATTGAATCGCATACGGTTATGAGACAGACAAGAATCGGCAGAAACATACTCCTGGGCATGGAGAACCTGCTCCTGCACAAGCTGCGCTCCTTCCTGACCATGCTGGGCGTGGTCTTCGGCGTCGGCAGCGTCGTGGCCATGCTCTCGGTGGGCGAGGGCGCCAGCAAGGAAGCCCTGGACCAGATCCGAAAGCTCGGCAGCGACAATATCATCATTTCATCGGTAAAATCCGCAGAAGAAGAACAAGCCAGCACGCAACACTCCCACATGAGCATCTACGGGCTGACCTACCAGGATCACGCCCGAATCGCCGAGAGCTTCAAAGGGATCAACCGCACGGCGCCGGTGAAACTGATCCGCAAGGAGACCCGACTGGGCGAACGGGCGATGGAGTTGCGCGTGGTCGGGACCACCGCCAACTGGTTCGAGTTGGTGCCGCGCGAGATCGTCGGCGGGCGCGTGATCCTTCCGGCCGATCAGGACAAGCAGGCGCCCGTGGCGGTCCTGACGGAATTCGGGGCGCGAAAGATTCTCGCCACTGAAAGCACCATCGGCCAGACCATCCGCATCGGCGGAGACAGCTTCGAGATCATCGGCATCGTCAAGAGCGAAAGCGGCCAAGCGGGCAATATCCAGATCCCCGATCAGGAAGTGGACGTCTACATTCCCATCGAAGTCGCCAGGAAATACTTCGGCGACGTGTTCACCAAGTATACGTCGGGTTCCCGGCTGCGCGAGCGAGTGGAACTGCACCAGATTCTCGTCCAGTTCGAGGACACCAGCCGGATCGAAGCCACAGCCGCCGCCATCGAGGAGATGCTGGGACGCTTTCACCAGAAGAAGGACTATGCGGTCAGCGTCCCGCTGGCGCTGCTCAAGCAGGCTGAGGCGACCAAGCGAAGGTTCAACATCGTCCTCGGCTCCATCGCCGGAATCAGTCTGCTGGTCGGCGGGATCGGGATCATGAACATCATGCTCGCCTCCGTGACCGAGCGGACCCGTGAGATCGGCATTCGTCGCGCCATCGGCGCCAAGCGAAAGCAAATCATCTTCCAGTTTCTGATCGAAACGGTCGTGCTCTCGACGACGGGTGGCTTGATCGGCCTGGGCCTGGGCGTGCTGATCCCATTTTTGATCACGTATTTTTCGGGGATGGCGACCGTCGTCACGCTCAACGGCATCCTGCTGCCGCTGGTCATCAGCATGGCCGTCGGGATTCTCTTCGGCCTCTACCCGGCGATGCACGCGGCCAAAGTCGATCCGATCGTCGCGCTGCGGCACGAATAAAACCGCGAGACCTGCGCTCTACTGCCGCATTTCACAAATCATGCGACTATAGATTGCTTCGCTTCACTCGCAATGACAGGGGCGACCCGCACCGCTACTTCAAAAACAGCCGGCGCGCCATGTCCCTGCCACACGGCGTCATGAATGTCTCCTCGACGAGCCGGCGGCGGTCTTCGTCGGATTTGTCACGATACCAGCGCGGAAAGTTGACCATCCAGTCGGCGTCCCACACGGTCTTGAATTCGACGGTTGCCACGGTGTCCGTCTCGGCGGCGCTGTGGTGGTTGGCAATGATGCGGCAGATGTGGTCGATGGCGCCGGCATCGACATCCAAACCAGCCAACATCTCCCGGGCGATGGGAGGCCCTTCCATCTCCTGATACTTGCCGGCGCTGGAACCGTGGACCTCCCGGGCCCGGGGAATGCCGATGTCGTGGAGCAGAGCCGCCGCCCGGGCGATGAAAGGATCCCCGCCTTCGGCCCGTTGGATTTCACTGGCGTAGCCGTACACCTTCATCGTGTGCTCGATCAGGCCCCGGTTCTCGCCAAAGAAAGATTCCATCTTATCCCTGACCCGGTCGAGTCGCGCCGCCAACTCGGGCGAATCACCCCTCTTCCAGGATCGGACGTATTCAATGCTGTACGTGGAGGGCAGGTCCCCGTCCTGCGGCAAGCCAAACCACTCGGGCATCGTCTCGCTGTCGAAGTTCAACGTCAGAGCCTGGTGCCAGTGCGTGTTCTCCACCCATCGCACCAGCACGCCGTCGAAGTACCATTTGATTTTATCCCTGTCCCATTCGAGTCCGTAGACATGGAAATCGTCCGCCAGGTCCGCCGGTGCAACCCACACCCCGTGCTTCGACCAGTGCTTCTTCTCGGTCGGGGTCCGAAAAACGTGGACGTTCATGTTATACTTTCGCTCGAAACCCGGGGCGCCGCCCCCGATTTCAAACACGTCGATCTCGGTCCACCGCTCGGGCGTGCTGTGATAGAACCAGAAGGAGCTGGAGCCGTGCGACTTCATCGGCCTGGCCTTGATCTCAAAGTACCCGTATTTGACCGTCGTCTTGCTTTGCACGGCGGCGCTGGTGTAGGTGTGGTACCCCCTGTCTTTGGGCATCTCGGGCACTTCCTGCTTTCGCATGGTCAGGTGGAGTTTGCCGTCGCTGACGGCGACGTTGCCCGGATGGAAGTAGGCCGGCTGCCGGCCGAGCCAACGGGGATTCCGAGGCCACCACTTGTTCGGATCCAGGGCAGCTCCGCCGAATTCATCGGTCATCGGCTCGTATGGGACCCAATGTCCCGTATTGCCCTGGTCGGACAGGGGCAAGCGGTCACTGACACGCTCGGGCACCAGACCGAGCTCGCCCTTTCGCACCCAGCCTTTCGGACGCGCTGCGGCGGCATGGCACGTAGGCCCGCCCATTCGCACAAGCAATACAATCGCTATCGTCGCAACAACCTTCAAATACGTCATTGTCGTACTCCGCGATGAATTCATCCGACTGCTCCAGCGACCAACAGATCCGGTGCGCCATTGTAGCGGTCACACGCAACGCGACAAGGGTTAAAGACGCACCTTCTGCCCAGGCAAAACATCGAAATATCGCAAGAACCGACGCCTGCAACGCCCAGAATCCGTGATCAGCCAACGCTAAAGTCGGGGTAAAGAAATCGCCGATAGCCGTACTGAATGGCAAGACCACGAACGGAGGTCACAGTGGTTGGGCCCGACGAACCGAGGCTCGCCGCGGCGCCATGGGCACGAATGGAAAGGGTCGGACAAATCGTACCCTACGCACTGGAGAAACTGATGAAAACAACCTCATTTCTCGACCCGCACCCGGAAACTGACGACCAGCACGTATGCGGGTGCATACAGCGCGCCGCAGAGAGGCTCCAAGTCAAAGACGTCATGACAACGCATGTCTTCACGATCCGCACGATGAACACCATCCAGACGGCGGCCGAGCTGATGTCCGAGAATCATGTATCTTGTCTCCCCGTCCTGGATGACGGGAAATTCCAGGGCATCCTCACACAAAGAGACGTCCTCGCCGGCACCGCTGATCTGGAGAGCGCCGCCGACTCGGTCACCGTCGCCCAGCGCGTACGCCGGGACGTACCGACGATTCCCCCTGAAACCGGCGTCCTTGAGGCCGGGCGAATTATGGAAACCCAGAAGACCAAATGGCTGCCCGTCCTCTCGGCCGGACAGTTGGCGGGCATTGTGACCCAAACGGACGTTATCGGAGCCATCACGTCACTGGTGAAGGTGGTCGAGGTCGGCACCATTATGAACACTGATGTCACCAGCGTGGACGCCGCAATCACGGTCAGCGAGGCGACGAGGATCATGGCCGACCAGAACATTTCATGTGTGGTCGCCGTCCACGGCGGCAAGATGGTCGGCATCCTGACCGAGAAAGACATCCTCGGACGAGTGTACGCCGCGGGCAAAGACCCCCATCAAATCCTCGTCGCCGACATCATGTCGTTCCCTGTCACGACCGTTCAGCCTTGCCATTGCCTGTTCACCACGCACCGCACGATGGACCGCATGCACATTCACCGTCTCGTAGTGACAAACGGGGACCGTCTGGCCGGAATCGTCACCCAGACGGATATCCTCAAAACGCTGAAGGCGACGCTCTGGCCGTAAGGAATACGACCGCTCGGGCACGAAGAGAAAGACCGGCATCGCCGCCGGCAGCCCCTCCCCCCTCAGCTCGTCTTTTTTCTCGGGAAACGCTTCGCGGAAGAACCGCTCCTCAGCGACCGGGCAGGCGCTTGGTGACCCCGGGAGACGGAATGTCGGCCTGCCAGTTGTTCGGATCGTTGCCGTAGCGGTCGGGGGCCGTTCGGGTCAGTGACAAACCGAAGCCGTCGGCCTCGACCGGCCAGGGATCGATCCCGTCGGCGAAATCCTCCCCGTGCGCCCCGTCGCTGAAGGTCACGCGGTCCACAGCGATCCAATGCCGGAGACCTTCGGCGTCGAGATCACCCGGCCTGCCCAAGTGAACCGTCTCGCCGGCGTTGCTGAGCTTGCCGGCGCCCCATTCGAAAACTGCCACGGATTCGGTGACGCTGTAGCGAACGTCACAGAGGAGCTTGTCCTTGACGAGCAAAAGATACTGCCCCGGCGCCAACGTCACCGGCTCGTCGGCGGGCAGCAGGAAGGCCAGACCGGGGTCGTCGGGATCATCCGCCAGGCGCCAGGGCGCGTCCCGGACGAAATCGTAGAGCGTCACCTCCACGTCGCTGATGTTACGCAGCTCGACGTATTCGGCGTCAGCCGAGCCGTCGGGATGGTACATGATCTCGGTGATGACCACGGGACCGACGGCCGGATAGGCGTTGGGCCCGCCCGGAGTCGACTCGCTCATGGAGGCGAAATCGAAGACCCCGGTACTGAGCCGATGGCGCCCGAAGGGCACACCCGAATCGGACGGCCCAAACTCCTGTTGCTCGCTGTAGCCGGTCAACGTACCGCTGGATCCCGAATTCAAATACAGCGTCTCGCCGTTACGACTGAGGGCGAATGGCGTGTGGCAGCCGGCCGCCCCGCTGTTTCCAAACTGCCGGTCCTCCGTGAGAACGAGGTACCCGCCGGGACCGATGGTGGTCCCCCGAACGATTTCATATTTCGTCGGCTCGTCGGCGTCATCGCTGAGAAACCAGCCGCCCACGTGGACGGACTCTTCGGTGGTGTTGTGCAGCTCGATCCAATCGGGCACGTTGCCGGCGGCGTTGGCCAGCAACTCGTTGATCACGACGGCGCCGGGAGCGGGAACATCTCCGGCGTCGTCGAAGCCGGGAGAACCGCCCACGGCGACGCTGGGCCGCCACGTGCTCTGGTCACCCCACGCACTCGGATTCGCGCCCGCAACGTCTTTGACCGTCAGGGAAAAGCCCAGACCGTCCGTGACGTCATACCAGCCGTCGCGAAACTCAAAGCGGTGAATGATCCGGCCGGCCGCGTCCCGAAGCTCGACCCGTTCGCCGGCGTTGTTCAGACTTCCCGCGTACACCCCCGCGATGGGAAAACCCGGGCCGTATTCGGCCTCGAACGCCTCGACGTTCCCGACGAGCAGGCAGAAATCGCCCGGGCCCAATTCGATACTCGGGAACGCAAAATCGATACCGTCCGTAAATCGCACCATGTTCAGATCAATGCTCTCGGCGCCGACGTTGGTCAATTCCACGTATTCGGTATTGGGCTCGGCGGGATGATACATGATCTCACTGACGCGGAGGCTCTCAGCCACGGGGCCGACCGCGAACGTCGCCTCGCTCAGCGCGCTCCAGAAGCCGCCGACGTAGGCGCGGGCTTTCACCTGCGTGCTCGCGGTCAGGACAATCGGGCCGTCGTACTGCGGGGCATTGGGCTCGGTTTCCTCCCACGTCGTCCCGGCGGCCTCCAGCTCCGCATTGATCAGAAAATCTGAACTCGTCACAGACGCGTTCAGACCGTGGATGGCCAGCACGTTGTCGCCGGCATGTAACAGGCCGATGTGATTCGAAACATCCACGCGCTCAAAGAAGATCGCATCCCCGTCACTGTGATTGGCCGAAGCCATAGAGTTCCAGGCCGGCTCGCCCTCGAAGTTGCACCGGGCGATCTCGGCCCCGTTGAGAAACGCCACGAACCCGTCGTCGTACTGCACCCTCAAGGCCATGCTGTCCAGCGCGTCCTCGTCGCCCGAGAAGACGAAGGGAATCCGAATGTAGCAGGAGCCGACGACTCCGTACATCTGCTCGCCCAGATCGATGCTGATGTGGCTTTCGTAGCCGATGTTTCGCTCGTAGCCGATTCCGCCGGGGGCGCCGGTCGAGAGAATCCAGACCGAGTCGTCGTAGGGGGGAACGCCACGCCAGTCGCCGGCCCGGGTGCGCCCGGACCGCGCGTCGGTGGGTACGAGAACGCGCTTGGGCATATCCTGGGAAACCAGAGTGACGGCGCCCACCTGGGACGCCGCGGCGGTGCGACCCGGATCGGTCCCGTCCAGCGTGTAATAGACCGTCGCCCCGTTGACGGGGGAAACGATATGCAGCGAATCGTTCGCGGAGGCGTAGCCCCCGTGCTGCACGGCTCCGTTGACGGCGAAGATCGGACCGTCGAACGTGTACACATCCTGCGCGGTACAGTCGTCAATGAAGATGTCGCGGCGCTTCGGAACCCAGGTATTGATCACGTACGTGTTCATGTTGGGAATCACGCCCCGCATGGTCTCCCGCAACTCGCCGAAGCGCTCGACGATTCTCGGCTCCGTCATCGCGCCGCCGTTAAAGAAATGCTTGTAGAGGCGGTCGGCAAAGAGCAGTCGGAAATCTGGGCTGGCCCGCAGGGCCCGGTACAAATAGGCGATGGGCGTGTTGAGATTGTTCAGCCCCTTGGTGCCGCCGGAATAGCTGGGCATATCGGTGAAGCCGCTGCGATTGAGATCGCGCGACTCCATCGTACCCTCGGCATCCCAGACGAAGAAGCGCCATTGCCCCTCGTCGGAGCGTTCGCCGGCCGCCGACCAGTTGTTGGTCGGCCAGTCCCAGTTGGCGGCCCAGAGCTGGAGAATCAGGTAATCGACAAAAGCGGTCACGTCCAGGCGCTTGGCCAGTTCCCGATAGTACGGGGTCACGGACAAATCGTGGCCGCGGGCATAGTTGATCATCGCGTTCCAGCTCTGTGCGTTGCCGTCGCGGATGCCGTTCATGGTCATCACGTCCCAGGGCTGCTCGCTGTCGAACCATTCCTGGCAGGATTCCTGCTTCACGTGCTCGGTGACATTGAAATAGCCCTTGTGCTCGCCGTTGATGAAGAGATTCGCAAAGGTGCCCATACAGGCTCTCTGGCCCATGTCCTTGTGCAAGCGGCGCAGAAGCTCGTCTTTGATGAAGGGATTGACCCGGTCGTTGTGTCCCCCGCGCAGGACGATGCTGGCAAACTGCTCGACGTCGGATTCCGGAAACAGGGGAAATTCGAGGCGGTTTTGGCCATACTCGCCGCGGAAATACAAGCGGAAGCTGAATTTGCCGTTGCCCGACCAGTAGCCGTTCTGGCGAACGTAGCGCGGCCGCATGTAGTTGCTGCCGTGGACGCGAAGCCCGCAATCGACGTGGAAACCGCTCCCGCCTTCGGGCTCGATCCATTCGGCCGACACCGGCCGTTCCAGACCCCGCTCCATCACGTTGTTGTAGCTGTCGGCACCGGTCGAGGTCCAAATCCCGTTGCTGTAGGTGCCTCCCACGATGGCCATGACGCCCGCGGGCTCATAGAACGTCTTGGTCCCGTCGCCGACCAGCGAGATCACGGGCAAAGACCGAACCTCCTGGCGCCCGTCGAGAATGTAGGTGTGGGTCGCCAGTGCAGTCGGTTTCCATCCGGGCTTGACCGCAATCGCGCGCACACACGTCGTGCTGTCGATGGGGATGGGGCCCGTATAGATCTGGCCAGGGCGAAAGCGGTAATCAGAATCGTCGGGGATTCTGCCGTCCAACGTGTAGGTGATCTGAGCCCCTTCCGTGGGCGTGGCAATCGTCAAGTTGAAGGACGAGCCGTAGAATCCGCGCTCGTGGCTGAACACCAGCGGCGCGACCTCCCCCAGGTATCCTTCGCTGTTGCGGTCGCCGGGGGTCGGCTCCGCGAAATAGCGCAGGGTCTCGCCACCGTCGGGAGCGCGGCCGAACGAAAGGTCGGGCGTCTGCCGACCGAAGCTGAATCCATCGATCAGGGTCTCGCCGTCGCTTTCAAAAAGGTAGATTCCGTCCCCGTCGGCATTCAGCCGGAAGTTTGCGTGAAGACCGGCGTCGAGCGTGTCGCCATCGGCCCAGACAATCAGGTGCCCCCGGGGCCCGATGATGGTGGCCGCACCGCCGGCGGGAAACGCCCACTGGGCAGGCTCGGCGGGATCATCCGTCAGGTGCATCCCCGCCACGTCGACCGGCTCGCGACCCGGATTGTACAACTCGACCCAGTCGTCGAACTGTCCCTGGCCGTCGGCGAGAAACGTCGCGTTGGAGGCCATGACTTCATTCACGAAGACGCGCGGCCGGTCCGGCACTTCCTCACCAGCAACGCCTGCTGTCGAAAAAACATGGCAGGCAACGCCGGCGAATAAGACGAGAAGAAAGACAGTCCACAGGGTTTCTGTCTTCGGCAACAAATCAGCACCTCCCGATTCGCATGTCCAGCCCACCCAAACGCAACGGCGGCGCAGAGAAGGCCTTGACGCCGGGGCCAGACGAAGGTTGTTGAGATCTTCGATTCTGTCCCTCTGTCGGTTTTCATTTCTCCTCACACGGGCTTCATACAGGCAGTATAGCATAAAAACGGGGAAAACCCGAGCAAATTGCCCAGCCTCACATCTTCAGGACATGCCGCCGGCCATCGGCACCGGCGACAGAAAGGGACACCGACACCGGCGGAATCGGCACTGCGCCGGACAAATCTATTGCCGGACCGGGCCGATTCGATTAAGGTGCCCTTGAGGGGTGGTGCTGTCATGTGGGTTTCGTGTCCGATGTTCGCATGCAACGGAAAGAGCATGCGGGAAAAAGATTTGCGTTTGTAGATGCCTGAAGAGCAAAAAAAGCTGTTGCAGGAAATCGAACCGCTGCTTGAGACAGAGGATCGGCAGCCCCTGTCATTGCTGCTGCGCGAGCAACGCAGCAGTGACATTGCCGAGGTCGTCGAGGTCGTCGACAACGACTGGCGGCGTCTGATCTTCGACGCTCTCGATACACCGCTCGCGGCGGAGGTAATGGAAAAGGTCAATGAGGCCACGCGGGCGCGCCTCTTCGATCTGCTGAAAGAGCCCGAGATCCAGAAGATCATCTCGGAGCTGGACCATGACGACGCCGCCGACCTTCTGGCCGAAATGTCGGAAGAGATCGCCCACAAAGCCCTGCGCAACCTGCCGCTGCCCGACCGGCTCGAAGTCCACCAGTTGTTGCGTTATTCGGCGGACTCGGCCGGCGGCATTATGGACCCGCTGGTCATCAGCGTCTCCGAAGACGCAACGATCGCCCAGGCGGTGAGCCGAATCCGAGCGGCGGAGATCGACGAAGATTTCTACTCGGTATACGTGGTCAACGCCGACGGGCAGTTCGTGGGCGACGTCCGGCTGCGTTTCCTGCTGACGCGTCCGGAGAAGGCCCGCATCGGCGACCTGATCGACCCCGACACCATCTACGTGAGCACGGCCACCGACCAGGAAGAGGTCCGCAACATCTTCAGCAAGAACGACCTGATCGTGGTTCCGGTTCTCGATGAAGCGCACCGGCTGGTCGGCCGCATCACCGCCGACCGCGTGATCGAGGTCGCCGAGGAAGAGGCCGCCGAGGACCTCTATACCATGGCCGGTACGGACCCGGACGAACTGGAGAGTTTCTCGGCCTTTCACGCCGCCCGCATCCGGATGACCTGGCTACTGCCCTGCCTGATTGGCACGGCGGTGACCGCCATGGTGATGACGTTCTTCAAGACCCACGACCAGATCGTGTTCGCCGCAGCGGCCGTGTTCGTGCCGATGATCGCGGCCATCAGCGGCAACGCAGGCCTGCAAACCTCGGCCATCGTCGTCTCCGGCCTGGCCACCGGCCACCTGGTGGCCCTGAAGTTCAGCACGGTATTCACCCGGGAGGTTCGCATCGCCTTCCTGGTGGCTCTCAGTTGCGGCCTGCTGGGCGCCGTCGCCTGCACCATTCTGATTCACACAAAGACTCCCGAAGAAACCGTCGAGCCCATGCGCCTCGTCTTCGCGTTCGGCACGGCCATGTTCTCGGCCATCATGGTGGCGACAACCCTGGGCCTGCTCTTACCCTTCGTGTTCCGCAAAATCGGTATCGATCCGGCCATCAGCTCCGGCCCCCTCGTGACCACGGCGAACGACTCGATCAGCGTGGCGATCTACATGACGCTGGCGGTCATGCTGGCCGGTTGAGGAAACCGCGCCGCTGCCGACCCTCCTGGCAGCCGACCCGATCAGGCCCCTGCGGATCCTTTCGAGCCCGAGCGCTGTTTCAGGAAATGACGAATGCTCTCGATGCGGACCTCGGCGTTGGGATGCGTGGAGAAATACTCGCCCAAGTCAAGCGGTTCGGGCGCGGCCTTTAGCTGTGCCAGATGCGAGAGCAGTTCGACGGCGCCTTCGGCCCGGTAGCCGGCGGCGGCAGCCAGCCGCACCCCCAAACGGTCCGCTTCCAGCTCATGGTCGCGCGAATAAGCCGTCTCCAGAAATCGCACGCCGACCGTCCGCAGCCAGCCCCCCAGAACGCCCCGCACCGGCGTGGCGCGCGAGACGGTGGAGATCGCCGAACTGGCGACGATCCGCTCGAATGTGTGTCCCTTGATGATATGGGCCATCTCATGGCCCAGAATGAAGGCAATCTGGTCGTTGCTCCACTGACACAACTCCATAATCGGACGGCTGACGAAAACGAACCCCCCGGGCAGGGCGAAAGCGTTGGGCTCGCCGCCCAGGAAGCCCTCAAACTGAAAGGTGCGGAGCTTGTTGGCCACGCAGCCGGCGAGTTGATAGCCGATCTCCTCCAGGGTTTCCCTGGTGCGGGGCTCGGAATCTATTTGAAGCTGCCGCCGCGCCTCGTGCGCCAGATCGAGCCCAACGCCGTGCTCCAGGCGGATCGCATCGGCCTCCGTGCCCGTCATGGACTCCCACACCCACTTGGCCTTGCGAACCTTCGGCCCCACTTTCTTACCCAGATTGTAAAACAAGCCTTTTGCCATTCGGGTATCGCTGCCTTGTCACCACTCAGTCGGTCCGGTTCACGCCGGAGGGCGGGGCGTCTGCGACGCCGCGTCCGAACCGGCCACAAGACATACATTAGCCCAAACAAATGCCCCGATCAAAGCAAAAGAAGGTTGACGGCGTTGACGCCACTGTGTAGATGTATATTATAGGCCGTCGCGTTGACCTCGGAGGGACCATGAGGCCGGAAAAGACGAGTGTTAAAAGAGGCGGACAATCACACGCCAACAGAAAGTATCAAGCTTGACAACGGAGGCGTACATCGTATAATAGAGAATTGCAAAGGTTTGTTATTACGAGTCTTATCACAAGACGGCAGGTTTGAGACCAGGCCGCACGTTGCACCAGCCAATATACAGGAATCGGTCTTGTCGCTATTGGAGTCAGCAGGAGCATGACGTCGGAACAACCTCTCGATGAACACAAGCCACTCGATCACGAGCCGCAACTGAACAAATATTTCAAGGCGGCCATCAAGACGCAGGCAAACGACCTGCATCTGAAAGTGGGGCAGCCGCCCAAGCTACGCCTCTTCGGCCAGTTGAAGAATACCACCGGTGAGATCCTGACGCCCGAGCGAATGGAAGAGCTGGTCTTTGAGATCATGACCCCGACACAGCAAGAGTTCTTCCGACAAAACGGGACGCTGGACTTCGCCCATGAGATCGGCAAGGAACACCGATTCCGGATCAACGTCTTTCGCCAGCGCGGGATGGTCAGCCTCGTGGCCCGGCGGGTCAGCGCCCATGTGCCGTCCTTCGAGAGCCTGCACCTACCCCCGGTGCTGGAGAAGATCGCCGAGGCCCGCCAGGGTCTGGTCCTCGTCGTGGGCCCCACCGGCTCGGGCAAAACCACCACCATTGCATCCATGATCGATTACATCACCCGGACGCGGTCCTGCCACATCGTCACCGTGGAGGACCCGATCGAGTATCTCTACCTCGACAACAAGGCCCTGGTCTCGCAGAGAGAGATCGGCATCGACGTACCGAACTTCGAAGACGCCTTGACCTATCTCATGCGTCAGGACCCGGACGTGGTCTTTGTCGGTGAGATGCGAGACGCCAAAACCGTCACCGCGGGCATGCGGGCGGCGGAGACCGGCCACATGGTCATGGGGACCATGCACTCGTCCAACGCCTCGCAGGCCGTCCACCGGCTGCTGGACCTCTTCCCCCAGGAGGAGCGCGAACTGGTCCGCCAGGCATTGGCCACCGCGGTACGAGCCATCATCAGCCAGGTCCTGCTGCCCTGTATTCGCGAAGAGATCGACCGCGTACCGGCCGTCGAGGTCATGCTCGCGAGTCCCGCCGTGCGGAAACTCATCTCCGACGGACGGGAAGGCGACCTGCCCAGCGTCATCCGTGGATCGCAGCGCGAAGGCATGCTGGACCTGACCGACAACTTGTGCCGGCTCGTACAGGAGGGATGGACCGATCCCAAGGACGCCTACAAGTACGCACCCAACGCCGAAGAGTTGAAGATGGCGCTCAAGGGCATACGGACTACCGCCGAAGGTATCCTCTGATGACGAGCGCCGCAATCTCGCCAGTCGGGGTTGCATGATCGCAATTTCAATAGTAACGGAGCGCTACATGCCAGATTTCCTGCTGATGTCCATCGAGTACGGCGGCTACGTTTCGATCGTCAAGCTGATCGTCTATCTCCTGCTCTATTTCCTGTGGTTCCTGCTGGTCACCTGGGCCGCCAGGGACGCCAAAGCCGTCGAAACCAACGTCGGATTGTGGGTCGGCCTGCTGCTCGGCGCCGGAGCCGTCGGCATCCTGCTCTGGTGGTTGATCCCGATTTTCATCGTGGGACTGCTGGCCTATGTCATCATCGTCGCCGCCACGGCGCTGGCCTTTGTGAAACATCGCAACGCCCGCGTTTTGGACTTCGATCGCGTCCTTACCGTCGACCACATCAAGAGCCTTTTCAGCACGTCGGAGAAGCTCGAGGCGATGGAAGGGTTCATGTTCATCACGACCAACAACAACGAGGTCCCGCCGCCGGAGCCCAGGACCCCCACATTCTTCGGCTACCGCACGGCCTACGAGATTCTGACGGACGCGCAGTATCGTCGCGCCAGCATGGTCGCTTTTGCCCCCAAGGGCGACACCTATGAAGTGACACACAACATCGACGGCGCCCCGACGAAACAGCCGGCGATTCCGCGAGACCAAATGGAGTACTTCATTGGATTCGTCAAAGAAATCGCGGGCCTCGACGCCAAAGAGAAGCGCAAGCCGCAGAGGGGCAAATTCCGCACGCGACAGAACAAAGAAAACATCGATTGGGAGGTCACCACGGCCGGCTCCACCGCGGGCGAGCAGGTTCGACTCAAACACGTTTCCAAATCCACGGAGCTGCGTCTGGGCGATCTCGGCCTGACGTCAGGGCAAACCGAGCAGTTGTCGCACTTTCCCCAGAAGAAGCAGGGCGTATTTCTCATCACCGGTCCTCGCAAAAGCGGCGTCACGACCACGATGTACGCCCTCCTGCGTAACCACGACGCCTTCATGAACAATATCAACACGATCGAGAAACAACCGGCGATGCAACTGCCCAATATCACGCAGAACGTCTTCGCCCTGACCGATACGGGAACGACCACCTATGCGAAGAAACTCCAGGCCATGGTCAGAATGGGCCCGGACGTCGTCGGCATCGGCGAATGCGAGGACGAGGAGACCGCCAAGGTCGCCAGCACCGCGGCCACCGACGGCAAGATCATGTACGTCGTCGTGAAAGCCGACAGTGTGATGCAGGCCCTGGGCAAGTGGCTCAAGATGGTCGGGGACCGCAGATTGGTGGCCGAGACCCTGCTGGGCATCAGCAACCAACGGCTGCTGCGCAAACTCTGCGAGGAATGCAAGCAAGGATACGCACCGAACGCCGAGCTGCTCAAGAAGTTCAATCTGCCGGCGGAAAAGGCCAAGGTCCTGTTCCGTCCCGGCAAGGAGGTCTACGACAAACGCGGCAAACCGTCCACGTGCGAACATTGTCAGGGCACCGGCTTCATCGGACGGACCGGCGTCTTCGAAACGGTCGTCCTCGATGACAATCTGCGCAAGGCCGTCAAACGCGTCAAGCAACTGCCCGAGCTGGGCATGCAGTTCCGACGAGCCAAAATGCTGTACCTGCAAGAGCAGGCCCTGCGCAAGGTCATCGCCGGGACCACCGCGATCAATGAAATGCTTCGCGTATTGACCTCCGCCAAAAAGAGACGCCGCAAGGCGTAGTTGCACCGTGTCCCGGAAGAACGGGATGCGACAGCCTGGATTTCAACCTGAAGTTACGGAGAGAAGATAATGGTCAGCCTGGTCATGCTCGCAATCATGGTCGGATGCGCGGCCCTTTTGTACCTGAAGGGAACTCTGGTGCAGGGGGTGGTGCTGATTTTCAATGCGCTGTTCGCCGGTTTTGCAGCGCTCGGTTTCTTCGAGCCACTGGCGCGTTTCCTCATCAAATACTCCCCCGGCATCGCCGTCTGGGCGCCGATGATTTGCTTCCTGCTGCTGTTCATCCTGATTTTTGCCGTGCTCGAGGCGATGGCGATGCAGTTCGGCAAGGAAAAAGCCGATCTCGGGCTCTGGCCGGAGCGGATCGGGAGAGTCCTCTGCGGAATCCTGCTGGGCTACATCGTGACCGGCCACTTGCTCGTCGCCCTGGCCACGGTCCCGTACCCCTTGTTCAATAAATACCCCTACGAGCGCTTCGCCGAACGAAACCCGAACCCGGCCAATCCCAACAAACCGTTTCTCAGTCCCGACGGCTTCGTGACCGGCCTGTTTGGAAAAATCAGCCAGGGGAGTTTTCGAGCCATCAGCAGCCCGAGAAGCTTCGCCGTGCTCCGCGCGGACTTTTTGGATCAGCTCTATCTCAATCGCCTGAAACTCGCACAAGACGTGTCCCTCACAACGACCATCCCGGCGATCACGGTGGAGAAAGGCCACGTGTGGTACGCTCCGGACAGCCTGCGGGACACGGAAGGCAAACCGGTGTCGGCCCAGCCCGGCGAGAACCTCATGCTCGTTCGCATGGGAATCAAGAACAGAGCGATCAAGGACGCGGCCACGTTTACCCTCTCCCAAGTCCGCCTCGTCTGCAGCCCGAAGACCGATTCCGAGAACCCTCTGATCGGACAAGGGCAGTCCGTCTATCCCGTGGGGTATATCGGCGCCGACTCGCGTCTGGAACGCAAGTCACTGGCCGAGATTCTCACAATGGAAGCTTCCGGCAAGTCGGGGGACTCTCAGACGATCGACCTGGCGTTTTCGGTTCCGATGAATATGGCGGCAACGGTGATCGAGTTCAAGCTCAACAACGCGGTCCAACTGCCGGCGCCCGCTTCCGGCGAAGAGGCCCCGGCGCTGCTGCCCTTCGGCAGCGCCGCCAAAGCACCGCAAGCCAAGTCCCAGACGCAGGACGAGCAGACCCGCCCCGCCACGGAGCGAAAGCCCGACGGCGGACGCGAGCAACGCGGACTCAGTGACGTCAGCGAAAGCATCATCGGCCCCCTCGATGAAGAGTAACCTCCCGAGCTTTCGTTAGCACGATTCCGCCGGTGAGAACGCCAGGCTCCGACCCTGCGTCGGTCCGGTCTACCGCGACGGAAGGGCTCCTTTTGACGTGAACGCTACAGTGACGTCCTGGCTTCAGTAGAAGGGAAGGTCGCGACAGAACGCAAGGTCCGTCAACTACAGACGGCCAGCTCTTCCAGGTTCAGTTCCATGAGGTGTTCGAGGTAGGCGGCCAGGTCGGCTTCGGAGAATTTCGCCAGAAACTCCGGCTTGGCCGTCTTGTTAATCTCGCCGATGCGTTCGATCAATTCGTTCTTATCCATCCCCGGACACCCTTTATGACGTGGCAACCTTCTGCAAATACGACTTGGGCCATATCGGCCGCGACCCGGCGTTAACTTTAGCACCGCTGTCACGAGCTCTGCAACGCCCCATAAACGAAGGCACGACATGCGACCCCGGACCGTGGCCGAACCACAATATATGGGCCGCCCCGCGCGACGCAGCCACTCGCATTTTTCACTGTCCAATAAAAACCAACACACAAGGAGCGATGCGCCCCGCGAAAAATTGTCGGAAAAAATCCGCCGCCCGCCCGATTCTGCCTATAAAATCGGGGTTGTGTCGCTCCGGCGGAAACACGAGAGCGAAGATGGACAAGAGCTGCGCGGTTTGCTATAATGGTCGGTTGTTAGGAATTGCGTTCGCAGTGAACCTCGTGTGGGAGGAAATACAATGAGGAGGATTCGGCGGGCACAGGAACGGTACGCCAGGGCAAACCGGCTCTTTCGACGCCGGGCGATCGCCGCTGGCACGGCGGCAGCCCTTTCGCTGGCGACGGGGACAACCCTGGCCCAATCCACCGGCCTGGTGCCGGGTGACAAGCATCAACTCTCGGTCCCTCAGGACGCCGACAGGGACTTCCTGGCCGACGCGGAGGAATTGGCTCTCGGCTACAGGCCGTTCAAAACGGACCAGAACCGAAACGGGCTTCCCGACGGCGCCGAGTTGGCCGGTCGGTGCGCCGGCGCCATCGCGCAACTTCCCACCGAGGACGCGGTAACCGATCCGGACCAGACGTATAAAAAAGAGATGCTCGTTTTCGGTCTGGAAACGTGCGCGATCTGCGGCGAGACGGTGAACATGGGCGAGTTGCACGTCATCAATCCCCGGCTCGGGCTGGACGTGCGGCTGCCGATCATCGCCGCTCACTACATGGAGCACGGCTCCTTCGGCTACGCCGGCGACGTGCATGAGGGACGAGTGGACGTGCCGCGGCTCATGCGAGCGCTCGACCTGCGGTTTCCGTACGAGCCGGACGAACATCAACTGTCGTTGGAGAGCGCCACGGTCGGCGGTGAGCCCGTCGCCCCGGACGCCAACGATCTCGATGGGGACTTGCTGGCCGACAGCGAGGAACTGGCGGCGGGCCTGAATCTCTACGATCCGGACCAAAACGCGAATCTGCTGCCGGACGGAATCGAACTGGCTCAACGCTGCGCCGAGATCATCGAACGGCTGCCCACGCTCGATGCCGAATCGCCCGATGCCAAGGGCGTCTACAAAATCGATTTCATGATGCGCGGCATAGAGTGGTGCGACACCTGCGGCGAAGCGGTCAACATGGGCTACTACCGCATCGTCAACGCCACCTCCGGGGCCTCCATCGAGGTCCCGGTGATTGCCTGGCATTACATGAAGCACGGGTCGTTCAGCCACCTCGGAGACCTTCACGCCGGCCGCATCGACGTGGCCGCGTTGTGGGACATTCTCGAGCTGCCCGCACGATGCGGCGACCTCGGCACGTTGTACCTGCCCGCCGATCTCAACGGCGACTGCAAGGTCGATATCGCCGACTACGCCGAAATGGCCCGGCGCTGGCTGGAATCGACCGACCCGACGACGAAGTAACGCAAACGCCGGAGAACAAAAGGAGTGCCAGTGGAACTAGACAGGGCGGCTATCGAGCACGTTCGGGCTCTGAAGGAAACGGATTTCGAGCTGGCGTATCTGGCGATGCTCACGCGCGAGGGGCTCAAGCCGCTGAGCCGGTGGGAGAAACCTCTGGGCGAACGAGACCTGGACGCATTGCAGCAGATGGGGCTCCAGACCCGGCTTCTCCGCCGCACCGTCAAAACCGGAAAGAGCCTCGTCGAGGCCATCTTCAGCCCTGCCGGCGCCTGCCTGGACATCTATGTAGACCGATTCGCAGAGCAACCCGTGGACAAATCGCCCGAAACCGTGCGCATCGAAGGCTTTCTGTTCGGATACCCGCCCTGCTGCGTCGAACACTACGCTCAGCACCCGTACGCACCGAACGACCTGTCCGAGACAACGCAGAAGATCCTCTTTCACTGGGCCTGCAAAGACTGCACGATCACCCCCCTGCTTCTCCCGGCCTACGGCAGAATCCACCGGCTCGTCGAAGCCTCTTGACGAGCCCGCTCCACCGGCGCATCGAGGCAAAGAACCCGCCCCCAGCCACCCCGACCTCCGTCGAAACGGGCATTTCGTCCGAAAAATCGAACCGAACCACCGAATCGGCGAAAAACCTCTTGAGTACCCCGCCCGGCCCATTGTAACATGGGAGGTTTTTGAGAGTCCGTACATGTTGATTCGCTTGAAAAACCTTGTTGGAGGTTAAATTGTGGCAGCAACGAGCGACATTCGAAACGTAGTGCTTCTGGGACATGGCGGCAGCGGCAAGACCTCGCTGGCCGAGGCGATATTGCATAAGACCGGCGCGACGAACCGGCTGGGGAGCGTCGATGACAAGACCAGCACGTGCGACTACTACGACGAGGAAAAGGAGCACCTGCATTCCATCCTCTCGGCTCTCGTGCACACCGAACACAACGGCAAGCTCATCAACATCATCGACACACCCGGCTACCCGGACTTCAGCGGCCCGGCCATCATGGCCATCCCCGCGGCCGAAACCGCCGTCATCGTCATTGGCGCCGCCGCCGGGATCGAGACCAACACCCGCAAGCTCTTCCAGCTTGCCACCGAGGCCAACAAACCGCGCGTCATCGTCATCAATAAGTTGGACGCCGAGAACGTCGAGATGCCCGAGCTCATCAAGACGATCCAGGAAACCTTCGGCTCGCAGTGTCGCTGTGCCAATCTCCCCGGTGCCGATAAGAGCTCCGTAATCGACTGCATCAACAACGACAGCGGCGATTCGCCCCTGGGCAACGTCGGACAGGCGCATACCGACCTGATCGAGAGCGCCATCGAGGCCGACGACGCCCTCATGGAACGCTACCTGGGCGGCGAAGAGATCTCCTCGGACCAGATTACCCCGGTCTTCGTTCAAGCCCTCAAAACCGGAACGCTGGTTCCGATCATCTTCACCGACGCGCGGAACGAGGTTGGCATTGCCGAGCTGCTGGACCTGATCGTGAACTACACGCCGTCGCCGGCCGAAGTCGAGCCGGCCAAACTCACCGACGGCGAGAACGTTACCGAAGTCAAGCCCGACAGCGCCGCTCCCCTGGCGGGCTTGGTGTTCCGCATCACGTTCGACCCCCGCTCGAACATGAAATACTCCAGCATCCGCATTTTCAGCGGTGCCCTCAAGTCGGATACGAACCTGATCCGCAACGACGAGAAGAAGGGCCTGCGACCGGGACACGTCATGAAAGCCCAGGGCGGCGAGACCAGCGAGATCGACACCGGGATCGCCGGCGACATCGTCACCCTGGCCAAGGTCGATGAGCTCAAAGTGGGCGACCTCGTCCACGACGGCCACGCCGCCGGAACGTTCGACATGCTCAAGGCCCCCGAGCCCATGTTCTCGCTGGCGCTGGAACCGGCTTCCCGGGGCGACGAGCAGAAGATCAGCGGCGCCCTCGAGAAACTCTGCGAGGAAGACCCCTGCTTCAAGGTGAGCCGGGATGGCCAGACCAAGGAGCTGGTGGCCCACGGCATGGGCGATCTGCACCTGCGCATCATGCTCGAGAAGATGGAGCACCGCTTCAAGCTCAAGGTCAACACCAAGGAGCCCAAGATCCCCTATCGCGAAACGATCGGGGCCAAGGCCGAGGGCCACTACCGCCACAAGAAGCAGACCGGCGGCGCCGGGCAGTTCGGCGAGGTCTATCTCCGCGTCGAGCCGGCCGAGCGCAACAGCGAGCCGCCCATGCAGTTTAGCTGGGACATCTTCGGCGGCTCCATTCCGCGCCAGTTCGAGCCGGCTATCGCCAAGGGCGTTAACGACGTCATGCAGAGCGGCGTCGTCGCCGGATACCCCCTCCAGGACGTCAAGGTTAGCGTCTACGACGGCAAGCACCACCCCGTGGACTCCAAGGAAGTGGCGTTCCGGGCCGCCGGCAAGGGCGCGTTCATCGACGCGGTGCAGAAGGCCAAGCCGTCCCTGCTCGAGCCCATCGTGGACATCGAAGTGACCGTGCCGGCCGAGAACGTCGGCGACATCACCGGCGATTTGTCCTCCAAACGCGGCCGCGTCGTCGGACAGGACATGCTGCCCGGCAATTTCATCACCGTCAAGGCACAGGTCCCGCTGTCCGAAGTGACTCAGTACACCAGCCAACTCAAGAGTGTCACCGGCGGACGAGGCAGCTTCTCCATGTCGTTTAGCCACTACGAGCCCGTCCCCCCCAACGTCCAGCAGCAGATCGTTGCGGCCCACAAAAAGGCCCAGGAAACCGAATAGGCTCACTTTTTGACTCAGGACCATCAGCGGGTCCCGTACCCAACCGGTGCGGGGCCCGTTTTCTTTTCCCCGGCGCCCCGCGGCCCCTGCCCCACAAAACCTCTCTCCCCTCGATCACCCACATCGCCTCCCGATCGTCGCTCGGATCTCCCATATCGAACGGCGGCGTCGGCAAGTCCCGCTTGCCAATGGCTCGCTCGGCCGACGGCCGGTCCCAGAATTTTTTCGAAGCGCTTGACTTGCGGGAGCAATCTTGGCAAAATACGTTTATCGGACTACACATTCTTATTCCGACGACGCCGATATTCACTCGCTTGTATCGGTTCAGCGGACACGAGGAGCCTGGGAACTCGGGCAGGACGCGATTGCATTGGTGCTTTCGTGCCGGCTTCCACGGGAAACTGCGGCCAGGAAGAAGGGGGGGGATTGCGAAAGGGCACAATGGAGGTCCACATCTTTATCTTACGCCACCGAATGATTCTGTAATCAGTTACTACAGAAGCGTCTGACAACGGCCGAAAAGGTTCGATGTCCGGCGCTCGTGCAACGCGCCCACAAGGCAAGAGACGTGCTGGTGTGTGGCCAGCACGTGCGTGTCTGAATCTCAGGACGTAGGAGGTCAATCATGTGCGGCAAATCCACTGCATTTTTGATGGTGGCGTTGACGCTGGGACTAACGGTCGGCCTCGCCCGCGCAGAGTTGGTGGGGCACTGGCGGTTCGACGAGGGGGCCGGGACCGTTACCTACGACTCCAGCGGCAACGGCAATAATGGCACGCTGGTAGGGGACGCCCAGTGGGTCGGTGCGCGCAAAGGCGGTGGGGTACGCCTCGACGGTGACGGCGACTACGTACACGTGCCCGACTTCAGTCTGACGAGCGACACAGTCACGTTTGTCGCGATGATCGAAGGATGGAAGGCGGCCGACTGGGCCGGGATCATAACCTCTCGCGACGTGGCGGATTCCGGAGGCATCTGGTTCGGCGACAACGATACTCTGCACTACGTCTGGAATCAGAACGCAGCGGAAACCTGGGGCTGGGCCGATGGTCCGGTCATCCCTCAGGATGAGTGGGCGGTCGTCGCATTCGTTATCGAACCGACTCAGGCGACGGCCTACGTCGTCACGCTTGCCGGCGAGGTACGCTCCGGTGTGAACGCCATCGCCCATCAGTCGCTGACGCTCGAAGGGCTGGCGTTCGGATGGGACTTGAATTTCGCTGCGCGCTATTTCCGCGGTGTTATTGACGAGGTGCGCATCTATGACGAGGCGCTCGATGAAGGGCAGATTCTGGCGATTCTCGAGGAAGAGCCCGCGACGCAGGCCTACGGACCGAGGCCGGGAGACAGTTCCATGGTGGAGGCCGTCCAAACCATGCTGGAGTGGTTCCCCGGCGATCTGGCCACATCGCACGCGGTCTATTTCGGCACGAGCTTCGACGATGTGAACGAGGGTCGCGTGGAAGCAGTTTCCACGGTGCAAACATCCCTGAGCACCGCCGATATCGCTGCATATGGGGGGGGACTGACCCCGGGCCGGACCTACTACTGGCGGGTAGACGAAATCGATGACGCCCACCCCGACAGCCCGTGGAAGGGGCATGTTTGGAGCTTCCAGGTGCGGCCGGCGATTGCCTGGAACCCCTCTCCTGCAGATGGAATCCCGAACGTCAGGCCGGAACAGGGCTTGAGTTGGGAACCCGGTTTGGACGCCCTCTTCCACACGGTCTATTTCGGCGAGACTTTCGATGAGGTCAACGACGCCACCACGGGCGGCTTCATGATCGCCGATGTCTCCCATGATCCCGGCCCCTTCGAGTTGGGCAAAACCTATTACTGGCGGGTGGACGAGTTTGCCCCGACCGGAACGGTCAAGGGCGAAACATGGAGCTTTTCAACCGTACCGGAAATAGCAGTCACAGACCCGAGTCTTCTGGGCTGGTGGACGCTCGACGAGGGGACAGGAATGACCGCCGTGGATTGGTCGGGTCATGGGAATCATGGTGTCATCATCGGAGATCCACAGTGGGTGGACGCCTATTACGGCCCGGCGCTGGACTTCGCCGGCGACGACCATGTGGATACGAGCAATACAACCGACTTGACCACGTGGACCATCGCCGCCTGGGTGAGAAGCCCTGCGGCACCTGCCGCAACCGCAGCCACTGGGCCGATCCACCGCGAAAGAAACTATGCGATCGACTGGAATCACGCCGACGAGACCTTCCGCGGAACCGCAGTCATGGCCGCGGACGGGACATGGTATGCGGCGAGCTTTCTGCCGCTGGAGGCCAATACGTGGCATCATCTGACAGCCACGTTTGACGGGACGTCACTGAACGCCTACAGGAACGGCACCTTAATCACGAGCACCCCGGTGGCCGTGGAGGTCCCCGATCCCGAGCCCGCGAGCCTGAAGCTTGGAAGGCATGCCGCCGCCGCGAATTTCTTCGAAGGTGTCATCGATGACGTCCGCCTCTACGACAAGGCCCTCAGCGAAGAGGAAATCCTCCAGGTCATGCGGGGTAATCCGCTACTCGCGGCCGACCCGGACCCGGATCCCGGCGCAACGGTGGATATCCGGGACGCAACGGCCATTCGCTGGAGCGCCGGGGACACGGCGGTCTCGCACGATGTGTACGTCGGGACGAACCGAAATGCCGTGGCCGCCGCCGACAACAGCGCGCCCGAGTTCCAGGGCAATCAGCCCGGGACGATCGCCTCGCTGGCCGGGCTGGTCGAGTTTGGCGGCGGCGATTACTTCTGGCGCATCGACGAGGTCGAGGCCGCCGGGACGGTGCAGACAGGCTACATCTGGAGTTTCACCATTCCGGATTACCTGATCGTGGATGACTTCGAGAGCTACAACAACGAAGTCGGCTCCCGTGTCTTCGAGAAATGGGTCGACGGCATCGGCTTCACCCAGCCGGAACCGGGCCATCCCGGCAACGGCACCAACGCCTTGGTCGGGCACGACATATGGAGTGTGGACAGCCCGTACTACGAAGGCACGATCATGGAGACCGCCAACGTCCACCGCGGCGGGCAGGCCATGCCGATCTACTACGACAACACGTTCGCCCCGGCCCGTTCCGAGGCCGATTGCACCTTCGCGCCGGGCCAGAACTGGACGGCGGAAGGCGTCACGACGCTGGTGCTGTACTTCCGCGGCCCGGCCGACAACACGGGCGATCTGTACGTCACGATCAACAGCGTCAAGGTCCCCTACAACGGCGACCCGGCCGACATCGCCAGCGGCGACTGGATCGCCTGGGAAATCGACCTGGCCTCGGTCGGCGTGAGCCTGACGAACATCACGACGCTGACCATCGGTATTGAAGGCGGCCAATCGGGCGTCCTCTATATCGATGACGTCCTGCTGACCAAACCCTGAGAGCGCCGGCGCCCAGGGCAAGAACGTAACTCACAAGAACGAGAACTGTAATACCGAAAGGGCTGCGAGCGTCGTGTCGCAGCCCTTTTCCATTTGCTCGACAGCCTCCGAATCGCGAGGGAATCAGCAGTGTCCGGCATGCCCTGTGGGAAAACCCATCCAGAAGTAGATGGCGAAAGGCTTGACTTGCAGAAGGAATATTGGCAAAATGAATTTATCGGACTACCAGCTATTATTCCGACGACGCCGATGTTCAATCGTCTATTGGGATCGATCGAGGGAACGGACAAGTGGAATCTGCCGGCTCGGGTAGAACGCGGCTGTATGAGTGCTTCCGTGCCGGTTGTCGGGGAAGCTGCGATCGGAAAGAAAAAGAGACCGGGAAACGGCATAACGGAGCCCCACATCCGTATCGCAGCCATCCGATGGATTCCGTTGACAGCTACTGTAGAGGCGTCTCGCAACGGTCGAAAGGGTAGATGTTTAGCATCCGTGGAACTTCTTCACGAAATAGGACGTGTACTGGTGTGTGGCCAAGACACTGCATTTCCAATATCAAGTCATTTGATGAAGGAGGACGATCATGTTTAAGAGGCTTATTCTTCTGACGGTTGTGATTCTGGCTCTGGTTGCCGGTTCGGCCCAGGCGGATCTGGTGGGGCACTGGAGATTGGACGAAGGATCGGGCACCGTCGCCGAGGACTTCAGCGGCAACGGCAACGACGGCACCCTGGAAGGCGATCCCCAGTGGGTGTCCGGCCAGATTGGCGGCGCCATCGAGTTCGACGGGGCCGACGATTACGTCAGCGCTCCTTACATTCCATTGGACAACCGGAGCTTCACGATCACGATGTGGGTCAATCCGGTGTTGTACACGGCCGAGCAAGTGGTCTTTTCGCAAAGGCAGACCAGCGCGACCAACACAGACCTCCATTTTCGTCTCGGCGGGCCGGGGGCCGCTGCCGGAAATGTGCCTCTTGGCGGCGCGCGCATGGGATTCTACAGCAACGACCTCGATACGCCGGGAGGCCTGATCGAGGACAACAACTGGTACCACATCACGTTCTGGTACGATTTTGAGAATCAAAACCGAAGAATCTACGTCAATGGAGAGCAGCAGGCGGAAGCTGCTTCCACCCCTTACCTGGGGACCTCGGGAAATACAGTGATCGGCTCCTGGGCCGGCGGTGGTCAGTGGTTTCAGGGTATTATCGACGATGTTCGCGTGTACGATCATCCGCTCAGAGACAGCGAGATTATGGGCGCGATGGAGGGCGAGGCGTGGCCCTACGCCCTGGGTCCTCAGCCCAAAAGTGGCGACATGATCGCCGCGACATCTGCAACGCTCGCGTGGCGGGCAGGCGACTTCGCGGCATTGCACGACGTGTACTTCGGCGAGAGCTTCGAGGCCGTCGAGGCGGCCACCCCGGACGATCCGAACGTCTTTGTCGGCAGTCAGGTAACCACACAGCTATCCGTCGGCACGGCGGGCGGGCCCGCACCTGAGGGTCTCGTTCCGGGCCAGACGTACTACTGGCGAGTGGACGAGGTCAATGATCTCGATCCGAACAGTCCGTGGAAGGGCGACGTCTGGAACTTCTGGGTCCAGCCGCTGATCGCCTACAATCCCTCGCCCGCAGACGGCGTCCCCTATGCCCCGCTCGATCCGGACCTGGCCTGGGAAGGCGGCATGAGCGTCCTCTTCCACACCGTTTATTTTGGCGAGAGCTACGAGGAGGTCGACGCGATGGCATTCGGCGGCTGGATGACAGCCGCGGCCACCATTGCCCCGGCGCAGTCGACGTTGTATGGGCCACTGCAACCCGAGACTACGTATTACTGGCGCGTCGATGAGTTTACCGCGACCGCTACCACCAACAAGGGCGAGATCTGGAGCTTCACGACCGTGCCGGAAGTACCGGTTACCGATCCCGACCTTACCGGCTGGTGGACGCTGGATGAAGGTTTGGGCGGAACCGCGGTGGATTGGTCCGGCCATGGCCATCACGGCACGCTGATTGGAGAGCCGCAATGGGTCGACGGCTATCAGGGCGGCGCTCTGGACTTCGGCGGAGGCGGCGACTATGTCTCCACGGGAAAGAGCGCCTCAGACCTCGAAATCGCAGGAAACAGTCCGAGGACCGTCACTGCCTGGGTCTTTACGCGCGGCTTCGGCGACGGCGGTATCTACGACGTCGGCAACCGCTCCACCGGACAGGATTTCTGCCTGAGAACGCTGGGCAACGAGGACAACCGCTGGCGGGTCCAGTACTGGGGCGGTGATTTTGACTTCACTTATCCCTCGAAGAACGAGTGGGTCCACTTTGCTCACGTTCACGACGGGGCCAACACCCAAATATATGCAGACGGCAGCATGATCGTGGATTGGGAAAAGACGATCGATACAGCGGATACCAATCCGTTCCAGATCGGGCAATACGGATGGCCCGCCAGTGGCTTCGATGGCGTGATCGACGACGTGCGTGTCTACAAGAAGGTCCTGACCGAGACCGAAATTGCGGCGGTCATGCGGGGTAACCCGCTGTTGGCCGGCAGTCCCACGCCCGGTCCCGGTGCGACCATGGACGTCCGCGACGCGACCATGCTGAGCTGGGCGGCCGGCGATACAGCGGTCTCGCACGACGTGTACTTCGGCACGGACCGAGCGGCCGTAGTCGCAGCCGATAACAGCGCGGCCGAGTTCCAGGGTAACCAGCCCGGCACGAGCGCCTCGCTGGCAGGCCTGGTCGAGTTCGGCGGCGGTGACTACTTCTGGCGTATCGACGAGGTCGAGGCGGCCGGGACCGTGCAGACCGGCTACATCTGGAAGTTCACGATTCCGGATTATCTGATCGTGGATGACTTCGAGAGCTACACCAACGACGCTGATACGTTGCAGCGAGTCTTCCAGACCTGGATCGACGGCATCGGTTTCAGCGAGCCGGCGCCGGGTCAGGCCGGCAACGGCACGGGCGCCCTGGTCGGCCACGACATCTGGACCGTCGGAACGCCGTATACAGCGATCGTGGAGACCGCCAACGTCCACGGCGGCGGCCAGGCCATGCCGATCTACTACGACAACACGGCAGCCCCGGCTGTTTCCGAGGCGGACCGCACCTTCGCACCAGGTCAGAACTGGACCGTCGAGGGCATCACGACGCTGGTCGTGCACTTCCGAGGCCAAGCCGACAACACGGGCGACTTGTACGTCAAGATCAACGGCGTCAAGGTCCCCTACCCCGGCGACCCCGCCGACATTGCCAGCAGCCAGTGGATCGTCTGGGAGATTGACCTTGCCACGGCCGGCGTGCCCGCCACGAACGTCACAACCATGACCATCGGCATCGAAGGCGGCCAATCGGGCGTCCTGTACATCGACGACATCATCCTGACCCGGCCGGCTTCGCCGTAGTACTACCCGAAACCACGCGAGAAACGGAAAGGGCTGGGCGCAACTGCTCCCAGCCCTTTGCTTTTTCTTCCCGGACTGCCTTTGACAGCCAGCAGGACGAGCAACTCGCTGCCCTTCCCACGTTTGCAAACTCACGTAGGTCAACGCCATCGCGAGCGGATGACGCTCCTACCGGTTGCGGCGTTGGAAGGCTTTCATGTATTGAAGGAATTTATCAGCGGTTTGATCGAGGTTTTCGAGGGCGCCGCCGCCGTCGAGGACTTCGCACATTTCGTAAGCGATGTAGCCCTGGTAACCGATGTCACGCAGGGCGGTGAAGAAGGTCTCGTAGTCGACGATGCCCTCGTCCATCGGCACGGCGCGGATCGCGTCGTCCCGTTCGAGGAAATTCGTGAGCGTGTGCTCGTAGTGGTAGCGCGCGTGGCGAACATACTGGGCGGCGGTTGTATGAACGATGTAGGGCTTCATTTTCAGCACGGAGGCGCGCAGCTCTCGGGCGTCGAATCCCTGCAGCGTTGGTGTCCAGGGATCGAAGGCCGCCTTGACGTTGGGCAGATCGACCTCCTCGAGCAGCCAGAACATGGCGTCGTGGTGGGAGGCAATGTCGTGGTGGTTCTGCACCGCCAATATCACGCTGTACTTCGCGGCCTCTGCGCCCGCCAGCTTCAGACCTTCGACGACCAGGCCGTACTGCTTGTCGTACGCAATGCCGGGCCGCTCGTACCCGGTGAAGATGCGTACCATGTCGGTCCCCAGGTCTCGCGCAAGCTTCGCCAGTTCGCCGACGTAGGCGGCCTGAATCTCGACGTTCGGAATGCCCGCTTTGTCGACGCCGGCGCTGAAATCCGTGTAGCCGGCTAAGCAAACCAGCTCCAGGCCGAGGCTCTCGATCCTCCGCCGCAGCGCCTTGCGGGCATCGGCGTCATAATCCAGTACGGAGACGTGAGGACGCTTGGCCATGAGCATGACGCCGTCGAAGCCGAGGTCCCTGGCCTTGACGAGGAACTCATCGACGGTAAGCCGGGCCTGACCCCGCCAGAAGCCCGCGTAGCTGACCGAGTGCAGGCACGTCTTGACCTTGAAATCCTTCGGATTGCCAGTCGGAATCCCCGGGGCCGACAGGGCCTGGGAACAGAACGCACCCACGACAAGCACGAGAGAGCACAACGTACGCATGACGAAGCCCTTTCAATGGGAGCCTTATTGCGACGCGGCGGCTACGGGGCGTCCTTCGGCTTGAGGAAATTCTTGAGTCCCTCGGTTATGCCTTGCCCGCCGTTGTCGGCGCCGTCCTTGGAGTCTGAGCCGGAGCCGTTGTTTCCAAAGATAATCCGGCCGATGTCGATGGCCTTGTTCAGGATCGTGCTCAAATCGCCGATCATCTCCCGGGGTAACACGTCGGTGCCTTCCTCGGCGATCTCCGTAGCCACCGCCAGCAAGATCTTGGTCAGAAGGATGGCAACGTCCATGTCCTCATCGCGGCCCAGATCGGTCATCCGGATCGTCGCTAAGTCGAACGTCACCCGGTCGTCCTGCCCGGGCACGGTCTGCAATTCCACGTTCACCCGAATGTTCGTGATTTCCAGAACGTCGATGACGAGCCTCTTGCCCGAGGGTTTGCGGTCGCGCCGCACCTTCTCGACCACCTCGTACAGGTTGTTCCGCGTCACGCCCTTCTGCTCGACGAACAGCTCCATTCCATCGAGTTTCATGCTCCGGATGAACGCCTGGTCGCTCAGCAGGGAAACGGTGTCGGCGGAAACATCGGTTCGGGCCA
>Ga0272441_10002348_pt1 | contig 38371 bp, 34 predicted proteins | sample SSMProp6N_FD_193582 | JGI IMG/M metagenome (GOLD analysis project Ga0272441, IMG submission 193582) | Marine sediment archaeal communities from Little Sippewissett salt marsh, Falmouth, MA, United States - SSM-Prop-6N | ecosystem: Environmental > Aquatic > Marine > Wetlands > Sediment ... | reverse complement strand
GTCCGATATCCAGGCCGGCGAGGTCCCTGGCGGCCTTGAAGCCGAAATCCATGTCGCCGAGAACGCGCTCATCGGGCTCCGCTTTGCTCAGGATGCCCCTGGGAGGCGCCAGATGGGACAGGTATTCCCTCCCGTCGATGACCTCGACGCCTATCCTGGCCAGCCGGCGGGTGAACTCTTCCAGTATGGAATAATCCTTTTTGTCCCCGAGCCCGTTCATCGCTTTGACGTATTCCCGGTCACGGGGAGTATTCTCGTCATATATGACGCTCTTGTCTATCTTACCGATAAGCGCTATTTTCTTTATCCTGTTCGCCAGAAGCAGAAAGACGAACTTCTTGTACTGAGTCACCTTCATCCAGTAGGCGCGTTCGGCCTCTTTCGCTATCTCCGGAGAAGCCATATCCTGAACGGCGAAAACTATGAGCTTGTCCCCTTTCGCGCGTACCGACCTGGCGAATTCCATGGGCAGGGCTCCCCCTCCCGCTATAAGACCGATCTTGACCATATTAACGCATCAACCTTCCTTTAACTGCCCCTTCTCGAATATACTGAACATAAGGTCCGCCTCGCAGACGATCTTTCCGTCGACGGTCGCCTCGCCGTGCACCTGGACTATATTGCCGCGCACGCGTTTTTTCTCGACCACGTGCAGAAGCAGCTGATCCCCCGGCACTACCGGCCTCCTGAATTTGGCCTTGTCTATGGTCATGAAGAACGCGAGCTTCTCCCTGGCCACATCCTCCATCATGGCCACTATCCCGCCTGTCTGGGCAAGGGCCTCTATGATCAGCACCCCGGGCATTATGGGCTCTCCCGGAAAGTGCCCCTGGAAAAAAGGCTCGTTCATAGTGACGTTCTTCACGGCCTTTACCCACTTGCCTTGTTCGTAGTCAAGCACCCTGTCCACCAGCAGGAACGGGTACCTGTGCGGGATAAGATCCATTATTTCCTTGATATTCAAAGGTTTCGCGCTCATCTGTTCCCCCTTTTTAAATATTCGTCATATATCTTCCTGACAAGCCGCGCGTTCAGGGCGTGGCCCGATTTCCGGGCCGTTATCCTGCCGAGAACCGGCCTTCCGAGCATGTAAAGGTCTCCCACGAGGTCCAGTATCTTGTGGCGCGCGGGCTCGCTGGGAAAACGGAACCTCGCGCCTAAAGGGCCCCTGCGCGTGAGGACCAGCGTGTTGGACAGGTTCGCGCCCCGTCCGAACCCGAAGAGAAGGAGCGGGAGCGCTTCCCGTAACATGCAGAAAGTCCGCGCGGGCGCTATTTCCCTCTCGAAGGAGGCACCGTCCAGCTCTATCTCGAATACTTCGCGGCCTATACAGCCAACCCTGTAGTCGATAAGGTACGAAACGGCAAGGCTTTCCCCCGGCATGGCCGTTATCGAACTTTCGCCCTCAGCTACCTCCAGGGGCTTATCTATCCTTATATACTTCCGCTCGGCCCGCTGTTCTTTCAGGCCGGCCTCCTTCAGAACGTCCAGGAAACCCTTGGCGCTGCCGTCCATAGCGGGCATTTCCGGGCCCTCGACCTCAACAGCGACATTGTCTATACCCAGCCCCCACAGGGCCGCCAGGAAGTGTTCCACGGTCTGCACCCCCGCCGGACCTCCCACGGTGCTCCTTCTTCCCGCCGTTTTACCGGGGTCGGCGGGCGGTTCATCGCCCAAACGGTAAGAAGGCCCGCCGGCCAGATCACTCCTGGTAAAGGAGATCCCGTGGCCCTCCGGGGCCGGCCTGCAGGTGACCCTGGTCTTCCCGCCGGTCTGCAGGGCTTTCCCCGAGAAACTGATATCCCTGGCGATGGTGTGCTGGTTGGCCACTGTATCCCCGAAGTCGCGCCGCGAAAAAGCGGGTAGCCCGGTCCTCGCAAATACCCGCCGCTACCCGCTTACGCGCGTTATACTTATTTGTTCAATCTCTTAAGGACCTGGTCTGTCAGGTCAAAATTCTCGTTGGTGTACATGAGCTGGCGCGAATCGAGTATATAGTCGTAACCGCCCTCTTTACCCATCTTCTCGACGACATCCTGGATGTCCTCTATTACCACGCGGAACATGTCGTTCTTCTTATTGAGTATATTGGCCCTGGCGTCCCTGTCGAATTCCTGCAGCTCCGCCAGCTTGCTGTCTATCAGCCTCTGCTTTTTCTTCTTGGCGTCATCGCTCAAAAGGGCCGCTTCGTCCCTCATCTTGGTTATCTCCTCTATCATCCTGGTCCTTTTGTCCTGCGTGTCCTCTGTCAGGGCCTCAAGCTCTTCCTCCAGAGTCTTGGTCTTGTCGTACTCGTAAAAAGCCTTTCTCAGGTCCACGTAACCTATCTTGATATCCTGCGAGAACGCCGCCGGGGCCGCGAACACGGCCGCAGACAGGACAAGGGTCAAAAGCGCGGTTATCTTGAGACATCTTCTATTCATCACATTACCTCCAGGTTTGCGGTTGTGCGTGCCGACGCGTCCCTTAAAAACCGTGGGTCACGCTGAAATAGAACTCCCCGTTCCTTTCGTCGTCGTAATTCTTGTTAAGAGGGTAGCCGTAATCTAACTTCACGGGTCCTATCGGGGTTTTTACCCTTACGCCCACGCCCACGCCCGACTTGAAACCGGTATCGTCCTTGGAACCCACCATGTCATAATGTTCCCAGACGTTACCGCTGTCGATGAAAACGGCCCCTTTTAGAAGGTTCTTCCACACGGGGAATGTAAGCTCCGCGTTCATGACGACCATTGACTCGCCGCCGAGAGCGGTGTTGGTGCCCTTGTCGCGGGGGCCCACGCCCCTTTCCTTGTAGCCGCGTATCGTCCTGGCGCCGCCGGCGAAAAAGCGCTCGTATATCGGCACCTCTTCCGTGTCCCCGTAGTTCTCCACCACGCCGCCCCTTGCCTTCAGCTCAAGCACAAGCGTCTCGAAGAAACTGTGATAATAACTGCCGTAAAGATATATTTTCACAAAATCCTTGTCCCCGCCTATGAAGCCCCCGGCGTTCTCCAGAGAGGAGCCCGTCAGCCAGCCTTTTGTGGGCGAATATTTATTGTCGCGGGTATCATACTCCAAGTTCCAGGTGAGCCGGCTGATCCAGTTGGACCCTTGTTCTTTTCTCAGGGCATCGGTCGCGTTATCCGGTATGTCGGATATCCTGACCTCTTCTAAATTGTAAACAAGCCCGGTGGAAAGGTAATCCGTTATCGCCTTACCCAGCTTGAGGTCGCCTCCGGTCCTGGTCTCGTCGTAACCGTATCCGGACTTACCGAACCTTTTGTGCTCGTAGCGGTAAACGTCAAAGCCAAAGAGGTAAGGAAACCCGAATATCCACGGGTCGGTCCAGCCCAGGTGATAATTTGTGCGGGCGCTCCCCAGCTCCGCCCTTATAACCAGGTCCTGCCCCCCTCCGGTGAAGGTCGGAAAGTTCAGTATATCGAAATTTCTCTGGGTTATCTGCGCGAAACCGATAAATGCGTCCACCGAGCTGTAGCCGCCGCCGAAGGCCAGCTCGCCGGTCTTTGTCTCCTTTACGGTGACGTTGAGGTCTTTCACGTCCGGATCGTCCGTCGGGACCGTCTCGAAATAAACGTCCTCGAAATAGCCCAGGTTATAAATGCGTTCCTTGCTGTATTTGAGCTTCTCCCCGTCGTATTTCTCCCCGGGATACACCCTGAGCTCCCTGCGTATGACCTTGTCCTTTGTCTTTGTGTTGCCGATTATGTTCACCATGCCCACGAATACCACCTCGTGCGCTTTTATGTCATACTCCAGGTTCATCCTGTCCGTGGAATGGTCGTATTGGTGCCTGAGGCTTACATCCGCGTTCATGTACCCGCGGTCGTAATAGAAGGTGCGGATAGACTCTATATCTTCCTTGATCTGCGTGTAGTCGAACGGGTCCCCCGGCCTTATCCTGGTCTTCTGGCGGATCTCAGCCTCCGGGAAAGCCAGCTGACCCGTTATAACCACGTCCCCGATAAGGTATTTTTTCCCTTCGTCCACGATAACGGTAAGATGGAGGAATTTACCGTCCTCGGAATAATCGACCTTGCCCGAGACCCTGGCGTCAAGAAAACCCTTTGTCCTGTAAAAGGTCTTTATCCTGTCCAGGTCGGCCTGGAACTTGGCCTCATCGAAGGCGCCTTTCCTGATGAACCACCAGGCCGTCTTGGTAGCCATGTACTTCTTGAGCTCGTCGTCGGGATAATGTATGTTCCCCTCGATCTCTATCGTCTTGATCCTCAGGGTCTCGCCCTCGTCTATTATGAAAACGACGGTGGCCTTGCCCGTCTGGGGGTCGCTCTCTATCCTGTAGTCGACCTTCACCCTGCTGTAACCTTCCTCGATGTAATAGTTCCTGATATCGGCGACGTCCTGGGCGAGAGCGTTGAAATCAAGAAGAACGCCTTCCTTGACCGAGACCTTCTTCATGAGTCGGCCGCTCCTTATTCGCTTGTTGCCCCGGAACTCTATCTTCCCCACCAGCGGTTTCTCCACGACAGTGAAAACGACCACTATACCGTCGGGCCGGTCCTCGGTCTCGACGAAAACGTCGCTGAAATACCCCGTGGCGTAAAGCCGTTTAAGCTCCTTGTTGAGGGCGCTTTCCTGGAAGATGTCGCCGGGCTGTATCTTGAGCCTGTTCATGATCGTGGCGGTGCTTATGGCCTCGTTGCCCCTTATCTGTATGTCCCTGATGCGCTTGGCCCGGGAGGAATATCCCTGTGAGAGGACAGGGCCGGCCGCGGCCGTCATGACCATGGCTGCAACGAGAGTAAGGCCCAGTATCTTTCTGCCCATTAAAATCCTTCTTCTTCCTCTGCCCTCGACAGGTTGTTGAACTTGGTGTATTCCGAAAGGAACGCGAGCTTGATGGTCCCTACGGGGCCGTGCCTCTGCTTGGCGACTATGAGCTCGGCTATGCCCTTGTTCTCTTCGGTCGGGGCGTAATATTCCTCCCTGAGAAGCAGTATTACCACGTCCGAATCCTGCTCGATGGCGCCCGATTCCCTGAGGTCGGAAAGCTGCGGGCGGTGGTCGGCCCTCTGCTCCACGGCCCTTGAAAGCTGGCTTATGGCTATTATCGGTATATCCAGTTCTCTGGCCAGGGCTTTCATCGAGCGGGATATCTCTGATATCTCCTGCTGCCTGTTCTCCGCGGAACTCTTGCCGCGCATAAGCTGCAGGTAGTCCACAACAAGGAGCTGTATGTCGTGCCTGGCCTTGAGCCTCCGGGCCTTTGCCCTGAGCTCCAGCGCGGATATCGCGGGCGTGTCGTCTATGAATATCGGGGATTCGGATAATTTGCCCGCGGCGGTGACCAGCTTCGGCCAGTCGGTCTGCGAGAAGAAACCCGTCCTGACCTTGTGGGCGTTCACGCCGGCGATCGAACAGAGCATCCTCTGGGCCAGCTGGTCTTTGGACATCTCGAGACTGAAATACGCGCACGGCATCTTGGCCACCACGCCGGCGTGCTCCAGCACGGATATGGCCAGGGCGCTTTTCCCCATCGAAGGGCGCCCCGCTATCACGACCAGGTCGGACTTCTGGAATCCGGCCGTCATCACATCCAGGTCGTGGAAACCCGTCGGAACGCCTGTTATATTCTCCTTGCGCTGGTAAAGGCGGTCGATTATCTCTATGCTCTCCTTTACGACGTCCTTTATCGGAGAGACATGGGCTTCGTGCTTTTTAGTCGAGGTTATATCGAATATCAGCTTTTCCGCCCGGTCCAGAAGCTCGCCCACCTCGCTGGAAGGCTCGTAACTTTCCGACACTATCTGCGTGGCCGTGTTTATCAGGCAGCGGAGGAGATATTTTTCCCGGACTATCCTGGTGTAATGAGAGATGTTAGCGGCGGTCGGGATGCTGTTGGCCAGCTCCGTGACGTACGCGGGTCCGCCCACTTCTTCGAGCTGGTCTCTTTTCTTGAGCTCCTCGATGAGCGTAACCATATCGACGGCTTCGTTCTCATCGTAGAGCTTGACAATCGAGCTGTATATCTTTTTGTTGGCCTCGGAATAGAACGACGCCTCTTCCAGCTCTTCTATGGCCCGGGCGATCGCCTCCCTGTCCAGCAGCATCGAACCGAGAACGGCGGTCTCCGCCTCAAGGTTCTGGGGGGGCAGTTTTTCTAAAAGCGTCTTAGGAATCATATCCAAAAAACCGGAAGGGGAACTATTTTTTCACGACCCAGACCCTCGCCTGGGCTTTCACTTCGGGATGCAGGCGGACCTCGACGCCGTATACTCCGAGAGCTTTGAGCGGCTCTTCAAGAACGATCTGCTTCTTGTCGACGTCGATGCCCTCCTCGCGGAGGCTCTCCGATATCATCTCGGAAGTGACCGAACCGAAAAGCTTGTCCTCTTCGCCCGCTTCCATTGAGATGGTGCAGGAAGCCGCCTCTATTTTTTCGGCCAGCGCCCGGCACTCTTCTATGAGCTGCTTCTCCCGGCGCTCTTTCTCTCTTTTTTTCTGCTCCAGGATGCGTACCGCGCCTTTAGTTGAATTGACGGCGAGCTTCCTGGGGATCAGAAAATTCCTCGCGTAGCCGTCCTTGACCTCGACCTCGTCGCCGAGCTCACCGAGCTTGTCGACGTCCTTTAAAAGTATGACCTTGACCATCAATCTCTCCTTGACCTCCTGGGCCGCGACAGGCCGGCCTTTACCTTCACAAAGGGCAAAAGCGCAGCCAGGCGAGCCCTTTTCACGGCGTTGGCCACCATGCGTTGGTGCTTCGCGCAGTTGCCTGTTATGCGGGAAGTTATTATCTTGCCCCTGTCGGACACGAACCTGTTAAGCAGGTCTATGTCCTTGTAATCTATGGACTTCACCTTTTCCCTGCACAGGCGGCACGGTTTTTTCTTGAATATCCTTCGGCCCTTAGGAGCCGTTCTCTTTTTCATCATGATCGTTCTCTCTATTTGCGTTTAATAAGTTACGGTTCGTTTAAAACGGCCCTCCGCTAGAAAGGCACCTCTCCGCCTTCCTGGTCCACGTCTATCGACTCCACGCTGCCATAATCCCCGGAGGCGTTCTGCGCTCCCTGGGCGGGCGCCTTTTCGGCCCTGGAGCCGAGAAATTGCACGCTGTTGGCCACGACCTCAAGCACGCTTCTCTTCTGGCCGTCCTGGCCCTCCCAGGAACGGGTCTTCAGCCTGCCCTCGACCAGCACGGGCCTTCCTTTCTGGAGATACTCGCCGCACACCTCGGCCATTTTACCCCAGACAACGACGCGTATGAAAGAGACCTCCTCTTTCTTTTCGCCGGCGGAGTCCTTGTAGGGCCTGTTCACGGCCACCGTGAAATTAGCCACGGCGGTGCCGCTTGGCACGTATCTAAGCTCGGGGTCCCTCGTGAGGTTCCCCATGAGAAAAACCTTGTTAAGACTGGCAGCCATATCGCTCTCCCTCGCGTTATGCCCGGCAGGGGCGCTCCCCGGACGGTTAAGCTTTGTCTATCAGCGTTCTGAGTATGTCGGTATTTATCCGGAACAGCCTCATCATCTTGCTCACGCCCTCGGGCATCGCGGTGAAGCTCACCTCGTAATACACGCCCTCGGTCTTCTTCTTGATGGGGTAGGCCAGAACCCTTTTCCCCATCATGTTCTCTTTCGTGATGGTCCCGGAATTATCGCTGATAACGGAGCCGATGGCGTTCTTTATCTCGTCCATCGCCTCCTGCTTTTCCGGGGTTATGATGAACAGCCCCGAATATGATCTAGTCTTTTCCATATTTTACCACCAAAATTATTTGTTAGATAATAACATACAATATACCGTTAAATCAAGCTATTTACCTCGCTCCTTCAGGCGGTGTTGCAACGTTCCAGCGCCTCTTCTATCCCTGCCTCGAGCCAGGCCTCCAGTCCGAGCACGGCCTTTTCCAGGGCCTCTTTCAACTGGGGTCTTTCGTTCCTTGTGAACCTGGAAAGGACATAAGAGGTCAGGTCCTGTGCGGGCTCTTCCGGGCCTATGCCTATTCTCAGGCGCGGGAAGCCAGTGCCTATGTTGTCGATGATGGACTGGAGCCCGTTATGCCCCCCGGAAGACCCCTGGCGCCTGAGCCTCACGGTTCCGGAAGGCAGGGAGACATCGTCGCTGACCACGATAAGCTCTTCCGGGGCTTCAAGCCTTGAAGAACAGACGGCGTTCACGGCCTCTCCTGAAAGGTTCATGTAGGTCATCGGCTCAAAGAGCATTACCTGACGGCCTTTTATCGACCCGACCCCGTAAATGCCGCCGTATCCCTTTTTTTTGATCGGCAGCCGGTATTTTTTCGAAAGAGCGGCGAGCGCCATGAAGCCCGCGTTGTGTCTGGTGTTCCTGTACCTCAAGCCGGGATTACCCAGGCCCACGATGATGTTCATGGGGCTATTTTTCTTCCCCTCCGCCTTCGGCGGGCTGCTCGGCCTGTTCCTCTTCGGCGCCTTCTTCTTCCTCTTTCTTGCCCTTCTTTATGACCTCGGGCTCTTCCTCGCCCTCTTCGGCGCCCTCTTCGGCGACCTCTTCTTCCTCTTCTTCGTGCGGCGGGTTAACGGTCACTATCACCTGTTCGGGGTCGTCCAGAAGCTCCACCCCTTCCGGAGCGGTTATATCCTTTACGTGCACCGCGTCGCCTATGCGCATCTGGTCCACGCTCACGCTGATGTTCTCGGGTATTGCGGTGGGAAGACATTCCACTTCTAGTTCCCACATGATCTGGCCGAGAACGCCTTCGTCCTCCCTCACCCCGACGGCCTCACCCTTTACCGCGACGGGGACCTTCACCTTCAGTTTTTCCTTAAGTGATATCTCCTGGAAATCCACGTGTATGAACTTCTCATTGATCGGGTCCGACTGTATCTCTTTTACTATCACTGTCTTCGACGGATGCCCCTTGCCGCCGGTTATATCAACGGTGATTATGACGTTCTCGCCGGCTTCTGTATGCAGGACATGCCACAGGTCGTTGCCGTCCACCTGGACATTTACACCCTGCGACCCGTCCTTGTATATGACCGCGGGTATGATGCCGCTCTTCCTGAGGTGCTTCGCCCCGATCTTTCCGAGGTCCTCTCTTATCTCCGCCTTAAGCAGTATCTTTTCCATCTCTTTCCTCCGTTTATTTGCTATTCGAACAAAGCGCTTATAGATTCCTCGTTGTGTATGCGCCTTATGGCCTCGGCTATCAGCGGGGCCACGGATAACTGTTTGATCTTCTTTGTTTTCTTTTCACCGCTCAGGGGTATGGTATCGGTGACGACCAACTCCTTCAGCTGGGCTTTCTCCACCCGTTCCAGGGCGGGGCCGCAGAGCACCGGGTGGGTGATAGCCGCGTAGATGTCCCTGGCCCCCTCTTTCTTCAGGGCCTCGCAAGCCTCCCCGAGGCTTCCGGCTGTGGCCACCATGTCATCCACTATGATGATGTTCTTATCCTTTACGTCGCCCATTATGTGCATCACCTCGGCCTCTACGTCGCTTAATCGCCTCTTGTCGACTATGGCGAGGCCGGCCTCGAACCTCTTGGCGTAGGCCCTGGCCATCTTGATCCCGCCGACGTCCGGAGACACTATAACGACATCCTCAAGGCCCTTCTTTTTGAAATATTCCACGAAGACGCTGACGGCGAAAAGATGATCGAGGGGGATATCGAAGAACCCCTGTATCTGCCCGGCGTGCAGGTCTATGGTTATGATCCTGTTGGCTCCCGCCCGGGAGAGAAGGTTCGCGACAAGCTTTGCCGTTATCGGCACCCTCGGCTGGTCTTTCCTGTCCTGGCGGGCGTAGCCGAAATAAGGGAGCACGGCGGTTATCCTCCGGGCGGACGCCCTTTTGACCGCGTCCAGCATTATAAGAAGCTCCATAAGGTTATCGCTCGCGGGGTAGGAAGTCGGCTGTATCACGAAAACGTCCTTGCCCCTGACGTTCTGGTTTATCTTCACGCGCGTTTCGCCGTCACGGAACCTCGAGACGTCCGCTTCCCCAAGCTCGACCCCCATATTCGCGCAGATATCGGCGGCCAGGGCCGGATTGGAATTGCCGGTAAATATTGTCAGTTTGTCCATGATAGCGCTCCTTATTATTTCTTTTTTGAGGAAAGCATCCTGGCGGGCACCCCGGCTACGGTCTTGCCCGCGGGAACGTTCTTTTTCTTTGTCACCACGCTGCCGGCCCCCACGACGGCGTTCTTGCCCACCTTGACGGGCGCGATAAGAACGGCGCCAACACCGACGAAAGCGCCTTCGCCGATCTCCGTCCTGTTTTTGTTCTTCCCGTCGTAATTAGCCGTGATGGTTCCCGCGCCTATGTTGGCGTTCCTGCCGACTTTAGCGTCGCCCAGGTAAGTGTGATGCTTTACCTTGGCGCCCTCGCCTATCTCGGCGCGGCACAGTTCAACAAAGTTTCCGATCTCCGCCCCGCCGGCGAGGCGGGTGCCGGGCCTTAAACGCGCGAACGGGCCTATCCTGCACCCGGCGGCTACCTTTACATCGGACTCTATGACGGTGCAGGGATATATCACCGTGTCCCTGCCTATAACGGCCGACCCGTCCACGTATGTCGTGGCCGGGTCGATGATGGTCACGCCGGACTTCATCAGTTTATCGATAGTCCTGTCGTTTATTATCTTGTTCACCTCGGCGAGGTCCTTTCTGGAGTTCACTCCAAGCGCTTCCTCGGGATCGCAGGGGGCGGACAACACCTTCTTACGCCCCCGCGTCAGAATATCCACGATATCCGTAAGGTAGAATTCCTTTTTTTTCTCGTTCAGCTCAATGTCCCTTATGTGCCTCTTCAGGTCGGTCTTGCGGAAACAGTAGGTGCCGACGTTTATCTCAGCGACCTTTTTTTCCTCGCCGGACGAATCCTTCTCCTCGACTATTTTCGCTATCTCGCCCCGCCTGCCCCTTATGATCCTCCCGTAAGAAGTGGGATCCTCGACCTCGCTTGTCAGGAGAGTGCAGGAGGACTTCTTTTTCCTGTGAGCCTGTACAAGCCTCTTGTAGGTGGCGGACTCTATCAGGGGCGTGTCGCCGCAGGTCACCAGGACGGTCCCCTCGCCTTCGGCCATGTAATCCACAGCGTGGGCCAGCGCGTCGCCGCTGCCGAGAAGCTCCGGTTGTATAACAAAACGGATAGCGTCCTTGAAAAGGCTCTCGACGATCTCGGCCTTGTAGCCGACGACCGCTATTATATCGGCCACACCCGCCTCGCGCAGGTTCCTGACCACCCGCCCGAGCATGCTTTCGGAGCCGACCCTGTGCAGGACCTTGGGCAGGTCCGTCTTCATCCGGGTACCCATGCCCGCCGCGAGTATTACAGCTGTTATATTCTTCATTTAGTCGGGGCCCGAAGGCCCAAATTTTCCCAGTGGCTGGCGGGCGAGGACTCGGCGCCTCGCCGACTCACTGCAACTCTTGCGATACAAGCCCCTCCAATGAAGGAAGGTGAGCAGGTCCCGCTCCAGCGGGACCGTTGAGAGGGAACCATTGGTTCCCTCTCAAAAAAATTTGGCTGCGCTCCCCAGCAGCCCGAAGGGGCCGGAGGGGGCCGTCCTCAAAAAAAGGCCGCCCGAAGGCCCAAATTTTCCCAGTGGCTGGCGGGCGAGGACTCGGCGCCTCCGGGCTCATCCTGTCTTACCGGCTCTCGCTATCGCTCGCGCCGGATATTATTTTCGCCCTCCGGTCGGCCACCCGCTGTCTCATTTGTGGTCGCCGCTCCTGTTCGTTGCGGCTCCCGCCATTAAAGGTTCGCCAGCTCCTTTCGAGTCCTCGCTTCGCCGCGTTAGCTGGCTGGCGGGCGAGGACTCGAACCTCGACGCGCAGCTCCAAAAGCTGCTGTGCTGCCATTACACTACCCGCCAATTCAAAGTTCTATGTCCTGTGTGTCTTCCCCCGGAAGCCCTTTATCCTCGGTCTTTTCCGACTCTTCCGGCATGTCGGGCTTCTTTTCCGGCCCCCGGTCAAGGTCGTCCGCTCCGGCGGGCCTGTAAGAAGCGCCTTCCGCCGTCTGCTTATCCTTTTCGTTGTTGTAAGCCGCCAGTATCTGGTCCTGTATATAAACCCTGCAATCCTGGGTTATTGGATGAGCTATATCCATGTGCGCGCTCTGCTTTTCCTCGGCCTCCTGGTTAACGCTCTGCTGGGGAAGCCCCGCGCCGCACTGGTTGCAGTACCTGGCCCCCCTTACGTTCTTGAAGCCGCACTTGGGGCACGAATCCATCGCTTTCCTTGACGGCATTGCCACGAAAAGCCCGTTGTTTCCCTGTATGACCTTGACATTGCGGACTACGAACCAGTCGTCGAAGGTCATGGTGGCGAAAGCCTTGAGCTTGCCGTCCTTGCTTTCGGTGGGAAATATCCTGACCTCTGTGATCTTCATGTGCCTCTCCTTTCTCCGGATGCATTCAACATCGAACCAGGGCGCCGCATCAATATGTCCGCGCCACGCAGACCCGCCAGTTCTCCTCGGCGGGAAAAACCTTCTCCAGGATCGCCGCTGCTTTTTGGGCGTTTTCCCGGTCAAATACGCCGAAAACGGTAGGGCCGCTCCCTGAAACGAGCGCGCCCATAGCGCCCGCCCCGAGAAGTTCGGAGATCACGCGCCCGAGGACCGGATAATCCCGTAATACTATTGCCTGTAAATCGTTACGAAGATCAGAGGCTATGTCTTTCGCCTCTTCCGGGCCGGAAAAAGCGGTGACCATTCTATCAACCCCCCTATCTTTTGTCAAGCCAAAAGCCGATACCCTGGAATAGACGTCTTTTGACAGCACTTCAAAGGGCGGGGTCACCAGAATGTGCCATAATTCCGGCTTTATTTCGACCCTTTTCACCTGTTCGCCCCGGCCTGTTCCGATGCCGATACTGCAGTCTTCAAGGAAAAACGGCACGTCTGAACCCAGGCCGGCCCCCAGCTCCTTCAGCTGTTCGCGGCTGAGGGGGCCGCCGCTCATTTCGTTGAGGGCCAGAAGAAGCGCCGCGGAGTCGCTTGACCCTCCGCCCAGCCCGGCGCCGATGGGTATCTTCTTCTCCAGGTATATATCAAATGCCGGTTGTTTTCCGGACAGCTCGCTGAACGCGCTCAAGGTCTTTCCCATAAGGCTGTCCGGCCCTGTCGGCACGGCGGGGTCGCTGCAGGCGATCGACGGCCCGTTCTCCGAAGGTCGTATATTAAGCCTGTCAAAAAGGGATATACGCTCGAAAACGGTCTCTATCTCGTGGTACCCGTCATCCCTGCGGCGGATGACCTTAAGGTAAAGATTGACTTTGGCGGGAGCGATGAATACCATTGCGGCGCCGCGTTTTATTTTTTCCTCGCCAGGAGCGCCTCGGCCTCGCGCGTCATATCTTTCTCGGTAAGCCCGAAATACTCGAAAAGCTCCTCAGGCTCCCCGCTGACGCCGAACACGTCGCGCATGCCCATCATTTTCATCGGGACCGGGCAGTTCTCCACCAGAAGCTCCGCTACGGCGCTGCCCATCCCCCCGTAAACGGTGTGTTCCTCCGCCGTAAGCACGGCCCCGGTCTCCCTTGCGGCTTTAATAACTGTTTCCGCGTCTATCGGTTTGGGGGTATGGAGGTTTATCACTCTCACGCCGATATTCTTTTCCTTCATCCTGGCGGCGACGTTCATGGCGTCGAACACCAGGTGGCCGCAGGCTATTATAGTGAGGTCGTCCCCGTCGGTCATCCGGCTGGCTTTTCCTATCTTGAATCCCGGCTTATCCGGCAGTATCGGCGTCTTGGCCCTTCCCAGCCGCAGATAGACCGGTCCGGGGATCCCGGCGGCCTGCACGGTCGCCTGGTAGGCCTCTTCCGCGTCGGCGGGCACCACGACCGTCATGTTCGGCAGGATCCTCATGAGCGCGACTTCCTCAAGAGCCTGGTGCGTGGCCCCGTCGCCCCCTACGGAGATGCCGCCGTGAGTGCCGGCTATGTTCACGTTAAGGCCCATGTACGCCACCGAGACCCTCACCTGGTCCCACGCCCGGCCGCTGGCGAAAGCGCCGAAGGTGCAGGCGAAAGGTATCTTGCCGGAAAGGGCGAGTCCTGCGGCGGCGCCTATCATGTCCTGCTCCGCCACGCCGTGGCTTATGAACCTTTCCGGATATTTATCCTTGAACCAGTGGGCCCTGACGGATTCGGTCAGGTCGGCTGACAGGACCACGACGTCCTTGTTCTTTGATCCCAGGTCCAGCAGGGCCTTGCCGAAACCGTCCCTGGTAGATTCCTTTAAAACCTTGCTCATCTTTTCCCCGCTCCTTTATTTAAGATCCGGGCCGGCGGCGCCTGTCACTGCGCGCTGACCTGTTGTATGAAATATCCCGACGGCGCCTGAACTATTTCCTCGACGGACAGCCTTTTCTTCTCAAAATCAAAGATATCGGCGGCGTCCACCCGCAGAGTGGCGTTCTCCAGCTGGTCCTCAAGCACTACAAAATCAAAATCCCTGAACTTATACCCGAAAAGCACATGGTTTATCATTTGCAGGATCTCCCGCACCTTCTTCACGCGCAGGCTGGTCATGTTCTCCTCCTGAGCCTGCTCCGCTATCTTGAACCTTATAAGAAAAAAACCTTTATCGCCCTGCGGGATGTAAAGGCCTTCCGATGACTTGAACGAAAAGTCCTTCTCGAGGTGCTCCTCTCCCTTGAAATCCAGCTTTATCCTGTTGGCCATCTGGGCCGCGAGGAACTCGGGGAGCTTAACGTCCTTTATGTAGAACTTCCCGCGCCAGTATCCGATGTCGCTGAGCTTCGTCGGGGCGCTCCTGAAGAACTCGTCCAGGACCTTCTGCCTGGTCTGGTCCCCCACGCCGAGCTTGTTGAAGACCTTTTCGATGGACCGCTCCTTCTTGGCCTGCGGGGTCAGGTTCAAGCTGAAAAGGGTCCGCTTGAAGGATTCGTTCCTGGAGATATTCCGGTACATGCCCCGCTTGACGTCGTCGACGTACTTGATGATGACCACCTGGAGCTCCGGCAGCCGAGCGTCCTGTGTAATGACGCAGTAGAACTTTATGTCGGCGTCGGTGCTCAGTACCACCCTGGAAGCCACGAGTATAAGGTTGCTTATCTCGTCCCAGGCCTCCTTGCTTATGGAAAGGCTGACGTCAAGCAGGCCCTTCATCGGGTAATATATGCCTATGGTCTGCCCGGTGACCGTCACGTCGACGTCCATATTGTATTCGCTTTTGCAGACGGTCTTGACCGCCTCGGGCAGTTCTTCTTTAGGGTAGCTCGGCATACAGGCGGACAGCGTAAAAGAGACCGCCGCGGCGAGCAGCGCGCACGCGGCCAGCAAGGCCGCTTTCCCCCCGAGCGTATCAGGTCTTCTCATCCCAGGTCCTGTCCTCCGTTTTGCTGAGGTCCGCCGTGCCCGGCTGCGCCTCTTCGTGCCCGTACTCCTTGAATATGGCTATGATCTCGTCATACTCGAGCTCTTCCCTCTTCAACAGCTCCTGCGCGAACCTGTCCAGGAGCTCCTGGTTGTCCCTCAGCGTCCTTTCAGTCTCCTCCAGGCATCTTTTCATGAGACCGTTCGTGTCATTGTTGAGCGCTACCTTGACTTCCTCAGAAAGCTGCTCCTTGGGCACGGCCGAATAGTCGCCCACGTAGCCGCTCCCTCCCATGCCGTAGGCCCATACCATGGCGTGGGCTATGCGCATCGCCTGGCTGAAATCGCTCGAGCCGCCGCCTCCGACCCCGGTGGTAGTTGTGTTGTATTTTATCTTCTCCGCCGAATAACCGCCGAGGCTTATCATGATCTCCGAGATAAGCTGCTCCTTGCTCCTTGAATGGAGCTCTTCTCTCTCGGGCGACCAGACCACCCCCAGCGAGCCGCGCCTTGGGATTATGCTGGCCTTGAAGACCGTCTTTGAGGGCGCCTTGAGAAATGTCGTGATAAGATGCCCCGATTCATGGTAAGCCGTCATCTCCTTCTCGCGCGGCGTGACAGTAAGGCGGTATTTTATGCCCAGGTCCACGCGCTCAAAGGCTTCGCTTATCTCCTTTAGCCCTATAGCGCTTTTCTTGTTGCGCGTGGCTATGAGGGCCGATTCCTTGACGATGTTGGCTATATCGGCCGGGCTCTTGCCGACCGCCCTGCGGGCCAGGCGCCCGAGGTCCAGGTCATCTTCGGCCTTGACCTTATCAAGGTAGAACCTGAAAAGCTTCTCGCGGTCCTCCTGCGATGGCGGCGTAACCATCAGCTTCCTGTCGAACCTCCCCGGCCTCAGGAGCGCCTGGTCAAGATGCTGCTCCTGCGCGTTGGAAGCGCCTATTACTATGACGTTCTCCTCTTTGCCTTTCAACCCGTCCATTTCCGCAAGCAGCTGGTTGAGCGTGCTGTTGGTCTCCTGCCCCCCCATAAAACTGAAGGTCCTTGCTCTTCCTATCGCGTCTATCTCGTCTATAAAAAGGATACAGCCGCCGTAACCGAACGCGAGGTCCCTGGCTTTCTTGAAAAGCTTGCGGACGCGCGAGGCTCCCACGCCCACGAACACCTCGACGAACTCGCTGCCCGACATGGATATGAAGGGCATATCGGCCTCGGTAGCTATGGCCTTGGCCATATAGGTCTTTCCGCATCCCGGGGGCCCCAGCATCAGAAGCCCTTTCACGACGCTGCCCCCCATCTTCTGGACCTTGGCCCTGTCCTTTATGAGCTGCACCACCTCGAACGCCTCCTGCTTTGCGTCGTCCATGCCTATGACATCGTTCCACGTGATGGAAACGTCCTTGCCCTTGATGGGAGCCTTGTCGAGCTTCGCAAAGCCGCCGCGCATGAACGTCAGATACATGAACACGAAGATGCCGGCGTGGATGCCGGCCATTATGAACTGCACCGGCATGGTGGCGAGCGTCATCTTCCTGTAGAACGATTCCAGCGACATGAGCCCGACCACCGAAAGTATCAACAATATGATCACCACAAGGGCCAGTATGATCTTGACCTTGTGCTGCCTTATATGCATCTGCATCTTCCTGCTAAGCATGAGTATCTCCTTTTGTAGATCTATCCAAGGGCCTTCTCTTGCGCGTCCAGCTCGGCAAGGGCCTTCTCGAGTTCTTCCTTTTTAGGCGCGATACCGTGCCATTCGACCTTGTTTTCCACGAATGACACCCCTTTTCCCTTAACGGTATGCGCTATGACGGCCTGCGGCCTGCCCTCAACGGCCTGGGCCTCGTCGAAGACCTTTGCCAACTGCTCCAGATCGTGCCCGTCCACTTCCACCGCGTGCCAACCGAACTTTTCCCACTTGTCCCTGTAATGGCCCATGTCCTTTACCTCGCAGCAAAACCCGTCTATCTGGAGCTTGTTGAAGTCGATAACCGCGCAGAGGTTGTCCAGTTTATAATGCGCCGCCGTCATCGCGGCCTCCCATACCTGGCCCTCGTTGGTCTCCCCGTCGCCCATCAGGCAGTATACATTGGCGCCGGTCCCGTCTATCCTGTCCGCCAGGGCGAGCCCCACCGCGATCGAAAGGCCCTGCCCAAGGGAGCCGCTGGATATCTCGAGCCCGGGCAGGCCCAGCTGCGGGTGCCCCTGCAGCCTGCTGCCCAGCTTTCTAAGCGTCCAGAGCTCCTCCCTCGGAAAGAACCCCAGGTCCGCCAGGACCGCGTAAAGCGCGGGGCAGCCGTGCCCTTTCGAAAGAACGAACTTGTCCCTCTTTTTCCAGTCGTGTTTTTTCGGGTCGATGTTCATCTTCCGGTAATACAGGGCTATAAGGATCTCCACTATCGAAAGCGACCCGCCGGTGTGGCCGCTGCCCGCTTTCTCGAGCATTTTCAGGATATCGCGCCTTATGTCTATGGCCTTCTTCATCAACTGCCTGGTATCGTTTATCCTTTCCATCAGCCTTTCTCTTTCTCTTTACCTCCTGCGGCGAAGTTTCCCACGCGCGCGCTCCAGTTTCTTTTTAACTTCCCTGTTATCCGGGTCGGATCCCAGCGAGCGCCGCCACTCGTCCGCGGCCTTCTCCAGGTCACCCTTCTTGTAATAAACATCTCCCAGATGGTCCCTTATAACCGGGTCGTCAGGAAGATATTCCAGGGCCCTTGTTATTTCCCGCTCGGCCCGGTCCAGCATGCCTTTTTTGTAAAAGGCCCAGCCCAGGCTGTCCATGTAGGCGCCGTTATCCGGGTCAAGTTCCAGCGCCTTCTCGATAAGCTCTATGGCGCGGTCAAGGTCCTTGTTCTCCTCGACGTATATATAGCCGAGGAAGTTATACGCCTCGGGGAGATCCGTGCCTTCCGAGACAAGGCCCTCCAGCTTGTCGACCGCCTCCCGGGTGCGCCCGGCGCGCTGCAGCGCCGCGGCGAGGTAAAAGACATAGCTGTCGTCGTCCGTCGACTTCTCGGCGGCTACCTCGTAATATTCGACGGCCTTCCTGTGATCCTTCTGCAGACCGGCCAGGTAACCCAGGCTGGCGTATATCACGGGGCCCGAAATGCCGTTCCTCAGGGCCTCGCGCAGCACCTGCTCGGCCTTGTCATATTCCTTGCCTGAAACGTAGATGCTGAAGTTCCGCAGGTACGGCTCGGGGGAGTTAACGTCCAGTCTCATCAGGACGCGGTTCTCCCCTATGGCCGCTTCAGTATCTCCCAGCCTGTAATAGAGCTGGCCCAGCCTGACATACGCCTCCGTGTTCAGCGAGTCTATGGAGGTAACCCTCTTGTACTGCTCTATGGCCTCGGCGTACCTGCCCTCGATCTCGTAGATGAACCCCAGGACCATCTGCGCCTCAAGGTAATCCTCGTCGACCTCGATCGCTTTCTCCAGGTTCTCCTCGGCCTTGTCGAGAAGATTGAGCTTGCTGTAGATTATGCCGAGGTTAAAATATATGAAAGCGTCGTCTTTTCTTATCCGGAGTATCTTCTCGTAGACCTCAGCCGCCTTGTCGAGCTTCTGCTGTATCACGAAAAGGTCCGACAGGAACGTGAGGACCTTCAGGTTGTCGGGATCGTGCTTAAGGGCCTCTTCATACTGCCGCTGCGCCTGGCGGAACTCGCCCCTGGCCGTGTGGATAACGGCCAGCAGAAGATAGCTTTTTGTGTTTTCCGGGTCCAGGGGCACCGCGCTGTTCAGGGTCCGCGCCGCCTGGTCCAGTCTCCCGAGCAAAAGCTGATCGGCCGCGAGCTTTACGTATATCTCGGCGACTTCATCCTCATATGAAAGAGCTTTTTCGTATTCGGCCGCGGCGTCTTCCGAGCGGCCGTAATTGTCGTAAATGGCGCCCATCAGGTAATGGGAGATGGCGCCGGAGACCTTCCTGGTCCCGGGATCCTGTGTCCTGGCCGCGTCTATCCTGTCGACTCCCGGAAGCGCGCCGGCCAGTATCGCGAAAGAAAAAAACAATACCAGACAAACAAAGCCGGCTGAAGCCGGCCGCGCGCTCGTCATACCTTCCTCTTCTTGTGGCGGTCCCTGCGCATACGCTTTTTGCGCTTGTGCCGTTTGACCTTCTTGATCTTCCTCTTTTTCCCGCAAGGCATAGGTTGGTCTCACCTCCTTCTGGCTGAATTAGACGCTCAAGGGATCACCTTGTTCAGCGGATATTCTATTATCCCCTGCGCGCCGGCATTCCTTAGCTCGGGGATCAACTTGCGCACGTCCTCTTCGTCTATTATTGTCTCTATGTCCACCCATTCCTGGTCGGAAAGGGTGGAGATCGTAGGCTTCTTCATGGCCGGGAGTATGGAAAGTATCTTGTCCTTGTTCTCTTTTTTAGCGTTCATCTTCAGCCCCACCTTGCCCTCGGCCAGGATCGCGCCCTGCAGAAGGAGCACCAGGCGCTCCACTTTTTCCTTTTTCCAGGGGTCCTTCCAGGCGGACTTGTTCACGATGAACTGTGTGGTGGACTCGCATACCGTCTCCACTATCCTAAGGTCGTTGGCCCGCAGGCTCGCCCCGGTCTCCGTTACCTCGACTATGGCGTCGATGCCCATCTTCGGTTTTACTTCTGTCGCGCCCCAGCTGAACTCGACGTCCGCCTTCACCCCCTTTTCAGAGAGGTATCTCTCCGTGACCCTTACAAGTTCCGTCGCGACGCTCTTGCCCTCCAGGTCCGTAACGCCTTTTATCGAAGAACCCACCGGAACGGCAAGCACCCATCTTACCGGCCTCATGCTGCTCTTGGCGTAGATGAGCTCAGCGGCCCTTTCCACGTCGGAAGAGTTCTCCTCTATCCAGTCGTTGCCGGTTATGCCGCAGTCGATTATGCCGTCCTCCACGTACCTGGACATCTCCTGGGCCCTGAAAAGGACAACTTCGATCTCATCGTCGTCGATGGCCGGGAAATAAGAGCGGGCGGACACTCTTATTTTGAACCCCGCTTTATCGAATAGCCTCAGGGTGGTATCCTGCAGGCTGCCTTTCGGGATGCCCATCCGCAGTTTTTTATCGGCCATGATATCCTCTTTCTTTTTAAAAAAGAAAAAAAGCCCCTCTCCTAAGCGTACACAGAAAAATACCGCCTATACACCGGCGGCATTCGCTTAAGTGTATATAATATAAAATTTTCGTGTCAATTGTATATCAATATTAATTTATAGTCAAGGACTTATGGAAAGGGCCTCATGTGTGGAGGAACGCGACGCAGGCGCGCTCGAGCGCGACGGCCCTCAGGCAGGCCTGGGCTATATCCGCGCCCACCAGGACCGCCCCGTGCCTCTTAAGAAGAACGGCATTGGCGCCTTTTTCCACCCGGAGGGCCACAGCTTCCGCCAGGGCTTCCGAACCCGGCTGTATATAATCTACGACGGGCGCGGGTCCGTTTATCACGCAGTCGAATTCATACGAAGGGCTTTCCAGCAGGGCTGTCCGCGCGGCGGCGGCGACCATATACGGGGAATGCACGTGGGCAACGGCGCCCACATCCTTCCGGGCGCCGTAACACGCTACATGAAGAGGGGTTTCGGAGCTTAACATCTCTTTTTCCTCCCCGATCGCGGCAAAAGACACGCGCGAATACGCTTCCGGATCGCCGGCGGACATGTCGGATCCCCGCCTCTTTATAAGCAGCGAATCCCCGTCCTTTTCGCTTATGTTGCCTCCGGCCCCTATGACCAGCTTTTCATCCGCCAGGACCTTGCCGTGCCTGGCTAACTCACTCAACCTGTCCATTGACGCCCCCTTATTAAATTGTAGTTTAACACACCGCTGTTCGCCAGTCAATATCGGCCGAAGTTGCAAAAAATACATTTTTCTGTTAATATGTCCCAAAAGAAGGAGCCTGTCATGGTGTTGCATGTATTAAGAAGCAGAAAATTCGCCAGGAGAGTGCTGCTGGGGGTGCTTATACTTATCATCCCGGCTTTCGTGCTCTGGGGCGTAGGGAACATAGGCCAGGGGCCGGATCTCGTGGGGACGATCGGCAAACAGAAAATATACGAGGACGACCTGGCTGAAAGCGTCCAGGGCATAAAGATACAGATCCTGTTCTCATATTACGCTAACGGCGAGGCTCTCAACCAGATGCTGAGGAACCGCCCCCTCCTTACCCGGATGGCCTGGGAGCGTTTGATCCTCCTGGACGCGGCCAGGGAAAGCGGCTTCAGGGCCTCCGACAAGGACATCGTGCGGTTCATCTCGCTCCACCCTCTCTTCTCCAGGGACGGGTCCTTTGACAAAGAGGTCTACGATAATATCCTGCGCAACTACCTCGGCCTGGGCCCGCGCCAGTTCGAGGAGTTCGTCAGGCAGAACCTCCGCGTCTCCGCCTTCAGGGACGAGCTTCTGAAGGACGTGGCCGTATCCGAAGAGGAGGCCCTTGACTTCTACAAAAAGACCAGCGACAAGGTCGAGATCTCTTTTCTTGTCGCGGACGCCGGCGCTTTCGCCGGCGATGCCACCGTCTCGGATGATGACGCTAAAAGATACTACGACGCCAACAGGGAGAATATCGTCCGGCCGGAAAAGGTCGAAATAGAATATATTGAACTGCCTTACGGGAGCGACGAGGAAAAAGGCCGGGCTCTGGCGGAGCTGGAAAAAATATATCCCGAGCTCCGGGAAGACCCTTCGCGCCTGGCCGAGATCGCCGAAAAACACGGCATGACGCACGCCGCGACCGGGGAGTTCTCGCGCGACGACGTCGTCCCGGGCGTGCCTTTTTTCAAGGATTTCCACGAGACCGCCTTCGCCATCGAGGAAGGCGCGATAAGCCCGCCCGTTCTTTCGGGAGGGGATAACGGCTCCGTCTATATACTCAGGAAGCTGAAGGTCATACCTCCAAGGCCCAAAAGTTTTCAAGAATCAAAAGAAGAGATCATCTTGTTCCTGGAAAAGAAAAAACGCTTTGAGATGGCCGAGAACAAGGCGGCGGAGCTGTACGAGAAGATCACGGAGGCCGGCCTGACGATCGAAGGGGCGGGCCTCGAGATAAAACAGCAGCCCACAAAAGCCGGACCGATGTCCTTCAATTACTACATGGACGGAGTGGGGCCCGCGGAAGCCATAGTTTTCAAGGCCCTGGATGCCGGCGAGAACGGGATCATACCTCCCGTAAGGGTCCAGAGAGGTTATCTGATCGGCCGCGTGGACAAGGTCATCCCCGCCGACGAGGCCGAGTTCGAGGAAAATAAGGAGATGATACAAAGGAACCTTCTGGCGCGAAGGCAGATGGCCGAGATGGACAAGTGGATGAAGGAGAACCCCCGGAACGCCCGCCTGAAAAAACCCCTTAACATGCTCTAGGCCGGCCTATCGCCGGTTCATTCCAGGAATTTCTTGAGCTCGTTCATGAAGTGGGATACGTCCTTGAAGCGCCGGTAAACCGAGGCGAAGCGGACGTAAGCGACCTCGTCGGTGCCGTAGAGCTTTTCCATCACGAGGTTGCCGATGACGGTCGACTTGATCTCTTTGTCGGCCTTTTTCTGGACCTCCCTCTCGACCTCGTCGACTATTCTTTCTATATGGTCCATGCTGACGGGGCGCTTTTCACAGGCCTTCATGATGCCGGCTTTTATCTTATCCCGGTCGAACCGCTTGCGCGTGCCGTCGCGCTTCACGACCATGATGGGGGCGTCCTCGACATATTCATAAGTGGTGAAACGCTTGCCGCACTTAAGGCATTCCCGGCGCCTCCTGATGTTCATCCCCTCGCCGCTCATGCGCGAGTCTATTACCTTGTCCTCCATGTTGCCGCAGAAAGGGCACTTCATGTCTTTTTCACCACCATTTCAACGTTCGCTTCCTTGAGGAAGCCTACCGCGAACTCATCGGGGTATTCGCCCGCTATGACGACCTTTTTTATGCCGACGTTTATTATCATCTTGGCGCAGATGCTGCACGGCTGAGTGGTTATGTAAAGCGTCGCGCCCTCCAGGCTGGTCCCGTGGCGGGCGGCCTGCAGGAACGCGTTCTGCTCGGCGTGAAGCGCGCGGCAAAGCTCATGCCGCTGGCCGGAAGGGACATTCAGCTCATCCCTCAAACAGCCCACCTCGTCGCAGTGCGTGATCCCGGTAGGCGCGCCGTTGTAGCCCGTGGCGAGTATCTGCTTGTTCTTTACCACGACCGCTCCAACCTTCCTCCTCAGGCAGGTGGATCTGGTGGAGACAAGCCTGGCGATGTTCAGGAAATATTCGTCCCATGGGGGCCGAGTGCTCGACTGTTCTGTTCCTGGCCCGGTCTTCACAAACCCTCCATCTCGTCTATGGCGTCCTTGTAAAGAGGAAAATCCTTAAGGAATTCCCGCACTTCCCGGCGCACCGCCGAGAGCTCTTTCTCGTTCCCGCGCATGGTGAGCGCCCTGTGCATGAAAGCCGCCACTTTTTCCATCTCTTTCTCTCCCATCCCCCTCGTGGTTACGGCCGGCGTCCCGAGCCTTATGCCGCTTGTCACGAACGGGCTGTTCTGGTCGAACGGTATAAGGTTCTTGTTCACGGTTATCCCGGCCTTGTCCAGGCAGGCCTCCGCTTCCTTGCCGGTAAAACCGTTGGCGGAAAAATCCACCAGCAGAAGGTGATTGTCGGTGCCCCCTGAGACTATCCTGTATCCCCTGGATATCAGCTCTTCCGCCAGGCATTTGGCGTTCTTCACGATCTGCTGCTGGTACTTACGGAACTCCGGTTTGAGCGCCTCCCGGAAGGCGACCGCTTTGGCGGCGATGACGTGCATCAGCGGGCCTCCCTGTATCCCCGGGAACACTTCCGAGTCTATCTTTTTAGCGAATTCCTTCTTACAGATTATCATGCCCGAGCGGGGGCCCCTGAGCGTCTTGTGCGTCGTGGTGGTCACGTACTCGGCCACGGGAACGGGATCGGGATGTATGCCCGCCGCGACCAGCCCGGCGATGTGGGCCATATCGACCATGAGCACCGCCCCGACCTCGTCGCATATCTCCCTGAACTTATCGAACTCCAGCGTCCTGGGGTAGGCGGAGGCGCCCGCTATTATCATCTTTGGCCTCGCCTCGAGCGCTTTCTCGCGTATCTCGTCGAAATCGATCTTTTCGGACCCGCGGTCAACCCCGTAAAAGACCATGTTGTAGAACTTGCCGGAAAAGTTCTTTTTATGCCCGTGTGTAAGATGGCCGCCGCAGGCCAGGTCCATGGCCATCACCGTCTCGCCCGCGCCCACGGCCGAAAAATACACCGCCATGTTAGCCTGCGAGCCCGAATGCGGCTGGACGTTGACGTGTTCCGCGCCGAAAAGCTCTTTCGCGCGCTGGATGGCTATATCCTCGGCCTTGTCGACGAACTCGCAGCCGCCGTAATACCTGGCGTGCGGATAACCCTCGGCGTATTTGTTGGTCATGGAGGACGCGACCGCTTCCATTACCGCGCGGCTGGTGAAGTTCTCGCTGGCTATAAGCTCTATCCCCTCGTTCTGCCTGCGCGTCTCCCGGAGCACGGCGTCGAATATCTCGGGGTCCATATTTTTCAAGTGTCTCATCTTTCTCTCTCCCGGTATTACCTCTTGCGGCTTTTGTAAAGTTCCTTTTCCAGGGCCCTTATCTTCCTGACGCGCCTGGCGTGCCTGCCCCCTAAGGCCCCTGTCTTCAGCCAGGCTTCCAGTATCTTTTTTGCTTTCTTCGGGCCGGTCTTGCTCGCGGCCAGGACCAGCACGTTGGTGTCGTTGTGCTCCCTGGCTGAAACGGCGTCGGCGGCCGATGAGCACAGGCCGGCCCTGACCCCCGGAAGCTTGTTGGCTATGATGGACATGCCTATCCCGGTCTTGCAGATAGCTATCGCCCTGCCGGCCTTCCTTTCCGAGACCTTCCGCGCCGCCTCGAACCCGTACTCCGGATAGTCGCAGGATGAGCCGGAATGCGTCCCGACATCCTCGACGCGGTAGCCTTTCCTCTCCAGAGAGGCCTTCAGCTTCTCTTTCAGATCAAAGCCCCCGTGGTCGGCGCCTATCGCTATTCTTTTATCCATTTGATAAGTCCTTCCGAAGATTGTTTTATAAGCCTGAATGACGCCCTGTAAAAAGCGAGCGGCCTGCCTATCGGGTCCGGGATGACGATGTCGGACCTTTCGGGGTTGAATTCCCCCAGGTAACGGACCTTGCTCCCCGCTTCCGGAGACAGTTCAAGGGCCCTGGACTTGTGCTCGGGCTCCATGACCAGGACCATGTCAGCCCATTCCACGATATCTTTTGAGAGCTTTTTGGACTCCAGGCCGCCGGAGGCGGCCCCTTCCCGCTCCAGCAGCTTGAGGGCCTCTTTTGTCGGCGGCATGCCGTCCAGCCCCAGGGTGCCCGCGGACCTTACCTCCGCCTTTATGCCCTCCTCGTCCAGCCGCTTCCTGAGATACGCTTCCGCCATTATGCTTCGGCAGCTGTTGCCGGTGCAGACGAAGAGTATCCTTTTAACGTCCTTCAACCCTTTACCTTTATCTTCCTGTTCTTGGCGTCTATCTTGCGGACCAGCTCTTTTTTGTAAGCCCGCAGTTTTTTATCGACAGGCGCGGAATTCACCCCGATGATCTCGGCCGCGAGTATGGCCGCGTTCACCGCCCCGGCCTTTCCTATGGAAACGGTCGCCACGGGCACGCCCGCCGGCATCTGGGCGGTGGACAGAAGCGAATCCATCCCGTCCAGCTTGCTGTCCATCGGCACGCCCACGACCGGCAGGGTGGTAAGGGACGCCACCACGCCAGCAAGGTGGGCCGCCCCGCCCGCGCCGGCGATGATCACCTTTATCCCCCTCTTTTTCGCGGACTTGGCGAAACCCGCCGTCTTCTCAGGGGACCTGTGGGCTGACAGGATCTTGATCTCATGCGCTATACCGAACCTCTCGAGTATGGCGCCCGCTTCGGACATTACCGGGAGGTCCGAATCGCTGCCCATGATGATGCTTACAACCGGTTTCTTTTTCATAACGTCTCCTTTTACTGGGCGCCTATCCTGGCTATCGCCCTGTGACCGATATCCTTCCTGTAATGCATGCCGTCGAAACGTATCTTCTCGACGGCGCGGTAGGTATTGCCGACGGCCTCCCTGATATCCCCTCCCGTCCCGGACACCCCGAGCACCCGCCCGCCGGAAGTGACGAACCCGTTGCCTTCCCGGCGCGTGCCCGCGTGGAAGACCACCGCGCCCTCGCGGGCGGCTTCATCAAGGCCGGTTATGGGCATGCCTTTCTGGTAGCTTGCGGGGTATCCCCCGGAAGCCAGGACGACGCACACGCATTCGCCGCTGTCCCATTCTATGCTCCTGCCCGAAAGGTCTCCTTCCGCCGCCGCCATCAGGAGCTCCGCCAGGTCGCTCTTCATGCGGGGCAGTATGGCCTGCGTCTCCGGGTCGCCGAAACGGACGTTGTACTCCAGGACCTTCGGGCCGGAATCGGTTATCATGAGCCCGGCGTAGAGGACGCCCCTGTACGTTATCCCTTCCCTGCGCAGCCCTTCGATCGTAGGGCGCACGCACTTCTCCATTATCTCGCCGAAAAGCGCCTCGTTTATCACCGGCGCGGGCGAATACGCCCCCATGCCGCCGGTGTTGGGGCCGTTGTCGCCGTCAAAGACCCGTTTATGGTCCTGGCTGCTCGCCAGGGGGATCATGTTCTCCCCGTCGGTAAGGACCAGTATCGACGCCTCCTCCCCGCTGAGAAAATCCTCCACTATTATCCTCTGACCGGCTGAGCCGAACTCCTTATCGACGAGCATGTCGCGCGCGGCCTTGACGGCCTCTTCCACGTTGGACGCTATTATGACGCCCTTGCCGGCCGCGAGGCCGTACGCTTTCACCACAAGCGGCGCCTCTTTTGAGCGGATGTGCTCTTCCGCTTTCTTGAAATCGTCGAATATCCTGAAAGGCGCGGTCGGAATGTCATACCGGCCCATGAGTTCCTTGGCGAAGATCTTGCTTGATTCAAGACGCGCGGCGGCGTAGTTGGGGCCGAAGACCTTTATGCCGGCCGCTTCTATGTCGTCCGCTATGCCTATGGCCAGCGGGGCTTCGGGGCCCACGACCACCAGGTCCACGCCCTTTTCACCGCAGAAGGATATCACCTTATGGTGCTCTGAAACGGGAAGCTCGACGTTAACGGCGTCCAGGGCTGTGCCGCCGTTGCCCGGGGCGCAGTAAAGGTCCTCCACCAGCGGGCTCTGCCTCAACTTCCAGCAAAGCGCGTGTTCCCTCCCGCCCGATCCTATGACCAGTATGTTCATCAATTCTCCTTTTAGACCAGCTCCGCGCCCTTTTTCCCGCCGGCCACCAGCCCTATGACCCAGCTCTTCAGCCCGTGTTCCTTAGAAAGTATCGCCCGGGCCTTTACCGCGTCTTTCGGTGAGACGACCAGTACCATGCCTATGCCCATGTTGAACGTCCTGTAAAGCTCTTTTTCCCCGAGGCCCGACCGCCTCGTCAAGGCCCCGAACACCTCCGGGATATCCCAGCTGCCCTTTCTGATGACCGCCCTCAGGCCGGCGGGCAGGACGCGGGGGATATTATCGTAAAACCCTCCGCCTGTTATGTTGGCTATGCCTTTTATCTTTATCTTCCCGGACAGGCCCATAACCGGTTTCGCGTAGATGGCGGTAGGCTCAAGGAACATGCCGCTTTTCTTTTTCAGCTGACTCGCGGGAACGACCTTCCGCACCAGCGAATAGCCGTTGGAATGCAGGCCGCTGGAGGCGAGGCCGAGGACGGCGTCGCCCGCTTTTATCTTCTTCCCGTCTATGACCTTTTTCCGGTCCACAAGCCCCACCGCGAAACCCGCGAGGTCATATTCCCCTTTTTTGTACATTCCCGGCAGTTCCGCGGTCTCCCCGCCTAAAAGAGCGCACCCGGCGGCGCGGCAGCCTTTTACCACGCCTTTTACTACGTCCTTCCAGACCTTCCCCTCGAGCTTCCCCGAGGCGAAATAATCCAGGAAAAAGGCGGGCCTGGCGCCGGAGCAGACGATATCGTTGACGCACATGGCCACAAGGTCTATGCCGACCGTGTCGTGCCTCCCGGCAAGCTGCGCGACCTTGAGCTTGGTCCCGACCCCGTCGGTCGAGGCGACGAGCAGCGGGTCCTTTATCCCCGTGAGCTTCGGGTCGAAAAGGCCCCCGAAACCGCCGATGCCGCCCACAACGCCCTTCACCGCGGTGGTCCTGACAAGCCCTTTTATATCCCTAATAAGCCGGTCGGCCTTGTTTATATCCACGCCGGCTTTTTTGTAAGTGATGCTCTTTTTCATAGTCCTATGTTCTTGAATACACTGTCGATGTGCCTGAGGTGGTAATCAAGGCTGAAGCAGTTCTCTATCTCTTCGCGCGACATGTATTTTTTTATCTTATCGTCGGCCAGCAGAAGCTCCCTGAATCCCGCGCTCCCCTCATACGCTTCCAGGGAGGCGCCCTGCACGATGTCGTAAGCTTCCATCCTTGTGGCGCCCTTTTTTATGAGCTCGAGCATGACATGCTGGGAATAGACCAGCCCTTTCGAGGCGCCCATGTTCTCCAGCATCTTTTCCTCGTTGACGACCAGCTTCGAGACCAGGCCCTCGGCCTTCGCGAGCATGTAATCCAGCAGTATGGTGGAATCCGGCACGATCACCCGCTCGACGGACGAGTGCGATATATCCCGCTCGTGCCAGAGCGCCACATTCTCTATAGCCGCGGTGGCGTTGCCTCTCAGGATCCTGGCCAGGCCGCATATCCTCTCGCATATTATGGGGTTTTTCTTGTGAGGCATGCTGGAGGAGCCGGTCTGGCCGCTCGCGAAATATTCCTGGACCTCTCCTATCTCGGTCTTCTGCAGGCCCCGGACCTCGAGCGCTATCTTCTCGAGCGTCGCCCCGGTTATGGCTATGACGTTGAGATAATAGGCGTGCCTGTCGCGCTGTATGATCTGGCTGGAAACGCCCGCGGGCTCCAGGCCGAGCTTTTTACATACGTATTCCTCCACGGAAGGGTCCACGTTGGCGAAGGTGCCGACGGAACCGGAGATCTTGCCCACCGCGATCGTCGCGCGCGCTCTCTTCAGGCGTTCGATATCCCTCTGCATCTCCTTGTAATACAACGCCATCTTCAGCCCGAACGATATGGGCTCCGCGTGCACGCCGTGCGACCGGCCCATCATCGGGGTCTTCTTGTATTTCAGGGCCTTTTCCCTGAGGGCCGCGAGGACCCCTTCGGCGCCTTTTATGAGAAGGTCCATGGCCTGGACCATCTGCGCCGAGAGAGCCGTGTCCAGGACGTCGCTCGAAGTGAGCCCGTAATGAAAATATTTCGCGTCGTCCCCCACGTTCTCGGAAACGTTCTTGATGAACGCTACGACGTCGTGGTTGGTGGCCGCTTCTATCTCTTTTATCCTTTCAACAGAGATATCGGCTTTTTCTTTTATGGTCTTTACCGCTTCTTTGGGGATAGCTCCGAGCCTGGCGAACGCCTCGCACGCGAGTATCTCCACCTCCAGCATCTTCCTGAACCTGTTCTCGTCTGTCCAGATGCCGGCCATTTCGGGTCTTGTGTACCTGTCTATCATGATCATCCCCCTTTTGAGGACAGCCCGGGAAGGGCTATATATAGTACGTTGGAATATTTTTTATAGCATATATAATATCGGGTGTCAACAAATCAGTAGGGAACCCATCGGGTATTGGGTATAGAGTATAGAGTATCGAGTATCGAGTATAGAGTATCGGGTGTTGGGTATCGGGTGAAAAAACCTCTTGCTAGGTATATACATATCTGTTATAATTCGTAGTCCACAGAAGTTTTAACGCGGGGTGGAGCAGAGGTAGCTCGTGAGGCTCATAACCTCAAGGTCGGAGGTTCGATTCCTCCCCCCGCAACCAGATATAAAAAGGCCGGCTTATTCAGCCGGCCTTTTTCCTTGATCAGGACTCGATACTCTATACTCTGGACTAGATACTAGATACCCAAAGCGAGCAGTCAACACATTACGCGGCGGTTATGAACCGGGTCTCGGCGGCGTATATTTCCTTGAGCTGTTCGTACTCCACGGGCTCCGCCCTGGGAATGAAACGGACGACCCTGGGGCCGTCAGGGACTATATCCATGTGCGGATTATCCAACGGAACGGACCCGCCGAAGGCGAGGTCGAGGGATATCGTCAGCATCTCAAGAAGCCTTATGTATCCGTTCTCCGGGAAGGCTTCCGGCATCTCCACCTCGGCGAAGAACGCTCCTTTGTCGCCTTCCTTCGCCCTGAACGGGTCGAACCTGCCCGAGGCCAGGACGTTCTTTTCGCCCAGGATGATGACGTTGGAAAGGGGCGCCAGGCCCTTTTCAAGCTCTTTTGACATCACATCGGCGAGGTCAGCGCCTTTTTCCCTCAGGAATATGATATTATCAAGGCCTTTTTCCCTGGAGATCCTTTCGATCCGGGACAGCAGACACTGTATCGCCGAGGCCTGCATCCCCGGTATCCAGCTGGTATCAAGGCCTAAAACGATATTCTGGCCGCGCCGCCGGGCTTCATAAGCCTGTGTTATCACGCTGTCCACGAAGTCCTGCGCTTTTCCCCCGGATAAAGCCGCCAGATCATCCTCCGCGATCGGCGGTTCTTCCTCTTTTCTCGTGTAAACGGACACCGAAACGCCGCCGAGCTCTACCACATCGAAGGATATCTTTTCGTTCTCGACTATCATGGGGCCGCCCAGCACGAAAAGCCTGGCTCCCGGCTTCAAACCTGTTTCGCTTAGCAGCTTTTCCTTTATCTTTTCCGTGAATATCCTGCGATTACCGTACAGTTTCGGCGTGGTATAGAAGAAATACAGCATATCGTACTTCGACAGGTCCTGGTAAAGGAAATTATCTTTTATAAGATCCACCGCGCCCGAAAATCCATCGGCATTCAGTCTTTCCCGGTTATCGATCGCGAGCCGGTGAAGCTGCTCCTGCCATTCTATCCCGGTCACCGAAGGAAAATACCTGGAGGCAAGCAACGCGAAGATCCCGTTGCCGCTGCCCAGGTCGCAAACCCTGGCGTCGGGATCAAGGCCCCTCATGTGGCGAAGGATCTTCAGCGCGTGATTCACCGGAGTGCCGAGAAACACGCCCTTGTCATACTTAAGCTTGTTACTCACTATCCCTTGCCGCAGGTGCATATTCTCTATGGCCTTCACCTCAGGCAGGCCTATCTCCGCTTCCACGCTCATCTCTTCCGATCCCGCATAAGAGTCTCCGGCATCCGGACTCTCGCGCTTTTCCCTGGCGATCAATTTACTTTCATATTCTTCATACGTCATCGTTTTCGCGGCGGCTCTGACCGCGTATTCCCGGCTTATCAACCCTTCCTTTGATGCCAGGAAAAGTCCGTTCAACAGGTGCTGTTTATCCTCCGCGGCGGGCACGATATATCCGGTATGGTTAACCCCTTCCTGCCAGTCCTCCCCGTCGTTCAGAACCACATAATAAGGCCCGTGCGGCCCGGATACCACCGACGGGTCCCCTTCTTTCAACGCGCCCCTGAAAGAGCTTGTTATCCTGCCATCAAGTATGATCTCCAGCAGCGTGTATAAACCGCCCTTGTCTTCCTCGACGCCATGGGCCGTCACGCCCAGGCGCCCGGCGATCCTTAATATCCTTTTTCTTGAGCCTTCTAAACGCGCGCGGCATGACCGCGAGATAAGTTCCTCCCCCGCCTCTCCGAACGCCGCCGCGCGCATCCTGTCGATAAACCAAGTGTTCCTTAACCATTCACGGGTCTCGGCGTCCAGCCGCCTGAACAATCGGGTCCTGCCTTCTCCCGGAAGTTCCCTGTACGCCAGGAACCCGATCGGATTACGCGACCTTAGATACAGCGGTATCCTTTCAACGTCCACGGACAACCTGCCTACCTTGACGCGCTTTTTCCCGGATGAACTTTCCCGGCGCGTATCCGGCGGCTGTGTGATGTGCGGCGTGCCGGGCCCCCAGCCGGGCCGGGGCCGTCGCTCGACCCCCGCGGATACGTCATACCATCTGCGTATATCGCTGATAAGCGTGCTGAAAAGCCTGTCATATTCCCCCGTATAAGTATCCATCCCCGGGGCTAAAACTATTCCCGCGGGCCTTGTGTCGTCGTTTTCAGCGAACCTCCTGATGACCGGCTCGCCTCCGGCGTGCGGGTCAAGTTCTACCGTGTAAAGATATCCCGGCTCGTCTACATATTTTAATTCCAGCCAGACGTGGTAAGAAACGTTTTTCCCGTAATCCTTGTCGACGCGGATCTTCAGGTCCATCTCAGCTTTCTGGCCGGATCTTTCCAGGCGGCGTTTTACCTCAAAGACCGATTCGCAGCTTGTCAGAAGGCCTTTTGCCAGAAACGCCTGCTCGTGCTGCCTGACAAAATCGGTGGCATCTTGCGCCGCGCGCATAAGAGTTCCCCGCCTCTCCCGGGCCGGATCCGCGTCCGGCGGCTGCGTGATGTGCGGCGTGCCGGGCCCCCAGCCTTTCCGAATATAATCGGGCGAGCGGATATCAAATGTTTCTCCGGACACCTTTACGGTCCTTTGTTCAGAAGAAGCGAGAACAAGATCCGTGTCCGCGTCCTGATCCTCCTTCTTCTCCAGAAGCAGCAGGAAGCATAGGGCGTCCGGGGAATCTATGTAAACGGGCATGAGGCCCGTCGTGAAGGCCCCGTATTTTTCGCTGAGCTCGTTGAGAAGCTCCTCGTAATGCTCCGCCGCCGGGGTGTCCCTGGGGACTATCACCGTGCCGAAGAACATCCCTCCCGCGTTCATCTGGTTGTATATGTTAAGAAGGGCCCGCAGCGGGTCTTTCGCGTACTGCAGAACGAAGAACGAGGTCGCCGTATCAGCCTTCTCGGGCAGGCTGACGTCAGTTATATTCCCCCGTACGAACGAATATCGTCCGGCCTTTTCCTGTCGGGCCCTAGCGGCGCTGAACTCTTCCCATGAGAAGTCCTTTCCACCGGGAACATCCACGCCTTTAAGGTCCTGCCGCTTCCAGTCGACCGCGTCGACCCCGTACACCTTTATGTCAGCTCCGCTTCTCGCGCCGAAATCGGCCGCTTCCACGGCCGCCCGGCCAACTCCGCAACCGAAGTCGGCGTATACCCCGCCTTTCTGAAGCGCCCTTACAAGCTCGTCCCCTATGCCGGCGGCTCTTAAGATCTTATCGTAACCGGCCAGGCTCCTGTATATGTTCCATTTGCCCGGACCGAAAAGCCTCCTGGCCTCGTTTTCAGCGTACTCGTCCCCGGTGTCCGGCGGCTGGTTGATATGCGGGGCGCCGGGGCCCCAGCCAGCGGCGTCCTTCTCATCCCCGGCTGTCTTCATGCTGAACTCCAGATCCTCGTCATATCCGGCTGACCGGAGCATCTTTTTCATCAGATCTCCGTCCGCTCCGTCGGAATCGTACCATGAGTAAGCGAACGTATCCACGGGCTCCGCGAAAAGCTCTCCGTTGAGCGCGGACGCCATTATAAGGACCAGCGCCTCTTTGCCGTAGCCTTTGCTGCGATGATCTATGCCGTTCTTCAGCCTGGGCCCGATGCCTCCGTGGATGGAATACCTGAACCTTATCTTTCCGGAACGCGGCGCCCTGTAGATTATCCCGTGGCCGATGATATCCTTGCCGCGGCCGATAGAGAAGACGTACTCTTCGGGAAGCGCCTGCTTGACGCTGCCGTCCTCCCCGTCGTGGAAATCGACCTTGAAGCATGTAAGGCTCATATTACCGGACCTGAACGTCACGGACCCTTCCCAGTTGAGGCATGCGGGTATATTCACCTCTCCTATCCTGGGCAGGAAACCGCTTTCAACCATCCCCTCCTCCATGAGACAGATCCTGTCGTATATCTGCGCCATGTCCGTTATCTCTTCATCGACAGGGTACAGCGACCTCAGGTATTCGGGCGCCAGCGGGAATGTAGCCGGTTTACCTTCACGGCCGTCAGGCGGCTGGGTTATGTGCGGCGTGCCCGGCCCCCAGCCCTTCGGCGCCGTATCTTCGCCTGCGTCCCTCGCCGTTTCCAGAAGAACGGAAACCCTCGATCTTATCCTCTGGATCCTGGTCCGGATCCTGATGAACCTTCTGTCGAAGGCGGGCGGATTCGCCGTTTTAAGAGGCACCTCTTTATATACAGTCCCATCCTCGGTTTCCACGGGGATCCTTACCGTCTTCTTAAGCAGTTCCTCGAGCAGTTCCCTCTCTTTTTCCAGCCGGTACCTGTACCAGCGCAGCATGAGCCGCGCGAGCGTTCTCGAAAAAAGCGTCCGTTCTTTACCCCCGGAGGGTGCCTCCGCGGCCTTTTCCGGCGCTGTTTCCCTGTCCTGCCCTATCAGGCCTGAAAAATGATAAGGATACTCGTCTTTTTCCCTTATATCGGCCCCCGGCACGTATATCTCCCCCAGGCCGTAAGGGCTGTCCGGCCCGTGAAGCGTGTATACCTCTGTAAGCCCGCCCAGCCCCGTGAGAACATCTCTTATTCTCCGCAGGTTCTTCCGCAATTCCTCCTTTTCGGCGTTGAAAAGAGCGTTGGTCTTCAGGGCGCCGCTTATCACGCTGAAAATATATTTGTCGTTCTCCAGGTTCAACTTCCAGGTATCCCTGATAGCGGCCAGAAGAAGCTTCTCCAACCCGCTGGCCGACGCGTCTATCTGCTCCCGCAGCTGCGCGTAAGACCCGTTCAGGACCGTGAAATATACGCTCATCATCAATTCGCGTATCTCGTGCAGTTCCTGCTTTGTCTTTTCCTTCAATCCGTAGCCCGGTTCAAGCCGCTCTACCAGTTCTTCGGCTTTTTCGAGGTAAGGCGAGATCTCCCGCGCCAGGGAACGCGTCTCTTCCCTGACCTTCGCCGCCGGCGTGAAAACGGGGCCCGCCTCGTAAGTTCCGTCCGCGGGCTGGGTGATGTGCGGCGTGCCGGGCCCCCAGCCTTTATCGCCCTCAAAAGAGCGGCTGCCTTTCGCGGAAAATCTCGAGGAGAATTCCTGCTTTATGCGCCCCACAGCATACTCCTCGAGGAACGGGTGAACGTACATCGGGGACCTGCTGATATGGACCCCCTTCACGTCATACCCCCTGAAGATCAGCGCTTTGACTATGCGGCTGATCTCGGCATCCAGCTGTTGTTTTGTGGGCTCGTCCAGTTTTACCGGCATGAGATAATCCAGATCTATCGTTATAATAACGGGCTTGTCGGTGCGCGGGAGGCCGCTTGTTTTATTTGACAGGTGATCGACATGCCCCGGGCAAGCGGAAAATCTCTCGTCCGAATATGCCCAGCAGTAGCTTCCGATGAGTTTCTCCTCCTGCAGGAACCTTACCCAGTTCCCCGGGCCTAAGTATTTGGTCCCGTTGAAAACATCGTGGTGATAATCGAAATTGATGAGGAGGCAGTCGTCCGGCCACTCGCCGGAACCGACTTTTTCTTTTATCCAGCCATACGCGCCGTCGTGTTCCTCGGTCACGAGGATCTCAACGGGGGCATCTGTTCCGTCAGGAGGCTGGGTGATGTGCGGCGTGCCGGGCCCCCAGCCGGGGTGCGGCCTTTCCCGCTTCTGTGCCATATCCCTGTGGCAGAAAGCGAATATCCTGTTCAAGACGGGATCCTCCACGGCGGACCGGTCCCTTGCCTCCACTTCGCAGATTATCCTTTCGGCATGCTCTGATATCCTGCTGTCGGTATCGAAAACAAGGGGCATCACGGAACTTACAAGCGGCCTGGAGGATATCTGCCCGGGATATCCGAACAGGACGAGAATGTCGGAAAGCATCAGTTTTATGTCCTTGTCCTCTTCAAGATGCTCCGGGCTGTCACCATATACCACCGGCGCAATCTTCCTGACGACGAATCTCCTGAAAAGTTCCGGGTAAGGCAGCGCGCCCCCGTCATCAAGGGCTCTTTCGAGAATGAATTTTGATATGAAAGCCGACCAGGACGCGGCCATATCTTTGAGGGCCAGCACAGCCGCGAGCCTGACCTCTTTTTCCGGCGCTTCGCCGTTCTCCTTCTCAAGAAGAGAAGCCACGCGTTCGTAACAGCTCTCAAAGGACTGTCTCGCCGTCATCAGGGTCGACCTGTTGACAATGCGCTGCCTGAGGATCTCGGAGTTCAGATACAGCATCAGTTTTTGGAAGACGACCGCCACCTGCCTGACGCATTCGGCCCTTACGGCGGGGGACACGCTGAACCTGCGCTCCCCCAGCAGGTTGCCCCATTCGTCGTAAAAGACGACGTTCATGCTGCCGTTCTCGACTATGTCCGCAAGAATAAGGAAAATGTCCTTGCCCACACCTTCGCCTCCTATAGCCGGGAACCTTAAAAGATTTCCCAGCGCTTTTACGGCCAGTATCCCGCTCTCCTTATCCTCGGTCTTGTAAAGGGTCCTTCCAAGAGCCCTCGCGGTGTCCACTACAAGCTCCGGCGTGAAATACGAGGAGCCCGTTAGAACGGTCAGGGCCCCCCGCCGCAAAGGCAGGGCCGTATCGGCGTCGTTGAGCATGCCAAGCATCTCTTTTTCCATCTTGACGTCCAGGGGATATACCCTCGCCAATCTCGCGACAAGCGGCATGCAGGCCAGCTGGACATTTTCCTGTTCGCCGGGCATCATCCGGTATCCCAGATGGATCATAAGGTCCTCCGGGATCTCCCTGTTACTCATGATATATTCCTCGAGAGGGAGCTCTTTCAGCTCTTTCGCCGCTTTGAGGCGCGCCAGCTCGTCCGGATCGCTGAGCTTCATTATCAGCTTCCTGACCTCAGAGGCGTCCGGACGCCTCTTCCCGCCTCCATACATCGACATCCCCATCAAAAGACCTCCGGCGGCGAGGACCGTCCTCAAAAAAGCGACCAGAGGCTGTTCCTGCTCCGGCCTTTCGGGCTTGTCGGGAAGCTGGTATGTCTCCGGCGCGCCGGTCGTCTCCCTCGTCTTCCAGTCGTCCCATGTCCAGGGCGGGTCGTCCAGGTATCCCGCGGCGGCGTACCACGTCCAGGTACCGCCGCTAAGGCTGTAAAGGTCCTTGTACTTGACGTTGCCGCTCGGATAATAAGTGTAAACCTCAAGGTCGGTCCCGTTCATGTACCATGACTGTTTATTGATGTCATAGTCCTCGGGCGAGGCCCAGTGTGATATCGTCCCGTCCGCCCTCCAGTGGGTCTTCAGTTTAAAGCCCGACACGTTATGGTATACATAGGCGTTGCCGTTGGTGTCTATCTTCTGGTAAAGAAAACCCGTGTCGGGATAGTAGGTCATGTACAGCCCGTTGTCGTAATCGACCCCCTCGAGAGCGCCGCTGGCGTCGTATATATAGGTAGCTATATGCCCCGAGAAGGCGGGATCCGAAGGATCGGTCTGGTAGTCCGCCCCGGCGTAACAGTGTTTTCTGCAGCCCATATAATTATGGTCGGCCGTGACGTTCGACGGCGAATATCCGGCTCCCGGGATCGACGAGACATAAACGCCCGCCGCCGGGTCCACAAGAGGGTCTTCCACGTTGTTGGTGACCGCGGACGACGCTTTGTCCAGTATTTTTAACCCCCTTATGCCGCTGAACACGTTATTACTGATCCCCGCCCCGGTCGAGTCCAGACAGACTATCCCGTCCCGCCCGTCGCATATGGTATTGTTCTCCACGACCACGTTGCCGCTCTTCATCAGGAATATATGCGCTTTAGCGAAAGCGGCCTGGTGATCGCCGTTGTTCCACATGACGTTGTTCCTTATAACGGCATCCGGCCTCTCTCCCGCGAAGATAGACAGCGTAACGGCCGGCCCGACCATGTCGTGCAGGAAATTGTTCTCTATCAGCGGATCGGAGCCGTCGACCACATATATCCCCCCGCCCCAGAAGGCGGGTGTGTTCGTGTCCGCGCCGCATATCTCGTTGTTGAATATGACCGGCCGGGAACCGTTGACGGCCACGATACCGTAAGCGCTCCCGCCGTTCTTTTTCCCAAGAAGCCTGTTGTTCAATATTACAAGGTCCCTGGAGCATCCGGAGGTGTAAATACATCTCTGCGAGGAAGACTCTCTGTTGTCTATGGTAAGGCCGT
>Ga0272441_10002347_pt1 | contig 38384 bp, 39 predicted proteins | sample SSMProp6N_FD_193582 | JGI IMG/M metagenome (GOLD analysis project Ga0272441, IMG submission 193582) | Marine sediment archaeal communities from Little Sippewissett salt marsh, Falmouth, MA, United States - SSM-Prop-6N | ecosystem: Environmental > Aquatic > Marine > Wetlands > Sediment ... | reverse complement strand
TCATGCCCGAGGGGGTGAGCCACGCGGCAGGGGTGGACCATGGGTCGGCGTGGATGCGCAGGCGTGCCTGGATGGCCACGCCGTCGGCGGGGGCCTCGGCGATGCGGAAACGGATGTAGCTGGCGGGCGGGGCATCGATGTCGCCCGCGTAGGGGTATTCGAGGGCGTCGTAGGTGGTGAGGAGCGCGGCATCGACGCGAGGCACGTCGTTGGTGCCTGCGGAGCCTTGCGGCTGGATGCGCAGGGTGAGGGGGCCGGGCTCGAGCGGAGCGACGCCAATCTTCCACCAGAAGAGCGGGCGCTCGCCCGAGGGGTGCTCGATGCGGGTGAGGAGCGCCCAGCCGAGGGCCGCACGGTCGGGCGGCCGCTCGTCGAGCCGTTCCTGCGGCCCTGCTCCCGAGGTGGGTGGAACTCGCTTCGCCTTCTCGAAGTAGGCATCGAAGCCGTTCGGGCCGCCGTGGCCGGGGCCGCCGGCGTCGGCCAGCGCCGTGCCCCGGAGCACCGGCTTGCCGTCGCGGAGGAGCTCCACTCGCAGTGCCGCCGCCGACCCCTTGAGCCGCGAGGCGCGGAGCCAGAGCGTGTAGCGCCCTGCGTGGCGGACGATGAGGGGAGCCTTCACTGCGTGGCCGACGGGCGCCGCCTTCCCATCGAAGAGGGCACCAGGGTCGTCCACCCTCTCGAGCGGCTTGCCGTCGGCGCCCCGGAAGTCGGCGGGGCGAACGACCAGCAGGTGGTGGCCGTCGTGCGGGCTCGCCGAGCCGGTCCACGTGGCCGCCGAAGCGGGCAGACCAGCCACGAGAGCCAGACAGGCGGCGCGTGCAACGGCGCGGGTCACGGCTAGTCCCCGAACTCGGGCAACAGGTCGGCGTGAGCTTCCAGGCAGGCGTCGATGGCTTGGATGCCGGCCGCCCTGTCCACGATGGTTGGGTCGAGCCCTTGCTCGCACAGCGCCTGCTCGAGAATGCTGGCTCCAAACACGTAGGAGCCCGCCCCGATCACGGCGACCTTCACGCGCGGCATACTCATCCCCGTCTCTTGGTTCCTGGTTCACCCGGGCTATGGCATCTGCTATACTATGGCCTGCGGGGCCCACATTTTCAATGCCGTATGCCGGGTGAGCGGAGGGATGCAATGAGCAAGCGAGCGGATGGCAAGGCGGAGGGGCCGACGGTCAGCCCGTCGGCGCTGGCAGGGGTTCTGGCTGCACTGACCCGCAACCTGAACGGCGCGCTGCCGACCATCGCCGACGCCGAGACGCGGCGCGTACTCAAGCAGTCGCTCGAGGGCATGCGAAGCGTAGCGGCCTCGCTCCAGAGCATCGACATGCTCTTCGCTCCCGAGCATGCCCGCCAGTTCGCCGCCCACGCCGCGGGCCTGCGGCGGCTCGCCGAGTCGATGAGCGAGGTGGTGAGCGACCTGACCGAGGCGAGCCAGCACGCGACGAGCCGGCTGGCCGAGCACGCCGTCGAGCTCGAATCCATCGCGGAACTCCCCTCGGATGCCGACACGTCGGAGCGCCTGCGAACCACGGTGGCCCGCGTGCGCGAGATGGCGGCGGAGATGAACGAGAGTCTGGGCGGCATCACGGCGAAGGCCGCGAAGGCGATGAGCGGCATCGCCGACCTCGAGGGCGAGTTCCGCGAGGCCAGGGAGAAGGCCTTCGTGGACGCGCTCACGCGGGTGCACTCGCGCCCCGCCTTCGAGGCACGCCTCGAGAGCGCCGTGGCCGCGGGGGAGACCGAGGGGGCCTGGTGCATGGCGGTCATCGCCGTGGACCACTTCGCCCGCGTGGCGGCCGAGCACGGGCAGATCGTCGGCGATGCATTGCTCTTCCGCGTGGCGCGCAGCATCGAGGGCACGCTGCCCGGCGAGCCCGACGCCGCGTTCCTGGCGCGCTGCGGCGATGAGCGGTTCGCCCTCCTGGCCTTCGCAACCGACCTCGCCGCAACGGCACAGATCGCCGAGGCGATCCGCTCAGCCCTCGAAACTGCACGCTGGCAGCGGCGCGACCACCCCGAACGCTCCCTCGTCCACGTCACCGCCAGCATCGGCGTCACGCAGTATCAGCCAGGCGACACGCCCGAGAGCATCCTCGCACGCGCCGAAAGCGCCCTGGGAGAGGCCCAGCAGAGCGGCCACAACCGCGTGGTCGCCCGGTAGGCGGTCCTAGCGAGCCTTCTGCTCGACGATGGCCTTCACCTTCTTCGGGTCCAGCGTGGTGGGGTCGGTGGGGAAGGCGTGGGGGAAGAGCCACCAGTCCTCGGTGAACGAGGCGCTGCCCCCAGGCGGGATGTCGTTCCGCGGCCCGATGGGCTCGAGCTCGCACCACTCATCCTTGTAGTACCATATCGAGATCGTCAGACCCGCCGCCTCGTTGTAGGCGCGGTCGGGGAACGTGCGGAACCGCTTGACGAACAGCAGGTTGCTCCTGGCGAGGTAGGCCAGCCAGCCGACGTGGGAGTCCATGCCGAGCTTGGGTTGAGCAGGCGTTCCCGTGATCACCACGAAGCCGTCGCGAACCGCGATGTTGGGGTCCTTGGGGCGGCACTGGATGGTCGAGGGACCGCCATACATGACGTAGCCGTTCGGGAAGCGGCGCTCGGGCGAGAGCGGAACGACCACGATGCCGCCGCCAGGGGCGAAGGTGCGGCTCCAGTGGCACCAGTGCTTTCTCTCAGTGGACACGTTGCGGATCGTCTGGGTGAACGTCAGATGGGAGGTCGCGGCGTCGAGCACGAAGTCGCGGATGACCTGCACGCCCGTGGCCTTGTCCTCGAGGCTGGTGAGACGGGCGGAGCGGGGGCCGGTGATCTCGGGCTTCCACGGGCCGACCCACAGGTCGGGATGGGGGGGGATGATCATCTCCGGCCCGATGTCGCAACGGCCGCCGTCGGCGGCGCCGCCCTTCTTCGTCGTGGGGTCGTAGACCTTGCCCGCTCCGTCCTTGCTGAGGCCCATGGCGTTTGTGCCCTTCCAGGCATACTCGAGCACGCGCCCGCCGCACTGGTGGCACAGAACCACGCGGCAGCTCTCGTTCTCGAGCTTCACGCAGCGCGTGTAGCCATGGAAGTCCACCCAACCCGTTCCCGCCGGCTCCGCAAGAGCCGCCGTGCAGGCCGCGAGGGCGAGGAACGTGGGGCTGAGCCAGGTTCTCGTGTGCATTTCTCGTCTTTCCTTCCTGCAGGAGCCGGATGGCAAAGGGTCGGCAAGTATCCTACCGTTCGGCGCTTGCGTGGTCAAGATCGTTGTCTGTGGCGGCGGGGATCGCTCTGTGGCCTGCGGCTGGGCCACTTGACGCCAGTGGGGCAGGGGGGTATGGATAAGCAGTGCGGGGAAATGCGAGCTCGGCAACAGGAGATGGCAGCATGAGGCACTGGGTTCTTCTCGCGTGTGTGTGTGCGTTGGTGGTCGGTGGGCTGATGGGCGTGGCCGTTTGCGGCCCGACCAGTGGTGAGGATGGGCTGACGGTCCAGATATCGCCCGGCACCATCGCCCCGAACTCGAAGGGCGTGTATGTCACCGCTCATGCGAACATCGCATACTCGTCGGTGGTGCCCGCTTCGGTGGAGCTCAATGGGCTCTCCGCGTCCGTGGTCAAGGCCGACTCCGTCGGCGACCTGGTGGCCAAGTTCCGTCTGAACGCCGTGAAGGCGATCGTGAGCGCTCCCCAGGCGGAATTGACGCTGACGGGCGTGACCAAGGCGGGGATCGAGTTCGCGGCCTCCGACACCGTGCGCGTCCTCGACTAGGGCGTCGCGGCGTCAGATGAGCAAACCCTGTGGGGGACGTGCTGCGGCGCGTCCCCCGCTGCATGTCATCCGCGCGCGACTCCTGGCCCGTCAGAAGGGCAGCATGCGCTTGACGTAGTTCGTCCCGTCGTTGAACGACATGTAGAACGACTTCTCTTCGTGCTTGCCGATGTAGCGGATGACGGGATTGTAAGGGACACGGCGGAAGGCAAGGGTGAACTTCTCTGAGGCACCAGGCGCCACCACCACACCGTCCACGCTGTTGTCCTCGTGCTCGGCTACGGGAACGATGTCGCTGATCCCGCGCACGTAGAAGAAGTCGCGGCTCAGGGCCAGCGGCTTCGTGCCCTTGTTGCGGATGGTGACCTTGATGAGCAGAGATCCTCCCGAGAAGGGCTTCTGGCCGAGTTGCATGTCCAGCACGTCGGAGTCGATGAGTTTCCCATCGCCGAGCACCCTTCCCTTGTTGGTCGCCAGCTCGAGCTTGAACTGGCGGATCCACAACTCCATCCGCTCGCGTTCCTCGCCGCCGAGCGTGCTCTGGAGGTCCTCGAACCGCGCGATGGCGTCCTTGAGGTCGCCGCTCTCCACATAGGAGTAGGCCTGGTGTATGCGCATCCGGCGGAGCGCGGGTGCCCCGACCACGAACCATGCGACAGCGAGGACGACGACGACCACGGCGCCCACGATCACGCCCTTGGGGATGGCCACGGGGAGGTGCAGCTTCGGGCCGCGGCCCGAAGCGATGTTCCCCCGCACTTCGCCCGTGCGCAGGTTGCAGCCGCAATTCACGCACAGCACCGTGCCGGCCGCCAGCATCTCCCCGCAGTTGGGGCACGAGGTCTGGGGCTTCGCAGCGTCCTCATCGAGCTCGATGCCTGCCGCAGCGTCGGTCGACGCGGCGGGAATCGCGACGACCTCGCCGCAGGCAGGGCATTTTGCTTTCCTGCCCGCAAAATCGTCGGCAGCCTTGAGGACCCTGCCGCACTCACACCTGAACTCGATGGCCATCGCAGTTGCTCCTCCATGCTGGCGATCGGGGTCGGTTTCCGGCTCAGGCTGATCGGGACCCGGTGAAGAAAGCCTAACCGGCGCGGCGTGGGCCGTCAAGCCGGTCCCGACCTGCCTTGCGCCAGGCGAAGGGCATCGGCTATACTTGCGGCCATGAAGATCGCCACGTGGAACGTCAACTCGATCCGTGCTCGCATCGAGCGCGCGCTCGCGTGGCTCGCCAGGCAGAAGCCCGACATCGTGTGTCTCCAGGAGCTCAAGGTCGTCTACGAGGCATTTCCGCTCGATGCCCTCCGTGATGCAGGCTACGCGTGCGCCGTCCACGGCCAGAAGACCTACAACGGCGTGGCCATTCTGAGCCGCGCCGAGCCGGCCGACGTCGTGCGCGGCCTGGACGATGGCGTGGACGATCCGCAGGCGCGCCTGGTCTCCGCACAAGTGGGCGACTTGCGCGTCCTGAGCGCCTACGTGCCCAACGGAGCCGAGGTCGGCTCGGAGAAGTACGCCTACAAGCTCGAATGGCTCGAACGCCTGCTCGCACACATCGAGAGCCGCTTCTCGCCCGCCGACCCCATCGTGCTGTGCGGTGACCTCAACGTTGCCCGCGACGACCTCGACGTGGCACGCCCCGACGCCTGGGGCGGCAGCGTGCTCTGCCACGAGGACGCGCGCGCTGCCATCGAGCGCATCCGCCGGTGGGGTTTCACGGACGTGTTCCGCGAGCACCACCCCGAGGGCGGCATTTACTCGTGGTGGGACTACAGGATGCTCGCCTTCCCCAAGAACGACGGCCTGCGCATCGACCACATCTTCGCAACCGAGCCCGTGGCCGCCCGCTGCGTGGCCGCCGACGTCGACCGCGCCGAGCGCAAGGGCAGCAAGCCCTCCGACCACGCACCCCTCCTCGCCGTCCTGGCGGACTGAGCCCCTCCTCCCAATGGCATGTCTCGCACAGCCCGCCTCTGCCCACACGTTCTCCTGGACTGCGGAGTGCGGGCGGCTCGACGCCGCTCCCGCGCCCCGAATCCCGAGCGCCGAACACCGAATCATGAAGGAGGACATCGCCCCCGGCGAGATTGCCTCGATGGAGCGGAGGTTCCTGCACTACACGCAGGTCAGGAAGTCCCCCCAACACGGAACACCGAATGCCGAGTGCCGAAGGAGGGGGGCAGCCACCGGGGAACAGGCGTCGAGGTGGTCAGGGGGTGTTCGCGTTCCCGCCGGCGCGGTCGTAGTCGTCCTCGTAGCGGAGGATGTCGTCTTCGTCGGAGGGGTTGTGGGGCTCGGTGTGTTCCCAGAATTCTGCGATGACGCCCCAGCCGGTGGCGGGTGCGGCGGCGCGGTGGAGCTTATGGTGAGGGATGCGGACGATTTCGCCGGGGCGGACCTCGTGGTCGGTAAGGTCCTCGGGTGCGTCGCCGCACACGACGACGACGGGGCCTTCGAGGACTCGCCAGAGCTCGGAGCGGCGTTCGTGGGCCTGGAGGGAGAGGCGCTGGCCGGGGGCGAGGAGGAGGAGCTTGGCGTCGAGGGAGAGGTCGTCGGTACCGTTGGCGCGCTGCCAGAGGGTGCCGACGATGCGGTTCCAGTGGGCGCTGAGGCCGTGTTGCCAGTAGGCGGCGCGGTAGGCGTCGAGGCACTCGGGGTCGAATTTGATGAATCCGCCCCAGGGCTTCTCGGTTTCGTTGCGCTCGGTGATGGTGAGGTGGAAGCCTTTGGCCTCGGCCTCGATGCGGGCGAACTTGACCTGGCGGTCCCTGCTCCAGTATTCGGTCACGAGTGGGGCTCCGTGTGGGGCTTGGCTGGTGGCAGGCGGTACTGGACGGCGTCGGCGACGAGGATTCGCTCGATCCTGGCCTGGTGTTCGAGCTCCTCGATGTGCTTGATGACGAGGTTGGGGGCGAGGCCGAGGCTGGCGGCGAGCTCGATGGCGCCGCAGGGCCGGCGCGCGAGGGTAGCGAGGATGGCCTCGACGACGTCGCTTCGGTAGCTGGCGTGGCCTTCGCGGGAGTAGTGGCGGATGACGTGGACGGGTGCGAGGCGGCCGAGGATGGCGGCGAGTTCCTCGAGCTGGGCGTCGGGCACGGGCTTGGCCCATGGCTCGGCGGGGGCGCGGGCCACGGTGTTGACGTGGACGGTGTGGATGCGGGCGCCGGCGAGGGCATCGGCGATGGCCCGGGCCTCGTCGGGGGTGTCGTTGATGCCCGCGACGACCATGACTTCGAGCCAGGTGTGGCCGGCGAAGGTGTGGGAGAAGTCGCGGATGCCGCGGAGGACGGCCTGGAGGTCGATGCCTGGAGCAGGTCGGTTCACTCGCTCGAAGGCCTGGGGTGTGGCGGCATCGAGGGAGGGGACGAGAAGGTCGGCGTCCGCCAGGTCGGCCTGGACGTCGGGGCGGTCGAGGAGAGAGCCGTTGGTGAGGACGGCGACCGGGATGTCCGTGCGCTCCTTGATGGCTCGGATGATGGTGCCGATGTCCGTGCTGAGGGTGGGCTCGCCGGAGCCGGAGAGGGTGATGTAGTCGATCTCGGCGCCGGATGCGAGGGTCTGGTCGATTTCGGCGAGCACGTCGTCGGGGGGCACGAAGCGCCGCCGCTGCGTGGTGTGGTCGGTCGTGCGTCCGAGCTGGCAGTAGACGCAGTCGAAGGAGCAGGTTTTCATAACCACGAGGTCGACGCCCAGCGAGTTTCCGAGGCGTCGGGAGGGGACGGGACCGAAGACGTATTTCATCGAGGGGCTTCCTGGCGCCCGCTGTGGGGGCGGGTTGGGCTCACAGTTCGTCCTGGAGGGGCTGGAGCCCCGTGCTGTCGACGGCTGCGATGAGGGCGAGTTCGTTGCAGTTTGGGAAGTGTGGGCACCGAACGCAGTCGGCCCAGACTTTGTGTGGGAGCTTTTCCTTGGCGACGTCGGCCATTCCGAGCTTCCGGAAGAACTCGGGAATGTAGGTGAGGGTGAAGATGCGGTTGACGCCGAGGGCTGGGGCCTCGGTGATGCAGGCCTTGGTGAGGGCGCGGCCTATGCCGCGGCCGTGGGCATCGGTGGCGACGGCGAGGGAGCGGATCTCGGCGAGGCTGTCCCAGACGACGTGGAGGGCGCAGCAGCCGATGACCTCGCCGTCCTCGTCGTAGACGGAGAAGTCGCGGAGCCGGTCGTAGACGTCGCTGAGGGAGAGAGCGAGCATGCGCTCCTCGCGTGCGAACTGGTTGACAAGGGCGTGGATGGCCGGCACGTCGCCGACGCACGCCTTGCGGACCCCCATGGTGTGCTCCTGAGCGGGTGATCGCCGGGGTGCGTAGTGGTCGGGGCCATTGTAGCCGTTCGCGGGGGCGCGTCAAGTGGCGGAGGGGGCTGGGACATGGGAGCCGGCTCGCCCTTCGAGGGGCGAGCCGGCGGGATGATCCGGTGGAAGGTGATCGGCGACGCGGCTACTTGAGTCCCTTGAGGATGTTCGCGGCGTCGCGGCGGACCCGCTTGTTCTTGGATTCCTGAGTGACCTTGGTGAGGGCGGGCGCGGCGATGGCCTTGTTCTTCCTGCCGATGGCCTTGGAGATGTTGACGACGGCGACGGAGGCCTCCTCGATGAGGGGCTTTTCGTTGAGGCAGGCGGCTGCCATCTTGAGGGCTTCGACGTGGCGGACGTTGGCGAGTCCGCCGAGGACGAGCTTCTTCTCGTCGGGTCGCGTGCAGGAGGCCATGGCGCCCTGGTACATCTTGAGGGTTTCCTCGGTCTTCCGCTTGCTGGGGAGGCCGATGAGGCGGACGTAGCCTCGGAGGGCGATGATCTTCTGGTTGGGCTTCGGCGCGTCCTTCGAGAGGGTGAGCAGGTCGTTGAGCGCCGCGGTGTCGGGCCAGCTTGCGAGGGCGCGGATCGCCGCGTCCTGGATGCCGGCATCGGTGTCCTTGCGTGCGGTTCGCACGGCGGCGAGGGCTTTGGTGCCCCCGAACCGGCCGAGGAGCGTGAGCAGGGAGCGTTTGGCATCGACGCTTGCCGTCGGGAGTGCGGCGAGGAGGGGCACGACCCGCTGGTCGGCGTCCTTGATGCGGCCGCAGACGGTCTGGAGGGACTTCTCGGCGGTGCCGCGCTCGCGGTTGGACTTCGCCCCGAGGAGGAGCTCGACGAGCTCGGGCGCGGTCTTCTCGTCGCCGAGGATCCCGAGGACTTTGATGGCCTCGACGCGGACCCCCTCGTCGGGGTCGGCGGCAGCCTTGAGGAGAACGGGGACGGCACCGGCGTAGCGTCGGGCGCCGAGGACGTTGATGAGTGCGACCTTCATGGCGGGGTCGCCGGCCTGCATGGCCTTGAGGATTGCGTCGTCGACTCCCTTGCCCTGGAGTCGTCCGAGGGTGCCTGCTGCGGCGTTCTTCTCGGCGCCGGCGCCGGTGGCGGCGAGCTTGGCGAGCATGGGCACGTCGCCAGCTCCGCCGAGGGTGGCGAGAGCATCCACGGCAGCGGCGCGCACCCCTGCGTCGGTGCTCTTGGCTGCGGTGAGGATGGCGGGCCGTGCGGCGGGGTCGGCGCGCTCGGCGAGTGCGGCGATGACGAGGGTCTGGGTGGCGGGTGCGAGCTTAGGGAGCATGTCGCCGAAGGCTTTGGTGGCGGCCTCGCCCTTCATCTCGCGGATGAAGCTGGTGGCGACGGCCTGCATCTGCGCGTCCTTGCCCGTGAGTGCAGCGGTGACGAGGGGCATGGCCTTGGGGCTGCCGGCGACGACGAGGCCGCGGAGGGCGGCGATGCGGACGACCTTGGCCTGCTTGGGGTCGTGCATTTCGAGGTAGATGGCGGCGGCGTCGTTGGCCTTGCCAGCGGCGACGAGGTGGTCGGCGCAGCGCAGGTAGGCGTTGACGGCGGCGGGGCGAGAGGCCTCGGGGGCTTTGTCTTTGGCGTTCTTGAGTGCGGTGGTGGCGGCGGTGCCCCCGATTTTGCCGAGTGCGGTGGCTGCTGCTGCGGCCACGCCGGCATCGGCGTTTCCAAGGAGCTTCGCGATGTCGGGAGCGGCGGCTGCCTCGCGCCGCTCGCCGAGGGAGTTGACGACGCCGATGAGGAGCTTGCCCTTGAGCGTGCCGAGGGCCTTGCGGAGGGCGGTGCTGGCCTGCTCGCCGGGCACGCGTTCGAGGATCATGCGGCCCATGTGCGAGAGGTCGGGGTCGGGGAGGAGCTTGTTGGCGGCGGCGACGGCCTCGGGGCCGGCCACGATGCTGAGCTGTCGGCAGGCGAAGCGCTTGGAGTCGGTCGTGGCGTCGGAGGTGAGGAGGCCGACGAGTCTGGCGACGATCTTCTTGCGCTCGGCCTCGTTGTTGTGGGTGGCTCGGATGAGCTTCTCGGCCTCGATGAGCGGCGCCCGGGTTTCTCCGTACTTGTAGGCCGCCACCTGCTTGAAGACGCCATCGATGTCCTTAGCGGCTTCTGCTGCGATTGCGGCGCCCGTGCTCGCTGCCACAAGGCAGCATACGAGCAGCGCCCCGACCCATTTCGCCCAGCGCTCCATGGCTTGCTCCTTTCGTCGGCCGTTGCCGATGGGTTCAACCGTTCGTGCCAGATGGACCTCCCACTATACAGATTTTCCTCAAAGGTGCCAGGGTTTTCGCATCGCCTTGCCGAGCATGCGGTTGCCCTCGTCGTCGTTGGTGAACCGCTCGCGTTCGGGGTCCCAGTGCATCTTGCATCCGAGCCGGATCGCGATGTCGGCGAGCTGGCAGATGGAGTTGGAGCGATGCGCGGTCTCGGCGGGGCACACGGTGGGCTGACGCGACTTGATGGACTCGACGAGATTCCTGGCGTGGCCTCGGCTTCGGGGCAGTCGCACGTCGTTCGGGCCGATGGTGGCGGTGAGGAGCGACTTGGGATTGGCGTCGATGAAGCCGCGCCGCACGTAGACCCAGCCTTCGGTGCCCTCGAAGACGACTCCCTGCTTCTCCTGGCGGTTGTCCGCGAAGATCATCTTCACGCCGTTGGCGTAGGTGCACACGACCCGCCAGGCGGTCGCGGTGTCGGCCGGGCCGTCGGCGGGGAAGGTGCCGGTGCCCTCGAGCTCGATGGGGCCGGTCTCGTCCGTGCCGTTGCCCCACTGCGCGATGTCCACGTGGTGGATGCCCCATCCGGAGATGAAGCCCATCGAGTAGTCTGCGATGAAGTACCAGAGGGGGGTGCGGACTCGGGCGGGGTGGTAGGGTGCCCAGGGGGCGGGGCCGAGCCACAGGTCGTAGTCGAAGCCTTTGGGGATGGGCTGCTCGGGGAGCACACCGCTGCGGCCGCTTGCCGGGGAGCCGACTCGGATGGTGCGAAGCTCCCCAATCTTCTGGTTGCGGGCCAGCTCGCAGGCGAAGCGGAAGCGGCCATCGCTGCGCTGCTGGGTGCCGAGCTGGAGCACGCGGCCGTACCGCTCCACCGCGTCCACGTAGGCGCGGCCCTCCTCGATGTTCAGCGTGAACGGCTTCTCCACGTAGATGTCCTTGCCCGACCTGGCGGCCAGGATGCCGGGGATGGCGTGCCAGTGGTCCGGGGTGGCGATGGTCACGGCATCGATGTCGTCGCGGGCCACAATGGCGCGGAAGTCGTTGGTGGCGGTGCAGCCCTTGTAGGTGCCCTTGGCCATGTCCCGGGAGTATCGGCGCTCGACCATGGACTTGACGGCCTCGCGGCGTTCGGGTTTGACGTCGCAGATGGCGAGGCACTGAGTGATGCCGAGGAAGCCGCCGAGCACGCCCGTGCCGCGTCCGCCGACGCCGATGGCGCCCAGCGTTACGCGCTCGCTTGCGGCGGGCCGCCCGTTGGCGCCGAGGGCGGAGGAGGTGAGCATGTATGGCCCGGCGAGTGTGGCTGCCGCGCCTCCGAGGAAGGATCTTCGGGACACTTCGCTTCGGGCCATGGGCTGCCCTCCTGGGTCGCACACTACGGGCTTCGCATTACGCATCACGAATCACGCATTCTGGATTCCGCGTTCACAGATGCCAGGGCGCCCTCATGGGCCGCGACAGGTAGCGGTCGGCCGCAGGGTCGCCGACGAACTGCTCCTTCTGGGGGTCCCAGCGCAGGGTGCGTCTGAGGAGCATGGCGATGTGGCCGAGGTAGCACACGGAGGTGGAGCGGTGCGCGACCTCGATAGGCGACGCGGTTTCGGCGCGGCTCTTCACGCATTCGACGAAGTTACGGTCGTCGTTGGTCGCCTGGTAGAGGTGGATCTCGTTGGGGCGGATCTTGGAGGTCAGGAGGGCCTTCGGCTCGGCATCGATGGAGTTGCGGTTGATGTGGACCCAGCCCTTCGTGCCCTCGAAGCGCACCCCCTGGCGGTTCTTCGAGTTGTCCGTGAAGCTCACGCGCACCCCGTTGGCGTAGAGGTAATCGACGTCCCAGGTCACCGGGGTATCGAAGATGCCGTCGGGCGGGAAGACGGCGGAGCCTCGGATTTCGACGGGTCCCGTGTGGTCGGCCCCGATGCCCCATTGAGCCATGTCGATGTGGTGGACGCCCCATCCTGCCACGAATCCGCTGGCGGCATAGTCGGAGATGAAGTACCAGCTTCCCGCCGCGACGCGAGCGGGGCTGTAGGGCATCCAGCGGGCGGGTCCGAGCCACATCTCGTAGTCGAAGCCCTTCGGCACGGGTTGGGGCGGGTGGACGCCGCCCGCGCGTCCGCCGGGGCAGGCGACCTTCACGGTGTGGAGGGTGCCGATGCGGCCGTTGCGCACGAGCTCGCACCCGAAGCGGAACTGGCGCATGCACCGCTGCTCCGTGCCGTGCATGAAGACGGCGCCATACTGGCGGACCGCCTTGCGGAGGGCCTTCCCCTCGTCGATGGAGATGCCGAGCGGCTTCTCCACGTAGACGTCCTTGCCCGAGCGCACCGCGGCGATGGCGATGGGCACGTGCCAGTGGTCGGGGGTGGCGATCATCACCGCCTGGATGTCGTCGCGGGCCACCAGTTCCCGGAAATCGTTGTAGGCGGCGCAGCCCTTGTAGGTCTCGGCCACGGCGCTGCACTTGTAGTATTCCTGCACTTCCTTGACCGCGGCCTGGCGCGTGGCCTCGTTCACGTCGCACACGGCCACAATCTGGGCGCCGCGGGTCATCAGGCCGCGCAGGTTGAGCCGGCCCCGCGGGCCGACGCCGATGCAGCCCATCACCACGCGCTCGCTGGGCGGCTCGGCGCCCAGCACGGAGGGCGGCACAATCCATGGCATCCCCAGGGCTGCCGCGGCGCCCTTGAGGAACCGCCGACGAGAAGTGCGGAGCGACGTCATGTGGTATTCCTTCACATCGAAGGTGCGGACTCGGGGCCGGAGGGCGCGGGGCACTTCGTCCCGAGCGGGTCCTTCGTATTGCGGCCCGCGTACACCCCTCCCGAGCGCGCAGCCTACTCTAGCCGCAACGGGAGCGGAATGCAAGCAGACGGTGCCGATCCCTCACCGGTCCCGCTCGAAAGAGCGCCACGAGCGGGATGCCGGATCTGCCCCAAGTTCGCGTTGACGCCACAGAGCAGGCGCCCTATACTACACTTGGCGCCTGAACACCAACGCCTGCACATTCGGTGACTGGCCATGGGACGGAAATACCCGACGTACGACACCTCGCTGGAGTGCATCGTGGCAGAGGCCGCCGCGGCCACGGGCGCGCGAGCCGCCTACGAGGTCTACCTGGACGATGCGCTGGAGTGGCTCGATCGTGCGGCGTCGGACTCGATCCACGCCGTGGTGACCGACCCGCCCTATGGCGTGCTCGAGTACACGCCAAAGCAGCTCGAGAAGATGAAAAACGGACGCGGCGGCGTGTGGCGCATTCCGCCCTCCTTCGACGGCTGCGCGCGGCGTCCGCTCCCGCGCTTCACCGTGCTTACTGAGGCGCACAAAGAGGACATCCGGCGGTTGTTCGCGCGGCTGGCCGAGCGGCTGATGCGCGTGCTCGTCCCTGGTGCACACGTCTTCATCGCCACCAACCCGCTCGTATCGTATCTCGTCTATGAGCCGTTCATCGCCGCAGGGTTCGAGAAGCGCGGCGAGATCATCAGGATGGTCATGACCCTGCGGGGTGGCGACAGGCCCAAGAACGCCCACGACGAGTTCGCGGACGTGAGCGTGATGCCGCGGTCGTGCTGGGAGCCCTGGGGTCTGTTCCGCAAACCTTGCGAGGGACGAGTCCAGGACAACCTCCGCACATGGCGCACCGGCGGGCTGCGGCGCATCTCGGCCGACGAGCCGTTCAAGGACGTCATCCGGTCATCGCCGGCGCGGGGCCACGAGCGGCAGATCGCGCCCCATCCCTCTCTCAAGCCGCAGCACTTCCTGAGGCAAGTCGTGCGCGCCGCACTGCCGCTCGGGGAGGGCGTGGTCCTCGATCCCTTCATGGGATCCGGCGCCACCATTGCTGCGGCCATAGCGTGTGGCTATCAGAGCATCGGGATCGAGCTGAATCCCGAGTACTTCATGATGGCCCTGGACTGCATCCCGAAACTTGCCGCCTACACACCATCGGAGGCGAATGGGAATGGCGCAAAGCGCTGACTTCGATCGGTCGGTAGCGCTGCCGCCGGGGCTTACGGCGACCGCCGTGCGGAAGGCGATCGACTACGTGGAGCGGGAGCTGGCCGACCTCGTCGACGTCTACTTCGAGCAGGCCAACGTCTTTAGTGCGTTGGTGGGCATCTTCGCCACGAAGGCCCTCGATGCGAACAGCGTGTACGAGAAGCATCGCCACACCGACCTTGCGCAGACCCGCTTTCCTGATCTGAGAAGGCGGGGCAGCGGCACGGCGCCTCGGCCCGAGCACTGCCTCGAATGCAAGGCGAGCAAGCGCCCATGGGCCATCCAGTCCCACTACGACCACCCTGGGTGGTACATCGTGTGGCGCTACCTGGTCGACCCCACCTGCTCGCTGGAGGCGGGTCGGCCTGTCCTCATCTGGCGAGTGGATGTGGCTCTCTTCGAGAAGGACGACTGGAAGTACGAGGGCAGCGGGGCAGGGGCTTCTGGCGGCGGGCGGACGCATACCTTCGGTATCAAGCAAGCGGCCTCGAAGCTCAAGGGAAAGGCGGTTTACCAGCGGTCGGACGTGTGTGTGAAGGGCGGGAAAGCTCTGCCGCGCAACGGCACATGACGCTCGTCCTCGCCTGAGGGCTCTGCCGAGCCTCCTTTGCATTCTCCTGGCCAACATGCGAAAATAAGTCTTCTGGTTCGTTTGTTCTCTCAGATACGCATCGTGGAGCACGACATGGCCGGACAGAGGCAGACGACGCGTCGCGGGTTTCTCAAGGGGGCAGCCGCCGCATTGGGAGCACCCTATGTGCTGTCGCAGGCGATCGTGGGAGCCGCACCCGCGCCGAGCGACCGCATCACCATGGGCATCATCGGCTACGGCAAGCAGTGCCGCGGCCATCTGAGCGGCATGCTGGGACGGCCCGACGTGCGCATGCTCGCCATCTGCGACTGCGATTCCGTCCGCCGCAAGATGGCCGTCAAGCGCGTCGACGACCGCTACGGCAGCGCCAAGGGCAAGGCCACCGCCGGCTGCGCGGACTACAACGACTTCCGCCAGCTCATCGACCGGTCCGACATCGATGCCGTGCTCATCGCCACGCCCGACCACTGGCACGCCATCCCCGTGATCCGAGCCGCCGAGGCCGGCAAGGATATCTACTGCGAGAAGCCGCTCTCGCTCACCCTCCGCGAGGCCAAGCTCATGGCCGACGCCGTGCGCCGCTACGGCCGCGTGTTCCAGACAGGCAGCCAGCAGCGCTCGAGCCGCGAGTTCCGCTTCGCCTGCGAAATGGTCCGCAGCGGACGCATCGGCAAGGTCCACACCGTCCATGTGAACGTCGGCGGCCCGTCGACCGACTGCTATCTGCCCGCCGAGCCCGTGCCGAAGGGGATCGACTGGGATCTGTGGATCGGACCCGCACCCTGGCGGCCCTACCACAAGATCATCTGCCCCGCCATCCCCTACAACAACTTCCCCTCCTGGCGCCGGTTCCGCGACTACTCGGGCGGCGGCATGACGGACTGGGGTGCCCACCACTTCGACATCGCGCAGTGGGGCCTGGGGATGGACGAGAGCGGCCCCGTGGAGATCACTCCCCCGGACGGCAAGAACGTCAAGCGCCTGACCTACAAGTATGCCAACGGCGTGGTGATGTACCACGGCGGCGGGCGATCGGGGGTCGACTTCATCGGCACCGAGGGCCGGGTGATGGTCAACCGCGGGCGGCTGGCCACCGAGCCTGCCTCGCTGATGGCCACGCCCACGGGGGCCGGCGAGGTGCACCTCTACAAGAGCCCCGGCCACCACGCGGACTGGCTCAACTGCATCCGCCAGCGCCGCCGCCCGATCTGCGACATCGAGATCGGCGCCCGATCCGTGAGCGTGTGCCACCTGGGCAACATCGCCTACATGCTCAAGCGGCCGCTGCGTTGGGACCCCGAGAAGGAAGTCTTCCTCGGCGATGCCGAGGCGAACCGCTGGCTCGACCGCCCCCGCCGAGGCCCGTGGCAAGTCTAGCCTGGGGCGTCGCGAGGAAGCACGACTGGTTACTTGGCAGCGACCGCCAGCGGAGGTAGAATGGGAGACGTGGTTGCCGGGCAGGTCCCCCTGCAATTGGGGCGGTGCAGCGCTATGGCCATACGGACGAGGAAAACTCCGCCGGGGAGAGCGCTTCACGAGGTCATCCGTCGCATCGTGGAGGTTGCTGAGCCTGAGCGGATCATTCTCTTTGGATCCGCGGCTCGAGGCGCGACGAAGCCCCACAGCGATCTCGACCTGCTCGTGGTCAAGGCTGGCCCGTTCGACCAGAGTCGCCTGTTGGGCGACATCTACGCGAGGCTCCGTGACGTTGGATGGCCCGTGGACGTTGTCCTGGTTTCCGCTGAGCAGTTTGAGCGGTACCGGGATACGCACTGCCTGATCATTGCACCGGCGGTTCGGCAAGGTCGGGAGGTATACCGTGCCCGAGCGGTTCCCGCCTGAGCACCCCAGGGAATGCACACCGTTCAGGAGGTGATGGTTTGGCGCCTGGAGACACACAGCGGGTCACGCGTCGCGGATTCTTGATGGGCACGACGGCTGGCCTGTGCGCCCCGCTCGTCGTTCGTGCCACGGCACTCGGGGCTGGAGCGGCTCCGCCGAGCGACCGGTTGACGATGGGCTTCATCGGCATGGGCAAGCAGTGCGGCGGACACCTGGGGGCCATGCTGGGCCGGAGCACCGTGCAGGTGCTCGCGGTGTGCGACATCGATGAGGAGAAACGCACCCTCGCCAAGCGGAGCGCCGACGGCCGCTACGCCGCGCGGATCAAGAGCGGCGCCTGCAAGGCCGTGGAGGCCTACAACGACTTCCGCCGCATCGTCGACCGCACGGACATCGAGGCCGTGCTCATTGCCACCCCCGACCACTGGCACGCCATCACCACCGTCCGCTGCGCCGAATCGGGCAAGGACGTCTACTGCGAGAAGCCGCTCGCACTGACCATCGGCGAGGCGCGGGCCATGGTGCGCGCCGTCCGCCGCTACGGTCGCGTGTTCCAGACGGGGAGCCAGCAGCGGTCGTGGGACAACTTCCACTTCGCCTGCGAAATGGTCCGCAGCGGCCGCGTGGGCAAGCTCCACACCGTGCACGTGAACGTCGGCGGCCCGTCCGTCCCCTGCGACCTGCCGGGCCAGCCGATCCGCAAGGGGGTGGACTGGGAGATGTGGCTCGGCCCCGCACCCTGGAGGCCGTTCCACGAGACCATCTGCCCGCCACGCTCGTTCCGAGGCTGGCCGCAGTGGCGGCGCTTCCGCGACTACTCCGGCGGCAGCATGACCGATATCGGCGCCCACCACTTCGACATCGCTCAGTGGGGGATGGGCACCGATCACACCGGCCCCGTGGAGATCATCCCGCCCGACGGTAAGGCCCACCGCTGGCTCACCTTCAAGTATGCCAACGGCCTCACCCTGCACCACGGCGGCAGCGAGCGCTCGAGCATCACCTTCATCGGCACCGAGGGCAAGGTGTTCGTCGGCCGCGGCCACCTGAGCACCGACCCGCCCGAGATGATGAAGACCCCCATCGGCGCCCGCGAGGTGCACCTCTACCGCAGCCGCAACCACCATCAGGACTGGCTGGACTCGATCCGCCTGCGCAAGAAGCCGATCTGCGACGTCGAGATCGGGGCACGCTCCGTGAGCGTGTGCCTCCTGGGCAACCTCGCCTACATGCTCGAGCGCCCGCTCAAGTGGGACCCCGACCGCGAGCAGTTCATCGGCGACGACCTGGCCAACCACTGGGTCACCCGCCCCATGCGCGCTCCCTGGACCCTGTGATGCCGGCGACCCCGCCGCCCCGAGCCTGCCCATGAAGCGTCTCGCCCTGTCCGCACTCATGCTGGCCATCGTGGTGGTGTGGGGCTGGACGTTCGTGATCGTCAAGGAGGCGATCGCGGCCTACGGCGTGCTGCCATTTCTGGCGGTGCGGTATGCGATCGCCACGGTGGCCATCGGCCTGTTCGCGGCGAGGCGCGTCACGCGGGCATCCCTGACCACGGGCGGCCTCATCGGCCTCGTGCTGGCGGCGGCCTACCTGTTCCAGACCTTCGGGCTGAGGCTCACGACGCCGACAAACTCGGGCGTGATCACCGGGCTGTTCGTGGTCTTTGCCCCGGTGGCAAACCGCCTGTTCTATGGCGTGCGCACCTCGCGCCTGCTCTGGGGGGCCATTGGCCTGTGCGTGGCCGGGCTGGTGCTGCTCTCGGGCGGCAGCCCCGACGGCGTGGCTCCCGGCGACGTGCTCACGCTCGGCGCCGCCGCCTGCTTCGGCGTGCACGTGGCCCTCCTGGACCGCCACGCGAAGCACCACGATGCCTCCGCGCTGGCGTTTGCACAGGTGGGCGTGGCGGCCATTGTGTTCCTGCTCGCCTGCCCGATGAGGACGATGCCCGCGTGGCCGACGCGGCAGGTGTGGTTCGCGCTCGTGATGACGGGCATCGTGGCCACGGCGGCAGCGTTCTACGTCCAGACGTTCGTCCAGCAGAGGCTGCCTGCCGTGCAGACGGCGATGATCATCGTGCTCGAGCCGCTCTTCGCCGCCATCTTCGGATACTGGCTGGCGAACGACCGGCTCACGGCCATCCAGATCGTGGGCGCGGCCCTGATGACCGGTGCCGCGGGTGTTGCCGAGGTGGTTCCCCTGCTCAGGCAGCAGATACGGCGCAGCGGCCCCCCGCAAGCCCCGCCTCGCGGCCAGCCACGGTGACGCCGCACTCGGCTGCTCGTGCCTGAGCCGCCACAGGGCGACAAGGTGTTGACACAAGCCGCCCGAAGTGCAAGAATACTCGCCCTGGAGGAGCGGGCCTCGGAGGCGGGGCCGCGCCACCCGTTTGAGCCCTGCACGACTGCTTTGAGGAGACTGAGCCGTGGCTGAGTTCCACCACTTCGGCGTGCCCACGTCCACGCCGCAGGACGGCGAGACCTACATGGAGGGGGCGAAGCTCTACGTCACCGACCCCGAGGCAAGCCCCTACCGCATCGAGTTCGTCCGTTGCGAGCCCGGCTGCCCCATGCCCGAGGCCATCCAGACCACCCCCCATGCCGCCTACATCGTGGACGACCTCGCGGCCGCCATCGAGGGCAACGAGGTCGTGCTCCCACCGACCGATATGAGCGAATCCCTTCGCATCGCCTTCATCAAGCACGGCGACGCACTCCTGGAGCTCATGCAGAACCTGTAGCCGCCCCCACCCACACGGGCACGAAAGGAACTCGGTATGGCCAAGAAGAAGTGGATCAACGACCCGGACAACCTCGTCGGCGAACTGCTCGAAGGCATGGCCCTCGCCAACGCGAAGACCATCGCCCTCGAGGGCAACAACCTCGTGGTGCGCGCCACCCCGAAGGCCCAGGACAAGGTGGCCATCGTGACCCACGGCGGCAGCGGCCACGAGCCTGCCCTGAGCGGCTACGTGGGCGACGGCATGCTCGACATCAGTGTGCCCGGCGAGATCTTCGCCGCTCCCGGACCGCCCCGCGTCCTCGAAGCACTCCGCCTCGTCAACCGCGATGCCGGCATCCTCTTCGTCGTCCTCAACCACGCCGGCGACGTCCTCGCCGCCAACATGGTCATGCAGATGGTCGAGAAGGAAGGGCTCAAGGTCAAGCAGGTGCTCACCCACGAGGACATCTCGGACACGGATCCCGCCGAGCGCCGCGGCCTGAGCGGATGCCTCATCGCCATCAAGTGCGCCGGAGCCGCCGCCGAGCAGGGCAAGAGCCTCGACGAAGTGCTCGCCATCGCACAGCGCGTGCAGGACAACATGGCCACCCTGGCCGTCGCCACCTCCGCAGCCACCCATCCGTCCACCGGCGACGTGATCGCCGAGGTGCCCGAGGGCGAAATGTGCGTCGGCATGGGCCAGCACGGCGAGGCCGGCGGCGGCATGCAGGACATGAAGTCCGCCGACGACACGGCCGACATCATGCTCCCCCTCCTGCTCGAAGACCGCGGCATCCAGGCCGGCGACAAGGTGCTCGTCATGATCAACGGCGTAGGCTCCACCACCCTCATGGAGCAGTACTGCGTCCTCCGCCGCTGCAAGCAGATCCTCGACGAGAAGGGCATCGAGATGGCCCGAGCCCTGTGCGGCGAGTTCCTCACCGTTCAGGAAATGGGCGGCTTCCAGATGGTCATCTGCAAGATGGACGACGAGCTCCTCGAGCTCTGGGACGCCCCGTGCGACACCCCGGCCCTCTCGGTGAAGTGAGAGCGGAAGAGCGGAAGAGCGGAAGAATGGAAGAATGGAGGGATGGAAGACTCGGGCACTGAGGGCCGGAGGCCGTGGTGATTGCCTGTGGGGCTCAGCCCACCCGGCCGCCGCTCCGCTCCTCCGACCCTTTGCCCATCCATCCCTCCGTGTGAGGAACCACACGCATGCCTGACGCGTTCGGTCACGACCAGATTGTTGCCATGCTCCGCGGCGCCATCGAGCAGATCCGCGCCAACCACCCGGTTCTCTCGCAGCTCGATTCCATCGGGGGCGACGGCGACCACGGCACCACCATGGTCCGAGCCATGGGCCACATGGAGAAGGCCATCGACGAGGCCAGCTCCACCCAGCTCCAGAGCTTCCTGTTCGACGTCGGCTGGGCTATCATGGGGGTCGACGGCGGGGCCACAGGGCCGCTGCTCGGCTCTCTGTTCATGGGAATGTCCGAGGCCGCCGCCGGCAAGGACAGCGTGGACGGCCCCGGCCTGGCCGCCATGTTCGAGGCCGGCCTGGCCAGCCTCGAGAAGGCGACCAAGGCCCGCGTGGGCGACAAGACGCTCATGGATGCCCTCGTGCCCGCCGTGGCCGCCATGCGCGAGGCCGCAGACGCCGGGAGCGGCATCCCCGCGTGCCTGCAAGCCGCCGCCGAGGCCGCCGCCCAGGGGGCCGAAGCCACCAAGGCCCTCCCCACGCGCTTCGGGCGCGCCAGGAGCATCGGCGAGAAAACCATCGGCCACGCCGACCCCGGCGCCACGTCTATGTCGTTCATCTTCCGTGGCTTTGCACAAGCGAGCTCGCAATGAAACCTCTCGGGTCGCTCTGCTGTGCGGCGCTCCTGGCGGCCTCGGCCGCCGTTGCCCGCGACGTTGCGTTCACCAAGATCGTCGTCGACAAGACCTTTCGAGCCGAAGGAGTCGCCACCGGCGACGTGAACCACGACGGCAAGAAGGACATCATCACGGGCGACGTGTGGTATGCGGCCCCCGACTGGAAGGTCCACGAGATCCGCCCCGTCCGCCAATACAAGGCCAAGGGCGGCTACAGCCAGTGCTTCCAGAACTTCGCCGCTGACGTCAACGCCGACGGCTGGATCGACTCCATTGTCGTCATCTGGCCCGGCAAGAAGTGCGTCTGGTACGAGAACCCGCAGAACAAGCCCGGCCACTGGAAAGAGCGGCTCGTGTGCCCCTCCGCCTGCGGCGAGACCGCGCTCTTCACGCCCCTGCTCGCCGACGGCAAGCCCGTCCTCGCCGTCGGGGTGCAGCCCGAGGGACTCATCGCCTGGTTCTCCATCCCCAAGGACATCGAGGCCAAGTGGGACAGGCATGCCATCAGCAAGCCCAAGAGCCACAGCACCGCCCGCTACACCCACGGCTACGGCATCGGCGACCTCAACGGCGACGGCCGCAACGACTTCCTGTGCATCCAGGGCTGGTGGGAGCAGCCCGAAGACCCGTCCAAAGCCCCATGGCCCTTCCACCCCGTGAAGCTCGGACCCGCCTGCGCCGACATGATCGTCTACGACTTCGATGGCGACGGCGACAACGACGTGGCCACCAGTTCCGCCCACAACTATGGCATGTGGTGGTTCGAGCAGGTCAAGACCGACAAGGGGATCGAGTTCAAGCAGCATCAGTTCTTCAAGAAGTACAGCCAGACCCACGCCCTGATCCTGGCGGACATGAACGGCGACGGCATCCAGGACCTGGTCACGGGCAAGCGCCACTACGCCCACCAGGGCCGTGACCCCGGTGGCGAGGACCCGGCCGGCGTCTGGTGGTTCGAAGTCCGCCGTCCCGAGAAGGGCAAAGTCGAGTTCATCCTTCACGAAGTCGACAACGATTCGGGCATCGGCACCCAGTTCGAGGTCAGCGACTTCAACGGCGACGGCAAGCCCGACATCATCACGTCGAACAAGAACGGCGTGTTCGTCTTCGTTCAGAAGTGAGCGCGGCGAACACTCAACGAGGGCTTTGCGCAGGTGATACACAGCCGCCAGGCAGCCTGGCGGGCCAAGAGGTCCTAAGTGAGTCGGGGACGGCCCGGCGTTCAGGGCTCGCTGTGTTGGGCATGTGAACAGCCAGGCGCGCACGGTGACGGTGACACTGCGGAACATCACCGACGACTTCAACGGCTTCCGTGAGATACTGCGGCTGGACGCGGAACTGGGTGCGTCAGATTGCTCCCTGCTCGAGGTCGATCTGTCATCGGTCACGTGGATAGCCGGGAACATGTGCGCGGCTGTTGGTGGAGTCCTCGAGAAGCATCGGGCACGCTCTAGAGGGATAAGGCTCGTCGGCCTCAGGGAAGGCATGCTCCATACGACACTGCGCAAGAGCTCCTTCCTGTCGAGCTTCGATCCCGACAGCCCCAGGGGGCCGGATGCCCACGAAACGATCATCGAGTACCGGAGGTTCGAGCGCGGCGACACCGAGGGCTTCAGGAGCTACGTGGCCAGGCAGTTCGCAGGCAAGCGGATGCCCACGATGACGACGGCTCTGCGGTACAGGTTCCTGCTCAGCATTGGTGAGCTCTTTGAGAACGCAGCAGAGCATTCTCGGACGGAACTGGGCATCATCGCCTGTGGGCAGTACTTCCCGACCCGGCAGCACCTCACCTTTGCCATGGCGGACCTGGGCATCGGGATCCGCCGGTGCTTCCTTGAATGGCGGCAATTGGACTTCACTCCGGAGCAGGCCATTGATTGGGCCATGTCCGGGAACAGCACGGTCAGGCGGGACAAGCCGGGCGGCCACGGCTTGAAACTCATCAGGGAGTTCATTACTATGAACGGGGGCCGGATCCAGATTGCCTCGGACGCCGGCTACTGGAGCCTTCATGGAGGGGACGTCGAGAGGGCACGGCTTCCGGCCCCGTTCCCGGGCACAGTGGTCAGCATCACGATCAACTCCGCTGACGAGCAGGAGTACCGCTTGGCTTCCGAAGCGATAGACCCCGACAGCATTCTCTAGGCGCACTGCCATGAACGACCCTGTGGAACTGCGGATCGTGGACATCGTCGGCAGCGGGTTCTGTTTTGCCTCGGATGACGGCCAGAAGGTCTACGACGCGATCGTCGCACAGCTTCGAGAAGGAAGGAGCGTGTGCCTGTCGTTTGCGGGTGCAGACGCTCTCACCTCCGCATTCCTGAACGTGGCCGTAGGGCAGCTCTACGGGGCGTACACCCAGGCCGAAATCCGTGCGAAGCTGACGATAGCGGATGCCTGTCAGGACGACCTCGTGCTGCTCAAGAGAGTCGTGGATAGGGCGAAGGAGTTCTTCGCGAACCCCGAGCAGTTCCAGACCACGGCCAAGGGTGTGCTGGGGGACGATAGTGAACCCTAGCGCAATCGACATCAGGCGGTATTCCTATAGCAGCCTGGACCACTTCCTTCTCGACACCAACATCTGGCTCGCGGTGCACGGCCCAGAGCCTGCACGGGACTGGAGCACGGACATCTACAGCGCGGCCCTGAGAGACATGAACAAGCGCGGCTGCGGGATATGGGTGGACGTGGTCGTCCTCTCCGAGTTCATCAACGCCTACGTTCGCAAGGAATACGACCGGATCTGTGACAAACTCCCCGATGAGCGCCTCAGAGGCTTCAAAGCCATCAGGAACACGCCGCAGTTCAAGCAAGTAGCGGAGGAGGTCGCGGCGGCCGCCCGCACGATTCTCAAGGTGGCCACCCCGTGCGCCACCGGGTTCGAGCAGGCGGACATCGACGCAGTGCTGTCCGACTTCGGGGCCTGCCGCCTCGACTTCAATGACCGCGTGCTCGTGGAGCTGTGTAAGGCGAGGAGCTTCACTCTCGTCACGCACGACGTTGATTTCAGGGACAGTGGGGTTACAGTCCTCACCGCGAATCGTCGTCTACTCGACTAGAGGAAAGGAGTCGCACTCATGCCCGACGCAGATGTTGGCAAGACGGGGAAGAAGGAGAAGAACTTCAGCTTGGATGTGCCGCAGGAAACGCCCGGGTTCTTCCTGAAGGGCGCGGCACACCTGAACTGGGGGATGAAGAACCGCCTCTCGCGCATCTTCAACCCCAAGACCGGCAGAACCGTGATGCTGGCCTTCGACCACGGCTACATCATGGGCCCGACCACGGGCATCGAGCGGATGGATGTCACTATCCCGCCGCTCATCCCACACATCGACTGCCTGATGTGCACCCGCGGCGCGCTCAAGACCTGCATCCCGCCCGAGACGAATAAGCCCGTGGTCCTGCGCTCGTCCGCCGGCGCGACCATCCTCAAGGAGCTGTCCAACGAGGTGATCGGCGTGACCCTCGAGGACGCCATCCGCTTCAATGTCTCCGCCGTGACGTGCCAGTGCTACGTGGGCGGGCCGTTCGAGAAGGAGAGCCTGGCCAACCTGTGCCAGCTCGTCAACGAGGGCAACCGCTACGGCGTGCCCACGCTGGGCGTGACGGCGGTGGGCCGCGAGCTGGTGCGCGACGCCCGCTACCTGGGCCTCGCCGGCCGCGTGATCGCCGAACTCGGCGCACACTTCAACAAGACGTACTACTGCGAGCCAGGGTTCGACGAGGTGGTGGCTGGCACGCCCATCCCCATCGTGATCGCCGGCGGCAAGAAGATCCCCGAGGCCGATGCGCTGGCCATGGCCTACAAGGCCATCGATCAGGGCGCCGTGGGCGTGGACATGGGCCGCAACATCTTCCTCGCGGAAGACCCAGCGGCCATGGCCCAGGCCGTGCGGGCCGTCGTCCACGACGACGAGAAGCCCGACAAGGCGTTCGAGATGTACAACGACCTGAAGGCGTAGCCACCAGGCGACGCGCCGCGATCCGAACGAGGGGCGCAGCTTCCATTCCAGGAGCTGCGCCCCTCGTCTTTTCCCTCCGCAGCTTGAATCCGGGGCGGCCAGCGGATATGGTAGGCAGCGGCCTCCTTCATGCACGTGTGCCCCTCAGGAGTAACCTATGGTGCTGCGTTTCTTCCTCGCGGCCTCGCTCGGCCTCGCCCTCGGCCCCGCCGTCGCGGACACGTTGAAGCTCAAGGACGGCACGGTGCACGAGGGCCGGAAAGTGGGGGCCACGAAGACGAAGCTGGCCTTCAAGATCGACGGCAAGCTCACGTGGTTCAAGCTGTCCGACGTGGCCGAGGTCGTCGTCGAGGAGCGGAAGCCGGCGCCGCCGCCCAGGAAGGCCACGCCTGCGCCGAAGCCCGCGGTGCCCGCGAACCCGCAGAGCCCTCCGCCCGCCACGCCTCTCGCGAAGCCGAAAACCGTCACGAATTCCATCGGCATGCGGCTCACCTGGATCCCGCCGGGGACCTACACCATGGGCGCGCCGCCCGGAAGCTCGAACGAGATCGCGTCCCGCGAGGACATGCGGAAGGTCGCCATCAGCGAGGGCTTCTACCTGGGCACGTGCGAGGTCACCCAGAAGCAGTGGAAGGCCGTGACGCGATCGGAGCCGTGGCTCAAAGCCTCCCCCTCCAGGCGGCCCAAGATGGGCGACGACCTTCCCGCCGTGTGCGTCACCTGGCGCCAGGCCGCTGAGTTCTGCAAGCGCCTGAGCAGCCGCGAAAGCCGCCGCTACCGCCTGCCACACGAAGTCGAGTGGGAGTATGCCTGCCGCGCCGGCACCACCACCCCCTTCTACACGGGCGACGCGATCGCGCCCGCGCAGGCCAACTTCGATCCCTTGAGGGGCCAGAGCGGCGACGCGCGGCTGCGCGACCAGCGCCGCGGCGAGCTGATCCCCGTCGGCACCCTGCCCCCGAACCCCTGGGGGCTCCACAACATGGCCGGCAACGCGTCCGAGCTGTGCCGCCGCTACGTTAAGCCCCAGCCCTTTCCCGTGGACGATCCGAGCAATACGGTGGTCACCCGCGGCGGGGCCTGGCGCTGGGGGCGTGGCAAGTGCCGCTCCGCCCATAGAATCCTCACGCCCCTGAGCCACGAGAACGAGCTGCTGGGCTTCCGAGTGCTCCTCGATGCCAAAGGCACCCGCTGGAGCGCGAAGGCCATCAAGCGGCCAGCCGTCGGACAGCCTCGCGGAAGGCCGCGGCACCGGCGACCGTAGTACGGCAGACCATCCGTGGTTCGTAGCAGGAGAGTTCGCCACAGGAGGACGCTGGCTTCTGCCTCACGTGGGCCTCGCTCTGGCGGGCCTGGCGGCCCTCTCGCTCGATGTGCGCCAGATCGCGCCGCCGAAGTCGGGACTCATCTCCGAGGAGGAAGCCGCGAAGGGCCTCCACCTGACGCGGGCCGTTTTCCGGCGCGCGGGGCTCAAGCCCTTAGGCCCCCTTGCGCCGATGCCCGAAAGCCGATATGATCGAGAACGTTGGGGCTCGTGCCCCGGGGGCCGGGCACAGGCGGCTGTGCACCGACTCGGAAGCACCCGTGAGTTGGGGAGAACAGGAGTGTCCAGATGAAGGAGTTGAGCAGGCGAGGCATGATCGGCGGCTTCGTGACTGGTGTCGCGGCGTCGCTGCCCATCCTCAGTGCGAGTTGCGCCGAAGGCAACAAGGCCGAGGTGTCGATGCCGGCGGCGCCCCCCCTGAAGACCTACAAGAACGAGGACTTCTACGGGGCCGACGGCAAGCTCGACGTGGCGAAGGCCAAGCAGGCCTACTACGAGATGATGGACCACTACCGCTACCCCATCCCGCCGAAGCTCAAGACCGACGAGTTCTGGACCCTCGACTTCGGCATGGGGAAGTTCACCGAGCTCGGCATGGCGGGCATCTTCTGGATCAACGAGTTGGAAGGCGACTACTTCGGCCACGAGATCTACCTGCTGCCCGGCCAGATGATCCCCGAGCACAAGCACGTGAAGACGGAGAAGGCCGGCCCGAAGATGGAAGGCTGGCACGTCCGCCACGGATGGGTCTACGTCTACGCGGAAGGCGAGCCGACGGCCGGCGTCGAAGCCCGCATCCCGCCGTCCCACAAGGAGTGCTGCAAGTCCAAGGTCGAAACGAAGCTGATGCCCGGCGAGGTGGCAACGCTCGCCGGAGCCGAGCAGTGGCATCGCATGCTCGCCGGCCCCGAGGGCGCCATCGTGAGCGAGTATGCGACGTTCCACGACAACGACGGTCTGCGCTTCAGCCACCCCGACGTGAAGTTCCCGTGAGCCACGTCCGGCAACGGTGATGGCCATTAAGCAGGGCAAGGGGCTCCACGTGAGCCCTTTGCCCTGTTTGCCGGCCCGCGCACGCCGAGACGCTCCATCGTCCTGACACACGGAGGCCCGACATGGCGGCCCCACTCCTTGCGGCTCTGCTCCTGTGCAGCACCGGCAGCGGCGCCGCGCCTCCCGCCGGAGAATGCGTTGTGGACACCAGCAAGGTTGCCGTCGAGCGGTTCCTGGGCTTCGGAGCCGAATGGGACCCCAACTTCTGGGCCGACCACAACCAGGCCCTCGGCGTCACCGAGCAGGACTGGCAGCGCGTGGTCGGGCGCATCCGCTGGATGAAGCTCCCCGTCGTCCGAATGATGATCCAGGCCCGCTGGTGCACCGCGGGCGATGGGACCTTCCGCTGGGACTCCCCGGGCATGAAGAGCCTCTGCCGCCACCTGGACGTGTGCCAGAAGCTGGGCATCACCGTGTTCCTCACCGACTGGGGTGTGGCCACGTGGTGCAAGGTGCCCGGCTTCTCGGGCAACGACGACCCGAAGTATGCCGAGGCGATCGGCACCTACCTCGACCACCTGATCCGCGCGAAGGGCTACTCCTGCATCCGCTACTTCATCCTCGTGAACGAGCCGAACTACGAGGGCGGTGGCTGGGACCGCTGGAAGAAGGGCGTGGGAAACGTCGCCCGCGTGCTCGCCGCCTGCAAGCTCCCCGTGGGCTTCGTGGGAACCGATGCCGCACACGACGACGCCTGGCACCGCCGCGGCGTCGACCAGCTCGCCAGCGCGTTCAGCGTGTGGGATATCCACCGCTACGCGCCGCAGGCCGAAGTGCTCAAGGGCGGCCTCGAGGCCTACCTGCGCAAGCAGTGGCACTACGCCCGCACCAACGACCCCGGGGCAGCGGACAAGCTCTTCATGGTCGGCGAGGCCGGCATGCGCGAGGGCATGGTGGGTGCCCACAGCAATACGAACATCGATTCCTACCGCTACGGGGTGTTCATGGCCGACTACGCGGTGCAGGCGGCCCGCGCCGGCACGGCCGCCGTGCTGGCCTGGATGCTCGACGACAGCTCCCACAAGGGCTTCCGCTGGGGGCTATGGAAGAACAAGACCGCGGACTTCGCTCTCCGCCCGTGGTTCATCCCGTGGTCGCTCCTGGTGCGCACCGTGCGTCCCGGTTCCACCATCTTCCGCGCCCCGCAGCCCGGCCCTCAGTTCCGCGTGCTCGCCGCCCGCCTGCCGCGGGAGAAGGGCGCACCGCAACACGGATGGACCTTCTGCCTCGTGAATCGGGGGAAGGAGGAAGGCGACGTCACCCTGCGCGTGCCCGATGCGGGCACCGTCTCGCTCCATCGCTACGTCTACAGCCGTGCCAAAGCTCCCCGGGATGCCGACGGCTTCCCCGTGCCCGTGGCCACGGAGCAGGCCGACCTGGGGCGAGGCCACCCCGCGGCCTGTCCCCCGCAGGCGGTCGTCTTCTTCACCACCGTCGCGCCGTAGCGACCAGCCAGCGGATCCCCCGCGGGGGTCAAGCGAACTGGAGGCGTCCCTTTGCCTCTGGCACCGGCCTGCCGAGTTGCCGCGCAGTCTCGATCCAGTCCCCGATCGCCTCCTCGGCGTTGGCAACCGCTTCCTGGTAGGTCTTGCCGTCTGCCATACAGCCCGGGAGTTCAGGCACCTCAGCCACGAAGGCGCTGTCCTCGTCGCTCCAGAAGATGATGATCTCGTATCGGGCATCCATGTCTACTTCCCGAGACGTAAGCCGTAGCGAAGGATCACGTTCCTGACCTGCCTTACCTGGTAGGGTTTGGCAGCGGACCCCTTGGGCTGGAGGTTCAGAATCTCCTCGACGCCTTCCATCCAGAAGATGTGATGGTCGCCCCTGGTCCGCCAACTGAACCCGAGGCGCTCCATCAGGGAGCAGAGGGCCTTGAAGGGGACGTTCGCATCCCCTCTCCGAAGCATGATGTGTTCATAGAGCCTCTCGTGCTTGCCCATCGCCTTGAGTGTACCCCAGTGCCGTCAGGATGTCAATCCGGGCTCGGCTTCCCAGTCTGCTCTGCGGCGCGCAGAGCTGCCGGTAGGTCGAGCCGCGATCGGCGAAGCTACAGCTCCCCGCCCTTGAACTCGACGGCCCAGATGTTGCGGTAGCTCACGGGGTTGCCGTGGTCCTGGAGGTGGAGGCCGCCGGGCGTGTTCGGTGCGCCGCCCCAGTTGGCCGTCGTGGCTCGGGGGATCTCGACGTTCTTGTGGATCTCCACGCCGTTGTGCACCACGGTCATCCGGGGATTCTCGGTCTTCTTGCCGTCGGCGTCGAAGCGCGGGGCGTAGAAGGTGATGTCGTAGGTCTGCCATTGGAGTGGGGGGGCGCACATGTTCACGCGGGGGGCGCCCACGCCGTAGATGCCGCCACACTCGTTGCTCTTGCCCTCGAGCCCATAGCTGTCGAGCACCTGCACCTCGTAGCGGCCCTGGAGGTAGGTCCCGCTGTTGCCTCGGCCCTGGCCGCGGGCCTTGGGCTTGAAGGGCGTGCGGAACTCGATGTGGAGCTTGTGGTCGGCGAACTTGTGCTTGGAGATGATGCCGCCGCCCTGGACGGTCATCGACTTCTCCTCCTCGTCGAGCTTCCAGCGGATGGGCTGGCCGTTGCGCTGCTGCCAGGCATCCGTGCTCGTGCCGTCGAAGAGCACGATGGCACCCTGCGGCGGCTTGGCCCCGAGGGTGGGCGAGAGCCGCACGGTCTTCTTGAGCTCGAACGTGCCGCTCGCCGCGCCCTTATACGTGCCGGCGAACTTCTCGCCCTCGATGGTGGCCGTCCACTCGGTGCCCGCGAGCTTGCCTTTGCCGCCCTTCCCGGTGAAGGCCACCTTGGCGTCCTGGAGCTGTCCCTGGAGGACGGCCACGGGGGGGATGCGCTCGTCGAACTTCTCGAGCAGGTTGGCCTGGTATTTCCCATCGCCGAGGGCGATCACCTGGGCGACGAGCTTGCCCGGAGTGCCGGTGCCTTGCCAGTCGCCCATGAAAGCATCGGCGCCCAGGGTGGTCGCTGCCATCGCGAGTGTTGCAGCGGCGGCGGCAATTCGTCCAAGCGTTCTCATGCCAGTCTCCTTCGGATGGTGTGGTCGAGCCAAGCGGATGGACGGGTACCAGGGTACCTGCCTTGGCCCGTCGAGTCAAGATGGGGTCGGGTGTCGCCTACGGTGTGGGGGTCTTGGGCGGGGCGGGGGTGGATGTGCCCGCGGGGGCGTCGAGGCCGGCCAGGCGCACCTTGGCGCGGTCAGAGAACGGTGAGCCGCTGTGCTTCGCCACCACTTCTTCCAGCCGTTCGCGGGCGATGGCGGGTTTGCCGATGCGCAGGTGGCTCTCGGCGCTCCACACGAGGGCCATGGGCCTCAATCGGCCGTCGTCGGTCTTCTGGAGGAAGAGCTCGTATTGCTCGGCGGCCTCGGCGGGCCTGTCGGTGAGGGTGTAGCACTGGGCCATGCGCAGGCGTGCGAGCCCGGCGGCAGCTTCCTTGGGGAATTTCTCGAGGAAGCGGGCATAGACGTGGGTGGCCGCGTCGAAGAGTCCCTCCGCGGCAACGGTCTCGGCCGCGGCGAAGAGCCTGCGGGCCGTGGGGTCGCGAGGCAGCAGGCGGTCGTCAGGTGGCGGCCACAGGGTGAGCTGGGGCTCGTCGCCCGACGGCTCGTTGTTCGCCGGCGAGCCGAAGTGCCGGTTTACCGCGCGACCGGAGCGGCCATTCCTCCGCGTCCCCGAGTCTCGGGTTGGCAGTCGCGACAGGCGCACGGTGGCCGCCAGGACGACGACGAAGGCGAGAACGAGGATGACGATCAACTCCTTGCGCTGCATGGGCGCGGGTCCCTGCTGTCGGCCGGGGGGGTAGTGCCGCTCAAGGTGCGACGCTCACAAGGCTAGCACAAGTTCTCGGATCCTGCAAGGCAGGGTCGTTTCCAGCGGGTGGTCGGGTGCCTTCGTCGGGGTGCGAGGCTCAGCGCTCGTGCCTGTCGGGTTCGAGGGCGGGGAGGGGGTGGCGCAGGTAGCGCCGCTGGCAGGCCATGCACAGGTCGAAGCGGAACTCCTTGTGGACGCTGTCTTCGAGTTCCTGCGGGTCGCAGTGGCGGAGGCGTGCCAGGATGTCGCGGATTTCGGGGCGCAGGTCGTGGTCGAGGTCGGCGGGGGTGAGTTCGAGGGGGTCGTAGGCGGCGAGGACCTGGATGTGGACTTCGTAGCGGACGGGCTCGTCGGCGAGGAGGGGCGCGCCACACAGGTCGCAGGAGAGGCCGTCCATGGTCGGGTTCCGCAGAGATGTCTGCTGCTGCCTTGCGGGCTACTCGTCTTCGTCCTTGACGTCCAGCCAGAAGTAGCACCTGCGGTCGTGGACCTTGGCGTCGGGGAGCGGCTGGGTGTGGCCATCGCAGTAGAGCCAGGAAGTGCGCTGGCGCTGGTTGTGGCGATAGACCACTTGACCGTTTGAGAGCTTTGCGGAATTGAAGTCGCTATCGTTGCGCGGGAACTTGGGTTTGACAACCCAGTGGAAGTCGTTGTTCTCGCCGATGAGGAAGGTGCCGGCGGGTTGCACAATGTCGTCGAAGTGGTTGACCTTGAACTGCTTGATGGTGGCCGCTGCGTCCTCGTAGAGCCTCTCGGGGTCCGTCCACATGCCCAGATAGGCGTTGATGCCGTACATGCTTTTCATTCCGCCGTGGACGTTGATGCCTCGCCATGCGCGCACGGAGGGGCACTTGTAGACTTCGTAGCCCTTCATCTCGTCTTTGGATTCCACGCCGCCCAGGTAGTAGAGGATCTTGCCGCGCCAGGTGTGGGAGCGGTAGAAGAACCTCTCCTGGGCCTCCGCCCAGTCGCGGTCGCCATCGTAGTAACTGATGTCGTTGAGGTCCAGGTCCTCTTTGTTCACGTGGGCGGGGGAGGGGAGGAAGCCATCGTTGCTGGTCGCATAGGCAACCACGCCGATGCCGAGCTGCTTGAGGTTCGAGAGGCACTTGACCTCGCGCGCTCGGGCGGTGGAGCTCATGAGCACGGGGAGGACCATGCCCATCAGCAGGATGATCACGCTGATGACGACGAGCAGCTCGACGAGCGTGAAGGCAGGCACGCGGATGTGGCGCCGGGCGTTGCGTTGCATTCTTCGGGCTCCTGTGGCCGCGGGGGCGCGGCCCGCTTGGTGTCCGCCGCTTCTATGGGTCCGGTTCCCAGCTTCCTCCATGTACCATGGTACCACAGGAAGGCAGGCATGCAAGGTTTTACCTGCGAACCTTCGAGATGAGCGCCCAGGTGTCGGCAACGGCTCGGGCACTCGAGGGGAGGCTCCCCGTGGTGTCGAAAGTGTCCACCTCGTCGCCATCGTCGTTGGTCATCGTGGCGTTCCACAGGATGGCGCGCGCCTGGAGGTCGACCCACTGCACGCTCCCATCCCAATGGCAGGCGTTCAGGCCCTTGCGTTCCTGGTGTGTCATCTGGTCCGAGCGGAAGAAGACGTCCGAGAGCAGGGCATAGAAGGACATCGACCTGGGTTCTGTGATGTCGTTCGAGCAGTCGAGTTCCTCGACGTCCTCGGGGTAGATGGGGGCTCGGTCGGCGGGTGTGAGGGGTGCGGGGAAGTAGTTGTAGGCGTAGCCTACCTTCTCGGGCACACCGTTCTCGTCGGCCCTGTTATCGCTGCCGTCGTAGCGCAGGGGGCCCTCGATCTCGGGACAGTAGAAGACCTTCTCGGCCTCGCAGTAGCGGTAGACGAAGAGGAGCCAGAGACCTGCCGCTTCCTCGCCGGCCCCCTCGCCTTCACCGGAGGTGTTGCGGCAGTGGTGGCTCTTGACGTACCACTCCATGACGCGGTTGGCATCCGTAAACCACTCGTCGTCCTTGGGATACACCATCCCCGCGTAGAGGTCGGGGAGGGCGTTTTCGTAGTTGTTGCAGTAGATGCGTGCGCCCTTGTAGATCTGGCTGAGGTTGTTTCCGCACGAGGCGACTTGCGCCCCGCGCCGGACCACGCTCACCGCCGCGAGCAGCAGGCCGGCAAGCAGCGTGATAACGCCGATCACCACCAGGAGCTCGACCAGCGAGAAGCCCCCGGTCCGCCGGGCTCTCGGCACGGAAACGGCGATGCTCATTGACGTGCTCCCATGCTCCCCTGACTCGTAGGGCAGAGTCCCCTTGACCCCGCCCTCCACTGCATTATACCCGTCCGCCCATGGGGGTCAAATGGGTCTCGTCCGGAGTTGGTGAGAAATGCGGGCTAGGCTTCGGGGAGCTTTGCGGCGATGAGGTGGGCGACGAGTTTCGGGTTGGCCTTGCCTTTTGTGGCTCGCATCACCTGGCCCATGAGGAAGCCTTGGGCCTTCTTCTTGCCCGCCCGCAGATCCTCGGCGGCCTGGGGGTTGTCCCTGAGCACACCGAGCACGATGGCCCCGAGCTCATCCGTGTCCGAGATCTGGCGGAGGCCCTTGGCCTCGATGATCTCGGCGGCGCTGCTGCCCGTGGCGACCATTTCCGCGAAGACGTCCTTGCCCGTGTTCTGGGCGATGGTGCCGTCGGTCACGAGGGCGATGAGCTGGGCGAGGCGTTCTGGGCTCACCTTGTCGCGGAGCTGGTCGATGGTGAGTGCCCGCTCGTTGAGCTCGTGCAGGGCGCTGACCATGATCCAGTTGCTCGCGGCCTTGGGGTCGGCGCCGGCGGCCACGCAGGCCTCGAAGTAGTCGGCGAGGGCGCGGTCGTCCACGAGCACGCCGGCGTCGTAGGGCGGGAGACCGTAGGCATCGACGAACCGCTGGCGGCGGGCGGCGGGGAGTTCGGGAAGGCTGGCGCGAAGCCGTTCGATCCAGGCGTCGTCCACGTGGATGGGCACGAGGTCGGGCTCGGGGAAGTAGCGGTAGTCGTGTGCGAGCTCCTTCGAGCGCATGGGGGCGGTGCGGCCTGCGGCCTCGTCCCAGAGCCGGGTCTCGCGGGCGATCGTCTCGCTGTGTTCGAGTGCGGCGGTCTGGCGGCGCACCTCGTATTCGAGGGCTCGGACCACGGCCTTCATCGAGTTGACGTTCTTGATTTCCACGCGGTCGCCGTAGGCCTGGGCGCCGTGGGGGCGTAGGGAGATGCTCGGCTCGAAGCGCAGGTCGCCCTCCTGCATCTTGCACTCGCTCACGCCGAGGTAGCGGAGGATGGCGGCGAGGGTTTCCATGTAGACGCGTGCCTCGTCGACGCTTCGCATGTCGGGCTGTGTGACGATTTCGACGAGGGGGATGCCGGTTCGGTTGAGGTCGACCATGGTGCGGCCGGCCACGGGGTCGTCGCCGGGCTGGGGGGCGGGGAGCACGGTGTCGTCGGGGTGGATGAGCTTGCCCGCGTCCTCCTCGATGTGCACGTTGTGGATGCGGACGCGTCGGGTGTGGTCGCCGAACTGGAGGTCGAGGGCGCCATCGACTCCCAGGTTAGCGTAGAGCTGTGAGATCTGGTAGTTCTTCGGGAGGTCGGGGTAGTAGTAGTTCTTGCGGTCGATGACGGTATCGCGGGTGATAGAGCATCCGAGCGCGAGAGCGGTCTTGAGGGCGTAGTCGAAGGCCGTGCGGTTCATCACGGGGAGCACGCCAGGCTGGCCGGTGCACACGGGGCAGGTCTGGGAGTTGGGCGGTGCGCCGAAGCGGGTGCTGCATCCGCAGAAGAGCTTCGTCTTGGTGGCCAGATGGGCGTGGGCCTCGAGCCCGATCACGATCTCGTAGTCCACGAGGCGGTTCCTTCCTGGTCTTGCTATCGGGTCTCGGGCAGGCGGCGCGGGAGCTGAGCCGCCCGTTCGCAGGCGCGAGCCACCTGGAGGATACCCAGCTCGTCGAAGGGGCGTCCGAGGAGCTGGAGGCCGATGGGCAGCCCCGCCGCCGACACCCCACACGGCACGGAGAGGCCGGGGATGCCCGCCAGGTTGCACGAGATGGTGAAAACGTCGGCCATGTACATCTGGAGCGGATCGTCGGTCTTCTCGCCGATGCGGAAGGCGGGGGTGGGTGCCGTGGGGCAGGCGATGGCATCCACGCGGGCGAACGCCTCGTCGAAGTCGCGGCGGATGAGGGAGCGGACCTTCGAGGCCTTGAGGTAGTAGGCGTCGTAGTATCCGGAGCTGAGGGCGTAGGTGCCGAGGATGATGCGTCGCTTGACCTCGGCTCCGAAGCCCTCCTCGCGCGAGCGGGCGTACAGGTCGATGAGATCCACGTCGTCGTCGGTTCGGTGGCCGTAGTGGACGCCGTCGTAGCGTGCGAGGTTGGAGCTGGCCTCGGCGGTGGCGATGATGTAGTAGGCGGCGACGGCGTAGGCGGAGAGCTGGCCGTCCTGGACGTCGATGCGGCTGTGGGGCAGCGACACGTCGACGAGCTCCGCCCCCTGGTCGGCCAGGAGGTCGCAGGTGCGTCGGACGGCCGCCTCGACCTCGGGGTCGAGTCCGTCGATGAAGAACTCCCTGGGCAGGCCGATGCGTCGGCCCTCGATGCCGGCCTCGAGCTGGCCGAGGTAGTCGGGCACGGGCTCGGGGGCAGAGGTAGAGTCGCGGGGGTCGTGGCCTGCCACCACGCCGAGGAGGAGGGCGGCGTCCGTCACGTCGCGTGCGAGGGGGCCGATCTGGTCGAGCGACGAGGCGAAGGCCACTAGGCCGTAGCGCGAGACGCGGCCGTAGGTGGGCTTGAGCCCCACCACGCCGCAGAACGAGGCTGGCTGGCGGATGGAGCCGCCGGTATCGGAGCCCAGGGCGACGGGCGTCTCGCCCGCGGCCACGGCCACGGCCGAGCCGCCGCTCGAGCCGCCCGGCACGCGGTCGGTATCCCAGGGGTTTCGGGTCGTTGCGAAGGCGGAGTTCTCGGTCGAGGAGCCCATGGCGAACTCATCGAGGTTCGTCTTGCCGATGGGCACGGCGCCGGCGGCGAGGATCCGCTCGACCACCGCCGCGTCGTAGGGCGGCACGTAGTGCTCGAGCATCCGCGACGAGCACGTCGTCGGCGTGCCGCGGGTGCACAGATTGTCCTTGAGCGCGATGGGGACGCCGCACAGCGCCCCGGGTTCCTCGCCTCGTGCGAGCGCGGCATCGACGGCTCGTGCCCGCTCGAGCGCGGCGTCGGGCTGGGTGGAGACGAACGCCCTCAGCCGCTCGTCGAGGGCGGCGATGCGTTCGAGGCAGGCTCTCGTGGCCTCCTCGGCGGAAGCTTCGCCCGCCACGATCCGTTCCCGCAGCTCGCGTCCTGTCAGCTCGTGCAGTTCCAAGGTCTACCCCGTGATTCGAGTAGGAGAAGAAGAGTCTCACGCAGAGGCGACAAAGGCTTCGCGTGCCGCGGCCACGGTAGCGTCGATATCTTCCTCCGTGTGGGCGGCGGACACGAAGGTGGTCTCGAACTGCGAGGGGGCCATGTAGATGCCGCGTTCGAGCACGGCGTGGAAGAACCTCGCGTAGCGCTCGGTGTCGCAGCGCTTGGCGTCGGTGTAGTTGCGGACGGGGCCTTCGCAGAAGAAGGTGCAGAGCATGGACTGGACGCCGGTGCCGAAGGTGGTCACGCCCGCTGCGCCTGCGGCTTCGGCGATGCCCTTGCAGAGGCGCTCGGCGAGGGCGTTGATTCTGCGGTATACGGAGCCATCGGCGAGGGCGTCGAGGGTGGCGATGCCGGCGGCCACGGCCAGGGGGTTGCCCGAGAGGGTGCCCGCCTGGTAGGTGTCGCCGGCGGGTGCCATGCGGTCCATGATGTCGGCTCGGCCGCCGTAGGCTCCCACGGGCAGTCCGCCGCCGATGATCTTGCCGAGGGTCGTGAGGTCGGGCACCACGCCGTAGAGTTCCTGCGCACCGCCGTAGGCCGCTCGGAAGCCTGTGATCACCTCGTCGAAGATGAGCACGATGCCGAGCTGCGCGGTCACCTCGCGGAGGGCTTCCAGGAAGCCGGGCTGGGGCGGGACGAGTCCCATGTTGCCCGCGATGGGCTCGACGATGATGGCCGCGATGTCCGCGCCGCGCTCCCCGCAGAGCGCGCGCACGGCCTCGGGGTCGTTGTAGGGAGCGATGAGCGTGTGGCGGGCGTAGTCGGCGGGCACGCCGGGGGAGGAGGGGACGCCGAAGGTCATGGCCCCGGAGCCAGCGGCCACGAGGAGTCCGTCGGCGTGGCCGTGGTAGCAGCCCTCGAACTTCACGATGGCGTCGCGGCCGGTGAAGGCACGGGCGAGGCGGATGGCGCTCATCGTCGCCTCCGTGCCCGAGCTCACCAGCCGGACCCTCTCGATCGAGGGGACGGCCTGGACGATCCTCTGGGCGAGGCGGGTCTCGGCCAGGGTGGGCGCGCCGAAGCTCGAGCCGTTGGCCGCTGCCTCCTGCACCGCGGCCACCACCTGCGGCGCCGCGTGGCCGAGGATCAGCGGCCCCCACGAGGCCAGGTAGTCGATATACTCGTTGCCGTCCACATCGAACACGCGGCTTCCCTTGCCGCGGGCGATGAAGACGGGGGTTCCGCCGACGCCGCCGAAGGCCCGCACGGGGCTGTTCACACCGCCGGGGATCAGCTCGAGCGCCGCTTCGTAGGCGGACTCCGATGCACGATGGTTGCGCGGGCTCGACATGTGGCAATCTCCCAGCCTTGCGTCATTCTGAGGAGTAGCTTGGATCCTACCCCGCCCCCGTGAGCGAGTCAAGGCAGGGCGCGGGAGCGCGCTTGACGCTCCGCCGGCACGAGAGTAGACTTCGCACCCACATGGGGAGCCCTCTCGGCAGGGGGCTGCGGGCGTGCTGCGCGTCCGAGGCCGACCAGGGCCGCTACCTGGGCTTCG
>Ga0272441_10002345_pt1 | contig 38386 bp, 38 predicted proteins | sample SSMProp6N_FD_193582 | JGI IMG/M metagenome (GOLD analysis project Ga0272441, IMG submission 193582) | Marine sediment archaeal communities from Little Sippewissett salt marsh, Falmouth, MA, United States - SSM-Prop-6N | ecosystem: Environmental > Aquatic > Marine > Wetlands > Sediment ... | reverse complement strand
TAAGCCGGGGCACTTCCAGCGCTGCCGCATTGACGCCGCCTGCAAATACCAGCAGGAAAAGGAGAAGGATTGACCCGATGCTGCGCAATTGGCTTTCAGTTTTCATGGCATGCGGTCTGACACCTTGGCTGCTAATCAAATTTGATTGTAGGCACCTGGGTGGCACCGGCTTCCGCCTTGAAGTATTCTTTACGGTCAAGATGCAGTATCAGACTGTTGGTGAGGCTGTAAGGCAGGCTGCGAATCTTGGCGTTAAATGCTTCGACGGATTGGTTGTAGCGCTGGCGGGCCACATTGATTCGGTTTTCCGTGCCTTCGAGCTGGTTCTGCAAGTCCAGAAAATTCTGGTTGGCTTTCAGGTCCGGGTAGCGTTCCACCACCACCATCAATCGCGAAAGGGCTGATGACAACCCCCCCTGGGCATCCAGCATCTGCTGCATGGCCTGGGCATTGGCCAAATCTTTGGTGGAAAGCTGGACGCTGGTGGCTTTGGCCCGCGCCTCGATAACCGCCTGCAGGGTTTCTTTTTCATGGGCGGCAAAGCCTTTGACGGTGGCTACCAGGTTGGGGATCAGATCAGCCCGGCGCTGTAAATTGCTTTCCACATCGGCCCAGCCTCTGAACACCTGTTCCTCCATCTGCTGCAGGGTGTTGTAACCGCATCCGTTGGCGACAGCCGTGACCATTATCGCCGCTATCAACCATTTCACGTATTTGAGCATGGTGGCTCCTTCAAAGTATGATTTTAGATGGTTGTGCTGGGGAATATTGGCGTTCCCAGCCTGGTATGGTCGTTTATATTGCGACAGGAAGCTCGATTTGACAACCCTTGAAAACACACCTTTGCCGACAACGCTGAAATTGGCATGGCGACCAGGGCCGACGCAGCAAACCGGGGCGCAGCGCCTCCGGGAAGCAGTTCAATTGTAAACGTCAGCCCCGATGGCGTCTTTGTCCCGCATGAAATTTTCCGGGTGACCGATCAGCGTCAATTAATCTGACCATAATTTTCAAACGAACCCGCCTGAAATCCGGCTGAAAAAATACAACTATATGAAATAATGAAAAAATAATAAAAACTTAACCACCGGCACACAATGTGCTCTCTTCAGGCGAGGACAACAATTCGGACCACACCCGCACTTCGATTCCTTAGGGAGCCATCTGCCTTGGATTGGAACCGGGTGTTGGTGCTTTGATTACCAGTACGATACAATCCGACAACTGCGGCAAGCCCGACAATCGCTCAATACAGTAAGGACTGAAATATGAAATCTATTTTTTGCAATCGAAAGTGGCGAGTGCGTTTCAGTGTTTTGTCAGTGCTTATTTTTTTGGGGGGATGTGGTGAAGGTGAAAAACCTGCAGCAACATTTACAGCGGCAAACGACATACCAGTCAACCTGATTATATCCAGCCCACAAAATGAGGCATCCGCGTTGCACGGCGAAGCGGTCTATTTTGAAGCATTTATTGATAACGAAGAGATGGCTGATGGCCCGGTCGTCTGGACCTCCAGTTTGGATGGTCCAATTGGTACCGAATTGAGATTCAAGTCCTCACAATTGTCGGAAGGCCGGCACACCATCATTGCATCGGTCAAGGATCAAAAGGGAGATGACGCGGTTGATTCTCTGGAATTGATTATAGACAAATTTACATGGGCAGCTCAGTATAAAAAGCATTTTCAACTGAACCCAAGGATCAGCAACGAGCCATTGGATCTTGAATCCGTCGAGAGAATCCTTAAAACCACAAAGAATTTTGACAGGAAAAATTTGAGTGGTCTCGATCTGTCCGGAAAAAAAATAGACAGTGTTTCATTTGAAGACGCGATGAACTAGATAAGACGAAGAACCTGGAATCGGTCATTGGTTTATAGTGCAAGTGCCAGGGGGACATGTCTGAATCGCAGTTGAATATACAGGAAAAAACCAATATGATGGCATTAGACCAATCAAGTCGACCATTGATGCCTATCGCAGACAGGGAGCTAAAATGACCTATACCGTCAAGGATATTTTAAAAATTCAGGTGGCGCCGGCACTGGGCTGCACCGAACCGGTGGCCATCGCATTAGGTGCGGCTGCAGCTGTGTCGCTACTGCCGCAAAAGCAGATCGACGAAATCGAAATCTGGGTGGATCCGAATATCTATAAAAATGGCCTGGCCGTGTCCATCCCCGGCACCGGCGGGCTCATCGGGCTGGACATGGCCTCGGCGGTCGGCGCCCTCGGCGGCGATGCGGCCCTGAAACTGGAAGTGCTGGATGCGGTGGACAGTCCGGCCATCTCGGCCGCCCAAAAGATCGTGAAAGCGGGGCGGGTGAAGGTCAACCTGCTCCGGGACCAGGTGGGCCTTTTCATCAAGACCATCGTCAAAGGCAACGGGCATACAGCCGAATCCGTCATTACCGGTCTGCACGACAACATTGTTTCCCTGACGCTGGACGGCAGGGCCATAGCTGACCATGTGCTGCTGCCCAAAGCCGGATCCGGTGACGGCAAGCGCCGGCTGGCCGACCTGGAAGCCTGGCTCAAGAGCCTGTCTTTAGACCAGCTTCTCGAACTGCTGGACGACTTGGATGAAGAGGATCTCCAGTTCCTGGAATCCGGTGTCCAAGTCAACATGCGGCTGGCCGACTACGGCCTCAAGCACGGACCCGGGCTGGGGGTGGGGCGTACCATGGAGCGTCTGGTGCGCCAGGGACTGATGAAGCGGGATATGATCACCGCGGCACGGATTCTGGCATCCTCGGCCGCCGACGCCCGCATGTCCGGTGTCAAACTGCCGGCCATGAGTAGTGCCGGGTCGGGAAACCACGGCCTGACGGCCATCCTGCCCATTGTCGCCGTCGAAAAATTCATATCGGTCGATCATCGCACCACCTTGGAGGCCATCGGCCTGAGTCATATCATTACCGCCTATGTGAAAGCCTACACCGGCCGCCTGTCCGCCATCTGCGGCTGTTCGGTAGCCGCCGGCGCCGGGGCCACGGCCGGCGTCACCTACTTGATGGGCGGCACAAAGCTGCACATTGCCGGTGCCATCAAGAATCTTACCGAAGATCTGGCCGGGGTGATCTGCGACGGGGCCAAGGGCGGATGCGCCCTGAAGCTGGCCACCGCTTCCGGAACAGCTGTCCAGGCGGCTTTGTTCTCGCTGCAGGGGGTCAATGTCAGCTCTACCGACGGCATCATCGGCCGCTCCTCCGAAGACACGATGAAGAATATCGGCACCCTGACCACCCAGGGGATGATCGAGACGGATCGGACCATTCTCAATATCATGCTGGATAAGCAGTTCTCCGATGTCTGATGCCACAGACCATGCCCCTCGCCGGAAAGGCGGTCCTTCCCGGGAGGATGACGCCGACGGTTCTGCAGACCGGTCGAACCTGCCGGCACCGGTCCTTTGATGACCCGGTGGCGGGGGTGGGTTTTTGCGTGGCTGGGTGAAACCCTTTCTCGAAAATCGGGTGTGGCGGATTCCTTTTACCTGAAAACCGTTCTGCCGATGATGGACCGGTTGGCCGGCATCGGGACCGGCTTGATTGCCATGGTCATGGTGGATCGCCATTACGGTTCTGCCGGTCTGGGTATCTTCGCATGGTTCTTTTCCCTGCTGCCCATCGCCGGCTACCCCGGCCGATACGGTATTCCCTTCTATGTAGAAACCCGTATCGCCCAATCGCCCGAATCCTTCGATGAAAGCTGCGCCAGCGACCTGGCGGCCCTGGTGGCCTTAGGGCTTGCCGCGATCCTCCTGTGCGGGGCAGCCGCCTTTTGGATTGCCGGAGCGGAATATGGGGCGGGTGACCACATCCTATACCTGCTGCTGGGTCCCATCGTTTTATTTCAGAACATAAACGCCCTGCGACTGGCAATGCTCAACGGAACAGGGCGCCACCACGCAACCGCCGGCCTGAGAATCCGCCAGCGGGTCGTTTTCCTGGTGGCGACCCTGGGGCTCTGTATGGCCGATGTGCCGGTTCACCTCTTGGCTGCCGCATTTCTGATCAGTCAGGCCGTGATGGTGGGGATTGGACGAAAGACGGTCAGTCCGCCTGCCATTTCTTGCTTTTTTGCCGGATGCTGCCCCCCGACCTCGGCGGTGTTCGCATCTTCTGGCCCAGTGCGGCGGCGGCACCATACCTGACCTATGTGCTGCTCACCTTTATTGACATCGGGATGCTCTATACGCTGATGTTGACACCGATTCTGTTCGGGGGGCTGTTGTGACTGGCTGGTTTTTTTAAGCCTTTTTACCCCCAACGCAGGATTGACCCCATGCAACGATGGCCGGCTTAGCCGCTTATTTGGAACGAATTGGCAATCTATGAGGAGGACGATTATGACAGAGCAGACCTCGCAAGGGGCGGAACTGTGCAAGATGGTCAAGAAATAGAGATTTTCCATTCCGAAAATCAAATTGCCCGGCGGCGGCAAATTCAGGTGTCTCCTCATCGCCGTTGCCGTCGTTGCGCTGTCCTATAACCTGCTGTTCGTCTACGCGAATCGCAGGATCGCCGAGAAGGACCTGTATGTGCGGTCCAAAAAAGCCGAGGCGGACCTGCTGGTCAAGTTGGCCAAGGCGGAAAAGGTGCGCCTGAAAAACGACGCCCTCAAGGGGTTGGGTTCCGAGCGAATGGTGGGGCTGAAAATGGACGACGTCTACAAGGGAATAGTTTGGATGGTTAGTTGATTGGTTTATTCGTTGAGAGGGTTTCAGACCGTTTTAGGTGTTAAGTTTTAGGTGTTAGGAGAATGGCGGTCGCAAGGCGTGAGGCGTAAGGTGATTTTCAAATGCGCTCTCTCATCCTCTGATCTTCTAACCTTCTCATCGTCTTTCATCTGTTTCTCAACCGTGAACTGGAAACCGGTAACCGTGAAGCGATTTCTTTGAGCTTTGAGCTACTGGTTGCACCGTCCGATGGAACCGGCCTGGCAGCGTTTGCCGTTGACCCAGATGGCGCCTGTCAGGTAGGCGTCGGCAAAGGTCGCTTCCGAGATGACAGCGCCCAGCAGGTTGGCGCCATCCAGGTTGGCCCCGGTAAAGTCAGCCCTGGACAGGTCGGCCATTTTCAGGCTGACGCCGGACAGGTCGGCACCCGTCAGACGGGCGCCGCTCAGCACTGCACCGTGTAGAATGGCTTGCCGAAGGTCCGCCTTTTCTAAAACACCATTTGTCAGGATGGCATTGACCATCAGGCTGCGTCTCAAGTAGGCATCGGAACAGTCAACCCCGGCGAGGTCGGCCTCGGTGAAATCCACTTCAAGCAGAAGGCTTTTTTGAAAATTGGTTTGCCTGGCCACTGCCCGGCTCAGGTTGGCCCGCGTCAGGTCGGACCCGGAGAGGCTTGCATGGGAAAGCGACGCCCGCGACAGGTTCGCCCCTTTCAGAAATGCGCCTTGAAGGTCCAGCCCTGCCAGCGTGGCGGCCTTCAGGTTGCAATCGGGGCACTTGCGGGAAGCGATCAGGGCGGCGGTATCGGAAGTCAGGCAACGTCCGATCGAATCCGCGCCGCACGTTTGGCCGTTGACCCAGGTGGCCCCGTCCAGTATGGCGTTTTGAATGCGGGCGTATCTGACATCGGCTTGGGTCATATCCGCATTCTTCAGCACTGCACCGCTCAGATCCGTCTCGGTGAAAATGGCGCCGACGAGATCGGCACCGCTCAGATTGGCTCCCCTCAAATCCGTCCCGCTCAGGTAACAGAGTCGGCAGGTCCGGCTGGCTTCCAGCCGCTCGCGTATGCTTTCAGGTGTGAGCAGTCGGCCAAGCACGCCAAAGAGCACCAACAGGGCCAGCCCTGCACCGATGGCCATCAGGATTATTTTACGTCCGTCCATCAGCCGAATCGCTTAAGCGAAAAGGGGCCGGGATCAAAGGGCGGACGCCGGCCCAGAATCATGTCCGCGACAAGCCGGCCGGTTCCCGTCGCGGTGGAGAGTCCTAGCATGCCGTGGCCGGTGGCGATGAAAAGATTGCCCAATTGGGGCACGCGGTCGATGATGGGCAGATCGTCCACACTCATGGGCCGCAGGCTGGTCCACCGTTCGGTCACCCGCCGGCCCAATGGCGTTTTTAAGTATAGCGCAGCCGATGTCTCCAGATTGCTCAGGCGCCGTTCGTTCAATTGGTCGTCGAAACCGGAAAATTCCATGGTGCCGCCCAGGCGGTACCCGCTCTGCCAGGGGGTGACGACGGTGTTTCTTTCGACCAGGTAGCAGGGAATAGCGGGGCAGACGGCCGGCCGATCCATGGTGATGCTGTATCCCTTGCCCGGCTGGACGGGGATGCGCACACCCAGTTGGCGGCCAATGGCCGGTGCCCAGGCGCCGGTGGCCAGGATGAATTGGTCCGCCGTAAAACGGCCGGTGCTCGTTCTCGCGCCGCTTACCACCCCGTTGCGGGTATCGAAGCGTTCCAGCCGGCAGCCCTCATCGATGCGCACGCCCCTGTCCCGGGCAGCCTTGGTCCAGGCGGTCAGGAGCATCTCCGGTCTCAGGTGACTGTCCGCCCGATGGTGCCATCCCCCGCATACCCGCTCGTTCAAGGCCGGCTCAAGCTGCCGGATCGCTTCACGATCATGAAAGGTTGCGGCCAGACCGAAGGGTTCCAGGAGGCGGTTGGTTTTTTGGTAGCCCCGCATGGCTGCCGGGTCGGTGAAGGCCATGAGCAACCCGCGTTGTTCGAAATCGCAGGCCAGATCCTCGTCCGCAAAAAGATCGCTGAAGAGTTCTCCTGAAATCCGCAGGATGGCATCTCTTGCCTTGATGGCGTGATTCAGATGCCGCTGGTTGCAGTTGGCGGCAAAACGAAGCAGCCAGAAGGCCAGAGAAAGGTTCGGCCGCGGTTTGATATACAGGGGAGAGGTGCCCCGGAGGGTGCGGATCAGTTCATGGCCGATGGTGCCGGGGGCGCACAGGGGGGGCAGGTCGCTGACGAAGATCAGTCCGCAGTTGCCGTGGGAGGCGCCTGCGCCCATGCTTTCCTGTTCGATGATGCGGACCGATTGTCCTGCCCGGGCCAGGTAATAGGCGCAAGCCAGACCGATGACGCCGCCGCCCACTACCAGGATGTCGCTATGGCTGGATGTGCTCGTGTTCACGTCGAACCACTCCTTATCATCCGTGAAGACAGATTTTCACGCCAGTTGGATGCCGAAAAGGTGCTCCAGTCCGGTTCGGCCCCGAATCTCTTGATCTCCCAGATCTGTGAGCGCCAATTCCTGCGTGACCCACGATGCCGTTTCCCGGCACAAGACGATCGGTGAGGGAAGTGTTTTGTTGGCCATGGAGGAGAGGCGGAATGCCAGGTTGATGCAATCTCCCACCAACGCCATGCCGGCGGAGCGGGATCCGTAGTGGGAAAGGGTAACCTGGCCGGTGGTCAGCCCCCAGCCCAGCACCGGGGGGGGCATCGAAAATCCCCGGTTCGTCAGTTGCCGGTGGATTTCCGGAACGCTGCGCAGCTGGCTGATGGCGGCCTGGCATGCCGCCAGCGCATGTTGGGTGGAAAAACCGTCGGGGTGTTCCCAGAAGGCGAAGACCGCATCACCGGCATAATCTTTGACCGTGCCCTGGTGCTCGTTCACAATGGTGCTGAAACGGGCGAAGATTGCCTTGATGAGGGTATAGACCACTGCCGAATCGGTCTTCTGGGAAAACGCGGAGAATCCCCGAACATCGGCCACGAGGCTGGTGATGCAGACTGCAGCCGGTCGGATGGCGGTCTGTTCCATCCAGATTTCTTCTTCCCGCTGGGCTGCCAGATCCGGGCAGGAGATACGGATGGATGTGCCGCCCAGGGAGATGCGATCGCCATCTTTGAGCCGTCGGGAGGCACCTGGGGCCATGCGGACGTCATTGATCCATGTTCCGTTTTTGCTCATGTCGGTGATTTCGACGCCATGGCGGGTCAGCCGGACCACGGCATGGTCCCTGGAAACCATTGGATTGCGCACGAGGATGCACTTGTCGCTCTCGATGCCGCGGCAGACGCGGCCAAGGAATATCTTGTCGGTCAACGCGAGGTGGCGGGGTACACCGTTTTCGTCCTGCCATTGCAGGTTGGGATTGAGATCGGGGGGCAGAAGGTCAGTTGGCATCTTGTCCTTTAAACCTCATGAACGGCTGACTACATTTCGCTCCCCAACGGATCCCCTGTGCAATCAGAATCAGCGCCATGTTGAAAAGGAGTCGACGGCAGCCATGGCCCGGAACGAATCGGACGGTCGCGGTGGAGATATAAGCGCCGGAAAAGTATCCTATTCTTAACATATTGACAGGTATGCGGCAACGGACAAAATGACTGATATAGGTTCTGTTCTATCATAGTAGCATTCTTCTATGTAAGAATATATACACGTGCGAACGCTTAGCTCGGAAGGTGTCCAGCCGCGCGTGACGGGGATGCCGGTCGACGGTGTCAGGGCAGCGTGGCCGCCTGGGCGAAATTGGACAAGGCCTGCTCCATTTTCTGGATGGCTTCGCCCATCTCGGTGATTCCGTGGCGCCGGGCCAGGTACTCCGGTGCGTTGTAGGTGAACCAGACCTGACCGGCATTGTCTTCCCAGATCAGGGCCTTTAACGGCAGGTCGATGCCTATGGACCGGCTGCGCTGGATCAGCGGGGTTCCCATGGCGGGACTGCCGAAGATGATCAGCAGGGTGGGCTTTAACGTCTGGCCGACGCGCTGGGCGCCTGCGGCATGGTCGATCCGCGCAAACACGGTGACGCCCTTCTCTTTCAGGGCGCTTTCCAGGCGATTGGCGGTGGTGGCCACGTCATGGTTGCTTTTAAGGCTGACCAGGCCATCCTGGGCGGCGGCCGGACCGGCCAGGAAAATCGTTAACAGAACAATGAGAATGGTTTTTTTCATTGGGATGTCTCCTTATTTTCTTTTTCCAGCATTGCCGAAATCACCTGCATGGCGATGGCGGCGGCTTCCACGGTGTACTGTCTGCACTTGACGATTAGGTTGTCTCGCCTAAACTGACGTTGGCCCTCACCCTAAATCACCCGGCACACCAGCCCCTTGAGGTAACTGCCCTCGGGAAAATTCAACGCCGTGGGGTGATCCAGCGACTGGTTCAACCAATGCAGAATCAGCGCATGGCGACCGGCATCCAGGGCGGCGTCGGCCACGATCTTCTGAAACAGGTCCCGTCCCATCAGGCCGGAGCAGGAGAAGGTGAACAGGGTACCACCGGGCCGCAGCAGCTCAAAGGCGAGCCGGTTGATGTCCTTATACCCCCGGCTGGCCCGCATCAAATCGCTTTTGGCGTTAACGAATTTGGGCGGATCGAGCACAACCACATCGAAGGTCCGATCGTCGGTGTGGTAGCGGCGAAGCAGGTTGAACACGTCGCCGGTCACGTGGTCCACCCGGGCGCCGTCCAGGTCGTTCAGCGCCACATGGGTGCGGGCCAGTTCCAGGGCGGATGCCGAGGCGTCGATGTTGACCACATGGGCTGCGCCGGCCTTGAGGGCCGCCACGCCGAAACTGCCGGTGTAGGCGAAGCAGTTGAGTATGTCGGCACCCTTCGCATAGGCAGCCAAGCAAGCCCGGTTATCCCGTTGATCCAGGTAGAATCCGGTTTTATGTCCGCCTTTGACATCGACCCGGTAGCGACAACCGTTCTCCTGGATGTCGACCAGGTCGGGCGGTTCCATTCCGGAGAGGCGGCCGGTGGTCATGACCAGCCCCTCTTTTTTCCGGATATCCACATCCGAGCGCTCGTAGATCCCGAGCCGGTTGGGCACGAGATCGTCGAGGCATTCAACGATGATCGATTTCCAGCGCTCGGTTCCAGCGCTGAGAAACTGGCAAACCACCCAGCGGTCGTAGCGGTCGACAATCATTCCGGGCAGCCCATCCGACTCCCCGGCGACGAGGCGGCAGGCATTGGTGTCAGTGTCCGCCAGTATCTGCCGGCGAAGGTCCAGCGTCGCTTTCAGCCGCCTTTCGAAAAATTCCGGGTCGATCGCCTCCGCCTGATCAAACGACCAGGCACGCACACGGATCTGGGAGTGGGGTGAATAGGCCCCCCGGGCCAACCAGCGCCCGTCAGCGGTGAGGATATCGACAGTATCTCCCGATCGGGGTTGGCCGTGAAGCCGGGCGATGGCACCGGAGAAGACCCAGGGGTGTCGGTTGCGCAGCGATTTCTCTCGTTTGGGCTTCAGAATTACTGATAGCATCCGTGGTTATCCTCGGTCTTCAGTTCTCGGTCATCAGACATCTGATCCCTGGGTGCACTGATCCACCAGGACCATGATGGATCGATAGGGGATGCCGCTGTGATGGGACAGCCCGATTTCGCAGGTGCGGCTGTTGGCGTAGCCGGCCGTGCAGCCGGCCACGGCAGATCTCAAGCCGGAAAGGGCGGCGGTATTGAGTTCCGGCACGTTGAACCCCCGGTCTCCGGCAAACCCGCAGCATTCGATGCCATAGGGCACCACCACGGTTTCGGCGCAGGCGTTGGCCACGGCCATGAAGGCGTTGTCCAGACCCATTTTCCGTGCGCTGCAAGTGATGTGCAGGGCCACCGGATCCTCGGTTCGGGTGATGGTCAGCCGATCGAGCAGGTGGGTGGCGGTGAATGCCACCGGCTCAAAGAGGGTCAATCGCGGCCCGAAGGTGCGCCGCATGCGTTCCAGGCATGGGCTGGTATCGCACAGCACGGGCAGGCGGCCGTTGTCCGAGGCCGCCAGCAAGGCCTTTTCCAAACCGTCGGATTTACGGTTGGCCTGGTCGAAAAAGCCTTTGCTTTCAAAAGGCAGGCCGCAGCACAAGCTATCCATTTGTTCGGGATAGATCACCCGGTAACCGGCCCGGCGCAGCACCCGTTCCATGACCACATGCAGCGGGTCGGCCAGCGGATCGCCGTCGGCGGCTCCCATGATCCGGCTGACACAGGCCGGAAAATAGACCACCGCCCGTTCTCCATTTCCGGTGGATCGACCCCGTGGAGGCGAAGCCGCCGTGGGCAGTGAGGGCAGCCAGGCCGGCAGATGGTTGCCGGACAGTCGTCTCAGTGAACCGGCCAGGCGGTTCATGGTATCGGTGCCGATGATGCGGTGAAGCCCGTCGGCGGCTTTGAGCCCGGCCCGGATGCCGGCAGTCATGGGACCGAAATGATCGGCAGCCCGGTCGGCCAGCCACTGGTAGGGCTGGCCTTTGACCATCCGCGAGCGAAAGGTTTTGGTGAATTTGCCGGTGTCCACCTCCACGGGGCAGGCCACCCCGCACAGGCCGTCCGCGGCGCAGGTGGCTTCACCTTGCCAAGCGTAGCCCTTTTTCAATTCAGCCAGCCGGGATGCATCCTCGCCGGAGGCGGTGAGTCGGGCGATTTCACGCTGGATCACAATGCGTTGGCGGGGGGTCAGGCTCAGGCTGCGCGACGGGCAGTGGCATTCGCAGAAACCGCACTCCATGCATGCGTCGATCAGTGGATCGGCCGGTGGCAGGGGCTTGAGATTCTCTAAATGAACCGTCGGATTGGGATTGAGAATGACACCGGGATTGAGCAGACCTTTGGGATCGAAGATGGTCTTGATCTCCTGCATCAGCCCATAGGCATTGCCGCCCCACTCCTTTTCGACGAAAGGGGCCATGTTGCGGCCGGTGCCGTGCTCGGCCTTGAGCGACCCGTCGTAGACATCTACCACCATGTGGGCGATGTCGTCCATGAAGCGGGCGTAGCGGTCCAGTTCGGCCGAATGCCCGAAGTTGGGCGAAAAGACGAAATGCAGGTTGCCGGCCAGGGCGTGACCGAAAATGATGGCCTCCCGGTAACCGTGCTTGTCGAACAGGGCCTGAAGGTCCAGGGTGGCCGGGGCCAGGCTGTGGATGGGAAAGGCCACATCCTCGATGAGCACCGTGGTCCCCAGATCCCTTACGGCACCCACGGAGGGCAGCAGCCCCTTGCGGACCTTCCACAGGTTGTCACTCTGGCCGGCGTGGTCCGTGAAAACCGCCGGAAAGGCCAGATCCGCCCCTTCTAGATGCCATTCATGGGTTCGGCCGCCATCGGTGGTTCGCAGGGTCACCCGTTTTTCCAATGCGTCGGCAATGGCCTGGACCTGGGACGACAGGGTGGTAAAATCAGCCGCCTGGGTTTCCACCAGCAGGGCAGTGGTGGTGGGGGAGACACCACGAATCATGGCCGGCATGCCTGCCTTTTCCTCCACACTGCCCAGGGAGGCACGGTCCATCAATTCGGCGGCGGCCACGGGCAGGGCCTGCATCCGGTGGGCCGTCAGGCAGGCCCCCTCGATCTGCGGAAACATCATCAGGGCCGTGGCTTTAAAGGGTGGCGAGGTCACGGTCCGGTAAACGATGTGGGAGATAAAGGCCAGGGTTCCCTCGGAGCCGATCATCAGGTGGGTGATGATGTCGAAGGGGTCGATATAGTCCACCAGGGCGTTGAGGCTGTAGCCGGTGGTGTTCTTGATCTTGAATTTGTTGCGGATCCGTTCGGCCAGGGGCGTGTCGGCCTTGACCCGCCGGGCCAGTTCGTCCAGCCGGGCCAACATGCGGCCGTGGGTTGTTCTAAAGGCCTTTCGGCTGTGGCTATCGCCGGTGTCCAGAATGGTGCCGTCCGCCAGCACGATGCGGATGCTGTCCACGGTCTGGTAGCTGTTCTGGGCGGTGCCGCAGCACATGCCCGAAGCGTTGTTGGCGGCAATGCCGCCGACCATGGCGGCGTTGATCGATGCCGGGTCCGGGCCGATCTTGCGTCCGTAAGGGGCCAGGATGCCATTGGCGCGGGCACCGATAATGCCCGGCTGGAGCAGGATTTTCCGGCCGCTTTCGAGGACCTCCCACTGCTGCCAGGATTCGCCGGCCACCAACAGTACCGAATCGCTGATGGCCTGGCCGGACAGGCTGGTGCCTGCGGCCCGGAAGGTGACCGGGATTTTTTGTTCACCGGTTTGCCTGAGAATTCTGGACACCTCGGCTTCGGTGTCCGCCCGAACCACGATCTTGGGAATCAGCCGGTAGAAGCTGGCGTCGGTGCCGTAGGCCAGGGTCCGCAGGGGGTCCGTGGCCATGCGGGATTCCGGAATGAACAACTTCAGGTCGTTATAAAGCTGACGGTAAGCGGCGTCGTTCATGTGTGTTTTCTCCAGGTGAACAGGGCTGAACTGACCCGGTTACGTATCGAAAAAATAGAAATGCTGATCGAACCATTCGTCAGAGAAGGTTACTTCGAAATCTAATTCACGGAAGGTGGTTTGGCAATGATTGAATGATGTCCGCCGCCAAGGCAGAAGTAATGAAGGCATAGCCCCGCCCTTTCAATTCAATCCAATTTGGTATAATGGCAAATCAATGGGATCTACCAGTGAAGCGTTTGATGCGCTGCAAACGAGGGGATGAAAAGACTGATGATTGGAGACGACCGATTTTGAAAAAACCCAAGGGTGCCTGAAAGGAGAAACGATGGACCCGTACCTCAACGATCGCAAGGATGTCCTCGACTGCTGCCAGTGGCTGTGCCGGCACGGCTATTTCGGATCCCTGCTCAGCGCCGGGGGCAATGTGTCCGTGCGGATTTCCGATGAACCGGTGCTGGTGATCACCCCATCGGGAAAGCCATACATGCAACTGGCTCCGGAAGAGATCTGCGTGGTGGATTTTGACCTGAACCGCATCGCCGGCGACCTGGCACCCTCCATCGAAACGGCCATGCACGTGGGCATCTATAAGAGCCGGTCGGATGTGGGTGCCGTGGTCCACACCCACCAGGCCTACGCCAGCGTATTTGCCTTGATCAACCAGCCCATCCCGGCCCTTTTCGATGAGGTGACCCTATCCATCGGCGAGACCGTGGACGTGGTGCCCTATGCCCTTTCCGGGACACCCGCGCTGGCGGAACATGTAAAGCGAACCGTGGTCAACGGCTGCGACTGTTTCATCATGCAGAACCACGGGGCGCTGAACCTGGGAAAGACCCTGGAAAACGCGTGGAAACACGCCGAACTGCTGGAGAAGACGGCCCAGGCCTACTACCATGCCCTGACCACCGGGAAACCGGTGACGACCCTGCCCGCCGAGACCGTCCAGCGGGTCCGGGAACTGCGCAAGTTGACTGACCCGAGGGTATCTATGAAAAGTGAGAAGTGATGGAGACGATAAAGAAGAACATTGAAGACTCCCCGCGGCAAGCCGCGGGGAGTCTTCACCGTAGGGATAAAAAAAATCGATTTTCAGTTCGCTCGCTAACCCCGCGGCAAGCGACGGGGAATTCGCTCGCTATCGCGGTTCAATGCGCTTCACCTGGCCGCGTAATAGACCGCCTGGTTTTTCCGGTCGGCTCGGATCTGGTCCTTTTTAATGAGCAGTCCCAGGTATTTGGATGCCTCGTTGATGTGCATACCAAATGCCGCTTCGATGTGCTCGATCGTGCAGGGCCGCCGTCTGATCATGGCGAGAATGGTTGCTTCATTGGCCTCGATCGTTTTCGAGCGTTGGCTGCTGAACCCGGCGGCAATATGGGCCGGCGGATCGAACAAACTGCATAGCGCCTCCAACTGCGTCATGGGCACGGCGGCGGCAAAGTCTTCGGCAGGTGGCCGGACGACGGTGTTGAGATGAATACGGTCGGGCCTGAGTTCCCGCGACAGTCTGGCGATCTTCTCAACATCCCTGGCCATGGCGTTGATGCCAGACAGCAGGAACACCTCCAGCCACAACTGGCCCTTAAAAGCGCGGCGGAACGCTTTCAGCCCATCGATCAATGGTCCGAATTCAAGCCGGGCGTGGGGGCGGTTGACCCACTCGAACGATTTCTGGTCCCAGGCGCTCAGCGACACCTTGACCACATCGGCCAAAGCGGCAGCTTCGCGTACATCCGGCAGATTGAGCAGGCTGCCGTTGGTCAGCAGCACCGACGGAATCGGCTGATTGCGGAGAAAAGTCAGCACCCGGCCAAACTCGGCATGCAGGGTGGGTTCGCCCGACCCGGAGAGGGTCAGGTAGTCGGCATCCCCATCGGTTTGCAGCCAGTGGTCGATTTCAGCGATGACATCGGCTGTGGGGACGAACGCTCTCCTTTCGAGTGTTTTTTTCGGCGTACGGCCCAACTGGCAGAATACACAGTCCAGGCTGCAGGTTTTGTGCGGGGTGAGGTCGATGCCCAGCGAGCGCCCGAAACGGCGAGACGGCACCGGGCCGAACAGATACTGGTAGTCAGGCTGTTTCATGGACGGTATCTTTTCAAGACAAGCTTTTCATTCGGGAGTGAATGGCGTCCATCTGTTTTTTCAATTCATCGGCCTGCTGCTGCAATTGCGCCAGTTCCTGTTCCTTGGATAAATTCCCGGCCGTGTTTTGAACACCCAATGACCCCGCACCATAAAGGCTCCGGCATCGGCCGCCCATGCCTCGACCACCGCCACCGCCCATACCTCGACCACCGCCACCGCCCATACCTCGGCCACCACCACCGACGTTCATACGCGGCTGTCCGACGCCCGGGATCGAGGCGGTCTGCGCGGCCTCGGATTTTCCGGGAACATTCCCGCGGGTCGAAGGGCTGAGGTCGCCCCTTTTAAACTTCTCGACGACGTCTTTGACCATTCCGTGTTGACCGATGATCACCTCGATCGTCGTCGCGGCGAAAACCTGCATGGCTTTGGGGCCGCAATTGCCGGTAATCACTGCTTCTACGCCTTTGGATGCGACCAGACTGGCCGATTGGATGCCGGCACTGGTCGACAGGTCGGCATTGGCGTTTTCGATCACTTCGTAACGCATGTCATCCGTTTCAAGGATAATGAAATACCGGCACCGCCCAAAGCGTTCATCAATGGATGATTCAAGATTTTGACCGGCAGCACTGATTGCAATCTTCATTTTATGGCCTCCTGTTTTCGTTTTTGATCCAGCGGATCATCGACGGCCGTAGTTGATCAACTTTGGGTGGCATCGGAAATCTGTGATGCAATTTCCCCAAAAACCCGGGTTGCCGGGGCGTCGGCATACTGCTCCTGGTAGGAGACGCCGGCATCCCCGCATTTAACGATATTGGGATCGAAGGGAATCCGTCCCAGCAGTTTCAACCCGGCCAACGCAGCGGTACGTTCACCACCGCCGGAACCGAAAATATCGACAGATTCTCCGCAGTGAGGGCAGGTGTAGCTGCTCATGTTCTCCACCAGGCCGAGAATCTCCATTTTGACGGTTCGGCAGAAATTGATCGATTTTCTCACATCCGCCAGAGCGACCTCCTGGGGAGTGGTTACGATGATGGCACGGGCGTCCTTGATCAACTGGGCCACGGTCAGGGGCTCATCACCGGTTCCCGGGGGCGAATCGATGATCAGGTAGTCCAGGTCCCCCCATTCCACCTCGCCGATGAACTGGCGGATGGCGCCGTGCTTGACCGGCCCGCGCCAGATGATCGCATCATCCTTGTTGGGCATCAGTGATTCGATGGACACCGCCGACAGGTTGTCGGAGTATCGCATGGGATCCAGCTTCCTGTTTGCGTTGGCAGTCAGCATCCCCCTGAGCCCCAACATCCTGGGGATGTCGGGACCGTGAACGTCCACATCCATCAGCCCCACCGTTGACCCCTTTCCGGCCAGGGCAATGGCCAGGTTGACAGAGACGCTGGATTTGCCGACGCCGCCTTTTCCGCTCATGACGATGATTTTGTTTTTGATTCGGGTAAGGGACCGCCTGGCCTGCTCGTCCGGGCTGGGTTCCGGCGGTTGGTCCATAATGCCTGCGCCGTTAGGTGAATTTTTCATGAGTACTCCTTGATCGTTAGTTGTTTGTGGGGCCTGTCAGGCCCATAACCTGGTTCAGGTGCGCTATCAGCCGCTGTCCATCGACCGCTCCCGGGCAGGGTGGCAGCTGCATCAATATACCCAGCCCTTCGGTGGCCTCGTGGTACGCCCCTGGGGAGAGCGAGCTGACCGCCGCACAATTGATCATGGGGTTGGTGGCGACCAACCGTCCAACGAATTCCAATCCGGACATGTCGCCAAGGGTTTCGTCGGTCAATACCAGATCGACGGCGGTTTCAGCGAGCGTTCCCAGCGCCTGGCTCCCGGAAGCCGCCCAGCTCACGGAAGCGCCCTGTTTTTCAATTTCTGCGGACAACTCCGAAAAGTTGGCTTTGTCCGGTGTGACGAGTAGTATTCGGGTCAATGGTTGCTCCTTTTTTGTAATTGATTTCGCTTACCATTCTCAGTGAGCCAGCTTGCCGGTTTTGGGGATGCAGCCATGGCATCCGGGCATCACAAAGGCGGGCGCCAGTGAATCACCTTTGGCATAGACATCGAGGACACGGTCGACTTCTCCGGCTATGAAGGGGATCATCGTGATGCCGCCGGCAACGATCATATTGGCCGGCACCTGGGATACCGCACCACAGATGAGAACCGGCACATCCAGTTCCGTCAGGGTTTTGGCCAGGTGGGACGGTCGTTCGGGATTGAAAAGCACGAAGGACCGCCGTGTGACCCGGGAATTTTCAATCTCCGCGATCAACAGGTGTCGCGACGCATCGAACACTGGTGAAATGCGATTTTCCCAGACAGTGACGGCAACTTTCATCGTGTCCCCCGATTTATGATCCACCAAAAACCTAGCCGTTTCGGCCATGAATCCTACCTATTGCCTATTCTTAGATAGACACTACCCAATCATCCACCGCAAGGCCCATGCCAGTGTGGATGGTTGAGCAGAACTTTATTAATCTATTGTAATTGTAGTGGGTTGGGGTAAAATTTCACGAGGGCGTTAAGGGCTGCCTGGTGCTATAGTCGCAAGTGTGCGCCGATAAGATCGCCTGATGCTGCAACCCTGCGATGTTAAGGCGGTTAGGGTTTCGAGCGGCCGTCGGTCTCCGGAAGCATAATGCCCAGCCGTTTGATCTTACGGAAGAGCGTGCTTTTATGCATGCCCAGTTCCCTGGCCGCCGCCAACCGGTTGAAGCCGTTGCGCTTGAGCGCGTTCATGATGGCAATGGACTCGGTGGAGTTGAGCGTGTGGGTCAAGGTGTCCTGCTGGTTGGCCCGCAGGACTTGCGTGGCATAGCCGCTGGGCAGGTGGCGGGCCTGTATGGGGCCGGAATTGCAAAGGACGAAGGCATGTTCGATGATGTTCTCCAGTTCACGGATATTTCCGGGATAGTCGTGGCACATGAGAATCTGCAGGGCTTCGGTGTCCACGCCGGAAATGGCCTTGCCGCGCATCATGTTCATTTTTTCGATGAAGTGGTCGATCAGCAAAGGGATGTCTTCCTTGCGTTCCCGGAGGGCAGGCAGAGGCATGCGGACCACATTGATCCGGTAAAACAGATCCTGGCGGAATTTTCCATTGGCAACCAGGTCGGACAGGATTTTGTTGGTGGCGGCAATCACCCGTACGTCCGACTTGACTTTTTCCACGGCACCGAGGGGTACGAATGCCTGTTCTTCGAGGACGCGCAGCAGCTTCACCTGAAAAGCGGCGCTGGTATCCCCGATTTCATCGAGCAGAATGGTGCCCCCTTTTGTGACGGCAAAATAGCCGGGTTTGTCCTTTACCGCATTGGTAAAGGCGCCGGATTTGTATCCGAACAGTTCGGACTCGAGCAAGGTGTCCGGCAGGGCACTGCAATTGATGGCGACAAACGGTTTGTTCTTTCGCGGGCTGGCGTCGTGAATGGCCCGCGCCACCAATTCCTTTCCCGTACCGGTTTCTCCTTCCAACAGCACGGTGCTGCCGCTTTCCGCCACCATGGGTAAAATGGCAAGCATTTCATGCATGGTATCGCTGCGGCTGACAATGTCGCCAATTTGAAAACGACCGTCCAGTCGCTTGCGCAGCGCTTCCACCAGGCTGTGATCCCGGAAGGTCTCCACGCCGCCCAACACCTCTCCGTTCTTACTCTTGAGCGGCGCAGTGGAAACCGTGATGGGGATCCGCTTTTTATCGCTGTTGACGATATAGGTAGAGGTATTTGTCAGGGAGGTGCCCTCTTTCATCGTTCGTTTCAACGCACAGGCATCCTCGCACATGTTGGAGCGGAACACCTCCCAGCAGTGGCGGCCGATGGCCTCCGCCCGGGGAATCCCCGTGATTTGTTCCGCGGCACGGTTAAAGGACATGATGCGCCATTCATGATCGACGGTGAACACGCCATCGGAAATGCTTTCCAATATGATCTCGGTGACGTTGTTCGGAATGAGGGTGAGTGTTTTCGGCTTTTTCATGGCTGCCTGCGTTGGTTTTGACCGGCAACCCATTCCATGAGATGTCGTCGAATGGGTTGCCGTTTTCATGCTTATACCCTGTTTGGTTGTCAAATTCCAGCTTGGTGTTTACCCGGAGCCAAGGCGCCCCAAAAACGGATCATCGCGGGTGGATTGTGGTGGCCTGATCATTAACCGCAGAAATAATTGAGTTATTTAACCATGCGCAGGTGGTGTTGGTTGCGGCGCCATTCATCGAAGGCGTGTAGGTGGGCTAAAAGATCTTTGCACTCCAACCTGAGCAGCCTCACTTGCCAGATGCTTGACGGCGAGATGCGGGCGTTGAAGATGTCGAAGATACTGCCATGACCGCCGGGATCCATGGTTTTCAGTCGGTTGACCAGTTCTTCAACCTTGGGGAAATAGTCGTTGATGTCGATAGGTTTCTCGACGATGTCAGCAGCCTGGGCTTTCAGATCCCGGTAGGTCTTAGGGTGCATTGACGCAGCGGTTCGGGTCGCCGCCAGCGCCTTTTCCCAGCGAGCCTGCAGTTCCCTTACGGTTAAACGGCTGTCCATGATCCTGTCCAAGAATGATGGCCTGCCGACAGGCAGTTCAAATAAGCGTCTGTCGGCAGGCTTGCTAGGCGATAATGGCGTGTTCAGGACGCAGCGTTGCCTGCTGATCGTCTACATGGCGGTTTCCGGGTGAAACACGTTGACTTCCTTCAGGTCGTCACCCAGGTACTCGCGTTCATTGGGGCCCAATATGCCCAGGGAGAGGCAGATCAGGGTCCACAGGTGAACCACGGGGTAGCCCCCGCCGTAATGCTCGCTGAGTTCGTGGATCTGAGCGTGGCAGTTGTGGCAGCCCGCAATGCAGTAGTCGGCACCGGTGGCTTTGATCTGCTGGTCTTTGAGCTGGCCGTACTTTAGGCGCTGTTCTTTAAAACCGGATTGCAGGAATCCGCCGCCGCCCCCGCAGCAGAAGTTGTTGGAGCGGTTGGGCTGCATGTCGATGAAATTCTCTTCACCAACGACGGATTTGACGACGTACCGCAGATCCTCGGCAATGGGGTCGCCGTAGCTTTTGCGCACAATCTGGCAGGGGTCCTGAACCGTAAACTTTATTTTCAGCTCCTTGTTCCAGTCTGCGTTGACTTTCAGTTTGCCCTCGCGAATCCACTTGGCATAGTATTCATAGATGTTTTTGACTTCAAAATTGTGTTCGAGGTTGAATTTTTTCAGTCCGGCCCGGACTGAGAAGGTCACATGCCCTCACTCGGTGTTGAGGAACGTTTTCACCCCCAATTTGTTGGCCTGGTTGACGGTCGTGCGGGTGACTTTTTCCCAGGAATCGTTGTCCGCCAGAAACATGCAGTAGTTCTCACCGGCCCAGCCGGCACTGCCGTAGGTCCAGTCCGCCCCGGCAAGGTGCAGGATCTTCCACAGCGGAACCAGTTCATCGGGTTCGGTGACCGGCTCGCGTGAATTCTGGTTCAGAAAGAATTCAGCCCCCGTTTTGTCGATGGGTGCCTGCATATCGGCAAATTCGGGCTGCGCTTCCTGATACTCTTCCAGTACATCCTCCACAACGAAGACGAAATCATCGGGTGCGGTGCCCATGGCGCTGGTGCTCTCATTTCTAAGGGCCATGTCGCAGGAGCCCAAGATGCCCTTGGGCCTCTCCTCTCTTGGGCGCAGCCCCCGGGCATTGTAAACCAGCTGAGGGATGTCGATACTCATTGGACAAACGTAGATGCATCGCTGGCACATGGTGCACATCCAGGGCCAGTCCGATTTGGCGATCTCTTCATCCAGCCCCAGTGCGGCCATGCGCAGGAATTTGCGTGGGTCCATGCCTTCCAGACCGGTTGCCGGACATCCGGAAGAGCATGCCCCACAGGTGAGACACAGATTTAAGTTGCCGCCTTCCGGCAAAATCTCCCCGACCTTTTCCATAAAGGTGTTCCGCTTTTTGCCGCCCAACTGAATGACATCATCATTCATCGATTCCGCCTCCTGTTCTAATTTAAGGTTGTCATCTGCAATTTAATTCAAGTTATCGGGTTCTTGGTCCGATATCGGGTTTAGGCCCTTATCCGGCAGCCACCTTCGGCAAGGCAGTGCGCCTTATACGCATGCCAGCCATCAGAGCATAAAGCGTGCCCGATCACTAAACATCAGGTGTTTTAAAAAAGAATGTATTTCCAGATAGATAAAAACAGAATGGGAAAATGGTCTCGCCAAAGGGTCGCAATCCTGCATCTATATAGGGGGGGGTGGGTTCTGATCGTGCGACACTGGTTGATTGTCCTGGCGGAAAAAAACGCTTGGTATTGTCATTTAACCCTTGCCAAGACGGTTTGTCTGTTATAGATAGGGTTCTAACGCAATATTCCTGCTGTTGGCAGGTAATGCGTTTACCCCTACGTAAAGCGGTGTTTGCCTCCCTTAATAAAAATTAATGCAGACATAAATCTCTAAACGGCAGGTGGATTGCTGACAATCGTGCATGTTGCGAATCGCTTCATGCAATTATTTCTGGATGGTCCGGCTGTGAACGTGTGCAGCAGGATCAAACCATCACTGATCAATCACGAAGAAAGAATAAGAAGAAAAATTGATGAACGAGAACAAACGAAAAAAAATTGAAGCCAAGCTTTTTCAGCTTTTTACGCAGACCGACCCAAACACGAAGGCCGGTTCCCACATGAAAACAACACCCACCATCGTCAAGGTCATTCGTCGCCGTAAGGGCAAACCCGATCTTCAGGTTGCCTGAAACTCACCTACTGGTTCCTGTTCCTCGACACCCCGCCAATCGGCATGGGCGCGCCGCCGTAGACACGCCGGCGGTTATGAAACCATTGCATGGTTTCGGAAATAGTGGTATTTAAACGGTATTTGAGCTGATTCGCCGATTTTTATCTCGTCTTGCCTGCGCGTTCGACGGTTTCCGACACGTGTTGAAAGCGATTTCCTGAACCTGTCGCCGTGCACGGCGCTGCTGATGCGCCCTTATTCGGGGCACACCGGTTTTCTGGTACGAGGATGATGACGACCTGAAGGTGCCTTGTGGCTATGACGCAAACCCTGATCGCCTGCCACGAATGTGACCTGCTACACCGCGTGCAACCGCTGCCGGAAAATAGCAAAGCCCGCTGCAGACGTTGCGGGGCAATGCTGTACGCCCACTTTCCCAAAACCATCGACTGGTCGTTGGCCTTGGCCATCACCGGCCTGGTGCTGCTGGTCATCGCCAACATTTACCCGTTTTTGTCGCTGGAATCCCAGGGAACCGTCCTGGAAACCACGCTCATCACCGGAACGATCATCCTTTCCGAGCAGAGCATGGCGGGCGTGGCCATACTGGTTCTGCTCACCAGCATGCTCATCCCCTGTACACTTCTTGGAGCCCTCGTTTACGTGTTGTGGCCGATGAAGCTAGGGCATCGCCTGCCGGCCAACCGGCGGGCTTTCAGGCTGGCCCTCACCCTTCGTCCGTGGAGCATGACCGAAATATTTTTGCTGGGCATCCTGGTATCCGTAGTCAAACTGGCCAAAATGGCCACCATCATTCCCGGAACGGCCCTGTTCTCCTTTCTTGGGCTGGTGTTGGTGCTGGCGGCGGTCAACACCTTTCTGGTTCCCCAGACCATATGGGAGAAAATGGACGAATGGCGATGACACGCGGGCATGCCGCTCATACTGCCGCCCGATCCGGCCTGTTGAACTGCCACGGCTGCAGGCTGCTGATCCGCCGGCCCTCGGCGGCCGGCCAGATGCATGTCAGATGCCCCCGATGCGGGACGCGTCTTCATCTTAGAAAGCCGAACAGCATTGCCCGCACCTGGGCCTTTTTGATTGCAGCCATGATTTTCTATATTCCGGCGAATCTGTTCCCGGTGACCATCACCACTTACCTGGGCAGCACCCAGTCCGATACGATTATGAGTGGGGTCATCTTTTTCATGCAGACCGGTTCCTGGGGAATTGCCCTGATTATTTTCGTGGCCAGCATCGTGGTTCCCATTGCCAAGCTGATCGTTTTGATGGGCCTCCTGCTTTCGGTGCAACGGCGATCCCATTGGCGGCCTGCAGAGCGCACCCGCCTCTACCGTATCACCGAGCTGGTGGGACGCTGGTCCATGCTGGATGTCTTCGTGGTGACGGTGCTGGTGGCCTTGGTTCGGCTCGGATACCTGACCACCATCGAAGCGGGGTCCGGCGTCGTTTATTTTGCCGCCGTGGTAGTCATTACCATGATTGCAGCCATGACTTTCGATCCGAGACTGATTTGGGACGCGTTGGAGAAAAATGATGAATCACCTGCCCACTGAACCTGCCGTTGACGAACCGATCCCCGAGCCGGAGGTCTTGCGCGGCAAGCGCTTTTCCATTGTCTGGCTGATTCCTCTTCTCGCCATGTTGATCGGCGTTTGGCTGGTCGTAAAAACTATCCGGGAAACCGGTCCGACCATCACGATTGTCTTCAAATCTGCGGAAGGTCTGGTGCCCGGTAAAACGGAAATCAAATACAAAGATGTCACGGTCGGCAAGGTTCAGCGCATTCAGCTCAGCGAGAATCTCTCCCAGGTGTTGGTCTCGGCGGCCATGAGTCCCGAGGTGGCCGCTCATCTCACGGGGGATACGCTGTTCTGGATTGTCAGGGCGCGCCTGGCTGTGGGTGAGGTGTCCGGTATCAGTACCCTGCTTTCCGGTGCCTACATCGGCATGATGCCCGGACGCAGCGGCAAGGTCGTTGACCGGTTCGAAGGGAGTGAGAAGCCGCCGGCCATTTTCCTGGACACGCCGGGGCGGCAATTCAACCTGCGGGCCGAACAGTTGGGATCCCTGGATATCGGATCTCCGGTTTACTACCGGCAGGTCAAGGTGGGGCGCGTCACCAACGTGAATATGGCCGAAGACGGTACCAGCCTACTCCTTGAGATATTCGTGGAAGCGCCCTATCACCGCCAGGTGAAACGCGATTCCCGGTTTTATAATGCCAGTGGTCTGGATATGAAAATCGGCGCCGACGGGGTTCGCATCGATATGCCCTCGCTGGCCAGTCTGCTGGTGGGGGGTATTTCTTTTTTCACGGCCGAGGACATTAAAACGACACCCCCGCCTGCTGAGAGTCAGATATTCACCCTGTATGACAACCGTGACGTTGCCAATGCCGCTTCTTACAGCTATCGTGAGTATTATCTGCTCTACTTTGAAGAGACTGTTCGGGGATTATCGGCTGGCGCACCGGTGGACTTCTATGGCATTAAGATCGGTGAGGTGGTCAGTATCCGGCTGTTGTTTGATCAGGATACGCTGACCTTCCGGATTCCGGTGCTGATTGCCATCGAGCCGGACCGGATCGAGCTTTCCGGAGAACTGGCCATACCTGAGTATGAAGTGATGGAAAAGCTGGTGGAAAAGGGGCTGCGAGCCCAGCAGCGGACGGGGAACCTGCTGACCGGCCAAAGTTACGTGAGCCTGCGCATTCAATCGGAGGCCGAACCCCAGGACATTCGTATGGGCGATGTTTACCCGGTGCTGCCCACCATTCCAAACACGGTGGAAGAAATCGCGGCAACGGCCAAACGGCTGCTGGATCGCTTCAACCATCTCCCCCTGGAAGAGACCCTGGAAGACATTCGTGAAGCCGCGCGGCAGGTTACCGATATGACCGGATCCAAGGCTCTGGAAAGCGCCATCGACAATATTGACCAGAGTTTTGCCACATTCAAGAAGGTGACATCCGATCTCAATGACGGCACCCTGCCGAAGGTCAACCGCATGCTGGATCAAGCCAAAGCATCCCTGGCCCGGGGGGAGGAAGCCCTTGCCACCGCCAACACCGTGCTGGGCGAAGGTGCGCCCATCGCCTACAACCTGAACCGTCTGCTCCTGGAGCTTCAGGAGGCGGCCCGGGCCGTGGAGGCGCTGGCCGACTATCTGGAGCGCCATCCCGACGCCATCGTTTTTGGAAAAGGAAACCAGGAATGAACCGATTCTTTTTGTGGATCCTCGCTTTCAGTTGTTCGCTGATCATTGTTTTATCTGGATGCCGATCCATTACGCCATCGGTGTCCTACTATATCCTGAACCCTTCGACCGACGCATCGATGTCGCCCGTGGATTCAGATGATCATCGGTCCAAGACCGTCGGCGTCAATCCAATTGAACTGCCCGGATATCTCAATCGGGTACAAATGGTGAAACGGACCGGGCCTAACCAACTGGACGTCTCTTCCCGCCATCGGTGGGCCGACTATCCGGACCGCATGATTCAGCGGGTGCTCGGCGACAACCTCCAGATACTCATGGCCGATGCCCGGGTTTACAGCGCGCCCTGGCCGGCCGGTTTCAAGCCGGATGTCACCGTTGACGTGACCTTCCTCGAGTTGATCGGCACCACCGATAAAAAAATGTTGCTCAGCGCGACGTGGACCATCATCGGCAACGGTGACCCGTCGCCGCCTCACCGGACAAGCCTCTCAGAGACGATCAGCGGTGCGGGTTTCGATGACCTTGCCGCGGCCCACAGCCGGGCGCTGGAAAGCCTGAGCCGAGACGTCGCCGAATCACTGCGTGTATTCGTGGAATAATCATATCATTGCTCCACCGAAGCGGGCGGGGAGCCCGTCTGCCTCGCGCATGGCGGCGATTCAGTCGCTGTTTGGGGGGTTGGTGTTGATGAGAAACGACAGCACCAGGCAGACAAGCGCCCCTGCCAGGCAGACGCTGAAGGCGCTTTTAAATCCAGACAGCGAATAAAGCTCGCCGACACGACCGGCGTGGTCAATGATGTTGCCGGTCAGCACCTGGAAGGCAGCGACACCCAAAAAGGGTGCCGGATTGAGAATGCCGGAGGTCAGGCCCAAGTGCTCGGCTGGCGTGGTTTCCCGGATGATTCCCCAGATCGTGCTGATGAACCCGCCGATGACAATCCCCATCACGAAAAAGAGCATTGCGAATCCGACGATACCCAACCGGTCGAAAACAAACAGGATGGCCAGCCAGCACAGGGTGTAGACGGTCGTGATGACCGTCAGCGTGTTGGCTTTGTTCAGAGAGAAACGATTCGGCAGCCAGCCGAAAAAGGGAGCACAGAAGGATGGCCATTCCCATGGTGACGCCGCCAATCAGGAAAAAGGTGGGCCGCCACCCCCAGGCGCCGGCCGCCCAGGCCAGCGGCGTGGTGGCGACCACCGCACCGAAGTTGCCCACGGACATGAGCAGTCCCACCATGGTGGCGAACTCTTTTTCACTGAACCATTGGGACAGGGCCTTGACCGTCGGCACGTAAACCCCACCCACCCCAAGGCCGCCGTCATACTCCGATAGGCAATCACTCGCCGAGGGCCGATGCGGTCTGCCAGGTACCCCACGAGGGGCTGGTCCAGCTCATCACGGCCATACCTTTCCACGCGTTCAGGATCAGAACGGCCAGCCATAGCACAGGCGTGTTTTGATGTACGTTGTGAAAATGATCCGCCGGCGGCGATCAGTGGTATTGACGAATATTTATATATTATGATATTTAAATATTTCTTAATAACCTTGCGGGATCAGGAGATCCACCGACTCGATGCCGTGAAGATCGTTTTATTTGCAACAGGAGAAAGGCTGCGCCCGTATGTTCGAAACCGTTCGTCAGAGCAAGGCCACGGAAATCATCATCGGCCAGATTCGTAGCGCCATCCTGGAGGGGCGGCTGGCACCCGGGGACCGGCTGCCGCCGGAAAAGCAGTTGGGCGAGCAGTTCCAGGTGAGCAAGCAGACCCTGCGCGAATCCATGCGCGCGCTTGAGCACATGGGGCTCATCGACGTACGCAAAGGTGTCGGTGGTGGGGCCTTTATCGTGGAAGTGGACGAACAGGTGGCCGCCCAGAACCTGGCCAACTACCTCTATTTCAAGAACCTGACCATCACTGACCTTTCCGAGTTTCGTCGCATCATGGAACCTTACGCCGCTGCGCGGGCTGCCGAACGCATATCGCCGTCGGACCTGGAAACACTGCAGCAGTTGAACGAATCGACCCGGGTAAACCTGAAGAAAAAAAAATGGGATCATGTCAGCCGTGACGAGATTGCCTTCCACCGGCTGATCGCACGCCAGACGGGCAATCCCATCCTGGTCCTGATGCTGGACTTTGTCGAAACCCTGCTGGAGGATTTTAAAAAAATTCTCAAGCCCGATGCCGGCTTCATGGAATCCGTTCTGATAGCCCATGAACACATTCTTGGGGCCATCGCCGGTGGTGACCCTGCACTTTCCGCGGAGCAGATGCTGGCCCACGTCATCGATGTGGAAACCTATCTTTCCCGGCTCAAAAAGAGCGGGGCGGGCAGGAAGCTGTGGGAAAATTGCCTGCAGATGACAGAGGGGTGATGGCGGAGGTCGGATGTCTGAGGTCGGAGAACGGAGGTCGGCGGACGGAATTGCGAATTGAGGGATTGAGGGATTTAAAAAGATGAACGTTCATTTCAAAAAACCCTTGACCCCTTGGATCCTTGACCCCTTACCCTAATATAGGAGCTGAGCATGTCTTTACCCTTGATGAAAAACTACATTGACGGGGAGTGGGTGGCGTCTGATTCGACCACTTACGGAGACGTTCTTAACCCGGCCAAAGGAGAGAAAATCGCCACCGTGGCCTACGGGACGGCCGCAGATGTGGATCGGGCCGTCAACGCCGCCCGGGACGCCTTTGCCTACTGGCGGGAAACGCCGCCGTTGAGCCGCGCCAGGTATCTCTTTCGACTCAAGGACGCCTTTGAGGAGAATTTCGAAGCGATCGCCGAAGTGCTCACCATCGAGCACGGCAAGGCCATCGACGAGGCCCGGGGGGAAGTGCGCCGGATGATCGAAAACGTGGAACACGCCACCGGCGTGACCACGCTCATGAGCGGCTACACCCTGGAGGATATCGCCAAGAACATCGACTGCTACGGCCACCGGCAGCCCATGGGCGTGTTCGGCTGCATCGCACCCTACAACTTCCCGGCCATGGTGCCGTGGTGGTTCCTGCCCTATGCCGTGGTTACCGGGAACACCTTTGTATACAAACCGTCCGAGCAGGTGCCCATGACTCAGACCAAGATCATGGAGATCGTCGATGAGGTGGGCTTTCCCGAAGGCGTGATCAACATGGTCCACGGATCGCGGGACGTGGTCAACGCCATGTTGGAGCACCCGGATATCGAAGGCATCAGCTTCGTCGGATCGACGCCGACGGCCCGGCACATCTACCGCAAATGCGGGGAGACGGGAAAGCGGGTCCAGTCCCTGGGCGGGGCCAAGAACATCGTGGCCGTCATGCCCGACGCAGACCTGGTCCAGGGTATGCCGTCCCTGCTGACCTCATTTTTCGGCTGCACCGGCCAGCGCTGCCTGTCCGGCTCGGTCCTGGTGCCGGTGGGAGACATCGCCGATCGTCTGGTAGAGCAGTTCGCCACTGCCGCCAGAACCGTCAGTGTGGGTGATGGCCTGGATGAGCAGACGTTCATGGGGCCGCTGATCAGTGCCGCTCATCGCGAGCGGGTGTTGGGATTCATCGAAAAGGGTCTTGCCGAGGGCGCGGACCTGATTCTGGACGGTCGAGGCGTAAAGGTAGAGGGCTATCCCGATGGTTTTTTCGTGGGGCCCACGGTCTTCGACAACGTTACACCGGACATGACCATCGCCAGGGAAGAAATTTTCGGGCCGGTGGTGAGCATCGTCCGGGCCGCCGATATGGATGCGGTGGTCGATCTGATCAACACCCGCGGTTTCGCCAATGCCGCCTGCATCTACACCGGCAGCGGGGCGGCGGCCAGAGCGTTCAAATACCGGGTCAAGCCGACAATGATCGGCGTCAACATCGGTATCGCTGCACCCATGAGCTTCTTTCCCTTCGGCGGGGCCGGCAACTCCATGTTCGGCGATATCAAGGGGCATGGCCAGGAGAGTTTTTTGTTTTACACGGATATGAAGGTGGTTATCGAGCGGTGGTATTGAAAGCAGAGGACTGGGGACGGTAGTCGAAAGACCGAAATCGAGACCGGGAATTATAAATATAGATTTGCCATGGACAATAAAATCGATTTATGCCAATTGGCTAAATGTTGGAGGAAGGCAAAAATGGCACAAATCGCACTGGATAAGCAAAAGGTGGCCGTGTTCTGCCGAAAACACGGAATCAGGCGCCTTTCTCTGTTTGGCTCCGTCTTGCGGAAGGATTTTCAATCTGACAGCGATGTAGATGTACTAATTGAATTCGAATCTGGATATGCGCCGGGGATGCTTGGAATCGTAAGATTAGAAAAGGAATTGACTCCCCTTGTTGGGGGTCGAAAGGTGGATTTGCGAACACCGGAGGATTTGAGCCGTTATTTTCGCCAGGAAGTGCTTCGGGAAGCAGAGGTTCAGTATGCGCAAGGATGATGCGGTTCGAATCAGGCACATGCTGGATGCTTCCCACGAAGCGATCTTATTTGCAAAAGGGCGGACCCGCCAAGACCTGGATGATGATCGCATGTTGGTGCTTGCATTGATAAAAGCCATCGAGATTGTGGGAGAAGCCGCCTGTCAGGTTTCCGAGACGACGCGCAGACAAACGCCGGACATTCCCTGGGAAGACATCATCGGTATGCGACACCGTCTGGTTCATGCCTATTTTGATATCAATCGGGATATCCTTTGGCGTACTGTCCAAGATGATATGTCGACCTTAGTAGCGCTTCTTGAAACGCTATTATCTGAAGCGGATTCTGGTTGACCGATCATTAAACACATTGGAGAGATAAAATGCCTTTGACCAATTTTGGTGCGATACTCAACTTCGCCGAAAAGGTGGAGCAGACGGATATGGACTTTTACCGCCAGGCATCCGAAAACACGGCTGCCGCACCCCACCAGGAACTGCTGGGGACATTCGCCAGGGAAAGCAAGAAGCACATCTCACTGATTCAGCGCACGCGGCGCGAAAATGTCACGGAAATGATTCTGGAACCGATCCGGGATTTTGTGCGAGACAGCTACCAGTTAACGGTGGACGATGCGGGCGCCATGGACGGCCCTGCCATCCTGGCTGCCGCCGTGAAACTGGAACGGCGCGCCATTGACTACTACAGCGATGCAGCCGAGAAGATCCGGGCATTGCCCGAGGTTTCACGGGCGCTGAAAACCCTGGCCAAAAAGCGGGCCCAGCGTCTCGGCCAGGTCGAGAACCTTAATGCTTGATCGTCTTTGACAGGATGTTGAAAAACTATTGCGCTTGATCATACAGCGTTAAAATTCAGCTCAAAATGCTCATTTATCACATATAAACTCCGCTTTTTCGCTGAATTTTGCCTTGCCTTGCCTGAGCTCATTACGTTTTTCAACACCCTGTTAATGGCGTTGAAAAGGGAAGATTACTTTCCAGTCCTGCTTCATGTCTACGACCGTCCAGCCTTTATCCTGGGCTTCGTCCAAGGCCTTATCCAGATGTCCAATTGAAGATTGTCTATCATAGGCCCACTCCCGCTTTGCGTCGGTATGACGTACGATTAGCATCAATCGTGCACCTTCCCCGGCCGCGGTCCACTGGAGCATCTGCAGATCGCCGTCGGAGTTGCCGAATGAGGCGATGGGCCGGCGACCGATGTGCATCTGAATGCCGACGGGTTTGCCCGCCTTGTCGTCGATGAAGTTGATCTCCGGAAGGCGGACCAGCGTCGGTTGACCGTCGCGCATCTCAAACGTCGTCTTGATGCTGCTGCCGATGACCTGTTCGGGCGGGATGCCGTAGACCTTTTCCGTCCACGGGCGCATGAACTCGATACCGCCGCCGGAGACGATGAAGGTCTTGAAGCCATTCGCGCGCAGGTAGGCGAGCAATTCCAGCATCGGTTGGTAGACCATTTCTGTAAAAAGTCGCCCTGTTTTGAGATGTTTTGCGGTGGCGATCCAATCGGTCACGATCTTCTCGAATGCCTGCGTGGTCATGCCGGCGTGTGTGCTCATGACAATGTCCAGCATGGCGTGCTCGCCGCCTGCCAGTACGCGCTGCATGTCACCCTTCAGCAGTGACGCAAAAGGCTCATTCGTTTTCCATTCGGGATGTTGCGCGGCGAGGGCTTTCACGCGGTCGATGGCGAAGAGGAACTGAAAATAGATGGGTTGCTCGGCCCACAGCGTGCCGTCGTTGTCGAATGTGGCGATGCGCTCGGGCACCGGCACAAAGTCCGTCGATCCATCTCTGGTCACCCGTTCGACAAAGGCGACGATCGCCTTCTTGGGCGCGGTGTCGTTCCAGGAGGGCAACGGATCGGCAGCCAAGGCTGCGCTTGCGAACAGCAGCAGCGAGAGCAGAACATTGATGAACGAACGTTTCATAGATGGGCTCCTTGTGTGCTGAAGTGGCGGGACGCCTGCACCCAGGCGCCCCGTCGCGTACGGTCTACTTAGACCCAATATTTCGTTGGAGTTGTTCCAACACTTTTTCGAGGCTGAAACTGGCGGGTTTCTGGCGCGGTGGAAACTCCTTGAACGTTCCCAGGAAATTGGCGACGTAGCTTTGCGCCGGTATCAGCAGATAGGCGTGGTCGAGATACCAGTCCCAGTAGGTATTGGAGGTGACGTCCGCCCGCTCATAGGGGTCTAAACGCAGGTTGAACAGTTTGGGTCCCCGCAGCAGGGTATACGGCTCGAACCAGATCTGCAGCGTACCAGGCTGCCGCTGCTCCATGAAGACAAGTTTCCAGTTGTCGTAGCGCAGCCCGGTCAGGTCGCCGTCATCGGAGAAGTAGAAGAATGATTCGCGGGGCCCCTTGTCCGTTTCTCCGGTCAGGTAGGGCAGGAAATTGTAGCCGTCCAGGTGCACCTTATAGGTGGTCTTGCCGATCTTGTACCCCTTGAGCAGTTTTCCCGTCACATCCGGTTCACCAGTGGCTGCCACCAGGGTCGGCAGCCAATCCATGTGTGACATGATCTCATTGGACACGCTCCCGGCTTTGATCTTGCCAGGCCAGCGCACCATGGCGGGTACGCGGTAGGCCCCCTCCCAGTTGCTGTTTTTCTCGTTTCGGAACGGCGTCATGCCGGCGTCGGGCCACGTGTTCATGTGCGGGCCGTTGTCCGTCCCGTACATGACGATGGTGTTGTCGGTGAGACCCAGTTCATCCAGCTTCTGAAGCACGGTGCCGACGTTCTTGTCATGGTCGATCATCGCATCGTGGTACTCGCTCTGCCAGCGCCCGGATTGTCCGATGCTGTCGGGCTTGGGGTGGGTGCGGAAGTGCATGTGGGTGAAGTTCACCCACACGAATACCGGCTTGCCGGCTTTGTGCTGGGTTTCGATGAAGAACGCGGCCCTGGCGGCGACGTCGTCATCGATGGTTTCCATGCGCTTTTTTGTGAGGGGTCCGGTGTCTTCGATACGCTGCGTGCCGTCGGGCATGGCATAGCTGTGGATCACGCCGCGCGGTCCGAAGCGCTTGCGAAATTCCGGGTCTTTGGGATAGTCGGCCTGCTCCGGTTCCTCTTCGGCATTCAGATGGTACAGGTTGCCGTAGAACTCGTCGAAGCCGTGCGCCGTCGGCAGGTGTTCGTCCCGGTCACCCAGGTGGTTCTTTCCGAACTGGCCCGTGGCGTAACCCTGGGCCTTGAGCAGGGTGGCGATGGTGGGGTCCTTGGCGCTGAGCCCTTCTTTGGCGCCGGGCATGCCGACTTTGCTCAGGCCGGTGCGGAACACGCTTTGGCCGGTGATAAAAGCGGAACGGCCTGCGGTGCAGCTCTGTTCCGCGTAGTAGTCGGTAAAGAGCATCCCTTCATTGGCAACACGGTCGATATTGGGCGTGCGATAGCCCATCACGCCCTTCGTATATACGCTGAGGTTGGACTGGCCGATGTCGTCGCCCCAGATGATGACGATGTTGGGTTTTCCTTCGGCGCTCGCTAAGGACGCGATGCCGAGGAACAGCAAAATCGCCAAGATGCATGAAAAAATAACATGGAAATGCCTTTTCATTTAGACCTCCCTGGTTTGAGTGGTTGAGTCGATCTGGTGCGAAAAATTGCGGAGACAGCAAAAAATTGTTTTAAAGAGACAAAAACGGATATTTGAACCGGGTCATTCCCTGCCATTGGGCGAGAATTTGGGATCGTCTGCAAATGCTGAAGGGAAAATCCCATGGGTGGAATCAATCAAACATTTTCCGCAGCCATCGATTGTGTAAATATTATTCACTCCATAGGGTTAGTCAAATGCATATTTTTTGCCTGGCATTTTACCCCATTGCTCCGGCGGGTTGGTTTCTGCCGGAGATGCATCAATCGATGCTCATCCCTTCGGATGACAGATACGTGCGGATATCCACCGCGTCAATCTGACCCGGGTCCAGGAACTGTTCGGCGTAGTCCCGGAAAATCCCGCTTCGTAAAAACAGCTCGAACAGGTCGGCATCGATGTGCTGGTCGTTGCGCATGAAGCTCATGATGCGCAGGGCGTCGCCCACCGTTTTCGCTTTTTTATAGGGCCGGTCCGCGGCGGTCAGCGCCTCGAAGATGTCGGCGATGGCCATGATGCGCGCGGGAATGGACATCTGCTCCTTTTTCAATCCCCGGGGGTATCCGGTGCCGATCATGGTTTCGTGGTGGGCGCCGGCGATTTCAGCCACATGCTTCATGTTTTCGGGGAAGGGGAGTCGCTTGAGCATGAGAATGGTCTGAATGATGTGCTCGTTGATCTTGAAACGGTCCTCCGTTGACAGGGTGCCTTTGCGGATGCCCAGGTTGTAAAGCTCGCCCAGGTTGTACTGATTTTCCGGGACAATCATATTGAATCCGTGGGTGTTGCCGTCGAAGGGATCCGGCTGGGTCCTGGGAACGATGTGCTCCGGTTTGTCTGCCAGCAGGTGTTCGACCACCGGCAGTAAGGGCGCCGGCTGTCGGTTTTTCAACCTGGCTTCATCCTGGGAGATGCCCAGGCGATCGTCCAGGTGGCGCGTCCAGGTCAGGCCGGCGATCCGTTCGAGCCGGTCGATCTTCTCATCGGCCATGAACTCCCCACCGACATTGCACGCGGCCACAAAGGCGAAATCATCCGCGATCTGCCGTTGTGCCTCTTCCAGCCGCGCCTGAAGGGCCGCGTCGTCTGCCTTACCGGCCAGGCGTTGGCGGTAGGCATCGATCTGCGCATCCCGCAACAGCACCTCGAAGCGCATGCGGATTTCGTGGATGCGGTTGTAGATGGTCTCCAGTTTGGTGGCCTTGTCCACCACGTATTCAGGCGTGGTGAGCTTGCCGCAGTCGTGCAGCCAGGCCGCTACATTGAATTCCTGCCACTGATCCTCGGAGGCCATCCGGAAGTCGGCAAATGGGCCCTCCTTGGACGCATGGGCGGCCGTGGCCAGCATCCTGGCCACTTCGGGCACCCGCTTGCAGTGGCCGCCGGTATAGGGGGATTTGGCGTCGATGGTGCCGGCAATCAGCTCGGTGATGGCGGTGAACAGGCGTTCGATGTCCTGCTTGGCCTGGATCAGCCTGGCCGTGTAGTCCCGGATGGTGCTTTTCATCAGGACAAAGGCCTGGGTGAGGGAGTGGATTTCTTTGATACTAGAGTCGAAGATGACGGACTCAGAGAAGTCCCGTTGGCGGATCTTTCTGGATTCGAACTCCAATTGCGTGAGAGATCCTGAGATTTTTCGGGACACCAGCAGGGACAGCGGTAACAATACCAGCAGCACCAGGCCAGAGAAGAGAAACACCCGCTGCTGCATGCGCCGGATGTGGCCGGTGAAATCAGATACGGGAGCCACAGAGGCCAGGATCTGATCGAACTTCAGCGTGGCTTTCAACCCCGTCGATCTTACCAGGTAGGCGGAGCCGTCGATCTGCATTTCCAGGGTGCGGTTGCGTATGTCCACCGGATTGTCCTGGTACTCGGCAACGATCGATCGGACCCGCGGATCGTCGGATTCTGCGCCGGTTAAAAAACTCAAGGTTTCATTTGTACCCACTCGAATGGGGTCCATGGTCGGGTGAGCGATGATCCGTCCTGTGCGGTCGAAGAGAAACAGCATGCCGTTGTCTGAGACTTTCTGCCGTTCGAGTGAGATCGCAAACCGGTTCAGGGTGATGTCGGCACCGAAGACGCCGTCGCCATCGAGCAGCCGTTCAGCGCAAGTAACACCGGGGACTTTCGTCGAGCTGAAGACATACGGCTCGGTGAAGAATGCCGTGTCCTCTTGCTGGGCCATTTTGTACCAAGGCCTTACACGGGGGTCATATCCCGGATCCAGGTCCGTCCGTTGTCCGGTAATCTGCCGTTCGCGGTTTAAAAAATGCCAGCGCTGTTTCAGGCTGCCGTCCGCATCGACGGAAATGCTGCGCAGGACATAGGCGGTCCCCACCGGTGCATCGAAAATACGGCGTAATTCCGCGTTGTCCCTGACGGCAACGATCTGGATAAAACTGCCGTCATCATAACCGGTGTAAAGCGAGAAGAGATAATCGTAATACGATAGGGCTTCGAGCATCACCGGCAAACCCGGATGCGACATCCCGCCGCCCACCGGCAAGGTCGCCATTGCCGGCATCCGCGCGGCCGTCCCGACCAGGACGGCCACCGATTCCAGGGCGCTCTCGTAACGCTCAAGGGTCTTTTCATTGATTTCTGAGAACAGGCGGTCGGCCATCTGGATAGCCGCCGCCTTGCTTTCCCGGTGGCTGATCCATAAGAACATCCCGGTCAATATGACGACGATGGCCACGATTAGCGTGGTAATGCCGACATAGAACGGATAGCGTTTGATTTTCAGGGTCATGAGCACTCCTTACGCAGGTGGCGCGGTTGTCTTCCTGGGCATTCAGGCACATCGAATCGGTGGGCCAGAAGGATCTATTCCGGTCTCCGTCGAAATATAGACACGGGGGAGGCTCATTTCGGCTGAACGGTCAGGTTCAAGCGAGTCGGGTCGTATCCTTTTTCGATGACCCGGCGGAGAATCCCGTCGTACACCTTTCCATCCAGCGTCGGTGTGCGGCTCAGGATCCACAGGTATTTGCGAGACGGCACACCCACCACGGCCCACTGGTAGTCATCATCCAGGTCGATGATCCAGTAGTCGCCTTTGAACGGCCAGAAGAAGGTGACCTTCAACCGGGCATTGGTTTTTGGATCGACCACTTCCGCTTTGCCTTTGGATGTCTTCAACGCGCCGTCCAGGCTTTTCTTGAAACAGCGGTTGACCACCCGGATCCGCCCGTCCGGTAACCGGGAATAGTCCGCCGTTGAGCCGGTGCAACCCTTTTGGAACCAGGCCGGGTAGCTGGCGATTTCATACCATTTGCCCAGATAGCGGTTCAGCTCGACGGCTGAGACGGTGGTCAGTGGCGCTTTATCTTCATCTGCGGCTGTTTGAACCGGCAGAAACAGGGGCAAAAAGAGTAATAATAGGGGTAACCATTTGCAGGGGTCAGATAGTCTTTTTGAATCGGTTGGGATATGCATGAGGATAACCTCCTGTGAAGAAGCATTCCATTTGGTATACCCTGACTATTGCCCCGCAAAGTAGGCTTCCGGATCGCTGGTCAGTAGATCGAGCTTGTCCTGCAACGGTTTCAACTGGTTGTCTTTCATGCCCTGGGTGAACCCGCCGCCCATGCCGCGATTACGTATCGCGTCCATCTGCGCCTCGATGCGTGTCCGCTCCGCCTCGATTTTCTCGGACAGAGCCGAATCCTGCATCGATTGGGCTTGTGTGTCAGCCGCTTTCTTCTGGCTCTCCTTTTCCTGCAGATATTCGTCAGCTTCTTTAACGGATTCTTCCACCATTTTGTCGTAGGCCTGGCGTGCTTCATCCACAGCCGGAAGTGGGGTTAAAGCGCCAACAGCCAAAAGTCCCAGCAGGGTGATGGCGATCCATTTCATGAGTTTCATGTACGACTCCTTTTTATCTGGGTATCTTCAATCCTGAAATGAGCAATGCATCGGTTTTCGCAATGCTCACATTATTGGTTAGCCCTGGAACTTTCTATATAATTAACCAGATCGCGGCCCATGGCAAGTGCTGGATGGGCGTCACGCAGCTGCAATGCGGCCTTCAGGGCCTCGTCTGGCCGGTCCCATTCAATATACAGGACCGCCAGGGCGTAAAGGTAGTCCGGATTATTCGGGTCCACGGCCAGGGCCCGATGAAGGGCGGTCTCTGCTTGTGCATTCCGGTTGAGTTGTTTGAGCAGCAGGGCCAGGTTATACTGGATCCGGGAACGCTGAGGCAGGCCGGCGGCAGCATCGCCCAGGTAAATAACGGCTGTATCGTAGGCCTTTTTTTCCGCCAGCAGCAGGCCCAATGAATACTTGATTTCATATAGGTCCGGGTGCTCCTGCACGACTTCCCGCAACAACGCTTCGGCCGAATCTTTTTGCCCCTGCGCATTGTAAAGCATGGCCAGGTTAACCTTGGCCGGGTAAAAGAGCCGGTCGATGGCGATGGCTTTGCGAAAATGGCCGATGGCCCGGTCCGTCTGCCCCTGGTCGGCATAGACGTTACCCAAATTATGGCGGGAAGCTGCAAAATCGCCGGTGCGTTCCATGGCCTTGATGTATTCGGCCAAGGCTTTTTCGTAAGGTTGTTGAAAGGATGGGCCCAATCCCTGTTTCGCCGCAGCGACCAGGCTCCGGGCCGCCTCGATGCGCACGGCCCGCACCGGGTCGTAGAGCAGCGGTCCGACGAGCGCTTTGCGTTGCCCGGGGTCCGGGGTGGGGAGTCGATTGACTGCGGTGTGACGAAGCAGGGCCGACTCGTCGGAAAGGGCCTGCTTGAGCGCTTCTGTCGCGGTCTCATCGGGATAGGACGATGCCAGGGACAGGGCGGTTGCCCGGACGATATCCGGGTAGAGCCGATCCCCGGCCATACGGATCAGCTCGGCTAAAGCCTCCGGATCCTGACGTCGTCCGGCGGCCAGGACCGTGCCATAGTGCGGGCGTTTTTTTTTGCCATACCACTTGGCCATGGCATCCACCGACCACTGGACGGTTTTATCCACATGGCAGCGGTTGCAGGCGTTGGGTGTATCCAAGGCAAGGCTCAAATCCGGCCGGGGGATGCGAAAGCTGTGGTCGGGCCGGTAATCGACACCCATGTAGTTCCGGCCGGGCATGTGACACTGCTCACAAAGGGCACCGCTGCCCACGTCGAACAGCACCTCTCCGG
>Ga0272441_10002344_pt1 | contig 38387 bp, 16 predicted proteins | sample SSMProp6N_FD_193582 | JGI IMG/M metagenome (GOLD analysis project Ga0272441, IMG submission 193582) | Marine sediment archaeal communities from Little Sippewissett salt marsh, Falmouth, MA, United States - SSM-Prop-6N | ecosystem: Environmental > Aquatic > Marine > Wetlands > Sediment ... | reverse complement strand
GATTTCGAGAAGAAAAGAAAGGTACATTTCCTGCCATATCTTCGATTCGTCTGCCACAGGAGTTAAATTTCCATGAAATATTCAGGGGTTCTGCTAGGTCTGTGACACATCAGGGTAAATAACACAAACACCATTGGCAGGGAAAAAGGTTAAAATGATCGTCATCAACTTAATGGCCAACCTGTCCTAAACATCATCAGAACGAAAAAACCCATTCTAGATTTTCATTTCGGTAACGGATGAGATAGGCATTATTCCAATGGCATGCGGTGTTGCTTTGAAAGGGCCTGCAAAGGAAACAGATCCGCCAAAGACCCAGAAGGCGATATCAAAACTGGTCCACAACCAGCCCGGCATATCCTATACCGATATAGTGACCGTGATATCCGTTCCGGAGAGCACCCTGCGTTATCATCTCATCCAGCTCGAAAGGAGTGGTGAGATAAGGAAAGGCCGAAGTCAGGGACGGATCAGGTATTTTCCTGCAACCAGGGCCCCATCGTCCCTATCCGGTGGACCCATGAGCGCCCAGCAGCGCCAGCTCTGGAACATGGTGGCGGATCGTCCAGGGATGACGGTCCGTGACCTGCAAAAAAAAACAGGCATCCCAAAGGCGAATCTGTACTACCACCTGCGTTCCATGGTGGAGTACGGAACCCTTTTTCAGAAAAGAAAAGGACGATCAATGGCCTACTATCACAGGGACCCTGCAGAGCTGGAATATGAAAGGGAGCTCAGGCTGCTGATCTGGGACCTGATCCGGGGAAAACTTGATGAGGCAACCTACGGTAGCAGAAAGGAGAAACTGAAAATCAAGCACGGGATCGGTAAATGATCATCGGTGCTGTCCAGCGGATCGGTCCATGGACGATTATTATCCATCTTTTGAAAAAAATGTCATAAGGTTTATATAACTCACTTGGGCCAGAGTTTTAAAACAATCTCGTTAAAGCCTTTATTACAACACCCGTCCTAGTTCCAATTGTATCCCAATTGCCATTGGAGCTGATTTTTATGTCTAAGCGCTGGATCAAACCGCCCATACTTGCGTGCATTACGGTCGTTTTACTCATGGGAACCATGATGGTTGTTCCCATGGCCTCCGGGGCAGGAGATGAAAACCCGGTCGATACCCGGGCATCACCCGACATCACGGTCCAGGTGAACGCTCAGATCCCCACCGGTTCGGATATAATTCCGGCATGGCACACCACAGTTGCCTTCGATCTTACACTGGCGGACTACTATACCTATCCGGGACTTGACAAGGTGAGGTTGATGACAGCCACGGGTGGTCGGGAATCCAGCGAGATGTACCATGAGGACGCCAACGGCGATCCCTACTACGATTTTACAAAGATCGATACCGCCCTTGATGCGGCTCTGAATGCAGGACTGGAGCCGTTCATCATGATCGGCGGAATGCCCGAGGACCTCACCACCATGCCGGGGGCCAAGGGGGATTTCGACATGAACATCGGTGCGGCGGATGATTACGTCAAGTACTGGCACTACATCTGGGAACTTTTCAACCATCTGAAACTTCGATACGGTCAGTCCACGGTGGAATCCTGGGAGTACCAGTGCCACGTTGAACCTGACAATCCAGGCTGCTGGGGATCGGGTCTTGAGGAGTACAAACATCACTATGACATCACCCTCTCGGCCGCCAGGCACGTATGCCCCAATATAGTGATCAACTACGGTAACATGATGTACCACGACGGTTCGTTTGCAAAGTCCGTGGCCCAGTACACGGCAGACACCGTGAACACCTATCATCCGGGGGCCTTGCCCCGGCAGGTGGACCATTTCACATTCTCCAGCTACGCGCTGCCTCCCACCATGTCCCACAGTCAGATGACCATGGACCCCAGAGACCTTGCAACCATGACCCAGCAGGTCAGGGCCACTGTGTCTCCCTACATTGGCGATGTGGCCATAGGCGTGGACGAAGGAGGTATACTATTCGATGAGAACAACGTCCTTCTCTGGAGAGGCGATGGAACGGAACTGGGAGCTGCCTGGAACGCCGCCATATACAAGATATGCCAGGATGAGAACATTGAACGGTTCGCCCAGTGGGGACACATGGACAACGGCATCAAGGGCCCATCCTACAACGTCATGGAGATGTACGAGATGATGAGGGGAAAGTCACGCCTCGACATGAGCCTCTCAGGGACTCCAGCCACCTCTGGGGATTACGTTGACGCCCTGGCCGCCAATGATGCGGCCGGGAACGTCTACCTGCTCGTGTACAACTACAATTCCAACAGGCATGCAGGGGGCACCGAGGCAGTCGGTGTATCCCTGAACCAGCTGCAGCAGTCAACCCAGTACAGCGTTGAACACTGGAGGGTCGATCGGGACCATTCCAATTTCTTCACCCACTGGCTGCAGGACGCCGATGCAAGAGGGATCGTTTTCGAGGGTCAGGGAAGCGGCAGCCTGGGAACCGGCGGGTCAAGATATGACCTGGCTGTTAGCATGTGCCTTTCCAGCGATAACGGGGATAATCAGTATTACAACAGCAAGGCACCCGAGTACAGGCAGGTGGACGATCTGGAGATGCTGGTGCCCGAGAACACCCGACAGACGGACGGTTCCGGTCACCTGTCGATGGACCTCAACATGCCCTCGAACAGCGTCAGCCTGATCAAGCTGGAACCCCTCTCCCAGGTAACCAACAACCCGCCCGGTCAGCCTTCCACCCCCTCCGGTCCCGCCACGGGGACAACCGGGGTGCCCCTGACCTTTTCCACCAGTGCAACTGACCCTGACGGGGACCAGGTGAAATATGGATGGGACTGGAACGCTGACGGGGTTGTGGATGAATGGTCATCCCTTTCCTCCTCCGGTAGCCAGGTTTCCAAATCACACAGCTGGACCTCTGCAGGCACATACAGCGTCAAGGTACGGTCCCAGGACGAGCACGGTGCATTGGGCAGCTGGTCTGCAGCCCTCTCTGTTAGCGTGTCCGGTGCCGCAACCGTTAGCGGGACCATAACGGCGGATCCCAATCCCGTTGTGCTGACCGGCGGCGCCACCACCGGCACCACCACCCTGACATGGGAGCTTGACGGTGCGGACATAGCCCAGGTGTGGGTGAGCGTCAACGAGGGTGATGAGATTATCTATTCAACCACATCCACCGAGAAACCCCAGAGCGGCACGGCGGACTGGATATACACGGGATACACCTATGATTTCAACCTCTACGCCGCATCAGGCACCGATCCTTCCCAGAGGGGCGATCTGGTATCCACCGTTCGGGTCACCACCACAACCGGCGGGTCCACCAACACGGCTCCCGAAACCCCCACCAAACCATCGGGACCGACGGCAGTCACCGTTGGCGAATCGGGTATATTCATCTCCACCGCCACGGACCCCGACGGGGACCGGATCAAGTACGGCTGGGACTGGGAGGGAGATGGGACAGTCAACGAGTGGACGGAACTTGTATCCTCGGGCACCCAGTCCACCTGGTCCCATACCTGGACCACAGCCGGCACCCACACCGTAAAGGTCAAGGCCCGGGACGAGCACGGATCGGAGAGCGGTTGGTCATCGGGTCTTTCGGTTGTGGCAAGCGAGGTTCAGACCAACTCGCCCCCCACGGCACCTTCCACACCATCCGGTCCTGCCACTGCCAATGTGGGTACATCCTGCGTGTTCACCTCCACCGCCACGGATCCCGACGGGGACCGGATCAAGTACGGCTGGGACTGGGAGGGAGATGGGACAGTCAACGAGTGGACGGAACTTGTATCCTCGGGCACCCAGTCCACCCGGTCACACACCTGGACCACCGCGGGTACTTACAGTGTCAAGATCAAGGTCCAGGACGAACACGGATCGGAGAGCGGCTGGTCCCCAGCCCTTCAGGTGATCGTCAGTTCGGTCCCCACGGCAACCGGTACCGTGACCGCTGATCCGAACCCGGTTATACTCACCGGTGGCGCAACCACGGGCACCACCACCCTTACCTATTCCTGGGACGGATGCACCTATGCCCAGCTGTGGGTAAGCATCAACGGCGGCGATGAGATAATATTCTCCGCAAGTGGCACCGGTAGCCCCTACAGTGATGTTGCAAATTGGATAAAGGATGGCAACATCTATGATTTCAACCTCTACAGCGCCACGGGTACCGCCACCGATCAGAAAGGCTACCCCCTGGATACGGTCAGGGTCACCACCGAAACCTACGTACAGCCCAACCGGACCCCCACCACCCCCTCGACACCGGCCGGTCCATCAAGTGCCCTGGAGGGTGCTTCATGCACCTTCACGACCTCCGCAACGGACCCTGATGGCGATCAGATAAGATACGGCTGGGACTGGCAGGGCGATGGGGTGGTTGATGACTGGACCGAATACGTATCATCGGGCACCCAGTCCACCTGGTCCCACACCTGGAACACTGCCGGGACATACAGTGTCAAGGTCATGGCCCAGGACGAACCCGGGGATGATAGCGGCTGGTCCCCGGCCCTTCAGGTGACCGTGAGCGAGGTCCCGTCAGCCACCGGGACGATATCCGCCGACCCCAACCCTGTAATCATTTCGGGGGGTAGCACCACCGGTACGGCCATATTGACCTGGTCCGTGGACGGTGCGGACTACGCCCAGGTGTGGGTCGATGGTGAGGGCTTCGATGAGACCCTATTCAGTGCCACTTTCACGGACAAACCATACAGCGGCACCGCTGACTGGATATACAAGGGATACACCTACGTTTTCAACCTCTACGCCGCCACGGGAACGGACCCCTCTCAGAGAGGCGAACTGCTGGCAACCGTTGAGGTGACCACGGAAACGGCTCCCGGAGAAACGGAGGAGACCGTTGTGACCACCCTCACCGGGACCAGCCAGTACTACATCGGTGTCTACTACAGCTGGTGGTCCATCAACAGACACGGTCAGTCCTTCACGGCCATAGGTGACAGCATCTCAGGCGCCAGCGTGGCGCTTTACAAGTACGGAAGTCCGTCCTACGACCTGACGCTTTCCATACGGGATACACTGAAAGGTTCCGACCTGGTATCAAGGACGATAAGTGCCGGCAGCATAACCTCCACATCCAGTAGCAGTCCGACCTGGGTGACGGTTGACATTCCCGGACTGTCGGTGGTGCCGGGTAATACCTATTACCTTGTACTTACGGGAAATCCCACGGATTACGGTAAGTTCTACTGGAAGGCAAACAAATACGACCCATACGAGGGCGGCAACGCGTATATCAGCAATGGCCTCTCCGCAAAATCCACCTACGACTTCCTTGCGAAGGTATCGTTTTTGGGAGCCGAACCACAGATGCTATATCTGGCCGATTTCGATCTGGATGGATACAGCAACGGAGTGGAGGAGGAAAGCGGAAGCGACCCGAACAATTACTGGGAGCTACCCAACGATCTTGACATGGACGGGGTTGCTGACCTTATAGACCCGGACATGGACAACGACCAGCATTCCAACGAGCAGGAGAAATCGTCCGGGACAGATCCCTCGGATCCCCTCAATTACCCGGATTCTGTGGATGCTGACATGTCATCTCAGGACAAGGTGGATGTGTTTGAGGATTCGGATGGTGACGGTTTCACGGATTCCGAGGAGATCACTGCCGGGACGGATCCGGTGGAGACAGAATCGAGTCCCAAGGACGATTACTTCGAGTACCTGGAGGATGATAAGAAGCCCCAGTGGCTCGATGATGGATCAGATGACATGTCCACCATCGGATGGGACGGCAATCAGATAGCCGAGGAAAACGGATCGGATTCGGACGGATGGGAAACTGGTATGCTGCTCCTGGTTCTGGCTGTGTTGACGATCATCATCCTGGTCACGGTGATATATGCCAGGTCCCACCTGAATTCCAGAAGGGACATCGCATCGGACGATCTATTGGAGAGCCTGGAACATGTCTACGGCAACGGGTCCATATCCCGGGAAGGTTACGATGAGGTGAGATCGGACCTGTTGAAGATGAAGGAACGTTGAATTGGGATAAAACGAACACCCACGCCTGCCCGACATGCCCGGCCTCCACCAATGGGTTAATTAGCAAATCCAGATTTACGATGTCCGGTGCAGGCGTTGGACTTCGATCGGGCCCGAGAGTACGTTGATTCGCTTCTCATGTTCGGCATGAAGCTGGGTCTAGCCAACATGGAAGCACTTCTTGACAAGCTGGATCATCCCGAGAAGGGCCTCGAGGTCATCCATGTGGCCGGCACCAACGGCAAGGGATCGGTCACAGCGGCCCTACACTCCATTCTCCATCGATCCGGAAGGAAAGTGGGAATGTACACCTCCCCCCACCTCTTCGATGTCCGGGAGAGGATGGTGGTCAACGGGCGAAAGATATCCCGGGATGATTTCGCCAGGATCATTCAAACGTTGAAGGAGACATCTCTGGAAGTCGAGGCGATAACCGGTGCCCACCCCACCTATTTCGAGGTTCTCACAGCAGCAGCCCTCGTGCACTTCCGGGAAGCCTGTGTCGACACAGCTGTTCTGGAGGTGGGCATGGGGGGAAGGCTGGATGCCACCAATGCCGTGAGCCCGGCTGTCACATGCATCACCCCGGTATCCCTGGATCACCAGATCCACCTGGGAAATACCGTGGAGAAGATAGCCGCCGAGAAGGCGGGCATCCTCAAATCCGGTGTGCCGCTTTACATGGGAAAGCAGACCCCGGAAGCCAGAGAGGTCATCCTGGACCGGGCCGATGATCTGGGTATTTCTGCCAGGGAACTCTCAATCGACTTCTCCGCAAAGATCGCAGGCTCCAGCATCGACGGCCTGGTTTTCGATTATCGTGACCACAAGGGCGTTTTAAAGGGCCTGCATAGCCCGTTGCTGGGCACTCACCAGGTTGACAACCTGGTTCTGGCCACCGCCGTTGCCAGGGGGATGGGCATCGATGATAGGTCTATCAGGATAGGTCTGGAAAGGCTCCGATGGCCCGCCCGGATGCAGCTTGCGGACAGGGACCCGGTGACGGTACTGGACTGTTCCCACAACATTGCAGGCATGGAGACCCTGGCGGCGGGCATGGATTTGCTCTTTCCCTATGAGGGGATCAACTTGCTTTTTGCCTGCCTGGAGGATCGAAAACCGGTGCAGCTGCTGGAGCCTCTGCGTCACCGGCTGGTGTCCGTGACCTTCACCCAGATTCCGGATATAAAGGCCAGGGCCCCTCACTCCATGGAGGAGGACGTGTGCTTTACGGGTTGGGGCATTCAAACCCGGGTCATCGAGGACCCCTGGGAGGCCCTGTTGCAGGTTCGGAAAAACACAGGCGATGACCAGATCGCCCTGGCCACCGGGTCAATCTACTACGTTGGGCCCCTGTGGGCCCGCTGGACCGGCGCGGAAGACACGGACGAGTTCCCCCTCTGAACGGTCAAGATTATATTCCACCACCCTTTATCCGAGAACGTGAGCAAAACACCTAGAGTCCGGACGAGGCACCTGACAGCGCCCGAGGATTTCGTCAGGGAGATGAAACAACTGGGCGTCCACCTGGAGGGTGTCAAGATAATGACCGCGAAATCGTCCCGTTCCGTATTCCTCGTTGAGGACCTGGACCCCCGGGGTGCCAACATACTCAAACAGGAGATGCTGGCGGTGGGCGCCGAGGCCTGTGTGCCCTACAGCGCGCTACAGCTGGAAGGTGATGAAAAGGTCAAAGTCCTGGTATTCGGGGAAACCCACCGGATCGCCAGGGCTATTGACAAGCTCCGGCTCCAGCCCTTCGGGCTCCCGGAGGTGGCCCGGCAGATGGTGAACATTCTGGAGATCAGATCATCCCCCACCCGGGAGATATCCTGGGGGAGGCACCGTCTCGTGCTTGACCGCACCCTGGTAATGGGGATACTCAACCTGACCGATGACTCCTTTTACGACGGGGGGCGGTACTCCGATCCCCAGGCGGCGGTACGCAGGGCCCGGCAGATGGTGGAGGAGGGAGCGGACATTATTGATGTGGGGGCGGAATCCACCAGGCCCGGGGCCGAACCCCTCTCGGCGGAGGACGAGATGGAGCGGTTGAAGCCGGTGCTGGAAGCGTTGATAGGTGAACTGGACGTGCCCATATCACTGGATACCTACAAATCCCGGGTCGCTGCGTTCTTTTTGGGCAAGGAGAAACTAATCATCAACGACGTGACCGGTCTTCGGGACCCGGCCCTGGCAAGGGTGGTGGAGACCAACGACGTTCCCGTGATAATCATGCACATGCTGGGCGATCCCCGGACCATGCAGAAGGACCCCACTTACGTTGACGTGGTGGGGGACATCATGGCCTTTTTCAGGGACCGGCTAAAGGCCGCTTCCATTACAGGTATCAAGCCGGAACGGATCATCCTGGACCCGGGAATAGGGTTCGGAAAGACCCTGGAGCACAATCTGGATATACTTCGGAGACTGGACGAATTTCGGGACCTTGGACATCCGCTGCTGGTGGGGCACTCAAGGAAATCCTTCCTGGGCCACATTACAGGCCTGGAGGCGGATGATCGTCTGGAAGCATCCCTGGGGGCGGGGGTGGTGGCCGCTGCCAACGGCGCCAGCATACTCAGGGTCCATGACGTGGCTGAGACAAGGCGATCCCTGGCGGTCCTGGATGCCATCAGAAGCGGTGCCTCGAAAAGCTAAAAGCAAGACAGTCCCTTGCAACCCCGCTCACCAAGATGACCTGACAACGGGGACATAAAACTGGCCCCGGAAGTCCGGTCCCACCGTGTGGGGGGATTTATATATCACTGGAATGGCTGCCACGGGACAAGGATATCAAGGATCACGCTCTGCATGGGGATCTGCACTGGGGAACGGAGCCGCCCTGCACCATGTACGAAAAAAGGCCGGTGAAGGACGGTGACGGCAGCGAGGTTGACGGGCTCAATGTCGCATGGGTCACCCTTAACAATCCCGATCAGCACAACTCCTTTACCACCGAGATGGTAAAAGGGGTGATCGCGGCCTTCCAGAATGCATCCCTGGACCGTTCCGTTGTGGCGGTGGTGTTCACGGGCGCCGGGGACATATCCTTTTGCACCGGTGGGAACACCAAGCAGTACGCCGAGTACTATTCCAAACGTCCCAACGAGTACGGGGAGTACATGGAGCTGTTCAACCAGATGATGGATGCCATACTCATGTGCAAGAAACCCACCATCTGCCGGGTGAACGGTATGCGGATAGCCGGTGGCCAGGAGATAGGCATGGCCTGCGATCTGAGCATCAGCTCGGATCTGGCGGTGTTCGGACAGGCGGGTCCCAAACACGGATCCGCCCCCGATGGCGGTTCCACGGATTTCCTTCCCTGGTATCTGAGTATGGAGGATGCCATGTACAACTGCGTGTCCTGCGAGAGTTGGTCAGCCTACAAGATGAAACGGTTGGGTCTGGTTTCCAAGGTGGTGCCTGTTATCCGTGACGGGGAAGGGTGGCTGCGCAACCCCCAGGTGATAACCGACCGTTGGGTGGATGACGGGGAGATAGTCTACGGAGAGATGAAGACCGGCGACGAGGCCCGCGCCGCCAGGGACAGGGTAATGAACGCCGCCATAGATCTCACCCTGCTGGATCAGGCGGTGGACGAGTTGGTGTGGAGATTTACCAACCTGTTTCCGGGTTGTCTGATGAAATCCATAGATTCCATCCGTGCAAAGAAGCGGTTCTTCTGGGATTACTCGAAGAACTACAACCGTCACTGGCTGGCCGCCAACATGTCCGGCGAGGCATTCCTGGGGTTCAATGCCTACAACACACAAAAGACCACGGGGACGGATGTGGTGGACTTCGTCAAGTACCGGCAGCTGATCGCCCGGGGTGCCGTCCAGAACGATGATACATTTCAGCAAGTGATGCCCAAACCTCGCCCGGGAAAGAAGTGATTGATGGGAACGCGGACTCAATCCATGTACTCGAACTCGGCGGTGAAGTGTCGAAGCTGGGGCGCCTGCCGGGTGATCCTCATCCCACGGAGCTTCTCCTTTTCAGCGTTGACATTGAGAATGGCCTCGATGGCGTACTCGAAATGGCTCTGGGTGTAGACCCTTCTTGGGAAGGCGAGCCTGACCAGCTCCATCTGGGCGGGTATCTCTTCCCCGGTCTCCTTGTCGGTATGTGCGAACATAACCGATCCTATCTCACAGCAACGGATTCCCCCTTCCAGGTAAAGCTCGCAGGAGAGGGACTGCCCTGGGTACTGGAGGGGCGGGATGTGGGGAAGCATTCCCTTGGCATCGATGTATATGGCATGACCGCCCGGCGGTTGGATGATGGGCACCCCGGCTTCCACCAGCCTATCGCCCATGTACCTGGCGGTGGCGAGGCGGTATTTCAGGTAATTCTCGTCCAGGGCCTCCCTGAGACCGATGGCGATGGCGTCCAGATCCCTTCCGGCCAATCCCCCGTACGTTGGGAACCCCTCTGTGAGGATCTCCAGGTTCCTAACCCGGTCGGCCAGCTCGTCATTGTTAGTGCAGAGAAAGCCACCGATGTTTGCCATCCCGTCCTTCTTGGCGGACATGGTGCACCCGTCGGCCAGGGAGAATATCTCCCGGGCGATATCGATGGGGGACTTGTCGCCCTCCCCCTCCTCCCGTTCCTTGATGAAATAGGCGTTCTCTGCAAAGCGGCAGGCGTCTATGTAGAGTGGGATGCCGTGCCTGGAACAGATGGCCTTCACGTCCCGGATGTTTTGAAGCGACACGGGCTGACCGCCGCCGGAATTGTTGGTGATGGTGATCATGCAGAGAGGTATATTATCCGGACCCACCTCATCGATCAGCTTCTCCAGGGCCCCGGTGTCCATGTTCCCCTTGAAGGGATGGATCTTTGACGGTTTCAGGCCCTCCGGTATGACCATGTCGACCGCCGTTGCTCCCGTGAACTCGATGTTGGCCCGGGTGGTATCGAAATGGGTGTTGTTGGGGATGTGATCACCCTTTTTACATGTCAGGGAGAACAGTATCCTTTCCGAGGCCCTGCCCTGGTGGGTGGGAAAGATGTGCTTGAAGCCGAAGATATCCGAAACGGTCTCGTGGAACCGTTGAAAGCTCTGGGATCCCGCATAGGCCTCATCCCCCACCATGATGCCGCCCCACTGCAGGGAGCTCATGGCACTGGTGCCGCTGTCGGTGAGAAGGTCCATGACGATCTCTTCCGAGTGAAGGTTGAACATGTTGTATTTCGCTCTTTTGAGGAATCCTACCCTTTCATCCCTGGTGGTTACCTGAATGGGTTCAACGCTTTTTATCTTGAAAGGCTCGATGATAGTCTTCATGTTATGACCCTGCGATTTTCCGATAGGCATGTTCAGTTTTCCATGATAAACATTGGCCAGCTATCAAGTTATATGCACTTGGTGTTTTTCTGTCTTGCCGTCCAGTGACGCTCATTTCAAGACATTGATGTACACCTTCGAGTCCTTGGTGATGATTTCGGATATGTTCGGTGTTCGACAGGTGAAATGATCGATCAGCATACAGACCTCCAGATGATCACACGGTTCTATCTGATGCATGGGAAGGGTATTTCGGACAGGGCGGCAATCGGGGTAACATACCACAATCAGCCAAAGTGAATGACGGAGAAGCTTCGAATGTCGAATACTCCCCAAACCCCCGGCAGAATAATGGCCTGGCAGATGGTCAGGCCATGCACCGATGACACAACCACTGGTGAGGTGCAGGAGGGTATCCTAAAACCGGCAGATATCCCGGTGCCAGAGTTGGGGGAAGGGGATGTGCTGGTGGAGATTGCGGGATGCGGGGTGTGCCGGACCGATCTGAGCTATTTCTATCATGGTGTGCCCACGTTGAACCCTCCCCCCCTGACCCTGGGGCACGAGATCACCGGAACGGTGGTTGCAGGCAAAGAGGACATGATCGGCAAGGAAGTGATCATCCCCGCGGTCATGCCCTGCGGTAGCTGCGATATTTGCCTATCTGGTCGAGGGAACCGGTGTCTTGCCCAGAAGATGCCCGGTAACTCGTTGGGTATCTACGGTGGGTTTGCCAGCCATATTCCGGTTCCGGCCCGGGACCTGTGCGTGGTGGAGGACCGGGGACCCCATACCCTCGCGGAACTGGCGGTGATCGCCGATGCCTGCACCACTCCGTACCAGGCGGCCACGAGGGCCAGTCTGAAGAAGGGGGATAACGTGATCGTGATTGGAACAGGGGGCGGTGTGGGGGTCTACATGACACAGATCGCCAAGGCGCTGGGTGCCCGGACCGTGATAGGAATGGACATTGACGAGGGCAAGCTGGAACGCGCCCTCCAATACGGCGCTGATCACACAATGAACGTTCTGGGAAAGGATGATCGGGAAGTGGTGGCTGAGTACAAACGTTACATTAAGGAAAGGGGGCTGCCCGCCCACGGCTGGAAGATATTCGAGGTCACGGGAACCGATGATGGTCAGTCCATCGCCCTGGGACTGCTCTCCTTCGTGGGAAAACTGGTTGTAATAGGTTTCGGGATGCAGAAGAACCAGTACCCCATATCCAGGTTAATGGCACTGGACGCGGAGATCATCGGCACCTGGGGATGTCTTCCCCGGCATTACCCCAGGGTTCTTGATATGGTCATATCCGGAAGTATAATGATCGACCCCTTTGTCGAACTGCGTCCCATGTCCACCATCAGGGATTCTTTCGAGGATGCCCGCAGGGGTCAGGACCGGAGGATCATCCTCACCCCGGATTTCTGAGGGTCATGTTCCGATCCAGTTGGGCCCTTATGGGCACCGGTGCTGGACAAACCAAATAATTGCCTGTGAGAACCTGGTGTTGTAGATCGGCACAAATGTTGTAGAAAGTGTTTGTAAACTGCCATCCTTTATATTCAAACCGGCGAATGAGTACTACAAGGGGACGCAAGTTCCCGGGAAAAACAGGAAAAGGTGACAAAAATGAAAACGAAGCACATACCGACCATCTTTGCTGCATTGTTTCTTATAGGAACGGTAGCTTTGATGTCGGTTTCGGCCATGCAGGGAGAAGGTGGAAACGGTACCGGTACCCAGGACGGGAACATGTACCAGGGTGAATCCGACGGTCAGAACGGCGAATGCACCGGCGAGGGGACCCAGGACGGGAACATGTACCAGGGTGAATCCGACGGCCACAACGGCGAATGCACCGGCGAGGGGACCCAGGACGGGAACATGTACCAGGGTGGATCAGAGGGCCACAACGGTGAGTGCACCGGCGAGGGGACCCAGGACGGGAACATGTACCAGGGTGGATCAGAGGGCCACAACGGTGAGTGCACCGGAGAGGCCACTTCAACCCAGCGCCAGGAACAGAAGAAGGAGATGACCCAGGAGTCCAAGCAGCAGAGGGCCGCCGAGGGCGAGGGTGAGGACGGAGTTCAGGTCCGCACCTGCGCCGAAGGAGATGGTGAGTCCCAGGAAGTCTGCAAACAGACCCAGACCCAGAAGAAGGGCTCGGGTGAGGGCGAGGGTCAGAAGACCCGGCGCCAGGGCGACGGCGAGGGCCAGGGCGATATGACCCAGACCCAGACCAAGACTCAGACGCAGACCCAGTCCGGAGATTGCGAGGGCGACGGCGAGGGAGACGGGGAGATGGCACAGAAGCGCCAGCAGAAGCAGACCGGAAAGCTTGGTGAAGAGGAGCTCGAAGAGTAAGTAGGGCAACCTCATATCGGGAAAGTTCCACCCCGTGTGGAACGTGGACCGCCTAGGCATTTTCCAGGCGGTCCAGAACCTTTTTTTTTCTTTTTTTTCGATCAAATGAATGGGTGTCTTAGATGAGCAGCAGTACAAGAGTATGTGCAGTATCCTCGGTCATTGCGGTTTTCATGATCACAATAGTTACCCTGCATCCGGCCGTGGCCGAGGAAGAACAGGAGCTGGATACGTCTATCCTGGCGGAGATGACCATCCACAACGACATGAACTGGACCATCGAGTACCTGTTCTTCACCCCGGCGGACAGCGAGTTTGTCGGGGTGGACATCCTAAGCCGCCAGTACACCCTGTCACCCGGAGAATACGTTCCCTATTTGGTGACACCCGGTACCTACAGGTTCCTGGCGGTGGACAACGACACGGACCGCTGGACGGCCACCGTGGATGTCACCGGGGACGGGGACCTGTATCTATCCGACACCGAAGTGGTGGTATCCAACGAGACATTCCCCCTGAACTTCAACACATTCACCGTGGAAGTTTTATCCACCAGCCCTGTGGACTACCTTTTCATGACACCCTCGGATTCCGTGCTGTGGGGTGTGGATATTCTGGGGTCAAAGTGGCAGCTGGTGAAGGGCGACAAGCAGGATTTCTTGGCCTACGAGGAGGTATACATAGTCAACTACGATATACTGGTGGTACACGAGGACGGTGCCCAGCAGCTGATGAGCACCGATGACGAAATGGACAGGACCCTGGTAATATCGGACCCCCCGGACAACGGCACATCCGGTGGCGATGATGACCAGATGGATAACGGGACGGATACCGGGGACAACCAGACGGATGACGGCAATGGGACCGGTAGTGGGACAGGTGATAATGCTTCCACGGACGGTGATGACGAGATGAGCGACGATGATAGCAGCGGTGGTGACGGCTCCGATGATGGTACCGACAGTGGTGATGAGGACGAAGGCGACACAGGAGATGAGACCGCGGATGGTGACGCCACCGGTGACGATGACACTGGTAAAGATGATGATGCCGATGGCACATCGGCTGGTGATGACGAGGATGATGGTACTTCATCAGACGGTGACGATGATATGGGAGACAGTACCGGGTCTGACGATTCCGAAGGCGACCTTCCCACCAGCACTGGCGGATCTGATACCGATGACGGTGACCAAGGGGTCAACGAAGGTGGAACGGTTTCCGATGGAACGAACACCGATGGAAATTTGTATCCGGGGACGGATACGACCCCGGATCAATCATCCGGCGATGATGATGAAGGGATATCCACGGCGCTAGTCCTGGCATTGGTTCTGACCGTGGTCATGATTGTTGTTGTGGTTTTACTTGTCATGACGCGGGGGAAGAAGTTACCCCGTACCCCACCAGAGCCATCCGGTGATCATGCCCATACCCAACGGCCAATGCATCCCCATCCGCACATGCAACATCAACAGGGACCGAATCAACAATGGTCAAAACCGCAGTCTGTCAATTACAGAAGGCCCCAGGGTCAGTCGTTTGCTGTCGCTCAGGGCCAGACATATGGTGGCACCCAGGGCCGTGCCCAACCATACAATCCACGGGATCATCCAGGACATCACGATCCCCGTCCTGGGCAGGGATACGGCGTTCAACATGGGCAACGTTCGGCCCCTGGACAAGGTGTCCAATACGATATGGCTGCCGGGCGCACGGGCCATACCGGGCAGGCCAGTCAGATGGACGGATACGCTCCTCATCAGGTAAGGGTCGATCCGTATAGACGATGACGGTGCAGTAGCACCTAGGCTATTTGAAAAAAAGATAAGGCGGGTCCCGGACCCGCCCCGAATATTTCCTGAGTTTACCTCAGAGTATCACCAGGCCGTTCCTGGAGTTCTACTTAGTGTTTAGAGAAACTCCAGGCCGTTCCTGGAGTTCTACTTAGTGTTTAGAGAAACTCCAGGCCGTTCCTGGAGTTCTACTTAGTGTTTAGAGAAACTCCAGGCCGTTCCTGGAGTTCTACTTAGTGTTTAGATGATCTCTAGGCTCTTGCCCCATTTTTCAAAGGCGGCCAGGGCTCGATCCAGGTCCTCTCTGGTGTGGCCGGCGTTCATCATTGTGCGGATCCGGGCCTTGTCCCGGGCCACCGTGTTCCGGATGTGTCTGTGAACGGTCATGGTAATGTTCGTCCCCTTCAAACTGGTGATCCTTCGGGCCCCGTTTCCGCAAGAAGAACACGAATATGACAGACAGTATGACTGCCATGATCACAAGGAGCGCTATCACCAGGGCGGTCCCTGACCCCTTATTATTCCCGTCCTTCCCGTCATCGGTGGATCCGACATCATCACCATCGCCGTCGTCATCGTCCATTTCATCGTCGTCATTCACCCCATCATCATCCCCGGATCCATCATCATCCCCGGATCCATCATCATCCCCGGATCCATCATCATCCCCGGATCCATCATCATCCCCGGATCCATCATCATCCCCGGATCCATCATCATCCCCGGATCCATCATCATCCCCGGATCCATCATCGTCGTCTGTGGAGGGGATGCCCGTCACCTCTACCTGGAAGGTCTTGGTGGCGAGGGCCGTGCCGTCCGTCACCTGGACCGTTACGCTATGATTGCCCACGTCATCCGGGTCCAGGGTCCAGGTTATCACGCCCGTGGAACCGTTTATCGTCATCCCGTCCGGCCCATATACGAGTTCGAAGGTCAGAACATCGCCCGGGTCCGGGTCATCCGCCAGGACCTGGAATGTCAGCTCGCTGCCCTCCTCCACGGTCTGGGGTGGTATATCCTGGATTCTGGGGGGATTGTTGGGGACGACCCTGGGATCCACCCGGATCGTGAAGGTCTGATTGGCCTGGTCCTTCCCGTCGGACACCACAACCTTTACGGTCCAGTTACCCGGTGATCCGGGGGTCCAGGTGATCATGCCGGTGACATTGTTGATGACCATGCCCGAGGGACTTGTGTCCAGAGAAAACGTCAAAACGTCGCCGTTGTCCGGGTCCGAGGCATTCACCTGATGAGTATAGACCTCCCCCGCGGTCCATTTGGTGGGGGGTGTGTTTTGTATGACCGGTGGGCGGTTGACGTCGATGATAGTGAGGTTCCAGCTCCAGATCAGGTCCGCGTATCCGTCGGTTACTGTCACGTTGACCGTGTAAACCCCCGCCGCGCTGAAATCGTATGGAAAATCGAAGGTATCGTTGCCCTCTCCCTTCACCTGCCCGTTTACCGTCCAGGTATACTGCAGATCCTGTTCGTCCGGATCGGTGGCGTCGACTGAAAAGGTAACCGTTCCATTCTCCCGTTCGTCCACCGAAACGTCCGGGCCCGGGCCGGCCGATCCGATCACCGGCGGTCGGTTGTCCTCCGGAACCCACCTGCTCCGGTCCCTGAAGAACTTCCAGGTTTCCTCGGTTGCATAGAACGCCGATGAGATCATCCCCGAGGGGGGTATGCCCGGCAGGCGCTGGGGAACGTAATCCCCGGGTCCGTACCATTTGCCTGGGGCGTACATCTCTCCCCCGGGCCAGGTGTGGCCCCCGTTGTACACGGTCCACAGTTCCACCGGTGCCCCAACGGGGGACATGTGACGGACGGCCACCACGCTGGTGTTTTTCCCCACCGATCTTAATATTTCCCGGGACCCGTTGCACCGATTGTTTGTATACCACATGGTTTCGGTCTCGTTCACGCTGATCAGGATGACATTCGGCTGCCCGGCCAGGCTGCCTCCATCGTAAGGGACGAACAGGTCCTCGGTTCCGTGGATGTGCATGACGGGTATGGGTGATGCGGGGTTGAAGCTATCCGGGTCGGCAACGGCAGCGACGGGGGCGATGGCCGCGAACCTGTGGGAAAGCTCCCGGCCCACCCGATACGACATGAAACCTCCCCTGGATATCCCGGTGGCAAATACCCTGTCCGCGTCCATGGAGACCTCCTGTTCCATCCAGTCGAGGATAGCCTCTATGAACCCAATATCGTCAACGTCCTCGCTGGATGGCGTCCCCGGGCCGGCGTTCCAGTGATAGCTGTCCTTAAATGGAACCCCGTCTCCCGTGGTACCGTTGGGACAGACCAGGAAGAACCCCTCCCGGTCCGCCAGCATGCTGTAGTTGGAGTCCCGCTCCACCTGGATCCCGTTGCCGTACCCCCCGTGGAATAAAAACACCACGGGAAGTTCCTCTGTCCCATCGTATCCCGACGGCACGTGGAGGGTGTAGCTCCGGATCAGGCCGTCGTGTTCCATGGTGAAACCGTGGGTTCCCGGGGAAATGAGGTCGCTCAGCACGACCTCGTGGGATATCTCGATATCATCCAATGCCAGGTGTAGGGTGTAACTGCCGTCTTCCAGCGATGCCACATCCCACTCCCCCAGGGTGCCATTTTCCACTCCTCCGTACCCGAATGCGATCATCTCTGTCTGGCTATCTCGGGACCAGTAGAGCTCCCATCCCGCGGTTCCCGGGTGGCTTGGACCTCTGTGCATGACCGCCGAACCGGTCACCACCACCGAACCGGAACCCCCGGTCAAGTGAGAGTTATTACCGGGGTACGATATCTGAAGATGTGCCAGGGCGGCGAAATCCATAACCTCCAGGTCATCCAGGTTCGAGGTGGTTGTGTCCAGAAGGTTCACCCGGGCGGTGTCCCGCACGATCACCCTGTCCTTCAGCGAGCCCCCGTGCATCTCCAGGTACCCATCACCGTGGACCATGATCAGTTTCTGAAGTGTGGAGTTGTGAAGTATCATGGTCCCCCCGTCACACACCTCGGTGTGCCCTCCGGACCCGTCCACCACGGTGTTTACCAACGTCACCACCGAACCGGGAAATGCTATAACCTCTCCCACGACGGAGTTGGTTATGGAGAACTCCGTGAACATTGTATAGAAATTCCAGGTCATTACATTGACGTTGGTAAGCTGAACCGTTCGGTCTGTAAAACCGGGGTTGAAATCCTCGTATGTCGTGTTTGGATACAAACCATCAACACTCTCTGAACCCACGGCAAGGATGTTTCCCAGGGCCAGAAGCGTCGTGTCGATCACCCTGAGGATTGAATCGGGGCAGGTGAGCACACCGAATGATACCGCGCTGCAGTTTGTAATGTTGATGTGATAGTCCATCCCGTTATAATCATCCGACTCGGAGCCGATTCGCAGTTCGTCAACTGTGAAGAACGCATCATCATTTTCCAATGAGAGATTCACCTCGGAATTCATGAAAATGACAAGCCAGATAACAATGCCGTGGGTGTTGTTACACTGTAGGTTCGCATGATCGTTAACCACGAACTCGGCATTCAGAACAGACGCCTCGCAAACTAGGCTGCAGTTGTTGTACATTTCAAAATGCATTCCCTCCAACATCCACATGATTCCCACGAGCGTGATGGTACAGTTGTCATGCATCAGGACGTTCACTATCTCGTTGAAGTAGAAATTGACCAGGAGCACGGTCACGTTCCCGTTGTCTGTCACCGTGAACCCGGATTGCATCTTCCACTGGGAAACGATGGTGAGATTGCCGTTCGCCACGATTAACTGGCCGTCGTCCTCCACGATAATAGCACCATGTACCGTGAGGGAGCATCCTGAAATCGACAGGATCCCCTGGTTCTTGACATGGATGTCTCCCATTACGGTGGTGTCCATATTGATAATCATCATTTCTCCCGGGGGCGAATCGCCGATCACCAGGTCCTCCCTGACAGATGGGCCCGGTGTTTGAGATACATCTTGCGTCATATCCGTTTCGGCACCCCCGGCAGCGTGCATCGCCGGGACGGCGGATGCGGCCAGGGCCAGGAGGCAGAGGACGATCACGGCCAGCCTTGATGGAGCGGGGCCCATGCACTGTCCGGGGTGATATACCATCATCCGGTCAGAATTCGGTTGATTATGAATAAACCTTGTCCAAACCATTTTTTCAAATCCCCGATAACCCCGATCATCCCCCCTCCTTTCAGAGGAGGTGGCTTTTAGATGTGGCTTTTAGATGTGGCTTTTGGATGTGGCCTTTGGATGTGGCCTTTGGATGTGGTTTTTGGATGTGGTTTTTGGATGTGGCCTTTGGATGTGGCCTTTGGATGTGGCTTTTGGAAGTGGCTTTTCTTACGTTTGGTAAGTACCGCTGTGCGGTCCCCAACGGGAGATAAAATCGTCCTCTCTGTACCTGTCCACGATCATTGTCAATGGGAAGGGGGTCTTTAGGTGGACCGGTGTATGGCTCCAGATAGGGTAAACGGATCAAACTGTACAATGGCCATATTCGGCATTGGCAGGGGCCTGAGGCAACTTCAGATAATCTCCAGGCTTGTGCCAATCTTCTCAAACGCGGCCAGGGCCCGATCCAGGTCCTCTCTGGTGTGGCCGGCGTTCATCATTGTGCGGATCCGGGCCTTGTCCCGGGCCACCATGGGGAACACGATGGGCAGGGCGAAGATATCCTCTTCCTTGATCAACCGCTCAGAGAGTTCCTTGCACTTGTGGGAATCCCACACGATCACGGGCGTGATCGGGGTGACGGAGTCACCGGTGTTGAATCCCATGCCCTGGAGCTCCTTTTTGAAGTACTTGGTGTTGTCCCACAGGTTCTTTACGTGCTGGGGTTCGGTCTCCAGGACGTCCATGGCGGCAATCTGGGCGCCGGTGACCGCCGGCGGGTGCGATCCGGAAAGGAGCCAGGTCCGGGATTTGTTGAGGGCGTAGTTCACCAGGTCGCGAGAACCGGCCACCAGGCCGCCCACGACGCCGTAGGCCTTGGAGAAGGTACCCATCTCCACATCGATCTTTCCCTCAAGCCCGTAATGGGCGCTCATTCCGCGGCCATCGGGTCCCATGACACCCTCTCCGTGGGCGTCGTCCACGTAGATCATGGCACCATGTTCCTGACAGATGGGGTACATCTTGTCCAGCAGAGCAATGTCGCCATCCATGGAGAACACGCCATCGGTTATGACCAGGATCTTGTCGGCACCCGCCTTATCGGCTTCCTGGAGCGCCTTCTCCAATCCTGCCATGTCGTTGTGGGGGTACACCCCCTTCTGCGCCTTGGATAGCCTTACGCCATCGATGATGGAACCGTGGTTGAGCTCGTCGGATATGATGTAATCCTCCTTGCCGGGGGCCAGCTGGGGGACCAGCCCGGCGTTGGCGGCGAACCCGGTCTGGTACACCAGAGAAGCCTCGGTTCCCTTGAACTTGGCGATCTTCTCCTCCAGTTCCATGTGAATATCCATGGTGCCCGCTATGGCCCGTACAGACCCGGAACCGGCACCGTACTTCTGGGCAGCTGAAATGGCGTTCTCCACCAGCTTCGGATGGTTGGAAAGGTTCAGATAGTTGTTGGAACAGAGCATTATCATGTCCTTTCCGTTTATGGTCGCGTGGGGCCCGGAGGAGCTCTCCAGGACCTGTATCTTCCAGTCGAAGCCATTCTCAACAAGGTCATCGTATTCCTTTTTCAAAAAACCGGTCGGGTCCCTCATGTCAAGTCACCTTCTTGGAACGTTATTTTTCTCTGTTTTGGGCGTTGACCAGCATCCTGTTCGAGCTGGTGCCAGTCAGTTGCCCTTCCCCCCCGGGGAGGGATTTGGGCGATTGCCCACCACGGTTTTAAAAGTTCTGATATGATGAAGATATCGGGCCGGACAAGTCATGAGTAACTCCTTTCCATGGCCCCTCGGATAAATCCGTTATACGTCATCTTTCATCGGATCAAACAGAGTGGCAAGCACCTCGCCGGGTCCTTACAATAATATTTATATGAGCTAATTCTACAGAAGGTTTACCAAAAAGGCTATTCGAAAAACCATGTGAGTTTACTGCGAATCACCTCGTAGAAATGCGGAAAAGTGATACCGGGGGACGACTGAAGTTGGAGCATTTTGAAAAGATCATCCGCCGCATATCTGCCGTTTTTTTTGCAACAATCATACTGATCGGTGGTGTTGCTATTCCACCAACTGAAAATGCTGCAGCTGATCTGACGATCGGGGAAACCTTCCGCATAAACGGCGACGATGAGTTCACGGCGGCCAACGGTGTCATCAACGAGGGTGCAGCCGGGACCGAGGTGGACCCATACATAATCGCAGGTTGGGACATCAACGGGGACAGCGGCACCGACTGCATGTTCATCGGCAACACCACAAAGCACCTGGTGATCAAGGACTGTTACCTTCACGACTCCACTGGAAAGAAGTCAAAGGCATTGGTCTACAACGCCGGGGTGACCTTGTACAATGCCACCAACGTTACCGTGACGAACGTGACCCTTATCGGAAACGCCGTGGGCATCTACATCAACTGCACCGATGCGGTGATCCGTGTGGACAATTGCACCATATCCGAAAACCAGGGCGGCGGTATCCAGGGATACGTTGCTGGCAACCTCTCCATCGAGATAGCCGACAACGTAATCGGCATGAACCAGTGCACCGGGGATGCTTCCACCACCGGGGGCGGTATCAGGTTTCTGGGCACCCAGAACATAACCACATCCGTGAGCGCCCTCATCGAGAACAACCACATCGATATGACACTGCTCCAGGGGGGTTGTGTTCGGGTGGGTTTCGATTACGGTTCCACCCTGGACAAGGCCTACGTCACCATGAGGGGAAACAACCTGTCCGGGTATCTGAGCGCCCTGGTTCGGGTCTACTGCAGGACACTTTCCCAGCTGGAGTGCGTGGACAACGTGTTCTACGATATAGTCAACGCCCCGGTGCTCAAGTTCGAGACAGACAACGATGCCAATCTGACCTTCAGCCGTAACCTGGTGCGGGAGACGGATGATCTGGGCGATGAGGGTATAGTATGGTGCAAGGCCAAGTACAACGCCACGGCGGTGTTCCAGAACAATACGGTGGAGCACAGCAAGGTCACCCCGGTTTTTCTGGTCCAGCCCCACATGTGGGCCAACGTGACCTTCACTGGTAACCATATCATGGATATTTTTGATGGTGCGGCCCTACAGGTGGAGTTCAATCTGGACTCCTTCATCAACTACACCCACAACCATATCGAGAACGTTTTCATGGGAAGCGCGGCGGTGATCGATACCCAAGGACACGTCACCCTCAATTTCACAGACAACTACATCAAGAACATCGGGTACGGAGACGTGGTTTACCTCAACACCAACGAGACGGTGAACATAACATATCAGGACAACGATGTGGAAGTGTTCTACTATTCCAACGGTCTCAATTGTCTGGCCTGGAACGATACTACCGTGAACATGACCGGCAACCGCTTCGAGTACAATGTGGAAGGGTCCATACTGGACCTGTTCACTGCCGGCAACGCCACCATCAACATGAGCGACAATGTAGTCAGTATCATGCAGGGTGACATTGCCATCATAAACTCCAACTGGAGCCAGAACTGCACATTCTTGAACAACCAGTTCATTGGGATCGAGGGACAGGGGATCTATCTGGACCCTCACGAAGGGTGCAACCTCACCGTTTCCGGAAGCATCCTGGATACCATGGGATTCCCTGCCATCGTCTTAAACAACAGCCAAAGCTCGAACCTGACTGTTGTGGGAAACCGGCTGGGAGGAACTATCCGGGCGCTGTCCAGGGACACAATGAACCTCGATGCCCGCAACAACATTCTTCTGGACGGGGCCAGCGGTATTGATATTGGCGCTCCAACCTACCAGGAACTGTCGGTCAAGATGCTCAATGCGACCGTGGTCAACAACACGTTCTCCAACGGCAGTGCTGTGTTTCTCATGGCCCAGGACATGCTCAATGCCACCTTCAGGGACAACACGCTCGCCAACAACCGGGACGGAGCCGTTATGATAGGATGGAACGGTCGGGGGGACGCGGTGGGAAACCTGACAGCCATCGTGGAGGGGAACAGCTTTCAAAATAATCTGGACGGTCCGGTGCTCCTTGGGGCCAACAGCACCCTAAACGCCACCGTGTGCAACAATACGATCGATACCACAACCACCCTCAACGGTGACAGTGTCAGGGGAGCCATTGATATTCGCGGCCCAACCACCTGGCTCTTCAATTGCACTGTGCGAAACAACTCCATAAATGACTTCGGCAACTCCGCCATCACAGTTGAGGGCGGTGAAGGATGCTGCGAGGTGAACGTCTCTCTCAACAACGTTCAGAGCGGCATCCCGGAACAGGATATCTGTTCAGGCGTGAGGCTGATCGGGACGGTGAAGGGCACGGTCAACAACAACACGGTCCAGAAGGTGACAGGTACCGGTGTTTACGTGGAGGGATCCTCCAAGGTCAACATCACCCACAACAATATCGAGAGCTGCGGCGGGTACGGGATATACCTTGACTCCCAGAGCGACAGATGCTACGTTCACAGCAACGACCTGGTGAACAACAACAAGCGCCGGGTCCAGGGTCTTGACGACGGCGATCACAATAACTGGAACAACTCGAAAAGGGGCAACTACTGGTACGACTTCATTAAACGCTATGTGCCCCCCGCGACCAATGATGGAACAGTTTGGGACACCCCCTATGCAACGGACGGATCATCATCATCAGCGGACAATTATCCCCTGGCAAACAGGCTGTTCTTCGGATACAGGTATTCCCTGCCAGTTCGCATTGACGGGGACGGCGATTTTGCTGGATCCCCGGCGGTAACAGGAGGCTCCGGGACCTCGGAGGACCCTTACATTATCGAGAAGATGGAGATCGATGGGAGCGGGTCCGGGTTCTGCATCTATGTGGGAAACACCACCAAGCATTTCATCATACGGGACTGTACACTGGGGGAAGCCAGCGGAAGGCCTGGGGTCAGCTACTACATGGATTCGGGTGTTGTTCTCTACAATGCCAGAAACGGGCTCGTCACGGATAACCTGATCCGCGATTGCCAGGGTTATGCCGTTCATCTTTCGGGGGGCAGCTCATCAAATCGGATCCATTCCAACGATCTTGTTTCCAACCGTGAATGGACAGGAAGCCAGGGTTACGACTCCGGAACTGCAAACTCCTGGGACGATGGTGCAGGTGAAGGCAATTTCTGGTTCGATTACAAGAAGTACTACGTTCCACCTGCCACTGCTGCCGGGCAGGCCTGGTCAGTTTCCTATTCCATAGACGGCCCCACCTCATCTGTCGATGGATATCCACTCGTGGAACCGGTGACCTCAAACAGTTTCGAACACGATCCGATAAGAATAGACAGCGTTGCGGACTGCACCCCTCAAAACGGTGTCGTGGCGGGAAACGGAACAGAAGGCAACCCCTACCTCATAGAGAGGTGGTATATGGATGCCCAGGGGGACGGCTGCGGCATTTTCATCGGGAACCTGAGCGAGAACCTGACCATACAGGGGTGTCAGGTGTTCGACACCGATGGGAACGACAGGGAATACTACAGGAATGCTGGGATATACTTTCACGACACCGATAATGTCAAGATAGTCAGTTCCCGAATCATCAACTGCGGTATCGGTATCTACATGGACTTGGTGGATTCAGCAATAAGCATAGATGATTGCCTTGTCTCCGACAATGACGAAGGGGGAATATTCGGCATGGTGACCACCGAGGTCGATCTCTCGATCGGGGATTCCAATATCAAGAAGAACGGATGTTCCGGTGATGAAGCGTCGACGGGAGGCGGGATCCGGATCCACGGGACCAGCAAGGAGACCTCGCAGATCCGGGCCGACATCCATAACACCCGGGTGGACCAGAGCATTACAAGCGGTGGAGCCGTCCGATTGGGATACACGAGCTCGGGTCCAACATCCCAGACCACCTGGTTGAACTGCAGTGGGATCAACATATCCTCCATGGAATGGGGCGGGATCAGCGTCCACTCGCAAGACCAGACCACTGTCAATATCCGGCAGTCCGGTCTCTACTTCATCCACCAGGGAGGGGTGAACGCATCCTCGGAAAACCTCGTCACGGTGGACATGTCCGAAAACGAGGCCGCTCTGGTGTATGGCGGACTCTTGAGGACCCTGGCCGGCGGGGACCTGACCTGCACTTTTCAGGAGAACGATGCCAGATCACTTCCGGATTTGGGAATGGCCCTGAACGGTTTGGGAAAGGCAACACTGATGATGTCTCATAACCGCGTTGAGACCAGGGGATATCCGGTCCTGGAGACGAGAGGTTTTTCACGATCCTCCCTGAGAGTAACCGACAACCACCTCGAGGGATACTTCAGCCTCTCCGGTGATGAGCTTATCGAGTTGACCTGCTTGAATAACGTCATTGCCAATAGCGGAGGTCCCAGCCGCATTGGCGGGAACGGAAGCGGGGTGGATGACCTGGATGCAGTGTTCATCGGGAACACGATCACTAACAGCGGAGGTCTCTGGTTCAAACCCCTGATTAACCTGGATGCAACCCTGACCGGTAACTTCTTCTCAGGCATGACCAAGGGCACCATGAGGCTGGGTTCTGAATGCGTATCAGACCCTGCCACGACCAAGTACGTAAGGGGGAGCGTGAGTGGAAACAATATAACTGACATCCAGGGGGGTGCCATAATGGCCCGGGCGGCTATGGGGCTTGACCTGGCCATTTACGATAACTACATCAACGGCATGATCTGCATAAGCGGCGGCCTCAACAGGAGCGCCGTTGAGCTCATTGGAGGACCGGCCTGCAGGATGTCCCTCAACGTTCACCACAACCAGGTGCAGGATTTCCACACCGCAGGAATATGGGTTCAGGGCGGGGCCCAAAACCAGGTTAACATACACGATAACTTCGTGGCTTTTGGGGTCTTCGGATTCTTCACCGGCACGGGGATATTCCTCCATTCAACCCACCACGTGAACGTCTATTCCAACACCATCCAGAAGATCGACGACTACGGTGTTTACATCATGGGGTCCCATCAGAACGTTGTGGAGGGCAACAATTTCCTGACCAATCACTACGGGGTGTACATGGAAGATTCCCAATACAACACCGTGGTATCGAACACCTTCAGGCGTAACCAGAAGTACGCGGTTTACATCAACGGCACCTCTGAACACAACACCGTCCATCACAACACCTTCCGTGGTAACAACGACGGGGGGGTGCAGGCCTTTGACTCCAGCACAGGTGTCGGCAACCCGTTCTGGGGACCCGTTGGAGAGGGGAACATCTGGGAGGATTACAGTAAAAGATACCCACTGGCGAACCTGACCGGTGCAGTGTGGGACACCCCCTACGAGCTGGACGGCGGGGCCAATGCAGACATGGCTCCCCTGGCCTCCCTCCCCGAGAGGGACCCGATAAGGATCGACAACGATGCCCAGTTCCTCATGTCCAACGGTGTCGTGGCCGGTGACGGGTCCGAAGGAAACCCATACATCATATCCGGCTGGGACATAGACGGGTCGGGTCCGGGCTACTGCATCTACATCGGCAACACCACCAAGTATTTCCTTATCCGCAACAACACCCTCCATCACGCCAGCGGAGATGATGGGACCTTTTGCCAGAACGCCGGGATACTCCTTCGCAGTGCAAACAACGGTACCATTGAAGGTAACACCATCAGTCATTGTGAAGGGTACGGAATAATGATCAACGGTACCTCCTCGGACAACATCGTCTTCGGAAACCACCTGATCGATAACAACGGCGGGTCAGTTCAGGGATATGACTGGGGAATATCGAACCTCTGGACCAATGTCACGGAGGGTGGGAATTACTGGAATGACATGTACACACTCTTCCCGGAAGCAACCAACGACGGTATGTACTGGGACACTTCATACCCCATCGACGGTCCATCCGGTTCCAACGACACTTCTCCACTGACAGCCGGATACAATTACCCTCCCCGTATCACCTTCACCCCCGTGACCGGTGCCACCGAGGATATGAAGTATCAGACCTTCTACACCGCTCACGAGCCCGATCCTGGGACCACGCTGGACTGGGAGGTAATAACGGATGCAGATTGGCTGGTGATGGACCCGTCCACGGGCGAGCTGTCCGGGACTCCGGAGAATGCCCATGTCGGAAACAATACGGTAACCGTCCGGGTCGATGATGGAGACGGCGGTGTGGACATCCAGACCTTCAACATCACCGTTATAAACACCAACGATCCCCCGATGATCGCCACCCAGCCACTCGGTTCCGCCGTTGAGGGGATAGCCTACTCCGTTGACTATGATGCCCAGGACCCGGACCCCACCCAGGACGATCTGACCTGGTCCATTCAAACCGATGCGCTCTTTCTATCCATTGACCCCATCAGCGGGATCCTCAGCGGTATGCCCGATAATTCAGATGTCGGCATCTACACGGTCAAGGTGATCGTGACCGATTCTGGCGGTCTCAACGACACGGATCAGTTCACCCTGGTTGTGGAGAACGTCAACGACGATCCGCAGGTGACCACCATTCCCCCCGTGTTCGCCTTGGAGGACCAGCTGTACAGGGTGGAGTTCCAGGCCCTCGATCCCGATCCCACAGGGGAGCTCCTGTCGTGGAACCTTTCAACGGATGCGGCCTGGCTGTCCATTAACACAACGACGGGCGTGTTGGAGGGAACACCCCGCAATTCGGACGTTGGGGACTTCTGGGTCCAGGTCCACTGCAGTGACGGGCTTGGAGGTTTGGATACCTTAGGGTACCTCCTCACGGTCAACAACACCAACGATCCCCCGGTCATCCAAACGGCTGATGTTGTCTCGGCCAGTGCCCAAAAGACCTATTTCGTTGCCTACACCGCCCTTGATATGGATCCCACCCGGGACGATCTTACCTGGGACCTGAGCACGAATGCCTCGTGGCTTGATATGGATAACCTGACCGGAGTACTCTCCGGCACACCCACCTTAAGCGACCTGGGCAGCTTCTGGGTGAACATCAGTGTTTACGACGGTCTCGGTGGACATGACCATACGAACTTCACGATCATGGTTGTCGACCTGAACGATCCCCCGGATATCCTCACCACCCCGCCCATGCAGGCCCAGGAGGATTCCGAGTACGATGTATCCTTCGAGGCCCGGGACAATGACCCGGACGATCAGCTTACCTGGGAGATTAACAGCGAGGCCGCCTGGCTGTCCATGGAACGGAACACGGGGGTCCTAGGCGGTATCCCGCAAAACGATGACGTGGGAACATTCGAGGTAACGGTTACGGTGAGGGACGGCAACGGTGGAAATGACTCCCTTACCTATTCACTCGAGGTGGTAAACACAAATGACCCGCCAAAGATAACATCGGAGACAGTCACCACTGCCCTTGAGGACAGCGAGTTCGTTGACCGGTACAAGGCGGTGGATCCGGACCCCACGGCCGACATCCTGACCTGGGAGCTTGACACGGACGCGGGATGGCTTTCCATCGACCCCGATACGGGCATGCTCACCGGCATACCCAACAATCAAGACGTTGGCTCTTACGATGTGACGGTCACGGTAAAGGACGGAAATGGGGGTGAGGATTCCCGGACTTTCACTCTTGTGGTTGAGAATACCAACGATCCCCCGAGCATCACTACCACCGATATCGAATCAGCTGCCCAGGGCGAACCCTACATTGTTGATTACATCGCCCTGGACCCCGATCCCACCTATGACGTGCTCACATGGCATCTATCGACAAATGCGAGCTGGCTTTCATTGAATTTGCAAAGCGGAAGGCTCGAGGGAACTCCCGATGTAAGCGACGTTGGCCGCTACTGGGTGAACATATCCGTTCGGGACGGCCAGGGCGGATCGGACCATCACAATATCACCCTCACGGTCCATCCCTTCCAGCACCAGACCTTCCCAGTCGTCCTGGGACCCGTTCTGTACGATGACGGGAGTCCAGCGGCCGATGTAACTATCAGGCTCGACCGGTCCAGCAGGGCGGAGTTCGAGGCAATTACCAATTCCACGGGACATGCGGTTTTCGAAAAACTCCTTCCCGGTGCCTATGACGGTGAGGTGGAAACGGGTGAGGATAGTGTAAACTTCAAGCTGGTCCTCACAGATTCTGGAACCCCCCTCTACGATATCCCCCCATTACCCCTGTCACCCGAAACGTCGGGTGATGATGATACGGACGGGCCAGGGGATGACGGACTCATCGTATTGGTTGACGGTCAGGGTCTTGCGATCACCATTGAGCAGGGAGAGGAAAGGACCCTTATATGGGAAGGTACCAACCAGACAATCAAATGTACAAGCATCAGACCAAACGGCGAGGAGATGGTCTTCGACATGGGAGGTCACAAGGACCTGGTCCTCAAGCGGGGAACGCCCATCAATCTAGATCTGGACGGGGACGGTCAAGAGGACCTTAGCGTGACCTTTGTCGGTCTGGACATGAACGGCAACCCCCTGATACTCCTGGACGAACCCCATGAAGAAAAAACCGATACTGAAGAAGATCAGGAGGGAGGCGGATCGACCTTCCTTGTAATGCTTGTCGTGATACTGATAGCGATAGTTCTGGTGCTCTTGCTTCTAGTGTTCCGCTCCAGAGGGGAGTACGATGCTCTGGAGGAGGGTGAGGAGGTCAATGAGGAGGAAGAGGAGGATGAAGGGGATGAAGATAAAGATGAAGATGATCTGCTTGGCGAGGAGGACGATCCCGACGACATGATCGAGGATGAATACGAGGATGATATTGCCGAGGCGGATGTGCTGGAGGACCTTGATATGGAGGAACTTGAGAATGGGATGGAAGAGGAACCCGATAGCCGAAACTCCGACGCGGGTCGAAAAATTAAAAGATCTTACCCAAAACGCAAAAGCAGGAGATGATCCCAATGAGCAGGTCTTTCAACGGTCCACTTACGGTCATGATGACCATATTGCTTCTCTGCATGTCCACGTTCATCCTGCAGTTGCCGGAAAATGCGGCAGGTGAAGCCGAAAGCTGGTCCGATCATTTCACAGGTGAGTCGCTCAATATGAGATGGCTGCAGGTGGGGGAGGGGGTGGCAGGGCTGGACGCCAAATCCAACTATTTTGCAAAATCCTACGACGAGGACTATTCATCGCTCTGGCATGGCTGCATCCTTCGCAGTCAGCTGCCCTCATCATCGGATTTCGACATCCTGGTGACCCTCAACAACCTGGGCGAGGAGGTCCAGGTGGGCCGAACAGAAGTGCGGCTCCTCAATGCCGAGGAATCACTGGTCTATTCATTCTCCTGGACCGACAAGAGCAGCGTGTCCAACAAGGCCTCCATCAATTTGCGGGAAGGTTCGTCAGGGACCGAGATATTCACAACCGGTGATTCCTACGATTACACGATCTTCCTTGAAAAGGACCTCCGCATTGTGAGAACGGGAACCTCCCTGGACTTCTTCATAGAGGAAGCATCCGTTCATTCGGGCACGGCCCTGTCGGACAACGTGGCGTTTTTGGAGCTGGCGGTGCTCAAGTACCAGGATATCTGCCCCTCGGACATGTTCTATGATTATGTTTCTGTGACCTGTGAGCCGGTTCCTGGAGCCAACGTACCTGATCCTCCTTACAACCTGAACTCCTTGGTGGTGGAGACCGATATATCCCTCACCTGGAACTCCCCGGACAACGATGGCGGCGCCCCCATCGTGGGTTACAAGATATACAGGGGCGTGGAGCCGGGTCTGGAGGCATACCTGACCACGGTGGGTGATGTGCTTACCTACCTGGACGTCGGGCTCATGGGGGGCAGGACCTACTATTACAGGGTAAGCGCCCTGAACGTCATGGGGGAGAGCCCTCCCTCCAACGAGGCCGATGCCGCCCTGGAGAGTCCCATATCCCTTCCCGGTCCCCCCATGGACCTGGAAGCACAGCCCGGGGACGGCCAGGCCGTCTTGACCTGGAATCCGCCCCTGAGCGATGGCAACTCTCCCCTGACAGAGTATCGGATCTATCGGGCAAAGACAGCAGGGGTCGAGACCAGCCTGGAGACCATTGGCAACGTCCTGAGCTTCACAGATACCCTGCTGACCAATGGCCAGACCTACCATTACAAGGTGACGGCGATCAACGCACTGGGTGAGGGTCCATTCTCCAACGGTGCAAACACGGTTCCTTTCACACCGTCCGTTCCATCCGTGCCCCTGGACATCCAGTCTGAACCGGGGAATGGCAGGGTCCATCTCAGCTGGTCAGAGCCCCTGGACGACGGGGGTTTCCAGGTATCCGGATACAATATAATGAGAGGGACGGACCCGCTTGACCTATCCCTCCTGACAAGCGTTGGATCGATTACGGAATATGAGGATATCGGACTGATCAACGGGGTGAGCTATCACTACAGGGTCGGAGCCCAAAACGAGATCGGTCAAGGCCCCCTTTCCAACCTGACCTCATCCACGCCGGCCACCGTGCCCCTCACGCCCCGAAGCCTCCAGGCCATCCCTGGAGATACCGAGGTGCACCTGAGCTGGGAGGAACCGGAAAGCGATGGTGGATCGTCGATCCTGAACTACTCGATCTACAGAAAAAGAGGTTCCCAACCCGAGAAGCTGGCAAAGGTGCTGGGGTCGGTCTCATCCTGGACAGATACCGGATTGGAGAACGGAAAGGAGCATTCCTACAGGATAAGCGCAGCCAATGCGGTAGGGGAGGGACCAGTCTCCGACAGTGTTGGCGCAACACCCTTCGAGTTCACCACCCCGTCCCCTCCCCGTAACCTGAAGGCAACCGCCGGTAATGGTTGGGTAATATTGGAGTGGGACCCGCCCTCCACGGACGGTGGCGCACCCCTGAGCGGGTACAACATCTACAGGGGACTTACCACTAACCAGGAGATCTACCTCACATCCGTGGGCATGGTCGGGACGTACAACGATTCGGGACTCGCCGGGGGGAAACAACACTTCTACAAGGTGACCGCCCTGAACTCGAAGGGGGAAGGGTCCATATCCCAGGAGGTGGACGCCACTCCTTCGTTGGTCCCCACGCCTCCGTCGGCCCCGGTCAACCTCCAGGCCTTCTCCACCAATACCACCATCGAGCTTTCCTGGTCCCCTCCCCTCTCCAGTGGCGGATCACCCGTTTTGGGTTATCGTGTATACAGGGGAACGTCTTCAGACTCCCTGTCTGTCCTGGGCAGTCAGGTGACCGCTTCAGAGTTCACGGACACCGATGTTAACAATGGGACCACCTATTTCTACCAGATAAGCGCACAGAACGCACTGGGTGAGGGTCCCCTCTCCCAGATCACCAGCGCAAAGGTGGGGGCCGGTCAGAGCGTCCCGTCGGAACCCAGGGACCCGGGGGCAGTGAGCGGTGACACTCAGGTCCACCTGAGCTGGCAGGTTCCTCTCTCCAACGGAAATTCTCCGATCTCGGGATACAGGGTTTACCGGGGTGCCGCCAGTGGAAGTCTGACCCTGCTCACAACGATATCGGACGGGCTGGAACTCACTGACAAGAACCTGACGAACGGTGAAGCATACTACTATGCGGTTTCCGCCGAGAACGGTGTGGGAGAGGGTCCCCGGAGTGACGAGGTCAAGGTAACACCGGCCGCCCAGACCGCTCCTTCACAACCCACTGGCCTCCTGGCTGAAGCCGGTTTCGCCAGCGTGAAGCTCTACTGGAACAGTCCATCCAATGACGGGGGCGCAGCGATCACCAACTACATGGTCCATCGAAAGGAGGGCCTCCAGGGCCAATGGAGCACCCGGACCCTTGGAGCTGTCCTATCATTCACTGACACCGCTGTCCAGATAGGTGTTGAGTACTTCTATTCCGTAAGTGCAAGCAACGGGGTTGGGGAAGGTGCCAGGAGCGATGAGGTAAGTGCAGTGCCCATGGCGCCGCCGGAACCCCCTGGCCGCCCAAGGGACATCCTGGCAACCCCGGAGGATGGTAGGGTGACCCTCAGCTGGTCACCACCCCTCGATACTGGAGGACCGAAGGTCACAAAGTACAGGGTCTATCGGAGCACAGATATCCTGACCCCGAAGCTGCTCAAGACCCTGGGTAACGTCACGAACTATATGGATTCGGGTCTGACCAATGACGTCACCTACCATTACTGGATAAGCGCCGAAACCTCTGTTGGAGAAGGACCCCGGTCCTGGCCGGTGAACGGAACGCCTTTCATCCCGGACAAGCCCGGTCCACCCCAATCTCTCAGTGCAATTCCGGGCGATGGCACTGTAACCCTTGAGTGGTCATCCCCGACAGATGACGGGGGCAGTGTTATTGCGAATTACAGGGTATACAGGGGAACCACCCCCGCCAGTACCGCACTGCTGGTCACGGTCGGAAACGTGTACAGGTACACGGATTCAACAACCACGAACTTCGTCACGTATTACTACAAGGTCAGCGCTCAGAACGTCATGGGGGAAGGCCAGCTCAGCGAGCAGGTCCAGTCAATGCCCCAGCCCACGCCATCTGTGCCTGGAAAACCGAGAAGCCTGGTGTGTACCGCAGGTAACGGGTTCAACACGGTAGAATGGTCCACGCCGGACTATGACGGTGGAAAGGACCTGGTGAGTTTCAACATCTACCGAGGAGAGCACTCCCATTTCGAGGACCAGGCCCTGATAGGGACAGTTGAGTATACTGACCTCAATTACACCGATGAGGATGTGAATGTTGGAACGCTATACTACTACCGTGTAACTGCCCGCAACGAGCTGGGTGAAGGCCCCCCGTCCCACGAGGCCTGGGGGATACCCTTCAATCTGACGATACCCTCTGAACCGCAAAACCTCCAGGTCGAAGCTCGGAACGGGTCCGTGCTCCTTAGCTGGTCCCCTCCCCAGTCCAACGGTGGTACATCAATTATCAATTACAGGGTTCTGCGGGGAAACACCAGCGACGATCTGGGTACACTGGATATCATAGGTCCGGCTCATTCCTTCACCGATACCACAATTGAGGGCGACCACATCTATTACTACGCCATTGCGGCCATGAACGACCTTGGCGAGGGACCCAGGTCCCCAACGGTGAATGTGACCACCCCTTCCGACGGAGGCAAGGACAACCCCAATGGATTGAATGACAACACTCCAATAGATGAACAGGACGTGAACACCGACACCAGCTGGGAGCTCATGGAGACCGTGGTGCTGACATTGGTGTTCCTGGTGGTGGCCGGGGTGGCCTCCTATCTCTTCCTCAGACAGGACCCGAACAAGGTTGACCCCGGTGAGGACCATTCAGGTGTGAAACAACGTTTTCAGGGTGAGAAGAAGGATACCGATGATGCAGATGCCCAGGACGTGAAGGAAGAGAAAAAGGCCAAAAAGGGCCACTCGGTATCCAAGGAAGGACCGACCAAAAGGCCCAAGGCCACAAAGAAAACCGGATCATGAAAACATGGTGATGTTCTGAAGATGGCGGACCGGGAGCCGTGGGCCAGGGTATCAGATGAACCTAATGGGAACGGCTTCACGCGAAAAGATACCACAATGAGTTGATCACCAGGCCCATGATCATAGAACCCACGAAGAAAGCAATGAAAATTAGAATGGTGACCTTCTTTCCAAAGGTTGCCATCAGGACCGGAACCGCAGTGATGCAGATTGCATTGCCGGCTATGGAAAATGTGACAGCATGCCCCAGGGGGAGTCCCAGCACCAGCATGGGGGTGAGGATGATTATGTCCTCACCGTTGCAGATGAATATGGGTATGGCAAGAAGGACTATCAGGAAGAGACCGAAAATGCTTCTGAAGAAATGTTCGTTGGTACCGAACCATGTCTGGATGATCTCCGCCTCCACCTGGGATGCTATAATTGCACCTATGACTATGCCGAGAAGGATGTACTTGAGCAAGTATACCACCTGGTCCAGGCCGGCGGCAAGTCCGGAGTTCACCGTACCCACGTGACAGGATCCGGAACACCCGGCGCAGGTGTATGCCCCGGGCCGGTCGTCACCCTCCTCCTTTTCTCCTGCGTATTTTTCAATAAATATCCCGCTGGCAAAGGCCAGGGTGAATACCGAGATGATCACCGCCACGATGAATTCCAGACCTATGCCCTTTCCAAAGGCTATGAAGAACCATACGGGGCTCAGCACCGGAACCACGATGAGGAACGCAATTATCGCCCGCACGCGCATCTGCTTTCCCAGCATCATCCCATGGGCCAGGGGAACGGCTGCACAGGAACAGATGGGCAGAATGGATGCAAAGGCCCCGGCTCCGATCATGGACCTCGGCAGTCTCAATTTTCCCTGCCTCAGATATTTTAGTATGAACCCGGCAAATGTGCATCCCCACACGAACCAGGGTACTATGCCTAAAAGATCGTAAAATATCCAATCGAAGAACATCCTGTCATCGTCATCGGGAGCCAGTTCAAGCACCCTGCACATCGCACAGTAGGTGTAAAGATAGACGGAAGCTACCAGGAGAACGACCATAATCCATATTTTCCATTTCTCCGGTATCCTCGTCATGGAAAAGGTCTTGAGTATGTAGGAATCCAGCTCGGGCCAGTATCTTCTCCAAACCGTGATCGCAAATACATCTATCACCAACAGGACGATACCGAAACTGATGGTCTGATGGAGGGAGAGGAACTCTGACATTGTAATACCCATTCTGCTGGATTAATTGTGGGGGTTCCCACTAATCGAAGGATGGATTATATACTTTCCTTGTTCACTATAGTAAATAGTAAGTAAGACTTAACGATTGTTATGCGGCTCGGATTGGAAGCAGGATCATGTCGAAACGCCACAAGAAACCGTACATTTCACATTATTATCAATTCCGGCGGGCTCTGAACAATGATGATGTCGATAAATTACATCTAAAACTTGATATATTCAAAGTGGATAGTACACATCCTTTTTATTTACCCGGGGGCAAAGTATGAAAAGAGTGTACCTGGACCATGGCGCCACCACGGTGGTGGACAAGAGGGTTCTAGAGGAGATGCTTCCCTATTTTACCGAGGATTTCGGCAACGCCTCCTCTTTACATTCCTTTGGCCAGAAGGCCCAGGATGCGCTCTCCCGCTCCAGGAAGGCAGTTGCAGATATGATAGGTTCCACTCCCGATGAGATAGTGTTCAATTCGGGTGGCAGCGAGGGGGACAACCATGCCATAAAGGGGGTGGCTTACCACAACCTTCACACCCGGGCCCGGGAGCATGGAAAAGGAAAACGATTCCACATAATCACCACCGCCATCGAGCATCCTGCGGTATCCCGGACCTGTGAGTACCTCGAAAATACCGGGTTCGACATTACCTATCTTCCCGTGGATGACAAGGGTCTCATCGACCTGGCCGAGCTGGAGGGAGCCATCCGTTCCGAGACCATACTGATATCCATTATGTTTGCCAACAACGAGATAGGAACCATCCAGGACATAAAGGCCATTGGCGAGATAACGATAAAGCATGATGTGGTGTTCCACACCGATGCGGTCCAGGCCCTTGGAAAGGTCCCTATTGACGTGAACGAGCTGAACATTGACCTCATGTCCATGTCATCCCACAAGCTCCACGGCCCGAAGGGAGTGGGCGCCCTTTACATACGCAAGGGGACCAAGATCGAACCCCTGATCCACGGAGGAGGTCACGAAGGCGGCCAGCGATCGTCAACGGAGAACATTGCAGGAATCGTGGGATTTGCCAAGGCCTGCGAGATAGCCGGGGATGGCATGTCGGAGGAGATCAAGAGGATGAGTGCCCAGCGGGACAGGATTATCGAGGGGATCCTGGGCAGGATACCCGATTCATTTCTAAACGGCCATCCACAACACCGGCTTCCCAACAATGTCAACGTGGGTATCAGATACGTGGAGGGTGAATCAATGCTTCTTCACCTGGACATGATGGGAATTGGCGTTTCCACGGGCTCCGCTTGCTCATCAAAATCACTAAAGGCCTCTCACGTTCTAACAGCCATCGGGGTCAAGCCGGAGGATGCCCATGGGTCCCTTCGTATCACCCTGGGAAGATTTACTACGGATGAGGAGATTGACTACCTGCTGGAGAACCTTCCCAAGATAGTGGAAAAACTGAGGGCCTTGTCGCCCCTGGGAAGGGTCTGACCCGGGGGGTCAGAATTGTACACTGAAAAGGTGATCGAACACTTCAACAATCCCCGTAACGTGGGCAAGATGGAGGATGCCGACGGTGTGGGGGAGGTGGGCTCGGCCCAGTGCGGGGACATGATGTGCCTTTACATAAAGGTCAGAGACGACCGGATAGTCGATATCTCCTACGAGACCTTTGGATGTGCTGCGGCCATCGCCTCTTCCAGCATGCTCACCGAACTTGTCAAGGGAAAGACCCTTGAAGAGGCACTGGTCATTTCAAAGCAGGATGTGTCAGAGGCCCTGGACGGTCTGCCGGAGCCCAAGATGCACTGTTCCAACATGGCCACAGACGCCCTGGAGGCAGCCATAGCCAATTACCGGGAGCGGGTCGGGAACGATGAAGGGAACCTGGGCAAGTCCACCGATCCGTGCAAGAATTGCGGTGGTCAGGATGTCCACCATGAATGCGCCAGCCGTCGGGAGTAAACCGTCGGTACAGAAACGTCAGGGCCGGGTCAACGGGTTAGGTTGACGGATAGGGTTGACGAGTTGAGTTGACGGGCCGGGTCAACGGGTTAGGTTGACGGATAGGGTTGACGGGTTGTGTTGACGGGTTGTGTTGACGGGTTGTGTTGACGGGTTGTGTTGACGAGTTGAGTTGACGGGCCGGGTCAACGGGTTAGGTTGACGGATAGGGTTGACGGGTTGTGTTGACGGGTTGTGTTGACGGGTTGTGTTGACGG
>Ga0272441_10002343_pt1 | contig 38410 bp, 36 predicted proteins | sample SSMProp6N_FD_193582 | JGI IMG/M metagenome (GOLD analysis project Ga0272441, IMG submission 193582) | Marine sediment archaeal communities from Little Sippewissett salt marsh, Falmouth, MA, United States - SSM-Prop-6N | ecosystem: Environmental > Aquatic > Marine > Wetlands > Sediment ... | reverse complement strand
CGCCTCGCCGCCCTCGGCGAAATACTTGCGCCCGTCCGCCGCGCGCGCCTCGTCCCCGGCCGAGCCGCGCAGGACCACGCGGCCGCGGTGGCGGCGCGCGGCCTCGAGACAATATTGCCGCATCTTCTCGGGATTCGTGGACCAGTGCTCGAAGAGGAGCGGCCGCGTGCCCGAGGCGGCGATCAATCCGCACACCTCGTCCAGGAGCGCGGCGACGTGCTTCTCGCCCGCCGGCTCCCGGAAGATCGCGCCCGAGACCTGCACGCCGATGTAGTCGTGCTGCTTCGCCGCGATGGCGCGCTTGAGCGACGCCATCAGTTTCTCGACGCGCGCGGTCTCGCCCGCCTCTTTCCATTTCGAAACGTGGTCGATCCTGAAAAACTGGCCGCACATCTCCTGCCTCGGGCGAATGCTTCCGCCCGACTCGAAGAGACTCTCGGCGCTCGCCATGAGCGACGAAGTCGAGCCTGATCCGATCCACAAGATGCGCGGGCGCGCGGTCGGCGCGCTCGATCGATAAAAGACCCCCGCAGCTCCGGCGATCAATCCCGCTACGGCGAGGCTGATCCCGATCTTGGCGAGAAGGCCGAGCTTGACGGTCGCGGCCGCCGCCTTCGCGCTCGCGGCTGCGCCTGCTGATACCGCGCCCGCCGTGCCCACCGCCTTCGCGCCCAGCACCGCGTTGATCTTCGCGGCGAGCGCGGCGGGCATGGGCGGGCCGAGCTCGCCCCCCGCGCCAAGCAGCATCGCGGGCGCCGCGCCTGCGCCTGCGGCGCCGAGCATCCGGCGGAGCTTCTCCAGGCCCTCGGCCACGCGGCGCGAGAGCGTGCGCTCGGGCACGTCGAGCACCGCCGCCGCCTCGCGCTGCGAGAGTCCCTGCTCGCAGCACAGATGGACCGGCAGCCGGAGATCCTCCTCGAGCCGGCCGAGCGCGGCGCGTGCGTCGCTTGCGAGCTCTGCTGCGCGGCCGTCGGGCGGACGCGACGTCTCCACGGCTTTCTCCCTTCTCCTCCGGCGGGCCTCGGCGCGTATTTCATTCCGCGCGCGGTTCGCGACGAGGCCCAGGAACCGCACGCGCGCGGACGCGGCGTCCGCGCCGAGCCGGTCCAGAGCGCCCATCGCCTGGACGTAGGCCTCCTGGACCGCGTCCTCGGCGAGCTCCGGGCGGCCGGTCGCGCGCAGGGCGAGCCAGTAGGCCGGCCGGCCCCAGCCGGCCATCTCGTCCAGAATCGCGCGCTCCGGGTCGCCGCTCACCGCGTGCTCCCTTCAGGCTTCATTCAATTAGGTCCGCCGGGGAGGAGTTTCAGCCAGATTTTTCATGCATTCCACTATGCCGGGCTAGGGGGCGAAAATCAACAGTGAAAGGGGGGATTCGGGCATGCGCGGACAGGGAACGGCTTGCCCGCGCTTCAGGCTTCGGCTTCCGCCGTAGCCCCGGCGCGCTCTTCGAGACGGCGCCGGATCGCGTCGAAGTCCTCTTTGCTCGGGAGCAGCGACGCCGCCAGGGTGTACTTCCTGCCTTCATGGATGATATTCAGGAACCGCTCGCCCTGGACCTCGACAAGGACCAGGTCCGAAATCTCCGCGAAGGGAAGGGCGATGTCCTCGCTCGACCAGCGGCCGCGCGGGACGAGAATCGCCTCCGGGGTCAGGACGACGCGCTGGCGGCTCGTCAGGCGCACGGCCACGAGCATGGCCGCCAGCAGCACGAAAGCCGCGAACAGGCCGGCGATAATCCAGTAAAAGACGCGGGCGCCCTCGGACGAGAGCTCGATGATTCCGTTGATGACGAGGCCACGGTCGTTGGAGAGAGCCATGTGGGCCATGAACGCTGCGCCGGCCCCGAAGAAGAGGGCGCAGAGCGCGATCGCCGGCCACTTCGGCCGGTAGGGATACTCACGCTCGACAGGCGGCCCGGAAGACGGACCGGACATTCTATTCTCCATCGCTTTTCTCCTCCCCCTCCCCGCGGATCTTCTTCAGGGCGGCGGCGGCGATCGGGCGAACATCTACGTTCTTATCCTTGAGCAGTTTCTCCAACGCAGGCACTGCTTCCTTTGCCTCCGGGCCGATGTCCCCCAGCACGGCGGCGGCCGTCTCGCGCACACGCACGTCCTCATCGCTGAGTGCCTTGGCGAGCGCAGGCACTACTTCCTTTCCCTTCGGGCCGATCTCGCCCAGCGCTCGGGCGGCGTACCAGCGCACGATCACGTACATATCATCGAGCGCCTCCAGGAGCGCAGGCACGGCTTCCTTTGCCTCCGGGCCAATCCGGCCCAGTGCTTTTGCAGTGTTCATGCGCACGTCATCATCCGTGTCCGCGAGTGCCTCGATGAGCGCAGGCACCGCGGCCTTTGCCTCCGAACCCATCTCGCCCAGTGCCCAGGCGGCGCAATAGCGCACCCGGCTCTTCGCGTCGCCGAGTGTCTTTGTGAGGGCGGGTACCGCCTCTCTCGCCTCTGGACCGATGTCGCCCAGCGCCCAGCCGGCACAAAAGCGTACGTCCGGTTCCGTGTCCCGAAGCGCATGTGCAAGTGCAGGGACAGCCGCCTTGGCTTCCGGCCCGATCCAGGCCAGCGCAGCGCCAGCAGCACCGCGTACCTCCTCATCCGTATCCGCGAGCGCCTCGATGAGCGCAGGCACGGCGCATGCTCCACACCCGCCGAGGACGAACGTTGCGTTGGAGCGTCTAGGCTTCAGCCAACCCGGCAGGCGTTGGTAGGCCAGGAGCCGGCTCATTGCGTGCTGGGGTCCACCCAGCCGGGCGACCGTCTTCTCTGGATCAAGACCGGACGCGTGATTACGGTAGCCTCGCAACACCCGATGCGTTCCCCAGAGAGGCAAGACAACAGCACCAGTGAACGCCGCCACCCCCATGATAACCACAATCCCCACGGTCGCGAGAATCACCGCGCGGCGGGACTTGTCGGGGGGCTTTCTTTTTTCTGCGTCGGCCATAGGGCCCGCCGGTTCGCGCGTTAGCGCGGCTCGATTCTTTCGAGCCCGCCCATGTAGGGGCGCAGCGCCTCGGGGATCGTGACCGAGCCGTCCGCGCGCTGGTTGCTCTCGAGGACGGCGACGAACGCGCGCGGAGTCGCGACGCCCGAGCCGTTGAGCGTGTGACAGAGGGCGGATTTGTTCTTCGCCGTACGGCATCGAATCGCGGCGCGCCGCGCCTGGAAGTCCGTGAAATTAGAGCAGCTCGAGACCTCGAGCCACTTCGCGAGCCCCGGCGCCCAGACCTCGATGTCGTAGCACTTCGCCGCGGCGAACGAGAGCTCCCCGCGGCAGAGCTTCATCACGCGGTAGGCGAGGCCGAGGCGCTGCAAAATGACTTCGGCGTCGTTGACGAGTTTCTCAAGTTCCGCCTCGCTCTCCTCGGGCGCGACGAACTTCACGAGCTCGACCTTGTTGAACTGGTGGACGCGCGCCATGCCGCGCGTGTCCGCGCCGTAGCTCCCCGCCTCGCGGCGGAAGCACGCGCTCGAGGCGCAGTACTTGACCGGCAGCGCCGCGGCCGGCAGCGTCTCGCCCGCGTGGACGTTCGTCACCGGCACCTCGGCCGTGGGGATGAGAAAAAGGTCATCCGTCTCGCAGCGGTACATGTCCTCTTCCAATTTCGGAAGCTGGCCCGTACCGGTCATCGCGTCGCGGTTCGCGAGGAAGGGCGGCAGCAGTTCCACGTAATTGTGCTCGCGCGTGTGGATGTCGAGCATGAACGAGATCAGCGCGCGCTCGAGCGCGGCGCCGAGGCCCTTGTGAAGAAGAAAGTGCGAGCCGGCGACCTTCGCCCCGCGCTCGAAATCCACGATGTCGAGATTTTTCGTGAGTTCCCAGTGCGACTTCGGCGTGAAACCAAAAGACGGCTTCTCGCCCCACTCGCGTACGCACTCGTTCGCACGCTCGTCCGCGCCGGGCGGCACGTCCGAGGCCGGCACGTTCGGCACGCGGAGCATGAGGTCCCTGAGCTCTGAATCGATGGGCGCGAGGCGCGCCTCGCCCGCCTTGATCTCGCCCGCGAGCGCCTTCATGCTCGCGCGCGCGGCGGCGACGTCCCCGCCGGCCTTGGCGACCTCGCCGATTTTTTTGGACTCGGCGTTGCGCTTCGCTTTTTTCGCCTCGAGCTCGGCGAGGAGCGCGCGCCGCTCGGCGTCGAGCTCGAGCAGCCGGTCGAGGTCGACGCGGTCGCCCTTGTCGCGCGCGGCCGCGCGGACCGCGTCGGTTCGCGTCCGGATGGTCTCGATCGCGAGCATGCGTCCTCTCCCCGAGTGCGGCATTCTAGGCGCGCGTACGCGGCGCGTCAAGCGGGGACGCCTGCGCGTCTGGCGGGGACGCCTGCGCGTCGGGCGAAGGCCCCGCCCTTGACTTCCCCGCCCCCCCTCGCCTATGATGCCGGCGTCGGAGGAGACATGCCGATCCGCTTCCAATGTCCGCACTGCGCCAAGACGCTCGAGGTGCCCGACGACTTCGCGGGCGAGAGCGGCGACTGTCCCGGCTGCGGGGGCGATATCGTCGTGCCCGCCGCCTCGGCCGCCCCGCCCGCGGCGCCGGCCGCTCCAGTTCCCCCGGCCGCGCCGGCGCCACCCGCGGCCGAGCCCGCCGAGCCTGCGCCGGCGAGCCGTCCGGCCCGGGCGAGCTCGAGGCGCCGCAGGCCCAAGGCCCTCGCCGACACGCGCAGCCGCGGGCCCGGCGTGACCAAGGTCCCGCGCCGGGCGGCGCCGAAGCGGAGGAAGAGCGAGCGCAAGCCGAAGGCGAGCGCCGCGCCGCCCCCCGCGCCCGCGCCGGGCGGAGCGCTCACCTGCCCGCGGTGCAAGCGCACCTTCGCGAAGGGCGTGGTGGTCTGCATGGACTGTGGGGTGGACCTGCGGACCGGGAAGGAGATCGGCCTCAAGGTCGAGGGCGCGTCGAGCTTCGACGTGAACCGGTTCGTCGGCGTCGCGGTGAAGCTCGCGGTCGCGGCCGCGGTCCTCGTCGGCGGGTGGATCGGGTACCAGCGCTACACGAGCGCCCACCTGCGCCGGGACCTCGCCGGCGCGCTCGGCGACTGGCGCTTCCGGGTCGAGGACCTGGAGGAGCGCGCCCGCTCGGCGCGCGGTCTGCCGAAGGCGCCGGAGGGAAAGCTCTACACGATCGTGAGCCTGCGGCTCGATCCGGCGGGCGGCGCGAGCGGTCTCGCGCTCGACACGGCGCGCATCGCGCTCGAGCCGCGCGGCGGCGGCGCGCGCGTCTACCCGACCGGCCTCAAGGGCGAGGTGCGGGTCGGCGGCGAGGGCATCGGCGAGGCGCTCTTCGACTCGATCGAAGAGACCCTTCCGGCCGGGATGGAGATCTCGCCCGACGACCTCGCGCCCGGACTCATGCGCGCCGACCTCGCCAAGCTCCGGGACGTGAGCGTCCGGCTCACGGGGACGCAGTTCGGCATGACCGGCTCGCTGCGCTCGGCGAGGACGCTCCACCTCGACGCGCGCGGCGACGTACCGCGGGTGAGCCTGGCGCTCGTCTACGCCCTGCCCGAGACGCGCGCGGCGGCGGGCTACGAGCTCGCCTACGCCGAGGGCGCGGCCGCGCCCGAGTCGCTCGCCGGCCGCTTCGACGCCGGCGCGTGGAAGGCCTCGCTCGGCGGATTCGGCATGGTCAAGGTCCGGCGCGCGGGCGCTCTCGAGGCGCCCTCGGACCGGACGTACCTCCTCGCGCGTGTGATCTTCACCGCGCCGGAGGGGAGCGTGGGAGAGACGCTCAAGCTCGACTCGGCCGCGCTGCGGCTCGCGGGGCCCGGCCTCGAGCCGACGCCGCCCGTCGCCGTGATCGGCCCGCCGGAGGGGCCGGACATCGGCCCGCTTCTCAGCCAGCTCGGGCCCGCCGACCAGACCGGGCAGAACGAGGTCAAGCTCTCGAGCCAGACGAACGCGGGCTCGGCGAGCGCGACCTTCCTCGGCCTCTTCTACGTCAGGCGCGTGGTCCAGCGGATCGGGCACGTCACCTACTCGGTCACGCGCCGCAAGCAGAAGCCGGCCGACGTGGCGCTCACGGTCGCCTTCGAGTTGCCCTCGGACGCGCAGCCCGCCGACTTCGCCGCCGGACTGAGCTACCGCCCCGGCGAGTAGGTCGGCGCGAAGCCGCGCCGGGCCGGGATGCCCCGGCGGGCATGGAGCGCGTTCCCCCGGCCGCGTCTGCGGCGTCCGTCCGCGCGGAGAGGTCCGGGGACGCGAACGCGCGGAGCGCGTCCACGAACGAAGCCGCGGCTCGGACACCTTCAATATCGATGCCACCGACGGCAGCCGCGGCAGGAAGCGCATGCGCCCGACCGGCCGCCACCTGTGCGGCGCGCGGTTCACGAGCCAGAAGATTTGCGCGCGGATCGAGCCGCGCATCGCGCTCTCGTAAAGCGCGTCCTCGACCCTGGCATCGTCGGCGTCATCCTCAACACGGAGACACCGAGAACACGGAGAGCCGGGAAGCCCCGCCGGGCGGGACGCGCGGTCCGCAAGCTGCATCTGCGAGCCCCCTCCGGGCGGAGAAGGCAGGGAATGCGGCCTCGAATGGCAGCAATTTTGACTGATTTTCATGGTCCCCTGCCTCGGGAGAATCACAGTCACCCTCTACTATATGGGGGCTTTGACGAAAAAATGTGCTTAACGCGATACGCCCGAGAGAGTTATGAGTTTACCCCCCCCCCCCCCCGTCGGGGAGAGAGCGGCAGGCCCGTTCAAAAACCTGTGGTTTCGGCGCACCGATTCAGGGCGCGTCTTGGCCCGGCTCCTTCACACTTTCCGGCGCGGGCGGGGCAGGGGTTTTTGGCGCAGCATCGGGAGCAGCCTCGTCCTTTGGCTTCTCCTCCGGATACGCCCAGCCGCGAATCTTGCGGAGGGCCTCTGCGATGTCGTTACGGACATACTCGTGCTCGTCCCTGAGCAGTCTCTCCAGCACTGGCACGGCCTCCTTCGCCGCCGAACCGATCTTGCCCAACGCCCGAATGGCAGCGAGGCGAACCGGTCCGGACTCGGCCACCAGTCTTTGTGTTAGCGCGGGTACAGCTATTTTGGCACGCACGCCAATGTTTCCCAGTACTTCTGCGGATACCCCCCGCACTCGTTCCTGGCGATCTTCAAGGAGATCTACGAGCATCGGCACGACTTCCGGAGAATCGCCTCCGATCACCTCCAGGGCAGAGACGGCCGTTGCTCGTACCTCCTCCAGATTGCCTGTCCGGATAATCTGTACCAGTTTTGGCAACTCTCCCCTTGCGGGAAGCCCGATGCTGCGCAAAGCGAAAAGAGCACTGTAGCGAAGCTCAGTATCCTCCTCTGCGAGGCTGTCCACAAGAGACGGGATCGCATCTCTTGCGAATGCCCCCATTCCTATTAATGCGCGAGCGGCAGCACGGCGACGGGCCAAGTTACCTCCCGCAAGACCTTGACTCAAGCAAGGAGCAGCATCTCTGGCCTCTTCACCGATACAGAGGAAGGCATACGCAATCGCCTCCAGATGCTTTTCGTCGTTAGCGGTTTTAAAGTCACTGATCAGTATCGATAGTGTTTTCTCGGTTCGTCCGGATATTTGCCAATGCGCCATAGCCGCGAAGGCTCGAATGCAGCCATCGGGGTGATCCAGTAAGCGTTCAATATCGGGCAACGCGCCTCGAGCCGGTGATCCCATATCTGCGAGTATCAGTAGGGCATTCTCGACGCGCCTCTTGTTCCGATCTCCGAGAGCTGAGCTCAGAGATTGCACGGTCTTCGTCCCTTGCTTGGCTAGCGCGAGCTTGACAATGTGGACAAGCAAATCATCATCATCGCCAAGAGCTTGCACTAAAGTATCCGTTGCGGATTCGCCGCAGTACCCCAGTAGATCGTAGGCTGTGCGATGGTAAGCAACTGCGGTGTTTGGCAATCTGAGATACGATCTCAGCCGTCCGGCCGCACGGCGCGGGCCACCAAGTGTATCCACTGCCTGCGCCGCAAGCACGTCTCTGATTTGCGTCGTGGCCTCACTTCCTGTCGTCACCTCCCTGACTAGTCTATGGGTCCTAGACATCACCACCAGGAAGTGTGTCCCCCACACACAGGCGATGAGAGCACATACAATGCAGCATGGCTTGAAGATTCGCGAAAATCTTGCACGCACAAAGAAACCCCTCTCCTTCCGGCCCCGCCAGTCAGCGCTCTCCCTCCGGGGCATTATACCCCGCGGGCGCTCTCCGCGCCAAACCGTCCCCGCGTTTGTGGCGGGCGCGGCCGCGGGGTATAATGGGGCGGCAGCTTCGACAGGAGGTGTATCGATGAGAGCCCACGCGCACGCGCTGCTTCTGGCCGTCCTCGTCGCGCTCGCGCTCGCGCTCGCGCCCGCACCCGCGCGCGCGGCCGACGCGCCGCCGCCTCCTCCAACGCCCGCACCCGAGGCCGCGCCGGCCGAGCCGGAGAAGCCGGCGGAGGACGAGGCGCCCGAGGAAGCCGAGAAGGCCGAGGGCGAGTGCAGGGTCCGGATCGCCGAGGTCGAGGCCGTCGGCGACGGCGAGTCCTACCGCGTCCGGCTCGAGGCCGAGGGCGCGCCCGAGGCGCTGCGCGCGAAGGCCTCGTTCACCATGTTCATCGGCGAGAACGAGGGCCGCGCGATCCTGCGCGCGCAACGGGGAGTGCGCCCGCCGCGGCCCATGACGCACGACCTCCTCGCCGCGGCGGTCCGCACGCTCGGCGGGACGGTCGAGCGCGTGACCGTCACGAAGGTCGAGGAGGGGACCTTCCACGCCGAGATCCGCGTCGCGCGCGGCGGGGAGACGCTCGCGATCGACGCGCGGCCGTCGGACTCGATGGCGCTCGCCCTGCTCGCGGGCGCGCCCGTCTTCGTGCGCACGGGCGTCCTGCGCGAGGCCGGGCGCGACCCGGAACTCCCCGAGCTGCCCGCCGCGCCGGAGCCGCCCTACCTCTGATGCCGCCGCCGCTCGCCTTCGACGAGGACCTGCACATCCACACCGTCTACAGCGGCCACTCGGCCGCGGACATGCTCGTGCCGTCGATCTGCGAGCGCGCGCGGGCGCTCGGCCTCGCGCGCGTGGCGATCCTCGAGCACGTGCCCGAGATCTCGCCCGCGACCGCCGGGCGCATCGACCTCTGGCGCGCGCGGCGCGACGACCGGACCGCGATCGACGCGATCCTCGACGACGTCGAGCGCGTGCGCCCGCACTTCCCGGAGCTCGAGGTCCTCGTGGGCGCGGAGATCGACGCGGACCCCGACGCGCTCGACGGCTCGCTCATGCTCGCCGACCGCTCGGGCGTGGACCTCGTCGTCGCGTCCCTGCACGTCCTGCCGGGGGGGCGCTCCTTCTGGTTCGAGCCGGACGAGGACTCGCACGGGCCGGTCGACGAGGCGGCCGTCGCCGAGTGGTTCGCCTGGGCCGAGCGCGTGGTCCGCGTCTCGCGGCCGGACGTGCTGGCGCACCCGGGCAGCCCGCTCGTCGCGCACGGCTGGCCCGACGCGTTCGGCGAGGACGTGCTCGCGCGCTTCGACCCCTTGCTCGACGCGATGCGCGAGACCGGCTGCGCCTTCGAGCTCAACGAGCTCGTCACCTCCAAGCTCGGCGCCGCGCTCGCGGCCGGCTACGCGCGGCTCCTCGCGCGCGCCCGCGAGCGGTGCGTCCGCTTCACGATCGGGAGCGACGCGCACCGGCTCGACTTCGTCGGCGAGTTCGCCTGGGCCTACGAGGCGGCCGAGGCCGCGGGGCTCGCGCCCGAGGACTTCGTGAGCCCGAAACGGCGCGAGCCCGCCTGATATACCTTGCCGGCATTCACGGGCCGGACGCTACTTCACCTCGCGCCCGCGGATAAGCGCCATGCCCACGAGGAGCACGGCGAGCGTATAGAGCAGCATGTACAGCGCGGCCATGCCGAGGAGCGAGGCGGGCAAAACCTCGCCGCTCGCGATCCGGTCGCCCAGGTTGAAGTGCTCCAGGTTCGGAAGGACCGACACCGCGGCGGCCCTCCATCCGGAGGGCGTGCCTCCCGCCAGGCGTGCCGCCCAGTGGCCGGCTACGTGTCCGGCCGTGAAGACGACGAGCGTGCCGATGAAGGTCCAGACGCGCCCCGCGCGCGCGGCCACCGCCACGCCCACCGCGGCCAGGACGACGATCTCCATACTGTTGAGGCATAGCGCCTGGAGGAGGCGCCAGTCCCACCCGGCCACGCTGAGGCCGAGCGGCACGAGCGGGCCCTTCGCGCTCAGAAGAACGAGCGCGGCGAGGCACGCGGCCGCGTAGCTCCACGCGGCGGCGGCGTACGGGCTGCGGGACTTGTTCCGCGCGAGAAGAAGCCCGAGGCCGAGCCAGGCGAAGAGCGCGCCGACGAGCACGAAGGGCGCGGTCGGATCGGCGGGCGCGTAGTAGAGGAGCTCGAGCGTAAGTCGGCGGTCGGGATCGGACTTCGTCCCGCCGAAGTGGGCGTTCACCGGGCCGCGCGCCTTGAGGGCCAGGGCGAGCATGCGCCGGCCGGCCGCGTGGCGGAGGACGGGGATCTCGTGCTCGCGGCTCGGGCCGGGCGCCGAGAGGATCGCGACGGTCCTATCGAGCGGAGGGCGGGATCTCCAGGTAAGCGTCTCCTCGGACCAGACCGTGTCGTGGACCGCGAAGATACGGACGCCCTTGGCGTTCGTGGCCGTGTCGTCGCCGACCTCGTCGGGACCGAGCCAGCGCAGGCGGAGCGTGGCGCTGTGCACGGAGCGCTGGTGCGGCATCGAGAGGTCGAAAAGGAGGTAGACGATGCGCTCTTTTCCGCTCTCAGCATCCCGGTAAACGCGCAGGACCTCTCCCTCGGGGAGGACCTCGTCGGGACTCGCCGAGGAGACCTCGGCATCCTGCGAGGCGGAGGGCGCGACGAGAAAGGAGCGCTCGACCGTCCGGTCGCCCGCGAGCCGCGCCATGAAGAGGACCGGCATGGCGAGGATGAGCAGAGCCGTGATCCCCGCTCCGGCCACACCGAGGAACTTGCCAAGGAGGAAGGTCTCCCAGGAGACGGGCTTGGCCAGGAGGGTGAGCGCGGTGCGGCTCTGGAGCTCGGCCGAGACGGTCTGGCTCGCGGCGAAGAGGATGGTGAAGAGGCCGGCGAGGAGCGCGGCCGTGAGGCTCGCGTCCACGGCCATCTTGTGCTCCTCGCCCAGATCGAAGATACCGAGGTTCGGCGAGAGCACGATGATGCTCAGCGCCGCGAGGAGCGTCACGAGGGCGGCCGGCTGCCGCATGGACTCGCGGTAGGCGGCGGAGGCGATAGTCATGGCGGCTCGTGTGCGTCTGAACATGCTAGACCAGGATCCTGAAATCGGCGGCGGGCGCGTGGACGGGCTCGCGGCGAAGGTCCTTCGCCTGGATGTGGCCGGACATCCGGTCTTCGATCGCGGCGAGGAAGCGCTCGATCTCCGAGAGCTCGCCCTCGGCGACGAGCTCGACGGTTCCGTCCGGAAGGTTTCGCACGTGCCCGCCGATGGGGAAGCCGGAGGCCATGCGGCGGGCCGTGAACCGGAAGCCCACGCCCTGGACAAAACCACTGTAAGTGGCGGTGAATCGCTCCATCGGAGTGGATTCTACAGGCGGCCGGAGTGGATTCAAGTGGAAAATCGCGTAGAGGGCGGGATTTCATGTTGACCGGACGGAGAGGAGAGGTATACTCACTCCCACCGGGTGAGTGTTTCACGTGAAACATCGGAGGATGCCATGCCCCAGGATGTCCAGGAACCCAGGAAGCGAGGCCTCGGAGCACTTCTATCGAGCACCGTCGGAGCCACCGCCGAGGGACTTCGGGAGGTGGCTGTCGATCTCATCGATCCCAGTCCGCAGCAGCCACGGATGGAGTTCGACGACGGCAGCCTCCAGGAGCTCGCCGACTCCATCCGGAACAACGGTGTCCTCCAGCCCGTGCTTCTCCGGCCGGCCCCCGGCGGCCGGTACTTCCTGATCGCCGGCGAGCGCCGCTGGCGGGCCTCCCGGCTCGCCGGCCTCACCCGCCTCCCGGCCGTGATTCGGGACTCGGCCGATTTCGAGGCCCTCGAGCTCTCGCTCGTGGAGAACATCCAGCGGGAGGATCTCAACTCCATCGAGACGGCCAAGGCCTACCGCCTCCTCGCGGACCACTTCGAGCGGACACAGGATGAGATCGCGCACGCGGTCGGGAAGGACCGCTCGACGGTCGCCAACACCCTCCGCCTCCTCGAATTGCCGCTTTCGGTCCAGAATCTCCTCTCGGAGGGACGTCTCACGCCGGGCCATGCGCGCGCGCTCCTGGCGGTCGGGACCGAGCGGAAGCGCGAGGAGCTCGCGACCAGGATCGTGAAGCAGGGCCTGTCCGTCCGGCGGACGGAGCAGCTCGCCTACGGTCGCGGAAAGGCGACAAAGAAAAGCGCCGAGCGGACGCCACTCGAAGAGAGGCTCACGGAGTTCTTCGGATACAAGGTGAGCTTGGAGCGCGGAAGACGCAAGTCGCGTCTGAGCATAGAGTTTCAGGATAACAATGACCTCGATGCGATTCTCGAGAAGCTGGGAATCTCCAATGAGTAAGCGAGCGGCGTTCATGTTATCAGTGTTCTTCACGCTTATACCGTATCTTGTTTCTGCGGCAGAGGTTGATGATATCCAATTATTTGAAATTGTCAGCCGGGGCGACATGCTGGATGCCGACCAGCAGAAGCGGGCCGGAGAAATCTACGAGGCGTGGCAGCTCTCGGAGTCGCGACCGAGCGACCGGGAGCATCCGCGGCTCGGCAACATCCTGAAGCAGATGGCCGGCATCGGCGCGGTCGAGCTGGAGAGCGATCAGCGCGCGGCCGCGGACGTCGCGATCCTGGCCCGGGTGCAGATGCGGGAGGCGGCCGATGCATCGGCGGGCTCGGCGGGGAGCGCGGGCGGAGCGGGCGCCGGGTGGGGCGGACTCTGGGTGCGCGACCTCGGCGCGGTGATCGTGCTCGCGGCGGGGATCGTGATCGGCGGCCTCCTTGTCGGATACGCGCGGACGCGGGTGGGCGCGGGCCGGCGTGGGTAAAATGAGGTTGCAATCGCCGCGGGTGGGTATAGAATCTCCGTCGCAGGCGACGTGCCCATAGCTCAATTGGATAGAGCGTCGGTCTACGGAACCGAAGGCTGGAGGTTCAAGTCCTCCTGGGCACGCCATGCTTCACCGGCCGCCGGCGGGCGGCGCGTATTTTCCTACGGCCGGGCCGGGACCACAGCCGATGAAGAGGGGCGGGTACCGACGCGCCGGAACGGGCGTTGCCGGCAAGGTAAAAAGCAACTTGAGAACGCGCGCGGGCGGGGGTATCCTAAGTTGAAGTCGAGCCGCGACTGAAGGGAAAAACGTGAAGCTCGTTCGGGACGGCAGGGGCACGCTCATCGCCATCGAGCTCGCCGAGGCCGAGATGCGCGAGATGGTCGCGCTCGAGGCCACGCGCACGGTCCTGTGCGGCGGGCCGGGCGAGGGGGCGTACTCGGCCGAGTACCGGCGGGAGTTCCTGGGGGCGACGCAGCGGTACTACGCGCTGCGGGCCGACGCGATGGCGCCCTTCCTCGCCGCGGAGAGGCTCTCGCGCGGGGAGACGCTCGACCTTCAGATCCTGAAGCGGAAGGCCCAGGGAAAGAAGGAGGCGGTGGAAGTCCTCGAGCGGTTCCGCGCGCTGGAGGAGACGCTGGGCGACGGGATTCTCAAAATCTACGTGAGCCGGTCGCAGCGGTACGCAGCGCCGCCGCCGTCGGAGGGGGAGACGTGCTGAAGGCCGACGCGCGGGACGGCCTGCTCGTCCTGCGGGGCGACGCGGGCTACGACGAGGCCGGCGCGTTCGAGCGGGCGTGCGAGGATCTGCTGGGCTCCGAGTCGCGTCCGGTCGTGATGGACCTCTCGGGCCTGCACGTCATGGCGAGCCCGTGCGTCGCGCGGGTGTACGAGGTCTCGCGGCGGCTCGGGTACGGGCAGATGACGGTGCGCATCTCGAAGATGCAGCGGACCGTCTTCGCGCCGGGTGAGATGGACGGGCTCTTCAAGCTCGAGGTGGCCGGGGAGGACTGAGCGCGCACGCGCACGGACCTTCGCTGAGCGTTCCACCCCGCCCGCGGCGTTCCAAACCGCGGGCGATATTGTAATGGCGAAGCTCCGTTCCGCCGGGTAGATTTCCATGGAGAGGTGGAGGGGCAGGCGGACACGCTATGGGCAAAAAGGCGGGCGAGGAAACGAGCGGGCTCTCGACGCGCGGGGCGGTGCTGTCGGGCGTGGCGGTGGTGGCGATCCTGTCGGCCGCGCTGTTCACAGGGGCGTTCCTTGTCCCATTCCTTCGGACACGTGCGGCGATGAAGGGGTTTCAGAAGTACCTCGCCCAAGCCCGGGCTTTCGGATCGGTGAGTCAAGAGGAGGCAAAGGATTATCTTCTCTCGCGCTTTAAGAGCTTAGACCGCGCGCGGCCACAGCTGAAACTGTATGTTCGGCTCCCGGATTCAATTGCACCGTATCGAAAACACGCAGCGACGCTTCTCGGTTACTGCGGGGAGCCTGCAGTGGATGCGCTAATAGATGCGCTTAACGACAGGAACGCGACAGTGCGCCGCCACGCTGCATGGGGACTATGGACTTTAGGGCCCGACGGCTCGGAAGCGATCCCCGCGCTTATCCAGGCCCTTGAAGATAGTGAGCCGGTCGTGCGACAAGCTGCCTGCGGGGCACTCGGTCGGATTGGGCCGCAGGCGGAAGCGGCCGTTCCCAAACTGATCAGATTGTTCGGTGATAAGTTTCCGGACGATGGCCCAGGTCGTTTCCCCACATCTGATTACGCCGTTTCGGCGTTAGGCGGAATTGGCGCACCAGCCGTGCCCGCACTCGTGAATATCTTGCAGGGTTCCGATGTCGATATGAGAATATGCGCGGCGGAAGCGCTTAGGCGCATGGGGCCGGAGGCCCAAGACGCGGTTCCCTCGCTGGAGAAGTTGCTTGGGGATAAAGATAGGGACGTCTGTTGGATTGCTGCACGAGCACTAGGTGGGATTGGGCCCGCGGCGAAAGGAGCCGTGCCTGCCCTGTTGGAAGCGTTCGAGCATAAAGACAATGGCACACGCCGTGTTGTCGCCGAGGCGCTGGGCGAGCTTGGTCCATCTGCAAGAAAAGCCGTGTCCGTTTTGGAGAAAGCGCTCAGGGATAACAACGAAGATTGGGATGTCGGTATAGCCGCGGCGGAAACGCTGGTTAAACTCAGTCCGCATGTGGAAGACGCCATGCTTGCTTCAGCAAGGGCACTCGATGACAACGACCAGCTTATCCTCATCTACGGAACAAATATGTTGCACCAGATGAGGCCAGCCGCTGTGCCCGCTTTCGGGAAAGCGCTTGCGCACGAGAAATGGGAGATTCGCACCTTCGCGGCTTGGGCGCTGGGGGAGATCGGTTCGCCAGCAAAAAGTTTTGAGGCAGCGTTACGGGAAATGCTCGCGGATAGAGAGCCAAAGGTACAATATAGAGCCGCTGCAACCCTCTTCAAGATTACGGGGGAGGCGGAGAAGACCCTTCCCATCTTTCTCCGTGCTCTTGGTGACTGGGATCGGAACTGGCAATCGTGGGCGACCGAGAGGATCGGCGAGATGGGTTCGGCTGCCAAGGATGCTGTGCCTGTACTCGAGAAGGTTCTCATGGGCGAGGAGCCTTGGATACGCTGCAAGGCTGCCGCTGCATTGTTCAAGGTCACGGGCGAGCCCGGGAAGAGCCTCCCCGTGTTCCTGCGAGCCCTTGACAGCAAAGAGTCGTCCTTGCGTGAATGGGCTGCCGAGAGAGTCGGCGAGATTGGTCCTGCCGCCGAAGACGCGGTGCCTGCACTTGAGAAATTGCTAAAGGGTGAGAGTTATGACGGGCGCGTCGTTGCAGCCGAGGCACTGGGTAAGATTGGATCAGCGGCCCGTGTTGCCGTACCCACGCTTGAAAATGCTCTCAGGACAGACGCCGAAGATATTCGATGTGCTGCAGCTTTGGCTCTGGGCAAGATTAGTCCTGCATCCCAGGGAACAGTGTTGGCACTGATGAAGACGCTCAAGAATCAAGACAGGGACGTACGCACTGCCGCAGCTAAGGCATTAGGCCAAATTGGTCTACTGGCTGGAAAGGCCGCACCCGCACTGGAAAGAGCGCTTGAGGACAAAGATTGGTTCGTCCGCCAAGCCGCCGCCGAAGCCCTGAAAAAAATCCGCGGCGGGGCGAAGCCCGAGCCCACGCCCTCCGGAGACGCCCCATGAAGCTCGCGTGCCCGAACTGCGGCAAGCCGCTGCGGCGCGTGAAGACGCCGTGGGGCATGGTCTACGCCTGCCTCGCGTGCGAGGGCCGGATGGTCGGCCAGGCCGTGCTGCGGCGCGACCGCGCCGCCGACCGGTTCCGCCACGCGCTGTGGCAGCGCGCGCGCGAGGCGTGGGGGAACCGCCGCTACCGGCAGCCCCGCGGGCGCCCGTGCCCGCACTGCCGGCTCCCCATGGTCGAGGTCCGGATGCCGCACGAGCTCGGCGGCGTCGCGCTCGACGTGTGCGTGCGCTGCCACTCGACCTGGTTCGACCCGTCCGAGTACGGGGCCGTCCCGCACGGGCCCCGGCCGGCGGTGGAGCCCGCGGGCGCGCGAGCGAGCTCCCCGCGCGCGCGCGAGGCGGCGGCGATCCTCGCGCTCGAGCGCGTGAGGCGGCAGCAGGCCGATCACGACGCCGCGGCCGGGCCGATCGAAGGAACGGGCGACGCCTGGAAGATCCTGCCGGCGATCTTCCGCCTCCCGGTCGAGTGCTCCGTGCCGGCGCTCTCGACGCGGCCGGTCGTGACGTGGTCGCTCGCGGCCGCGTGCGCGCTCGCCTTCCTCGCGACGATGGGGGGCCTCTCGGACGCGGTGCGCGGGTGGGGCTTCGTGCCGAACGCGTGGGCGCGCCGCGGCGGGCTCACGCTCCTGACGGGCTTCTTCCTCCACGGCGGGTGGATGCATCTCGTGGGCAACCTCTACTTCCTCCTCGTCTTCGGCGACAATGTCGAGGACCGGCTCGGGAAGGGGAAGTACCTCCTGCTGGTGCTGGCCGCGCACCTGGCCGGGAGCCTGGTCCACGCGGCGCTCGACCCGCGCGGCGAGGTCCCGTGCATCGGCGCCTCGGGCGGCATCTTCGGGATCGTGGCCTTCTATGCGATCGCCTTCCCCCGCGCGCGGCTGGCGTTCTTCTTCTTCTGGCCGGGCGGATGGCTCCGCGTGCCTGCGTGGGGCATGCTCCTCTTCTACACGGGGCTCCAGATTCTCGGCGCGCAGGCCCAGATCGCGGGGACCTCGAACGTCTCGAGCCTCGCGCACCTGGGCGGCATCGCCGTGGGCGTGATCGCGGCCGTGCTCTCGCGCCTGGGCCCGCGCCGCGTGACGATCCGTGCCCCGCGGTGAGGCGCGGGGCTTTCCCCTCTCTTCGCGGCCTTCGGCCCCGTACCTGCGCTGGCGCGTGGGCGCGCGCGCGGGTAGAATGCGCGGCGCGTCCGGCGGGGTTCGGAGTGCGGGGCGCGCCAAAGCGGGGGCCACCGCGTGCGGTACGCCGTCTTCGGGGACATCCACGGAAACCTGGACGCGCTCGAGGCCGTGCTCGCCGAGATCGAGCGCCTCGGCGCGGACGCGCTCATCTGCCTGGGCGACATCGTGGGCTACGGCGCCGAGCCGCGCGAGTGCATCGCGCGCGTGCGCGAGCTCGAGTGCCTCACGCTCGCGGGCAACCACGATCACGCCGCGATCGGCAAGCTCGACGTGGAGTTTTTCAACCCCTTCGCGCGCGAGGCGGCCATGTGGACGCGCGAGGAGCTCTCGGACGAGGACCGCGACTACCTCGCCTCGCTCGGCTTCGTCGAGCACGTCGACGGCTTCGCGGTCGCGCACGGGTCGCTGCACGGGCCGGAACTCTTCAACTACGTCCAGAGCATCCACGACGCGGAGCTCTCGCTCGAGGCGCTCGACAAGCCGCTGCTCCTCGTGGGCCACACGCACGTGCCGCTCACCTTCTTCGACTCCCGCCCCATGACCTACAGCATGGACCTGGAGATCCCCGTCGACCCCAAGAGCCGCACCATCGCGAACGTCGGCTCGGTCGGCCAGCCGCGCGACGAGGACCCGCGCGCCTGCTTCGGCCTCTACGACACCGACGACGCGCAGGTCACGCTCTACCGCGTGCCCTACGACGTGGAGGCCGCCGGCCGCAAGATCGTCGACGCGGGCCTCCCCGAGGCCCTCGCCCTCTGGCTCCAGCTCGGCAAGTAGGGGCGCTCCGCCGCCCGCCCCCGCCGTTGTCCCCTCGCTTCCCGATGTGGCCGTTGCACTTCCCGGCGGTTGGTGTATGCTGGGGGAACGATGACCCGAGCCGCCGGATTCCTTTGCGCCTCATTCCTCGCCTGCGCCGCCGCGCGTGCGGCCGGGCCTGTCGCACCGGCGGCCGAGCCTGCGGCTCCCGCGCTGGCGGCCGAGCCGGTCCGCGTCGAGCTGGGCAACGGTCTCGTGCTCATGGTCTCGGACGAGGGCGTCGTCTCGCTCTGGGGCCTCGCGGGGCCGGAGGCCGACGCGAAGCCGCGCGCGCTCTTCACGGGGGGCGCCCTTCGCCTCACGCTCGAGGACGGCCGCGCGTTCGGGGACAACGCCGCGCTCTGGGTCCACCCGGCCGACGCGCCGGCGGGCGCCGTGGCGGCCTGGCGCGGCGTGTGGCGCGACGGGCCCGACTCGATCGCGACCGCGATGGTCCTGCGCCGCGCGGGCGAGTGGGCGCTTCTTGAAATTGTGATCGAACCGGCGAGGCGCGTGAAGCTCAAGGACGCGGCCTGGACGTGCGAGCTCGCCGCGAAAGACTGGCGCGGCCGGCCCGTGCGACTCGCCGAAGGGCCGGGCGGGCTCTCCGAGGAGGTCGCGCTCCCTGAGAAGCCGGCCGCGCCTCCCGCCGCGCCGGTCGCGCCGGTCGCACCGGCGGCACCCGCCGCCGCGCCGGCGCCGCCTCCCCCACCGCCGCCGCTCCTCGCCGCGCGCGCGCGCCTCCTCGAGGCGCGGGGCTTCGCGATCACGCGCGACGAGCCGTGCGCGAGCGAGGTCCGCGACCTGCGCCCCGCCGGGCGGGACGTACCCGACGCCTTCGCCGTCCGATTCCACGCCGAGCTCTCGCCCGAGCGCGACGCGCCGGTCGCCTTCTGCCTCGCCTTCGGCCCGCGACCCTACGCGGGCGCGCCGCGCATCTGGCGCGTGGAGCCGCCGGCCGCGGGCGGCGACGACGGGGGCCCCCGCGCCTGGGCGCGCACGGAGATCGGCCTGCGCGTCATGGCGGGCTACCGCACGCCGTACGACCCGAAGGAGATCTCGCTCCGCGCGATCGCGACCGACCGCTTCGGCCGCGAGCGCAAGCTCGCCGGCTTCTACTACCGGCCGCACGTGCGCGAGCTCGTGAAGGTCGAGGCGCCCGAGGCCGCCGGCGGCGCGGAGGAACGGCGGCGGGAGCTCGTGCGGCCCGCGGGCGAGCCGGGCTGGCGCGTGCGCTGGACGCCGACCGAGACCGGCGCGCACCGTCTCGCGCTCGAGATCCAGACCCGCGCGGGCGCGCACCGCGCGCCGGAGCTCGCGCTCGACGCGGCCGCGGGCGAGCCGCGGGGCTTCCTGCGCGTGAGCAAGCGCGACGCGCGCTACCTCGAGGGCGCACCCGGCCGCGCGCTCGTCCTCGTGGGGCACAACCTCGCCTGGCCGGGCACGGCCGACGGCACCTTCGAGTACGACCGCTGGTTCGAGCGGATGCGCGCCGGGCGCGTGGGCCCGGCGGCCGTGAACCTCGCGCGCGTGTGGAGCTCGTCCTGGTGGCTCCCGGTCGAGGGCCGGCGGATGTACGATTTCAACCAGGCCTCGCTCTGGAGGCTCGACCGCATCCTCGCCTCGGCCGAGGAGGCGGGCGTGTACGTGCAGCTCTGCCTCGAGAACGCGTGGGACTTCACGCGCGGGCGCGCGAAGCACAATCCGTACTTCCGCGGCGGCGCGGCGGCGCCCTGCCGGCGCGGGCGCGACTTCTTCGTGCTGCCCGAGGCGCGGCGCGCCTTCCGCGCGCGGCTCTCGTACCTCGCGGCGCGCTACGGCGCGTACGGGTCGCTCGGCGCGTGGGAGCTCTGGAACGAGATGGACCTCGTCCTCGGCCCCGACCCGCAACCCGAGGCGCTCGCGGCCGCGGGCACGGACTACTTCGTCCCCTGGACGCGCGAGATGGCCGGGCACCTCCACCGCGTGGACCCCTACCAGCACCTCGTGACGACGAGCGTCTCCTCGGGGCGCGCGATCCCCGGCCTCTTCGGGCTCGAGGAGATCGACTGCGCGAGCGTGCACGCCTACCTCCCCGGCGCGGTCTCGGCGCGCGAGGCGCGGCCGGTGCCCGATCTCGCGTTCTCGCGATTGGGGCCGCTCGCGAGGCTCGGCAAGCCCGTCCTCTTCGGCGAGTTCGGCTACTGGGGCGAGCGCGACAAGCCGCTGCTCAACGCACAGGATGCGTCCGGCGTCGCGCTCCACAACGCGCTGTGGAGCTCCGCGCTCGGCGGGTACGCCTCGAGCGCGGGCGCGTGGTGGTGGGACAGCTACCTCGTGCCCGAGGAGTCGGCCGCGAAGGAGGAGAAGGCCGGCGCGGCCGGCGGCAAGGCCGGCGCGAAGGGCGAAGCGTCGCGGAACCTGCACTACCACTACGTCGCGCTCGGCCGCTTCCTCGCCGGCGAGGAGCCCCTGGCCGGGAAGGGGCCGAAGGCCGCGCCCCTCGCGCCGGTGCGCACGGAGACACACGCCGGGGTCCGCATCGTCGGCATGAAGAGCCGCACGCGCGCGCTGTTGTGGCTCTCGAACCCGCGCAATACATGGAACGAGCGCGTGCTGGCGCGCGCGGTCCCGCCGCCGGTGACCGGGGCGCGCGTGACGCTGCCGAATATCGCCCCCGGGCTCTACGCGGTCGAGTGGTGGGACACCTCGACCGGCCGCGTCCATACGAGCGCGACGCAGGAGGCCAAGCGCGGCGAGCTCGAGCTCCTCGTGCCGCGCTTCACGACCGATATCGCGTGCAAGGTCCGCCCGGCGGAGTAGGGCTACCTTTTCCCCAGGCGGAGATTCTTCGCTTCGCTCGGAATAAGCCTCAGGTACCCCGCGCCGCGAAGAGCAATATCGCGGCGGCCGCAGCCGCGTTGAGGCTCTCGACGCCCTCGGCGATCGGAATCGTCACGCGCGCGGCGGACGCGGCGAGCAGCGTCTCCGGCACGCCGTGCGCCTCGCTCCCCACCGCGAGCGCGACCGGCCGCGACCAGTCAGCTTGCCGGTAATCGCCCCCCCCACGCGGGACCGAGGCGACGAGCCGCACGCCCCGCTCCTCGAGGAGCGCGAGAAGCTCGCTCTCGTCCAGGCGCGCGCAGGGGAGCGCGAGGAGGCTCCCCGCGCTCGCGCGCACGGCCTTGGCGTTATAGAAATCACACGTGGGCGGCGTCGCGACGACGCAGCCCGCGCCGGCCGCGGCCGCGGTGCGCACGAGCGCGCCGAGGTTCCCCGGGTCCTGCACGCCCGCGGCGACGAGCGCGAGCGCGCCCGGCGCGCCGAGCGCCGCGTCGATATCGGCCTCCGGCACCCGGCAGACTGCGCCCACGCCCTGCGGCGCGCGCACGTCCGCGAGCTTGCGGAACGCGTCCTTGCCCACGCGCGTGACGCGCGCGCCGGCCCGCTCCGCGCGCTCGGCAAGGTCCTGAGCGTCGGGCGCGAGGTTCGGCGACCACACAAGCTCAAGGGCGAGCCCTTTCGCGACCGCCTCGCGCGTCGCGCGCTCGCCCTCGAGCCAGAAGGCGCCCTGTTCGCGCCGCGCCTCGCCGTCCTTGCGCAGGCGCACGAGGTCCTTCACGTGCGGGTTCTGGGGACTCGAAATCAGCTCGCCCATCGGTCGAGCGCCTCCGGCATCTGCCTCTCCATTTCGTTCGCGGCCGCCTCGACGTCCGCGAGCGGGCCGAGCTCGGCAAGGACGCGCGCGCCGAACTCGCCCTCCAGCACGGCCGCGTTCGTCTCCTCCGACGCGTCCTCCGGCGCACCCGGCGCGCGATTGAGCACCACGCCCTCGACCGCGAGCGAGCGCGCGGCGCACGCCTCGAGCGTGAGCGCGGTGTGGTTGAGCGTGCCGAGTCCCCGTCGCGCGACCACGAGCACGGGGAGCTCCGTCTCGACGGCGAGCTCCGCGTACGTGAACCCCTCGGCGAGCGGCACGAGAAGCCCGCCCGCGCCCTCGACGAGGAGGAAGGCGTGGCGGCGCGAGAGTTCGCTGAACGCCTCGCGCACGGACGCGAGTTCCACCTCGCGTCCCTCGGCGCGCGCGGCCGCGAGCGGCGCGAGCGGGGCGCGAAGTCTCAAAGGGCAGACGAGGTCGAGCGGATCGTCCGCGCCCGCTGCCGCCCGCAGCGCGGCCGCATCGGCCGGATCAACACCCGGCGCGACGTCCGTCTCGGCCGGCTTCATCGCGCCGACATTGAGCCCGCGCCGCCGCAGCGCGCGCAGAACTCCGCACGCGACGAAGGTCTTGCCCACGCCCGTGTCCGTGCCGGTGACGAAGAGGCCCCTCATTTTTTGCGCCTCGCCGGCGCGCGGGCCCCCGGGGGCTTGCGCGCCTTCGGCGGCTTCCTGCGGCGCGAGCGCTTGAAGAGCTCGCGCACGGCCGCGAGGTTCCGCGCGTCGTCGCCGTCCTTCTCGACGGGCGTCTCCAGGACGGCGGGGAGCTCGCGCACGCGCGCGTCGCCGAAGAAGGCGCGCAGCCCCTTCCCGCCGATCATCCCGCGGCCGATGTGCTCGTGCCGGTCGCGACGGCTGCCGAGCGTGAACTTCGCGTCGTTGACGTGCAGGCCCGCCAGCCGCGGGAGTCCGAGCTCGGTCTCGAGCTCGGCGAGCGCGGCGTTCAGGCCCTTCGGCGTCGCAATATCATATCCGGCTACGAACGCGTGGCACGTGTCGAGCCAGACGCCGTAGCGCGCGGGCGCGCGGGTCCGGCCCAGGATGTCCGCGATCTCGGCGAAGGTGGTGCCCATGGCGTTGGCCTGCCCGGACTCGTTCTCGATGCAGATCGTGCACGCCGGGTCCACCTCGCGCACGGCCCGGTCGAGGAGCTTCGCGAGGCGCGCGGCGCCGGCGTCGTGCCCCGTGCCGCGGTGGCTGCCCGCGTGGGTGACGAAATAGTCGGCGCCGAGGGCGTCGGCGGTCGCGATCTCGGCGAGAAAGGCGCACGCGCCCCGCTCCCAGAGCGCGCGGTCGGGCGTCGCGCCGTTGATGAGGTAGGTCACGTGCGCGACCACGGGCCCGAGGCCCTCGCCGGCCACGACGCGGCGGAACTCGGCCGCGTCGCGCTTCAAGACCGGCTTCTTCTTCCAACCGCGGGGATTGGCCACGAAGATTTGAAAGCACTCGCACCCGAGCGCGGCGGCGCGGCGCGGCGCATGGGCGATGTTTCCGCCGATCGAGACGTGCACGCCGAAGCGCATCGGACTCCCTCCGCGGTGTATTGTAGTACGGGTCGGCGGCCGCGCAAGGAGGTCGCGCGCTCCCGGCCGCCGCGGGCGGCGGATCGCATGGGGGAGAGGGGGCCGGCAGGAGAAGACTCGGTCGGATCGGGTTCCTGAAGTGCGCGATCTGCACGACAGGAACGGTTTTCACGATAAATCCGGTTTTTGGGTGGAGTTGAGCTTGACATTGACCGAATTGTAGAGTATAATTTAATTGCACATGTGCAGTTCCCTGGACTGCACGGGGGGTGCCGCAACTTGCGATTCGACATCCGCGTCCGCGGCGGCTTCCAGATCATCCAGCTTGCGAGCGATCTGGGCATCCTCGAGTACGTAGGCCTGACCGAGCTCTTCGAGAAGCTCAGCGCGAACGGGCCCCCGAGGATTCTCCTGGACATGTCCACGGTCACGAGCATCAACAGCACGTGCGGTGCGGTGATTATCGAACACTGGAAGCAATACACCGAAGCGGGCGGCTACTTCGGGCTTCTGAGTCCCAGCTATGTAACGCTCCAGTTCCTGACCGTAGCGGGGATCGAGCATCTCGTCGAGTGCTTCGACTCGGTCGAGGACGCGATCGAGGCCGGCTCCGCGGCCGAGTAGGCCCGCTGCCCCTCCCCTCGCCCTCTTTCCGCAATCGGTCCGGCCCGCTCTTGCTTGCAGCCGGTGCCAGAATCTGGACAATGGCCGTCCGGATCTCCGGGAAGGCATCCGGGCGGGAGAGTGCGTCATGGCATCTGAAGGAACGATCATCGCGCCGGACGATCCGCGCCTGAGCTGGCCGGGTTCGGTCTCGCTGGAACGGCGGGACGGATGGGTCCAGCCCTGGCGGCTGCCCGAGACGGAGCGCGGCCTCTTTCACGAGCCCATGCACCTGGCCGCGGCCAAGCCCGCGGGCGTGCGCCTCGCCTTCCGGACCAGCGCGGCCCGGCTCACGGTCCGCGTCTCGCCGATCCCGGAGCCGGAGCAGGGCCTCGACCCGGGGCGGCTCGACCTTTGCTGCGACGGAGAGGTCGCCTGCTCGCTTCCCATCGATCACGGCGAGAGCTATCGCTTCGAAGGCCTGCCCGCGGGCGCGAAGGCGGTCGAGTTCTGGCTCTCGCCGCGGAGCCGCTTCCGCCTGCGCGCGCTCGAGCTCGACGCCGGCGCCTCGATCGAGCGGCTCGAGGACGACCGGCCTCGCTGGATCGCCTACGGCAGCTCGATCACGCAGTCGGGCGCGGGCGCGTCGCCCACGCAGACCTGGCCGGGCATCGTCGCGCGCGGGCGGGGCATGAACCTCACGAACCTGGGCTTCGGCGGGCAGTGCCACCTCGACGCGATGGTCGCGCGCATGATCCGCTCGCTTCCGGCTGATCTCATCAGCCTCTGCGTGGGGATCAACATCTACGGTGGAAGCAGCCTGGGCCCGCGCGCGTTCCGGCCCGCGATCATCGGGTTCGTGAAGATCGTCCGCGAGGGGCACCCGGACGCGCCGCTCACCGTGATGTCGCCGATCGCCTCGCCCCCGCGGGAGGGGACGAAGAACGCGGTCGGCTTCACGCTCCCGGCGATGCGCGAGGAGGTCGCGCTCGCGGTCGAGGCGCTCCGCGCGCACGGCGACCGGAACGTCCACTACGTGAACGGGCTCGACATCCTCGGGCCGGAGTTCGCGCACCTCCTTCCGGACGGGGTCCACCCGGACGCCGAGGGCTACCGGGTGCTCGGCCGCAACTTCCTCGAGCGGGTCGTCCGAAAGGCCTTCCCCTAGGCGGAGAGGGATCCGCATGCCGCGTGCCCGGACGGAAAGACCGGCGATCCTCGTCGTCAACCCGGGCTCGACCTCGACGCGCGTCGCGCTCTTCGCGCCGGAGCGGGGCAGCGTGCGCTTCCTCGCCGAGCATACGGTCGCGCACACGGCCCGCGCGCTCGCGCGCTTCCGCCGCGTGGCCGAGCAGCTCCCCATGCGCGCGCGTCTCGTGGAAAGGTGGCTCGCGGGCCGGGACGCGCGGCTCGCAGCGGTCGCCGGACGCGGCGGGCTCCTCGCGCCGCTCCCCGGCGGAACCTATCGGGTGAACGCGGCGATGCTGAGGGACCTCGCGCTCGCGCGCCGCGGCGAGCACGCTTCAAATTTGGGCGCGTTGATCGCTAATCGCATCGCCCGGCCGCGGCGGATCCCCGCCTTCGTCGTGGACCCGGTCGCCGTGGACGAGCTCGCGCCCGAGGCGCGGCTCACCGGCCTGCCCGAGATCCCGCGGCGAAGCGTCTTTCACGCGTTGAGCCAGAAGGCGGCCGCGCGGCGGGCGGCCGCCGCGCTGGGCAAGAGCTACGCGCGCGCGCGGCTTATCATTGCGCACCTCGGCGGCGGGATCTCGGTCGGCGCGCATCGCGGCGGGCGCGTCGTCGAGGTCAACAACGCGCTCGACGGCGAGGGCCCCTTCTCGCCCGAGCGCGCGGGCACGCTCCCGGCCGGCGACCTCGTGCGCCTCGCGACCTCGTCGAAGGTCGCGCGCGCGGCGCTCCTCCGGCGCATCGCAGGCCGCGGCGGGCTCGTGGCGCACCTGGGCACGAACAGCCTCCTCGAAGCCGAGAGGCGGGCGCGGCGCTCGAAGCGGGCGCGGCTCGTCCTCGACGCGATGGCCTACGGCGTGGCGCGGGCGATTTGCGCCGCGGCCGCCGCGCTCGACGGCCGCGTCGACGCGGTCGCGATCACGGGCGCGATGGCCGGCTCGCGTCGGCTTGTCAATTCGATCCGGCGGCGCGTCGCCTTCCTCGGGCCGGTTTTCATGTATCCAGAGAACCTCGAGATGGTCGCGCTCGCCGAGGGGGCGCTGCGCGTCCTCGCCGGCCGCGAGCACTCGCGCGTCTATCGACCCCGCGGCCCGCGAAAAAAAACGTGATTCTTTCCGCTTCGAGCTAAACGCCCCGCCGCGCGCGCCGATACAGAAGTGCAGTCAACGAGAAATAAACTCCTTGCCGGATGGCAGCGGACCTCCCGACGGGTCCGCTGCCGCCATTGGCTTTTACGCCGGAGCTATTCGCCGGAGTCTTGTGTGGAGGGAACCGCTTCCGCGCGCTTCTTCGCCCGCGCGCGCCTCACGCCGCGGAACAGGATGTAAAACCCCCATAGGATCACCGCGAGTCCCACGAGCGAGCGCCACGTCGCGCGCGGCGCGGTCGCGTCCACGCAGACGCGGCCGGGGAAGTCCAGGTAGAATCTCGGATTGCTGAAGCGCGCGACGACTTCCTCGGGCGCGCGCTTCACGCGGCCAACGGTGGAGACTCGGGTGGGACCTCCCATTCTGAGTCTCGTGGGTAAATCCTCTGGGCGTCCAAACGTGCTTGAAGCCTCGGTGAAGACAAAAATACTCTCCATACCTTCCTTCAAAGATCGCCACTCTTCCACAATCGGAACGAACCGGCCCGCCCGCTCGTCCAGATGGCCTTCTGTCGCATTCCAATATGAGGCGAGGCCCTCCAGCCGCACCAGCCGTCCCTCCCACTCGCCGCTGAGGGAGAGCGGTGCGCGCGCGCCGATGAGTTCCTTCGGCGTGACCGGCCACGGCACGGCGTCCTGGACGATGACGATCCCGCCCACGGCGCAGCCGACGACGACGATCGCGAGGCTCCGGATCATGGCCGGCATTCTAGCCGCGGCCGCGGTCGCGGTCAACCGGCCTGCGCGTCCCCGACCTCTCCGCGCCGGCGGACCTCCCAGGCGCGGCTTGCGGCTCGCGCGTCCCGCCCGTCGGCGCTTGCCGACCCGCCGGGGCTTCCCGGCTGCGGCGCTTGACTGGGAGGGCGCGCCGCGTAGAATGGGGGCCGTGGGGGGGAGCTATGAAGTCCGCGGCCGTGCTCGACGCGCCGGTGCTCGTGCTCAATCGCTCGTGGATCGCGGTTCACGTGGCGACGGTGCGCCGCGCCATGGGGCTCCTCTGCCGGGGCCTCGCGCGCGCGGTCACGACCGAGGACTACGTCACCTACGACTTCGAGAACTGGTGCCGCGTGAACGGGAGGGCCAACGGGCACCGGTACATCCGCACGCCGCGGCTGTGCATCCGCGCGCCCGAGGTCATCGTGCTCGTTGGCTACAACGGCCGCGCCTCGCGCGAGATCCGCTTCAGCCGGCGGAACATCTTCGAGCGCGACCGCAACACCTGCCAGTACTGCGGCCGGCGCGCGCCGCGCGAGGACCTCACGCTCGACCACGTGATCCCGCGCTGCCGCGGCGGCGCCTCGACGTGGGACAACGTGGTCGTCGCGTGCCTCGCCTGCAACGACCGCAAGGGCGGCCGCCTGCCCGGCGAGGTCGGGATGCGCCTGCGACGGGCGCCGGCCCGGCCCAGGGGCGCGAGCCGCCTGGGCCTCGAGATCGCGCGCGTGCGCCAGCCTAACTGGCGCCGCTTCCTCGAGAGCGCCTATTGGGAGGCCGCGAGCGCCGGCGGGCGGTAGCGCGCGGGTTCCCTCCCCATTCCCGGAGCCTTCGTGAGGATCGAGCGGATCGACCCCTGGCGCCTGCGCATCGCCAAGGAGGGCGCGATGCGCGTCCCCGCGACGCTCTACGCGTCCGAGGCGCTCGCGCTCGAGGAGCGGGCGCTCGGCCAGCTCGCCGACGCGGCGGCGCTGCCCGGCGCGACGCGCGTCCTCGCGACCCCGGACATCCACGTCGGCTTCGGCGTGCCCATCGGGTGCGTGGCGGCGCTGCGCGATCACATTGTCCCCGCGGCCGTGGGCTACGACATCAACTGCGGGATGCGCCTCCTTTCGACGCCGCTCGCCGAGGGCGAGCTCGGCGATCTCGCCGCGCTCGCCCGCGACCTGCGGCGCGAGGTCCCGCTCGGCGAGGGCCAGAGCAACGTCGCGCTTGACGACGCCGACCTCGATCGCGTGCTCGCCGCCGGCCTCGCCGGACTCGCGGAGGTCCGCGCCCCGAAGGGCCGCTGGGCGGACGTGCGCGACGCGGGCGCGATTCGCGAGGACGCGCGCGCGGTCGAGGAAAACGGCCGCCTCGCGGGCGACCCCGGCGCGCTCTCCCCGCGCGCGCGCTCTCGCGGCGCGCCGCAGCTCGGCACGCTCGGCGGAGGGAACCATTTCATCGAGATACAGGTGGTGGACAGGGTCGAGGACGAGGCCACCGCCCGCGCCTGGGGGCTCTCGGCGGGGGGTGTCGTCGTGATGGTCCACTCCGGCTCGCGCGGGCTCGGCCACCAGGTCGGCGGCGACTACATGAAACTGGCGGCGAAGAAATGCGGCGCGGCGGCGAAGTCGCGCGAGCTCGCGTGGCTCGAAGTTGACGGCAAGGACGGGCGCGCCTACGTCGGCGCGATGCGCGCGGCCGCGAACTGGGCCTACGCGAACCGGCAGGTCATGGCCGACCTCGTGCGGTCGGTCTTCCGCCGCCGGTTCGGCGAGATCGAGATGCCCACCGTCTACGACGTGCCGCACAACATGGCAAAGCCCGAGGAGCACGATCGCGCGCGCTTCTGGGTCCACCGCAAGGGGGCGACGCGCGCGTTCCCCGCGAGCCGCATGGCCGGCACGCCCTACGCGCGCACCGGCCAGCCGGTGCTCATCCCCGGCTCGATGGGCACGGCGAGCTACCTGCTCGTCGGCGTCGATTCCGGCGCCGAGAGCCTCTACAGCGTGAACCACGGCGCCGGTCGCACCATGAGCCGAACCGAGGCGGCGGGGCGGCGCGGCCGCGCGGGGAAGCGCGGACGCGCGGCCCGCATCACCGACGACGCCTTCCGCGAGGCGATGAAGGGCGTCGTCCTCCTCGCGCGCGACCGGCGCGGCGCGAAAGAGGAGGCGCCGCAGGCGTACAAGGATATTGATGAAGTGGTCCGCGTCGTCGCGGGCGCGGGCCTCGCGCGCGTCGTCGCGCGCATGATCCCGCGCGCGGTGCTGAAGGGGTAGGGAGGGGCGGAATCGTGCTCGATCTCGGGCGGGATCATCGGGAGCGAAGCGTGGAACTCGCCGCGTCCTCGATCGAGGAGGCGCGCAGGAAGATCACGCCCGTGTTCGACGCGCTCAAGGGGGCGCTATCGAGCTGCTTCCCCGCCGGCCGCGGCTACGACATCCGGTACGACACGTCGGAACCCGGCGAGACAAAGGCGGCGGTCCGGAGCGCGGACTTCGAGGCGGACCTCCGCGCCTATGTGGGCCGGAACGTCCGATACAGCTCCGATGGCGAGCCCCAGGATTTCTTCGCCCTGCTGGTGGAGGCCGAGGCCTACCTTCCTGCATACACCCGGGCCGAGAAAGCCGGCGAGGGCGTGGCCGGGCTGTGTGCCTGGGCCGGCGCACTCGGCGGCGGCGGGCTCTTCGTCCTGTGGGCCTGGTTCTTCACTCGACTCACCGGGGTGTTCATCTTCTCTTTGGAAGACGTACTGCTCGGCGTATTTCCCGGAATCCTACTCGGAGGATGGATCGGCCATATCATCGGTCGCCGGATTCTTCGGCGACGGATCGCCCGCGCGTGCGAGAACGAAGCGGTCCTCCATGCGAGCACGAGTTGGCAGGCATTTGTTGAAGATCTCGACGCGGTGCTGAAGGGGTAGGGGAGCCCCCTGCCAGCCAAGGCTGGTGAAATACCCCCGGTAGATCATGAAGAACCCGCATACGAGTGCCAAGCCGCTCATCACGCCAGCCCCAATCCGATGACCGCGCGGGCAGCGCTTCGAGACACAGAAGAACAGAAGACCGAAGAAAACGAGAGGCACCAGGAGGTATTGTAGCAGTCCGAGTGATCCAACAATCCCGCGTAGCTCATTATTCGCCCTTGCTTGGGCAACCTCCTTTTTCATGATCTTCTCTTCTTCGGATGTGAGAGGTTTCTCTTCCGGGGTCGGCGGTTTTTCTTCTCCCGAATCGGCCTCGAAACGTATCTGCGGAAGCCGTATGCGAAGCCAGTTTTCCTCCTTACTGAAACAATTCCCCCTCCATTTGGGATTGGTGTACGGAGAGTCGGAGAATTCGCGTGGCAGGTAATAGCCGACACGCGCATTCAGGACTTCGATCTTCACGCAAGTATAAACCATAAGCGCGCCACATAATGCAAGGAACCAGAAGAGGACGTGATAACGCGTCTTCACAATAGCCTGTCCGGCTACTCTTTGACCCGCAGCCGCGCGAACCGCCGCCGGCCGGTGCGCAGGACCGCGCCGTCCGCGGGCGCGACCTCGGCCTTCGGGTCGGTCATCTTCTCGCCGTCGATGGACACGCCGCCGCCGGTGACGAGTCGTCGCGCCTCGCTTGTCGATTTGGCGTGTCCTGCCTCGACGAGGAGCTTGAGCAGGCCCACCGGCGCGGCCGCGAGCGCGAGCTCCGGCATCTCGTCCGGCAGCTTCTTCTCGCTGAAGACGCGGCGGAAGCCCTCGGCCGCGGTCACGGCCGCGTCCTCGCCGTGATAGGACGCGGTCACCATGAGCGCGAGCCGCTCCTTGGCCTCGCGCGGGTGGATCGCGTTGGCGAGCCGGCTCACCTCCTCGAGCGGCAGGTCGGTCAGGAGCTCGAGGTAGTTCGCCATGAGCGCGTCGGGGATCGACATGCACTTGCCGAACATCTCGTTCGCGGCATCGGTGACGCCGACGTAGTTATCCAGAGACTTCGACATCTTCTCGGTGCCGTCGAGGCCGACGAGGAGCGGCATGGTGATCGCGACCTGCGGCTCCTGGCCGGCCGCGCGCTGGAAGTCGCGGCCGACGAGCAGGTTGAAGGTCTGGTCCGTTCCGCCGAGCTCCACGTCCGCGCGGACCTCGACCGAGTCGTGCCCCTGCATCACCGGGTAGAGGAGTTCGTGGAGTGAGACCGGCGCGTTTTTATCCATTCGCTTCGCGAAATCGTCGCGCTCGAGCATGCGCGCGACCGTGGTCGCCGAGGCGAGGCGCAGCACGTCGGCGAAGCGCAGCGGCTCGAACCATTCGCTGTTGCGCCGCATCTCGAGCTTTTCGGTGTCGAGCACGAGGCCCACCTGGTCGAGGTAGGTCGCGAGGTTCGCCTCGATCTCGTCCCCGGTGAGGGCCGGGCGCGTCTTCGACTGGCCCGAGGGGTCGCCCACGCGCGCGGTGTAGTCGCCGATGATGAGCACGGCCCGGTGGCCGAGGTCCTGAAACTGGCGGAGCTTGCGCAGCACCACCGTGTGCCCGAGGTGGATGTCCGGCGCGGTCGGGTCCATGCCGAGCTTGACGCGCAGCGGCGTCTTTTCCGAGACGCCCCGCTCGAGCTTGGCGCGCAGCGCCTCCTCGGTGTGGATCGTGACCGTGCCGCGGCGGAGGAGCTCGAGCTGTTCGGCGGCGCTCTTCATGCGGGGCCTCCGTGGATGCGCGCCGCATTATGCGCCCGCGCCTCCCGCGCGTCAAGGGGGCGGGGGAGGAGCGCCCCCGCGCGAAACCTGTCCGGTGCGGCGTGCCGCGGGCTACTATAATGAAAGGGGAGGGCGGGGCCATGAAGAGGACACCAAAGCGCCGCGGGTTTACGCTCATCGAGCTCCTCGTTGTGATCGCGATCATGGGGGTTCTCGCGGGCCTGCTCGTGGCGGCGACGATCCGCTCGAAGCGGGCGGCGCAGCTCAGGATGGCCTGGGCGCAGCTCGAGACGCTCGCGGTCGCGTGCGAGAACTACCAGGCCTGGTACGGGGCGCTGCCCCCGCTCGACGCGGACGACACCGAGAACTTCGAGGTTTATCGTGCGCTCACGTGGCCGGGCGCGCGCGGGCGGTCGCTCGTCGGGTGGTCGGAGAAAAATCTCAACGACAAGGGCTCGATGGTCGACCCCTGGCGCACGACCTACCGGTTCAAGGTCACGAGCGTGCCGGGCGGGCGCGACCGCCTGCGCGTCCACTCCTGCGGCCCGGATCGCGTCGACGACGGCGGCGCCGGCGACGACCTGCCGCCGACCCTCGTGACGTCGGAGTAGGGTATGGGCGGGGACGCTCCCAGGCCCCGCCGCGCGCCCTGGCTCGAGATCGGCGTGGCGGCCGGGATCGTGGCGATCCTTGCGCTCGCGCTGGGCGTCACGCTCTGGATCACGCAGCGCCGAATGGCCAATCAGCGGATGCAACGCGTCGGAAGTGAATTGCAGATGCTGGCGTGCGCGTGCGAATTGTATCGGGGGTATTGGGGACAACTGCCTGCGCTGGACGATGACTCCGTCGAGAATCAGGAGGTCTATGAACATCTCCACAAGTCACCCAGCGCGGTTGGTGCCACGTGCCTTGTCTGGCCCGTAGAGCTTCGCAACAGGAAGGGATCCATGCTCGATCCTTGGGACATACCGTATCGGTTCAGGCTTTTCACCGAAACGAGAATCCCTCCGGGGAATCCGATCGGGATACTCCACGTCTGGTCCTGTGGGCCGAATCAGAAGGACGAAAACGGCGAGGGCGATGACATCGCTATCGATGTCGGGCGGCCCGACGCCTGACGAACCGAGCGTCTATGACGCGTCGGTCTGGAGCGTCACCGGCTCGCCCCGCTCGATGCTCTCGAGCCCGGCGAGCGCGAGGCGCAATGCATCCATTGCGTCGCGCGCGGTGACGACCGGCTCCGCGCGCCCGTCCATCACGTCCATGAAATGAGACAACTCGACCTGGAAGGGCGTGCCCGTAATCCTCGGCACCGGGATCTCGCGTTCGGCCTCACCCGCGGCCGAGAGGCGCAGCACGTCGCCGCGCTCGCGCATCGCGTGCGAGAGCACGCCGCGCTCGCCGGCGAGGTCGAAGCTGGGCGCGAAGTGCGGGTGCGTCCAGGAGCTCTCCACGAACGCGACGAGCCCCGAGGCCATGCGCACCCTCGCGAGGACGTACTGCTTTCCGCCCTCGCCCGAGCGTACCGCGTGGATCGACGCGGCCGGGCCGAAGGTCCAGAGGAGCCAGTCGAGGTCGTGAATCGAGAGGTCCAGCAGCACCCCGCCCGAGGCCGCCTCGTCCGCGAACCAGCGCTCCATGGGCCCGCCCACGCGCGAGAGCCGCGCCGTGCGCACGCGTCCGAGCGCGAGCTCGCCCACGAGCGCGCGCGCCTTCACGTACTCGGGAAAGAATCGAACCACGTGCCCGATAAAGAGCCGCCTCCCCGCGCGCGCGGCCGCCTCGATCATGGCCTCGGCGTCTTTGAGATTTCGCGCGATGGGCTTCTCGCAGATGACGTCGCACCCCGCCTCGATCGCGCGAATCGCGAGCGGCGCGTGCGTGGGCGTGGGCGTGCAGAGGTCTACGAGATCGGCGCTTGACTTCTCGAGCGCCTCCTCGAGCGAGGCGAAGACCGGGCAGCCGAAGCGCTCGCGCGCCTTTTCGGCCGCGGCCGCGTCGGTCTCCACGGCGGCGGCGACCTCGGCGCTTTCGATGCCGCGCCAGGCCTTGGCGTGCGCGCCGGCGATGATGCCGCCCGCGCCGACGAGTGCGATTTTTCTCATGGGGGGCCTACCGCTTCGCCTTGGCCACGAACTCGTCGGCGAGCGAGCGGGCGCGCGCCTCGCCCGCGGCCTCGGCGATGACGCGCAGGACCGGCTCGGTGTTCGATCCGCGCAGGTGGACCCACGCGTCGGGCCAGTCGATGCGCACGCCGTCGGAGAGGTTGATCTCTGCACTCGCGTACTCCTCGCGCACGCGGCGGAGGATCTCGCCCGCGCGCTGGCGGTTGCAGTCGACCTTGGTCTTGACCATGTGGTAGCGCGGGATCGCGTTCACGAGCTCGCCCAGCGACTTACCGGTCTCGGCCATGAGCTCGAGCGTGAGCGCGATGCCCACGAGCGAGTCGCGGCTGTAGTGCACGCGCGGGTCGATGACCCCGCCGTTGCCCTCGCCGCCGACGGGGCTGTCGAGCTCGCGCATCCGCTCGGCCACGTTCACCTCGCCAACGGGCACGCGCTCGACGCGGCAGCCGGCCGCGCGCGCGACGTCGTCCACCGCGCGGCTCGTCGAGACGTTCGCCACGACCGTGCCCGTTCGTTTGCCGAGGAGGTGCCGAGCCGCGAGCGCGAGGCTGTACTCCTCGCCGATGAAGCGGCCGGTCTCGTCGACGATGGCCACGCGGTCGGCATCCGGGTCCTGCGCGAAGCCGACGTCCACGTCGCCCTGCTCGACGAGCCGGCACAGGTCGCCGAGGTTGAGGAAGGTCGGCTCCGGGTCGTGCGGGAAGAGGCCGTCCATCTCGCAGTGGATGTTCTCGATGCGGCAGCCGAGCTCGCGCAGCACGCGCAGCGTGACCTCGCTGCCCGCGCCGTTGCAGCAGTCGAGCGCGACGCGGAACGCGCGCGCCCGGATCCGCTCGACGTCCACGACCGAGAGCACGCGCCGCGCGTGCACCTCGACCGCGCGCGCGTCGGTCGAGACGTCCTGGATCTCGTGCCAGCGCGCCTTGCGGAACTCGCCCTGGTAGTAGAGGTCGAGCAATTGCCGCGCATCGAGGTCGGTGAGGTAGCCGCCGTCGGCGCGGAAGAACTTGAGCGCGTTCCACTGGATCGGGTTATGCGAGGCCGAGATCATGATCCCGCCCGCCGCGCCGATCTCCTCGATCATGAGCGTGAGGCTCGGCGTGGGGCAGACGCCCACGTCCACGATCGAGCATCCGGTCGCGAGGAGCCCGGCGAAGACCGAGTGCTTGACCATCTCGCCCGAGACGCGGGTGTCGCGCCCCACCACGACGCGCCCCGAGTCGAGGTAGGTGCCGAAGGCCTCGCCCAGGTGAATCAGGAGCTGGGGCGTGAGGCTCTCGCCCACGATCCCGCGCACGCCGGAGATGCCGATCATGAGGGTGCTCGTGGCCATCGCGTCCTCTCCCGGAGGCCGCCCCGCCTCCCGCGGTCGATTGTGACGCACGCGCGCGCGCCGTGCAAGTGGTTTTGGACGGGCGCACCTCCGCGCCTTCGCTTGACGCCCCGGCACCCAGCGGCTAGGATGCTCCATTCCAGGCCTTCCGGGAATGGATCTCGGGGGCGGCGGGAGGCCCTCGGCAGCTTGGCCCCCCGGCCGCGTGACTGCGGGAGGCATCCATGGCGGACATCGCCCCCTTCCACGGGTATCGGTTCAGCGAGGGGAAGGTCGGCGCGCCCGGCGAGGTCATCAGCCCGCCCTACGACGTGATCGACGCCGAGAAACGCGATGCGCTCCTGGCGCGCAACGCGTACAACGTCGCGCGCATCATCCGCAGCCCCGAGGCCGAGACGGAGCCCGCCGGGGGCCGCTACACGGCCGCGGCCGCGCTTTTTCACTCGTGGATGGACGAGGGGGCCCTCGGGCGCGAGGAGCGGCCCGCGCTGTATGTCTACCGCCAGGACTACGCGGTCGAGGGGAAGCGCTTCACGCGGCTCGGCCTCGTCGCGCGCGTGAAGCTCGCCGAACTGGGCGAGGGCGTGCGCCCGCACGAGAGGACGCTCGCCGGGCCGAAGGCCGACCGGCTCGAGCTCCTCACGCGGACGCGCGCGCACTTCGGCCAGGTGTTTGGATTGATTCCCGACGAGGGCGGCGCGCTCGACGCGCTGCTCCGGGAGGCCGCCTGTGGCGCGCCCGCGCTCGACGCGACCGACGACGACGGCGTGCGCCACGCGCTGTATGTCGTCGCCGACGAGAAAAGAATCGCCGCGCTCCAAGCCGCGGCGGCGCCCGGCGAGGTCTTCATCGCCGACGGGCATCATCGCTACGAGACCGCGCTGAATTACAAGCACGCGCACCCGAAGCTCGAGGACGCGAACTGGACGCTCATGACGCTCGTCTCGTTCGCAAGCGAAGGGCTCGCGATCCTGCCCACGCACCGGCTCGTGAAAGCGGTCGCCTCGTTCGACGCGGCGAAGCTGCTCGAGGAAGCGGGCGCGGAATTCGAGGTGCGGCGCTTTGACTTTGACGCGACCTCGGCCTCCTCGCGTGATCGCGCGCTCGAGGAACTCAAGACCGCGCTTGCCGCGGCCTTCGCCGGAGGCGGGCACGCCCTTGGCCTCTACGCGCCGGGCACGCTCGCGCTGCTGACGCTGAAAAATCTTACAAGCATGAACGATTCGGGCGCGGAGTCAGCGGCCTGGAAGTCGCTCGACGTCGCGATCCTGCACAAGCTCCTGCTCGAAAAGCGGCTCGGCATCGACGACGCCGCGCTAGAACGCCAGACCAACGTCGAGTACCTCAAGGACACGGGCGAGGCGGTCGCGAAGGGGCTCGCGGCCGTGGACGCGGGCACGCACCAGATGCTCGCGCTCGTGAGCCCCACGCGCCTGTCGGAGGTCGAGGCCGTGGCGCGCGCGGGCGAGAAGATGCCGCAGAAGTCCACGTTCTTCCACCCGAAGGTCTACACGGGCCTGGTGATCTACAGGCTCGAACGATAGGAGGAGAGGACGCATGACGAAGCTCTTCATCCCCGGTCCGGTTCACGTGCTGCCCGAGGTGCTCGAGAGGCTCTCGACCTACCCGCTGGGCCACCGGTCGAAAGCATGGTCCGAGTTCCAGGGCCAGCTCGTTCCGAAGCTCAGGAAGATCCTCCTCACCGAGGGGGACGTCTTCCTCTTCACGAGTTCCGGCTCGGGCGGCTGGGAGGCGGCGATCCGCAACTGCGTGCCCGAGGGCGGGAAGGTCCTCGCGTGCATGTGCGGCGCGTTCAGCGACAAGTGGGCCTCGGTCGCCGAGGCCTGCGGCCGAAAGGTTTCCAAGCTCCAGGTCGAGTGGGGCAACCCCGTCACCGCCGACGAGGTCGCCGGGGCGCTGGCGAAGGACAAGTTCGACGCGGTCACCTACGTCCACAACGAGACCTCGACCGGCGTGGCGAACCCGCTCGCCGAGGTCGCCGAGGTCGTGAAAAAATACCCCGACACCTTCCTCCTCGTCGACGCGGTCTCGTCCATGACGGGCATGGAGCTGCGCGTGGATGACTGGGGCATCGACGTCTGCCTCGCGGGCGTGCAGAAGGCCTTCGCCCTGCCGCCGGGGCTCGCGGTCGTCACGGCCTCGGCCCGCGCGCTCGAGCGCGCGAAGGGCATCGGCGGCCGGGGGTACTACTTCGACCTCCTCCAGTACGCCAAGGCCGCGGCCAAGGACCAGACCCCGACCACCCCGGCCGAGCCGCACCTCTTCGCGCTCGACCTCGCGTGCGACCGCATCCTCGCCGAGGGCGTCGAGGCGCGCTGGACGCGCCACCGCGAGATGGCCTCGCTCGTTCGCGCGTGGGCGGCCGACCGTTTTGAACTTTTTGCGCCCGAGGGGTACCGCTCCGAGACGCTCACCTGCGTGAAGAACTCGCGCGGGGTCTCGATCGACGGGCTCAACAAGAAGCTGATGGCGAAGCGCGACTGCATGATCTCGAACGGCTACGGCGCGCTCAAGGAGAAGACCTTCCGCATCTCGCACATGGGCGACCTCCAGAGTAAGGATCTCGAGGAGCTCCTGGGCTGGATCGACGAATTGCTGTAGAGGTTCGCAGGGGGGACGCGAGAGATGAACATCCTCATCGCGGACAAGTTCGGGCCCGGGCTCGAGAAGCGGCTCGCGCGCCTCGGGAAGGTCGCGGTCGCGGACGAGGCCTTCCTCGAGAAGGCCGAGGTCGTGCTCGTGCGCAGCGCGACCAAGGTGAATCCCGCGTACATCGACCGCGCGACGAACCTGAAGCTCGTCATTCGCGGCGGCGTGGGCGTGGACAACATCGACCTCGACTACTGCCGTCTCAAGGGCATCCTCGTGCGCAACACGCCGGCGGCGAGCGCGATCGCGGTCGCGGAGCTCGCGATCGGGCTCATGCTCGCGCTCGTGCGGCACCTGCCGCGCGCGCACGCGTCCACGGCCGCGGGCGCCTGGGAGAAGAAGGCGCTCAAGGGAACGGAACTCTGCGGCAAGACGCTGGGCCTCGTGGGCGTGGGGCACATCGGCAGGGAGGTCGCGCTTCGCGCGAAGGCCTTCGGCATGCGCGTCGTCGCCTGCCGCCGCTCGATGAACCCATGCGACTTCGCCG
>Ga0272441_10002342_pt1 | contig 38418 bp, 29 predicted proteins | sample SSMProp6N_FD_193582 | JGI IMG/M metagenome (GOLD analysis project Ga0272441, IMG submission 193582) | Marine sediment archaeal communities from Little Sippewissett salt marsh, Falmouth, MA, United States - SSM-Prop-6N | ecosystem: Environmental > Aquatic > Marine > Wetlands > Sediment ... | reverse complement strand
AATCGCCGGGCGTGCGGGCCAGTCCTGGTCGGCGTACCGGCCGATGCGTTTGGCGCTCGCTTCGTCGCCCCACAGGCGCTCGACCTCAAGCCGCTCGACCTCGGACCGAGTCAGCTTCCGAGCAGCGCTGTATTCCTTGCTGCGGTCCCCGACCGTAACCTTGCGCACGGCCGCCAGCGCAAAGCTCTGTAAGGTGCGGTTGCCGAGAGAGCGGACCACGAGCCGCTCGCAATTCGGATGCTCGAAGAGCACCTCGCACTCGGTTGTCGTACCGTCGACGAACTCGATCGTGCCGCGCCCCCGCAGCTCGGCGCTCGCGGCGGACGCGAACACAAGGGCTGCCAGCACACTTCCACTTATCCGTAGCATGCGTGTGTATCTCACTTACGTGTAACCGCGGCGAGCGGCGACGGTTCCGCCAGGCTAGTTGCCTTGTAGGGTCGCTGACGCTGCCCTAGAATGGCGACCCATGATGGGGACCGGGTCATCTTTCCTTATGCGCAGCAGTTCCAAGCGGACGGTCTCCCGGACTGCCAGGCCTGTCCGTCCCTCTCGGGGTCGCCGGGATGCTGGCTGATTCCATCAATCTTCCGCTGGTTGCCTTCTACGGCCTGGCGGCCTTTGTGCCGCTGACGTTGGTCGTCGTCGGGATCGAAGCGTTCGTGTTCTGGGGGCTGCTGCGCGTCGGGCCGAGGAAGTCCTTCCGGCCGTTGCTCGCTGCAAACATCCTATCGACCGTCGCGGGCTGGGTTATCTACGGGCTTCAAGACGGCGTGCTGTACCTCGTCGGGATCCGGTCCTTCTTCGACTTCGTGAAGTACTACCTTCTCGGGGCGCTGCTGCTGATCGCCCTCTACTTCGGCAAGAGCGTCCTCGTGGAAGGGCTGTACATGGCTCGAAGGCGCTCCGTGGAACGGCTCGGGGTCGGGCGCGGCAGGCTGTGGCGGGCCGTTCTGGTCGGCAACCTTGCGAGCTATCTGCTGGTTGCCCCGCTGTTCTACTTCAGCACGCGCCCGACCCGCGGCGGCATCGATTTTCTCGATGGCCCGGCCGAGGTGACGACGGCGGCGGACACGGTGTATTTCATCTCGGCCGACACCGGCCATTTGCGACGAATCGCCGCGAACGGCAGCGGGTTGACGACGGTGGTGCCCTTTGAGGTCGCGGACTACCTCGTCTCCGCCGACGAGACCGTCTTCCTCTGCCGAGGGAGGGAGGGCAACCTGTGGTATTGCCCGCTCGGGGGCGAACGCACATTGATCTGGGAGACAAGCAGAAGGTTCCATATGACAGACGTGGATTTGTCGGCGCACAGAACCCACGTAGCCTATGCGACGGACACGACGCTGGCTGTGTGGAGCCGGGCTGCCGGCCGCGTCGTAGCGGAGGCCTCTCTCTCCGGGGGCGGGTACGGAATGATCATGCTTGCCTGGGATTCAGAGGATCCCCGCGTCCTGAGGTGCGATGCGTGCGGTGACCGGCATATTCGGCGGCTCGAGGGGGACGCGTTGGTCTTTGCTGATGCCCATCCCTTCAAACCGGCTGGCAACTACCGCAGGTGCGGAAGCGGCCGGTGGGGCTCAAGGTACGATTGGGGAGTGTCGCTTCCCTGGCAGCAGGAGCAAGGCGAGCTCCTCCTTCGAGCGTGGAGCGGGCTCGGCCAGCAGGTCCGGGTGACCCGGGGCGATGAGACGCTCGCGACGCTGAGAAACACGTATGGGCTGTTATCCCTTGGTTTCCCCGGCCCCGGGGAGGCGTTTTTTCTGAGCGAGCCAGGCGTGGTGCTGTGCGAGGGCTCGGGGTGCCTCTACGTGTTGAACGCGCTGACGAAGCGAGTGGCGGAACTCGCCGATGGCCGCGATGCGATCGCGAACACGCCCGCCTTCCAGGCTTCCTTCGACGACGACAACTGACACAGCGATGGGACGCGGACCGGCGCCCATGGCGGCGAACGTCAGCCGCCATGCTGAGGCACAGCCGAAGTTCCCGGGGGGCCGCCCCGGCCTTCGCAATCTTCGTGGTCTTCGTGGCCTCTGTGGTTCAAGGCCTTTGTGGTTCACGGCTCGGTTGGGGAGAACAGGGCGTGATAAAGGGGATTGTTGGTCAGCAGGATGGCGCCGATGATCTCGTCCGGCCGGAGGTACGACACCTTCACGTCGTACATTTTGCCGCCCTCGATGCGGGCCTGGAAGTTCATCAGGGCGATCCGGCCCAGCTTGTAGCGATGGTTCCACTCGGCCGACTGCGGCGACGCCAGCAGGATCACGCCCACGCGGTACTTGCCGATGTGGTCCGGGCCGGTCGCCCCCTCGATGTACAGGTCGTAAATCCGGCCCTCGAAGATCATGTCGTTGCCGGCCGAGCCGTCCGCGTTCAGCTTCGCGAAGCCCGTCATCTTGTGGTACCGGTACTTCGTCAGGTTCAGGCTCGGGAAGATCCGCGTGACGTACGCCGGCGCCGCCCGCCCGGTGACGATGCCGTCGGTGGTGAGGGTGGTCGCCTTGCCGGCCGGGTGGACCACCTCCGGCGAGCCGAGGGCCGACGCCAGCACCCCCGCCAGCGGCGCCGTGGTCTGTTCCGTCCGGTTGAACAGGCCCTGCACCTTGTTGCCGGGGAAGAACTTCTCGATCTGCGGCTGGAAGTTCTCCGTCGCCAGGATGTCGCGGTACTCGGTGCGGTTCCGGACAACGGGCTCGTCCTCGACGAAATTGACAGCGTACTCGCCGCTCATCGTGCCGCCGTTCAGGCCGGCCGTGTACGACAGCGCCAGTTCGCCGCGCTTTGCGCTGCCCGTCGCCTCGACCTGGCGGGCGTCGTAGTACTGGTCCACGCTGGCGTCATAGGCCCGCACGTGCCCGATGGACACGCGGGCGGCGAGATCGGCCTCCGCGAGGACCTCGCGCAACGCGTCGACGGCCTTGGTCGCCTGGCGCTGGGCGCGGATTCGCCGCTGGTCGGGCGTTTCGGCGTCGTCGGCCGGCTTCGTCGCCGCGGCCGCCGCTGCCCCCGCCGCCCACGACCGCAGCGCCTCGCTGTCCAGCGTCTCGGCCATCACGCGCACCGCACCCGTCGGGCGGCGCGTCGGGTCGGCCACCTCCGCCACGAACCACAGCTTCTGCTCGCCGAGGATGACCTCAAGACCGTCCGTGGCGACGTCGCCGATTACGGGCCAGTCGTCCGGCCGAGGGCGGACGTCACGCGCCGTGACCGTGCCGCGGAGGCGAAGCTCCCGGCCGTCAAAGGCGAAGCGGAGGTCGTCACTCGTCAGCGTCGCGCGGACCAGGGCATCGCCGCGCCATTCGCCCTCGACGCGTGCCGGCCCCCGCGGCCGATACTCGCGAAGGGAGGGCACAAGTTGGCGCAGCGTCTCTCCCCGCTCCGTCTCGACGGCGAACCGCCCGCGAAGGTCGTGCATGCCGCCGTTGCCGAACCGGCACGATCCGCTCGCCTCGAATGCAAGGTCGCCGACAGCGCCGGTCAGCTCATCCACCCACGCCTGCGAGGCGTCGGCCGAAAGCGTCGCCCGCAGCCTCGCCGTCGCGGGCAGCCCCGCCGGCTTGGTCAGGCCGCCCGCGTCGGCCACGGACAGCCGCGTCGCGTCAAGCTCGGCCGACCGCACGTGCAGGCCCCGCTCGTCGCCCTGGACGCTCGCCGTGAAGCTCACGCGCCCGGCGAGCCCGACGCGGTCGGCGAGACGCGAGAGGTCGGGCAGCAGCGACCGCATCGACTCGTCGGCCGCCACGTCGCCGGAGACGTTCGCATCAAAGGCCACGAGCTGTGCCGCGCCCGGGGCGTCGCCGGAGGCTTCCCGGAGGTCCAGAACCGCCTGTCCGGCGACTGACAGGCGGCTCCGGCGCAGGGCAACGGTGAGGGGCGCCTCCGCGCGGACCTCGGCGGCGAAAGCTCCGTCGCCGCGCGTCGCCAGGTGGATTCTGCCGTCCGCGCAGACCCCCACGAGCCGGTCCGCCCACGAGGCCGTGCCCGGCAGGGCGAAGGTGCGGGCGAGCCAGTCCGCGCCAACGTCCCTCAGGTGCAGCGTTCCCTCGCACGAGGCCGCCAGGGCCTGCGGGGCGAGTTGATCTGCTTGCGCGCCGGCCTTGAGGCGAAGCGCGGGCGCCTCGTCCGGCCCGCGCGGCTCCGGGGACATCGACAGTTCGACGGACGCACGATGGCGCTCGCCGGTCGGTGCATCGTCTCGCCCGTCATATCGCAGGACGACCGTCGTCCGCAGACCGGCGGGCTTGCGGAGTCGCCCCGGCAGCTCGGCCGAGGCGTCGGTCACGTCGGCCGCCAGTTCCAGCCATCGGCTGTCCGGGCCGAACTGGCCCTCGCAACGGCCGTGCAGCAGGCCGCCGCCGAGTTCGACGCCCGTCTCCGCGACGGGGGGCAGGCAGGCGGCGAGGGCGTCGAGGCGCTTGAGGTCGAACCGCCCGTCGAGGCGCAGCGTGCCGGTCGCCGCGCCGCCGGGCGAATGACGGATACGGACGGTGACGCCGTCCGCGTGCAGGCGCCCCGCGCCGACGCCGAGGTCCGCCTTCTGCAGGATCACGTCCACGTCCCGGTCGCGGCGCGCGGGCCCGCGTCGCAGCACCTGCCCGGTCGCCCCCAGGCGCAGGGCCGCTCCGTCGGGCTTGACGAACGTCTCGCCGACCGCCAAACCCGACTCCGCCGGCACCACCAGCTCCGCGTGGAACGTCGCTTGGTCGTCGCGCCCCCGCACCTCCCAGGTCCCTCGGGCTCGGCCCTCCAGTTCGATCTTCGCCAACTGCCGGGCCCACGACGGCGACAGGTCGCGCAGGGCCGCCAGATCCTCGATGTGCCACTCGCCCCGGCTGTTGAGGATGTGCAGTTCGTCCAGCAGTTCGCCGGGGCGCGCGGCCGCCGGCTCGCCCAGGCGGTCGAGCATCGTATCGACGCGGCCGAACGTGCCCTCCGCACGAAGCGAGTTCTCGCCGAGACGGGCGGTCGCTTGGGTCACCGACAGCGTCCAGTCCCGATCATCCAGCGAGCCGTCGAATTCCACGCGGAGCGCCCGCCCGCGCGGTTTGAGCGTGTGCCGGCCGCGGCGCAGCACGGCCCGTTCGGCGTCGGCCCGCAGCGAGATCGCCACGGCGGGCCCGTCGCGCCCGATGGACACCGACTCGACTCGCACCGGTCCTTCGCAGGTCAGTTCGTCCGGGCGCGGCTGCCGCCCCGTGAGCAGGGCGGCCACCTGCCTGGGATAGACCGTCCCGCTCGCCGAAAGGCTCTCGATCTGCGGCGGCGAGCCGTCCGCAGGCGACAGGACCCTCGCCTGCCCGGAAAGCTCCACGCCCGTCAGCCGCACCGACGCGGACTGCACGTCGACCCGCACGCCGTCGGGGTGGGCGAACGGGTCCACCGCGGCCGACAGGTCGAGCCCCGCCCGGTCAATCACCGGCAGTTGCGGGCCGCTCACCGGCTGAACGTCGAGTTCGCGAATCGACAGGCGGACCGTGAAGTGGTCCACCATCCCGTCACGGTTCATCCGCAGGTCCACGTCGCCGTCGCACCGCCCGCAAAGGCGCTCCAGCGGCAGCGGAAGCAACTCGGGTAGGGCGAGCTGCGCGAGGTCCACGTTGGCGAACCGCAGCGAGGCCGTGGCCGCCGCCGCGATGTCCGTCGGGCGGTCGGTCAGGTGCAGGCTGACCGGCGCGTCAAGCCCCGGCGAGGGTCCGTCCGCTTCGCCCGCGGGCGACTGCTGCAGGGCGGCCGACATCGTGACGCGCCCGACGCCGTTGACCTCACCGGCGTGTAGTTGCAGGTCGCTGACGTTGAGCCGCAGGCGCGGGCCCCGCTCCCCGTCCGGCCGCAGGAGTTCGAGCGTTGCGAATGCCTCGTGCACCGTGAGGCGTTCGGGCTCGACGTCGAATTTGAGCTTGAGCAGCGGCGCGACGTTGAACCGCCCGTCCGCGCGGCGCCGGGCGAACAGCCGGGGGCGGTGAAGCTCCATGTACGCCAAACGCTTGTGAACGATGAAGTCCAGCGGCGAGAAGTCCGCGTGGATCCGCTCGACGATCGCCAGCGGCTCCGGGCCGAAGCCCTCCGGCGAGTCGATGGTCAGCCCGCGAATCTCAACGCCCGAGCCCCAGCGCAGCGACAGGTCGTCGATGCGAACGGGCACCCCCATCTGACGGGCCATTTCCTCGGCGAGCTTCGCGCGGAGCCAGCCGGTGGGCGCCCACCACGGCAGCGTGACGTAGGCGGCCGCCAGCAGCAGCGCGAGGACGGCCGTCCAGCGGATCGCCCGCTGCCACCATCGCCGGCCGACGCGACTTACCCGCCAGAGCCTCATGGGCGTGATTATACGCCGCCGGGAGGCAGCAGGAAGGTCGAAGATCGAAGGTCGAAGGGGGGTCGACAGCGCAAAAGAAAACGGGCGGCTGGGAAGGAGACACGCCCGTGTCTTTGAGGAGCAACGGGTGGAAGGAGAAGGAGGAACACCCGCCACACCTCACGTCTCTAGATACAGTGTTCGGACGGGCCAGTCAAGCGCCGCGCTCCAAAATCCGCCCTTCTTGCGAAGAATTAGCGCGGGAGGCGGTCCGCCCGCGACCGGCGTCCCTACCTCTCTGTGCAATTCGCAGAATCCGTGTTCACACATTGAAGCGGAAGGTGATCACGTCGCCGTCCTGGACGATGTAGTTCTTGCCCTCCAGGCGCACCTTGCCGGCGGCCTTGGCGGCCTTCATGTCGCCCGCGGCCTTCAGGTCGTCAAAAGCCACCGTTTCCGCCCGGATGAACCCCCGCGCGATGTCGGAGTGAATCTCGCCCGCGGCCGTCACGGCGTCGGTGCCGGCGGGCACGGTCCACGCGCGGCATTCATCCTCGCCGTAGGTCAGGAAGCTCACGAGCTTCATTCGTTCGTAGCAGGCCCGGACGAGCACATCGCGCGCCGAGGCCGCCACGCCCAAATCTGCCAGGAACTCCGCCCGCTCCTCGGGTTCCAGCTCCGCGATTTCCTCCTCGATCTTCGCCGACAGCCGCATGCCCGACAGCCCCGCCGGGAGCTCCGGCACCGGCTCGCCGAGCGCGTCCTCGCCGCTGTTGAGCACCGCGAGCGCGGGCTTGAGCGACAGGAACGCGAAGCTACGCACGAGCTTGTCTTCCGCCTCGGTCTTGACCGCCTCGGCGATGGGGCGCTCGGCCTCCAGCGTCTCGCGCAGCCGCTGCATCAGCTCCAGCTCGCGCTCGTTCCCGGCGAGCTTCGGCGTCGGCTTGCGGACCGCGGCCTCGAGCTTCTCGATGCGGTTCGTCACCTGCTCCAGGTCCGAAAACAGCATCTCCGTCACCAGCTCGCCCGCGTCGGCCGCCGGGTCCACCCGGTCGCGATATGCCGGCACTGTCGCGTCCTGGAACGCCCGCAGGACGAGCAGCAGCATGGCGCTCTGCCGCATCTCCGGGCCGTGCTGGCGGGCCCGCGTCCGACCGGCCGCGTCGCGAAGATCCAGCCCCGGCAGGTCCAGGAACTCAAGCTCCGCGTACACCGTCTTCCTGGGCTGGTACTTCTCGGCGAGCCAATCGACCCGCTCGTCGGGGACCTTCACGACCGCGAGGTGCGGCTGGTCGGGGCGGTGGATATCGACGTGCGAGCCGCCGGCCTCGGCGACGGCCGCGAACAACGTCGTCTTGCCCGATTGCGGCGGACCAATCAATGCGACACGCATGGGGGAGTCCTCGTGGGTTCGCGGGCGATTGTCGCGGATACCGCGTTAGTTCGCAATGGACGGCCGGGGAATGCTCTGTTGAGACTGTCTTCAGCCCAAAGGGCTGGTGAATCGGAGCCTTTCAGGCCCCAGCACCACCTGTCGCGGGGGCGACAGGGCGGTCCCCAGGCAACGCCGGGGCGTGGAACAGGTGGCCGCCGCATCGGCAGTCGCTCGCGCCGAAGCGGGCGACCGGCCGGGCGACCGTGCGGGCGAGTTCCTCGGCGACGGCGCACTCGCGGGCCTTCCGGCCGGGCAGAAGAATCGCCCCGAGCATGTCGGCCTTCGTCGAGAGGTAGTCGATGTGCCAGCGGAGCGGCTTTCGCCGCCGGGCGTGGCGGGCGAGCCGCGCGTCGCGGTTGCGCTGGGCGCTGCCGACGTACAGGTACACCCCGGCCGGGAACGCGAACCGCCCCAACCGCCCGATGGCAATCCGCCGCGCCCGCGTCAGCCGAAACACCGCGATGTACACCCCGCCGTCCATGCCCCGCACTCTACCCGCCGCCGACCCGCGGGCCAACTGAAGCGTGCGGCCCGCCCCTCCTCGACGACGCACCCCCGTGCGCCGGGCCGGGGATGGATAGGGCAGCCCGTTCCCCAGGCCCGTTCACGGGCCTTCGCCCGCAGGGCGTAGCCCCGGCCCTTCGGGCCGGGGGTGGAAGGCGACCCAACCCCTCTCTCTTCCAGCCCGCTTCAGCGGGCTTACCCGGCGGCCGGGCGTACGGCCATCGGCTCCTCGGGCGGTTCCACACGCTCGAGCCGCTCGAATGTTCTGCCCTCCGCGTGATGGCGCCGCTGGTTCCGAACGTAGTCGAAAACCCAAGGCAGGTCGCGCGTCCCGAACGACACGACGCCGTAGCCGGGCTGCCAACTGAGGATCTTTCGATTGGCGATCTCGTGATTGACGAAGTGGCTGCTGCCGCCCTTGAGCTTGCCGACCCATTCGCTGACGAGCAGCGCGGGCGTGACGGACACCACCAGATGGACATGGTCGTCGGTTCCGCCGACGCCGTGGAAGAATGCCCCGGGGGTGTTCACGACCTGGCCGCGGAGATAGCGATGGGTCTGGGCCTCGATCTCATCGGTGAGAACGGGGCTGTTGTCCTTGACGTGCCAGGTGAGGTGCAGATTGATCTCGCTGTACGCCCGCTGCGGCATGGTTGGTTCCCCTACGGCTCAAGCCGAACAGGTAAGCCCGCTGAAGCGGGCTACAGAACAGGAGGGTACCGGGTTCTCTGTCCCCGGCCCAGAGGGCCGGGGCTACGCCCCTGAGGGGACAAGGCCCGTGAACGGGCCTCACGACATCCGCTGTCCGCTCTGAAGGCAGGGCCCCGCCGACCCACGCACCCCGAGTTGGCGGCCCGCATCCCGCTCATGGCCGGGATTGTCCCGCGCGGGCGGGGGAGCGGCAAGGGATTGTCGAATGACGAATCCCGATTGACGATTGGCGGGCGACAGCAAGCCCAAAGGGCCGTCGGGGTTTGGCCCCCTTGGGGGCAGGCGGGGGTGTAGTGTAGCGTTCGGAGGCCGAAGCGGAACCCCGGAATGCGGCGTTTCTCATGTGTCAGAGCCCCAGCGGGGCGACGGGGTGTTGGTGCACCGGTTGGTTCCATCGCCCCGTTGGGGCTGTATCAATTGTGGCTCGGGTCCGGGGGTTCCCTTCGGTCACCCCCGGCCAAACACTCGCGTCCCTTCGGGACGCCGGCCTCTCCCCGCCGTTGCCACGCCGGTCTGGAATCGCGTCGCCCGTTGGGCTCAGCCGGAGCACCGCATGGCGGCGGACGCCGGCGCGCCGGGAGAGGCTTTGGCCGCCATGTCACCCGCCCCTGTGCCCCCCGCTCCCTGGCGGTCGCGCCTCGCAACCGCTGCTCACGCGCATATCCCGTGCATTCAGTGCATCCCTGCGAGTAATCGAGTCGAAGATTTCCTTCCGGCCGGGGGCTTTTGTTCTTGCATTCTGCGGCCGATGTTATATAGATAGAAGATTCCCTCTGCCCGTTAGGGGTGAGAGGCATTGGTCCGCGCTGCCCTCTGGCCGGGAGCGCTTGACAAGTGAAGAGGCACGAGGGCGCCCGAAAGGGAGCAGGTTTCCGCTTGATTCCCGCGCGACGCAGCGCGCGGCGCGCAGGGAAATGCGCAAGCCAATATGAGCAAAGGAGTTAAGTAAGAAGACACGCGCAAAGTTGCGCAAGGTTGCGCAAGGGCCGTTCAGAACGGTTCACATTGCGCAACGTTGCGCATTCCTGCGCAAATGTGCGCAAGAACGCGCAAGAATCCGGCGCGGGGGTCGGCGAGGCCATGCCGGGCAGCCGCTCGCAGGAGTTCACGAATTTACGCGTTCACGCGTCTTTCGCCAGGCCGAGGCGTTCGTACTGCTCGGCCGGGGCGTCGGTGGCGCGCATCAGGCGCGTGAGGTGCTCGATCATCCGCCGCTCGATGTCGGGATCGTCGAGGGGTTGCTCCTGGCCGGGGTCGTTCTTCGTGTCGAACAGCCAGTTGCGCGTGATGCGCGGGTCGCCGTTCGTCCACTTGCCGGCGGCGGGAATCCGCATCACCGGGCAGCCCTTGGTGAACCCGAACGGCCCGGCCATCGTGGCGCCGCGCATTTCCTCCAGGCTGAACGTGTGCCGCATGTGCGTGGGCATGTGCGTGTACTCGTACAGCGGCGTGTTGTCGGGTGGGGCCGGGGCGCGGAAGTACGTGTATCGCCCGTCGGTGACGTTGAGTTGCCCGCCGAAGATGCCGTACAGCACCGCGTCGTGGACGGGCGCGTCGGCGGCGATCGTGTCGCGCAGGGGGCGGCCCTGCATGTCGGCCGTCGGCTCGACGCCGAAGTACTCCAGCAGCGTGGGCGCCAGGTCGATGGTCGCCACGAGGCTCTGCCGCCGCTCGCCGGCGACCTTGCACCGCGGATCCCAGACGAAGAACGGCACGTGGGCCTTATGGTCGTACCACGGACACCAGCACTTGGCCCAGGAGTCGTGCTCGTTGAGCAGGAAGCCGTGGTCGGTGTTGACGATGAGCATCGTGTCGTCCCACAGGCCGAGCTCGTCCATCGCGTCGAGGATCTTGCCGAGGTAGTAGTCGCACATGCTCACCAGGGCCGCGTACTCGTAGCGGCAGTGCTCGACCTCGTCCTTGGTCTCCTGCACGTAGCGGTACGGCGGCCAGTCGAAGTGCTTGCCCTCGTACGCGTGCGGGTAGAGCTTCTTGAACTCCTCCTGCGAGAAGAACGGCTCATGGGGGTCGAACGTCTCGATGTGCAGCAGCCAGTTGTCTGCGCCCACGTTCCGGCGGAGGAAGTCGAGCCCCATGGCAAACGTCTTGCCCTGCGGCTGGTCGTCCTTGGTTTTCATGTACGCGCGGTTGACCCAGTCTTGGCGCCAGTTGCCGGCGCCGGCGCGTCCGGCCACGGCCTCGGGCATCTCCGGGTCGCGGACCTGCCCGATCCACGGGTCGCCCTCCTGCCCGCGGGAGATCTCCCACGAGCTGTAGCGGGCGTGGTAGTTGCAGCCGCCCTCTTCCCAGTAGTGGTAATGATCGCTGACGAGGTGGGTGTACACGCCGGCGTTTTTCAGGATCTCGGGCATGGAGTCGTCGAACGGCTCGATCGGCCCCCACGAGCGGTGGAGCAGGTTGTGGCGCCCGGTGTGGATCTCGCGCCGGGCGGGCATGCAGGGCATCGAGCCGACGTAGCAGGTGTCGAACGTCGCGGTCCGCTCGGCGAGGCGGCGGAAGTTCGGCGTGTGCGTCCAGTCGCAGCCGTAGGCGGACAGGAAGTGGCGGTTGAGGGAGTCGAACATCACCATGATGGCTTTCATGCGGCGGTCCTCGCTATTGTCTCGGGGCAAAGGGGAATACCTAGCCGGGATGGGCAGGGAATTCAACGTCGGGTGCCGGGTTTCGCGGCTTCTCCTGACGCTACGGCTGGACGCGGCGGTACTGGAGCGTCGGCTGGCCCTCGGTTTCGAGCATGAGCGTGTTGGCATCGGGCATGCGCATGGTGGAGGTCTCTTCGGGCAGGACGTTTCCGGCGTACCGCAGGATGAGTTTGTTGCCCGGGGCGGCCTTGTACGTGCCGACGAGATGCTCCGGGCCCAGCCACATCGGGTTGGCCATCACCAGGCCGAACTGCCCGTTCGCCTCGAACGTCAGCGTGACCTGCGCCACCGGCGTGTCCGTCCGCCACGTGCCGACGATCTTGCGGGCTTCAATGGCGAACAGCTCGCCGCGCTCGTGCTCCTCGAAGATCCGCCGCAGCGCCTCCTCCGTGGCCGCGCGGTCGCCGTCGGGCGGGACGGGGGCATCGGCGCCCGTCCGGGGCGGCTGGGGCGGTCCGGCCTGAGTGCGGGCGTCTTCGCGTTGCGTCTCCTCGCGTCCGCGGTCGTCATCGTCTCGCCGCGACCGGCGGCTCCGGGATCGCCCGCCACCGTCATCGCAGGAGGCCAGCAGCAGGGCCGCTGTCGCCGCGAGGGTCAGCATCGTTCGGAGTCTCATGGCATCGTCTCCTGCCGACCGGGCCTATTGCGCGCGGCGGTACTCGCGCCGGATGCCCGTCAGGCCGGTGAAGACGAGCAGGTTGGGCTCGGGCATGCTGATGGTGGAGATGTCATCCGGCATGATGCCCCCCGCGTATCGCAGCGTCAGCCGGTCGCCCTCCAGCGTGTACGTGCCGTTCGAGCGTGCCGGGGCGAGAAGCGTGCCGGTCATGATCTCGACCGTGAAGTGGCCGCCGGGCTGAATGGTCAGCCGGACGCGGGCGCCTCCGGCATCGTGCGCCCAAGTGCCCAGCAAGGCCTGCGGGTTGACGGGCGTGGGGCGTTCGGGCCGAGCGGGCGCAGCTTCCTCACGGCCGGCGGTCCGTCCGGTGTCGCGCCTGCGCGTCAAGGCCTTCGTGCCCACGCCCTCGACCTTCAGGAGCAGTCTGCCGGGCGATGGCATCGTCGCGTATTCGGGTTCCTCGCCGTCGTCGGCGTCCGTCACGGTGAATTGGATGCGTGTTCCCGCGATTCGGTAGGTCCCCGAAGACCGTCCTTCATAGACCTCGATAAAGAACCAGACCTCCGAATCCAGCGTCCACGTCCCGTCCGCGCGCATCGTCAGCCAGAGCGCCTCGTCCCCCTGTTCGTAGCCCCACGTGCCGACGACCTCCGCAGGCACGACGGCCCGCTCGGGCGCCGGGGGCTGCTCGGCCGGGCGCGGGGCGGCGGCCTGCCCGCCGGTCGTTCGCGGCGCCTGTGCAGTGCCGTTCTCCGGCGCCGGGCGGTCGGGTGCGGGCGTCTCGGTCCGTTCGGCCCGCCGGCCGCGGTCGTTGTCATCGTCCCGGCGCGAGCGGCGGCCGCGGGAGCGCCCACCGCCGTCGTCGCACGAGCTTGCCAGGATGGCGGCCGCCACAAGGAGCGCTGCCCATGCGTGCCTGTTCATTTTCTTTGCCTCTATTGCCCCCCGGCCGGGGTCTGCTGCACGCGGCGGTATTCCTGGGTCACGCCCGTCAGGCCCTTGGCGATCAGCAGGTTCGGGTTCGGCATATGGACGATGGACGTGTCATCGGGCATCATGCCGCCTCCGTATTTGAGTGTCAGGCGGTTCCCCGCGACCGTGTAGCGGCCGTAGTACCGGGCGGGCATGGCGGCGTAGTTACTCATGATTTCCAAGACGAAGTTCCCGTCGGTCTGGAGGGTGAGCGTGACCTGCCCGAACTGCGAGTTCGTCTTCCAGGTCCCCACGAGCGCTTGCGGATCGACCCGGTCCTCCTCCGCCTCGCCGTGTTGAGTCCCCTCCTTGGGGGTGAGGGTCCTCGTTCTCTCCTCGCCGCTTATCACGAATCGCAGGCGCAGCTTGCCCTGCTCCGGCATCGTGGCGGTCCTGGGCTGGAGTTGCTCGCCCTCAAAGCGGGTCGTGAAAGTGAGGCGGCGTCCGGCGATCGCGTACGTGCCCGCCGCGCCCTCTACCGACGTTCCGCCGCCCGGTTCGTCCGTCGCGCGAGTCAGAATCCACGATCCGGCATTCTTGATCTTGAGCTGCAGGAGAATGTCTTCGCTCTCGAAGACCCAGGTTCCCGTGACGGTTGCCGCGGTGAGGCCGATCCGCTCCGCGGGCGGGGGTTCCGTCGGGCGGTTGCCCTCGGTTTCGCGTCGGGCCGTGCGCGCCTCGTCGGGGTCGCGGCTGGCCTCGGTCTCCGGCTGCGCGGTGCGATCGGCGGGCTGCCGTTCGGCCGGCCGGTCGTCGTCATCGCGGCGGGACCGGCGTCGGCGGGAAGTCCGCTCGTCGCCACACGAGGCCGCCAGAAGTGCGGTCGCCACGAACATCACCGACAACGTATGCCTGGCCATGGCCGTGCCCCTATCGCCCCCCGGCCGGGGTCTGCTGAACGCGGCGGTATTCCTGGGTCACGCCCGTCAGGCCCTTGGCGATCAGCAGGTTCGGGTTCGGCATGTGGACGATGGACGTGTCATCCGGCATCATGCCGCCTCCGTATTTGAGTGTCAGGCGGTTCCCCGCGACCGTGTAGCGGCCGTAGTGCCGGGCGGGGACGACGGCGTACGGGCTGGTCATCTCCAGGGCGAAGTTTCCGTCGGCCTGGAGGATCAGCGTGACCTGCCCGACCGGCGCGTTGGTGGTCCAGACGCCCACGAGCGCCCGCGGGTCGAGCCGGTCCTCCTCCGGCTCTTCGCGCCGCTCGGCTTGTCTCGCGCCGCCATCATCTCCTTGGGCCGCGCGCTTGAGCGTGTAGGTTTCGAGTTCGTCGCCAAGCTTGATGCTAAGGGTCATCTTGCTTGCGGCCGGCATTGTCGCGTATTGGGGATTCGCCAGACCATCCGTGGGCGCCGTCGTTGTGAACTGAATTCGGCTGCCGCTGATCTTGTATGTGCCTCGGGCCTCAAGTTCGTCTTCCATCCCGAACACCGCGTACTTGTAGGTAAGGGTCCATTCTCGATCGCCCTGCATCTTGAGTACGAGGGCCTGAACGTCGCTGTGGAAGGTCCAGGCGCCGCCGACCTCGTCGGCGACAATCGCGCGCTGGTTGTCCGGTGCCCGGTCGGCGGGGGGCACGGTCTCGGCTTCGCGTTGGGCCGTGCGCGCTGAGCCTTGGCCGCCCTCGGCCTCGGCCCCGCGTTGCGCCGTGCGTTCGGCGGGTTGCCTTTCGGCCGGTCGGCCATCGTCGTCACGGTCGCGGCGGGATCGGCGCCGGGAACTGCGACTGTCGCCGCAGGAGGCGAGAAAGAGGCCCGTCCCCAGCAGAAGGACCCACGGGAAGCGCTTGCTCATCGCGTCTCTCCTTCCTGACCTGTCGAACTCAGGAGACGGGCGGCACCGGAGGTCCCCGCCCCTCGCTGAGCATTATGCGGGCTCAAGCGGCGTTCGGCAAGGCGCCTTGGAAACCCAAAGCGCAGCGTTCGCTTCGCGCCCGAAGCGTGTTCAAGTGCGGGTGGGGCTGTAGAATACGTTGGTCGCGGCGCCCGCAGGACAGACCGCCCGAGCCCTATGAGCGAATCATCAAAGACACAGAGCGACCCGACCAGCCCTGAGCAGGCGCTCAGCGAACTCGCCCGACAGGTCACCGAGATGGAGGCCGAGGCGCAGGACGTTCTCGACGGCGAGGCCGAGCGCCGCCGCCTGGCCCGCAGCCTCGGCCAATCGGGTCCACCGAGCCAGCCCCGGGCCACGCCGCCGTCTCCGGTCGAGCGCGAACCCGTGCCGCCGCCCGGGCCCTCGGCCGAGGCGCAGCCCGAGGAACCCGCCCCGACCGGCCCCGAGACGCCCGAGGCCCGCAAGGCCCGCATCAAGCGCCGAGCGGCCGAGTTGCTCGACGCCGCCAAGGCCCTCGACGCCGCGTCGAAGGTGCTCGCCGGGGCCGAGACGCAGGCGAAGCAGTCCATCGACGAGGCCGTGACGGTCGCCCGCAAGTCGCTGGAGCGATCCGCCCATCGCCTCAACGCCGCGCGCGAAGCGGCCCTGGCGTCGAAGACGGTTATCCAGCAGGCCAGCGGCGAGATCCGTCAGGCGGCGGCCGAGGTCAACATCTCGCTCGAGCATCTGCAGGAAACGATTCGCCAGGGGCAGCGCGAGGCGGCGCGCGCGGCGAACCGGCGCCTGGATCGCCTGCGGGGGCTGGTGCTGATCACGCTGATCTGTGCGGCCGTCGGGGTCGGTGGGACGATTCTGGCGGTGTTGGCCCTGATTTGGCGATAGCGTACAGGGAGGGACACTCGATGAAGTGGAAACGGCTGAGCGTGGCAGCGGTCGTCGCGGCGGCGGCGGTTCCCTGGGCCCCCGTGCGCGCGGAAGACGACCCGACAGATTCGCTCATCGCCGAAGTACTCCGCGGCGCTCAGACGGATGCCGACCGGGCGCAGAAGCTGGTCGAGGCGGCCGCGATGGTCGAGGACGATCCCCCTCTCCGCGAGGCCTTCCTCGAGAGGGCCGCCCAATACGGGATCGCCGGCCGAACGTCCGCCGGGCTGCGTGCAGCCGAGCAGGCGCTCGACGCCCTCGCCAAGAACGCCGAGGGTGCCGCAGCCGCCGCGCTGGAGGCCCGCCGCCTGGACCTGTACCGCGCGTGGTACCGCATCGGCCGAACGCGGGAAGAGCGCGAGCACGCCGGCAAGAATCTCGTCCAGCTACTCACACGCTCCGCGCGACGCCTGGAGAAGAAGGGCCGCTGGTTTGACGCGGCCGAGGCCCACCGCCAGGCCATGCTGTACTGCGAATACCTCCGCCTGCCCGCCCTCGAATCCGTGCGGTGGCGGTATCGGCGGGCGTCGCACTTCGGGCGGGCGCACCAGCGGGTGGCGCAGCTCACGGCCGCAATCAAGGGCGGCGGCGACGTGACCGCCCGCACCGCGCTCATTCGCACCTACGTGGTGTCGCTCGACGACCCTCCGTCGGCCGCCAAACACATCACGGCCGATGTCGCCGAGACGTGGCGGACCTACGTGCCGCTGGCGGCGGGGGCGGCGGAAGACCTGCGTTCCGAGGCGTGCTGGGAGCTGGCGCGATGGTATCACCGGGAGTTGGCGGCCGGGGCGGACCCGCTGCCGCGCAGCATGATGCTCGCCCGCGCCCGCCGCTATTACGCGCGGTTCCTGTCGCTGCACGGCAAGCAAGACGCCCGGCGTCTGGCGGCCGGCAAGGCCATCGCCGAACTCGCCCGGACGATGGAGGCGATGGGGTTCGTGGAAATCGCCGAGAAGGAGGGCGACATCGGGCCGGGCGGCCAAGTCGTGCGGTTCGCGTCGCCCGATGCGCTGGAGGCGTTCCGGACCCGCGCACCCGCGGCTTGGCGCGTGCAGGGCGGCGAGTTGACCGGGGCTTCCGGCGGCCGGCTGCCCCAGAAACCATTCCTCACCTACGGCACATACTACAAGAGCATCTCCAAGGTCACGTTCCGCGGGCGGATCGTCCCGCCGGCGGAGGAGAACTTCCGCTTCGCCGTCGGGCCGGTCAACGCCATCCTGAATTGGGAGGCGGGCCCGGTGAATCTGTTCTGGGGCGGCGGCCGCAACATGGTGCGCCGCAAGGGGCACGTCCTCACGCCGGGCAGGGAGCATACGATCACCATCGAGCAGGAGGGGGAGAAGGCGATCCTCCGCGTGGACGGGCAGGCGATCTGGGAGACGAAGGCCCGGCTGCACGGCACGGTGACGGTGTACCCCGCGCACGGCAGCACGATCGCCGTGAGGGAGATCATCATCGACGGCGAGCCCGACCCGAAGCGCCAGGTGGACCGCCACAGCCACCCCGACACGCATTAGGCTCCATCCGGCTTCCCTTCGTGTTCTCCGCGCTCTTGGTGGCAACTCCGGTTCCTGCGCGGTAGCCTTCGCGGTTTCCCCGCGTGCGGCGGGACCGCAAGGAGCGACAGCATGCAGTACGGCAGCATCGTCGGCATCGAGAAACCCGTTTCCCGGATTGGCCAGGGCACCGTCATGCTCGGCCCCGACCGCGAGGAGGAGGGTTTTGCCCTGCTCGACGCCGTCTTCGAGGGCGGTGTGAACCTCTACGACTCGTCGCACATTTACGGCGGCGGCGAGAGCGAGCGCGTGTTCGGGCGGTGGGTGGCGGCGCGAGGCATCCGCGACCGCGTGGTCCTGCTCACCAAGGGTGCCCACCACGACGCCTCCGGGCCGCGCGTTCGCCCCGAGTGCATCACCGGAGACCTCACCGGCTCGCTCGAGCGGCTCGGCTTCGATTTCATCGACCTCTACGTGCTGCACCGCGATGATCCCACCGTCCCCGTCGGGCCTATCGTCGAGGTGCTCAACGAGCACCACAAGGCCGGGCGCATCGGCGCGTTTGGCGGATCGAACTGGACGCACGACCGAATCCGCGAGGCCAACGAGTACGCGGCCGAGCACCGGCTGACCCCGTTTGCCGTCAGCAGCCCCCACTTCTCGCTGGCTGAGATGGTCGAGCCGCCGTGGCCCAACTGCGTCAGCATCGCGGGGCCCCGCCATGAGGAAGCGCGCGAATGGTACGCGGCGGCACACACAACGCTGGTGCCGTGGTCGTCGCTGGCGGGCGGGTTCCTGTCGGGGCGATACACTCGCGAGTCGCTCGAAGGCGCGGCCGAGGACGACCGGGCGGCCGCCAACGCCAAGCGATGTTACGGCTCCGAGGACAACTGCCGCCGGCTGGAGCGTCTGACGGAAACGGCGGCCGAACGCGGGATCTCGGTCGCCCAGGCGGCCATCGCCTACGTGCTCAGCCAGCCGCTGAGTATGTTCCCGCTGACGGCCGCGTGGACGCCCGAAGAGGCCCACGCGAACGCCGCGGCCGGCGAGATACGCTTCAGCCCCGCGGAAGTGGCGTGGCTCGACCTGCAGGCGGAGACGCGGTAGAAGCGCCGGCCTCTGTGTCGGTTTCCGTAAGCCCGGGATTCTCGGCGGGTACCGGCGCTTGACCGCCCCGACGGCGCGTCTATAATCGGCCCGGCGCAAGTCTGTCCATAAAGGCGCGGTGAGCATTCGGTGAAAAGGACCCCGGCAAGCTCGGTTGGCCGATGGCGAGGCGTTCTGGTTGCGTCAGCGTGTGCGCTGGCGGCCGCCGGCGCGCTGTCCGCCGACGAGGTCGTCCACGACGACGCCCGCATCGCCGGCAAAGAGATCCACGCCTTCACCGACGGGGGCGAGGACGTGTCGGTCGTGCTGGGCGGGTTCTCACTGACGGCCGGGCGGCGGGCCGTCAGCGGGCGCGACGGCGTGGTCTGGATTCGCACCGTCCGCACCCGGCCCGCGCCGCGGCACGAGATCGTCGTGTACGTCGAGGGCGACGCGAAGGCCGTCGAGGCCGACGGGACGACCACCACCGACCGCTTCATGCTCGTCCGGCTGACCGTCGCGGGGCGCCTGACCGCACACGGGACGCTCTCGAAGCAGCCGCTGACGAACTTCCCGCTCTATGTCCGCGCGCGGTCCGCCCGCGAAGGCGCCGCCCGCGAGCCCGAGGCCCCAAGGCGCGAGGCGCCGCCGCTGGTGCTCGTGCCCGGCACGCCCGCTGATGCGGAGGGCCGGCCGCCTGTCGCCGCCGCCACGACCCGTCCAGAGGTCGGGGCGGACGCCGCCCCCGCGGACGGCGCGCCCGCCACGAGGCCCGCCCCGCCGCGGGCCGTCCAGCCCGTCCAGCTCCACGCCGACAGCTTCACCTCGCAGCAGATCGACGGCGTGCGGGTCACTGTCGCCCGCGGGCACGTGTACGCGTCACAGGGCGACCCGGACAGCGAGTTGTTCCTGGAGCTTCGCAGCCAGGCGGCCGTCGTTTTTACGGAGAGGGTCGAGAAGCCGCGGACGGTCCGCTCGCCCATCAGCCCCGACATCGGCGCCCTCGGCGGCGAGACGGTGACGGGCATCTACCTCGAGGGCGACGTGGTGCTCTCGCGCGGCGAGCGGTTCCTGCGCTGCGAGCAGGCGTTCTACGATCCGATCACGGACCGGGCGTACGCCCCGGACGCGGTGTTCCGCACGGTGCAGGAGCAGCGGAACATCCCCGTGTATGTTCGGGCGGAGGTCGCCCGGGCGCTGTCCGCCCGGGAGATGTACTTCCGCAACGCGAAGGTTTCGTCGAGCGAGTTCCACTCCCCGACGTACCACATCGGCGCCCGCGAGACGTACCTGATGGATGCCACGCCCTACGACGAGGACGGCGAGCAGCTCGGCCCGCAGAGTTGGTTCGTTCGCATGCGGCACCTGACGTGGAACATCCGCTCCGTGCCGGCGATGTACGTGCCGTTCTGGCAGGGCGACTTCGAGCAGGGGCACACCGCCCTGCGGAAGGCCTCCGTCGGCGTGGACAGCCGCTTCGGCTTCGGCGTCGAGACCGAGTGGCACCTGTTCCGCCTGCTGGGGCTGGTCAAACCGCACGGCGTGGATGCCCGCTACCGGCTCGACTGGTACGAAAGCGGCCTGCTGACCGGCATCAACTGGGACTACGCCCGGCAGGAGGAGATGCGCCGCTACAGCGGCTACGGTCGCATCTTCGGCCTGTTCGACGGCCGCGACGATGACGACTTCGGCGACGAGCGGAAGAACATCGCCGCGCCCACTACCCGCGGGCGGTTCCTGTGGCGGCACAAGGAGTACCTGCCCGAGGACTGGGAGGCCCAGTTCGAGCTGAGCTACCTGTGCGACAGGAACTTCCTCGAGCAGTACTGGCGCGACGAGTTCTATGCCGGCAAGGACCAGGAAACGCTGGTCTATGCCAAGAAGCAGCAGGACAACTGGGCGTTCACGGCCCTGGCGAAGTATCGGCTCAACCGGTTCGACACGCAGACCGAGTCGTTCCCCGACCTGGGCTTCCACCTCGTCGGGCAGCCGCTGCTGGGCGATCGCCTGACGCTGTTCGGCGAGTCGCACGTGGGCTTCAAGCGCTACCATACGGCCAACGACTCGGCGATGGACCGCAGCGACATCTTCTTGCGCGGCGACGTGCGGGCGGAGGCGGATCTGCCGGTTCGCCTCGGGCCGGTCAGCATCGTGCCGTACGCCACCGGGCGGGCTACGCATTGGTGCGACGAGCCCCGAATCGACGAGGGCTACGCCGAGGACGGCGAGAACTGCCGCCTGTACGGGCAGGTCGGCCTGCGGGCCAGCACCAGTCTGTGGCGGGCCTGGCCCGGCGTGCAGAGCCGCGTGTGGAACCTGGACGGCCTGCGGCACATCATCACGCCGGAGGTGGCGGCGTGGGTCGCCGGCTCGGGCGTGCGGCCGGAAGAACTCTACCCGCTCGACCCGGATATCGAGCAGCACCTCGACCGCACCAGCGGGTTCAGCTTCGGGCTCCACCAGCGCTTGCAGACGCGTCGCGGCGCGCCCGGCGCGCAGCACGTGGAGGACTGGATGCGGCTGGCGGTCGTGCTGGGTGTCTATGATAACGGGGCCGACCCCGTCACGGGCGACGGGCGGTTTTTCCTGTACCGGCCCGAGTACAGCCAGGCCCGCAATCACGTCAACGTCGATTACTCGTGGTATCTGTCCGACTCGACCACGTTTCTCGCGGACATGAATTACGACATCGACGACGGGAAGATCGACCGGGCGTCGGCGGGGCTGGCGGTCGTGCGCGACCCGCGGCTGGCGTACTACGCGGGCATGCGGCTGCTGCCCGATATGGATTCGGCCGTCGGGGCGTTCGGCGTCAAGTATCAGATCAACCGCAAGTACTCGATCACCGCGTTCGAGCAGTACGACTTCGACTTCCGGGGCAAGACGAACCTGGCCACGAGCGTGTCGATCGTGCGGAAGTTCCCGCGGTGGTACACGGCCGTGACGTTCATCTTCGACCAGACCGACCAGGGCGACGATTTCGGCGTGATGATCAGCTTCTGGCCGGAGGGGGTGCCCGAGGTGCAGTTCGGCAGCGGGCGGATGAGCCTGCTCGGCCGCAGCGACGAGAACTAGGCGCGGGAGCCCGGATTCCCAATACGGGACACACCTTCGTCGGCTATGGCAGAGAGGCAAACTCTGATTCCGTAAGGGGATCCGCGAGACGGCGCGCTGGTGGCGCTGTCGCTCCATATGGAGGAACACCAGACTAACCCGCTTTTTTCCTGATAGGATGCAGTTTCAAACTTGACGTGAAGGAGACCGCGATTATAATGCACGTGTAGTATAGCACGTGTAGCAAGGGAGCTGCAGCAGCCGCCTGGAGGCGCGCATTGGTGGAGCAGAACGCAACTTGCACACAAGCTGACTTGGCGCGAGCAGCCGGACTGCATCGCATCACGGTCGCCAAGGCGCTGAGAGGCCATCCCGCGGTGAGCAAGGCCACGCGGGCGCGCATTCGCGGCTTGGCCCGCGACCTCGGCTACCGTCCCAACGCGGCCGCCTTGGCCATGCGCCGCGGCCGGTTCGGCTGCGTGGCGATGATTCTCAGCGATGACGCCGTCCGCAGCGGGCTGCCCCAGGAACTCCTGGGGGGTGTCACGGACGCGCTCGAGGAGAGGGGCCACCACCTGACCATCGCCCGGCTCCCGGACGAGAAGCTGACGGACGAGCGGTTCGTGCCGAAGATCCTTCGTGAGTGGATGTCCGACGGGCTCCTGATCAACTACAATTGCGAGCTCCCGGAACGCCTGGCGACCCTCGTCGAGCGGTGCAGGTTCCCCCACGTCTGGATCAACGCGAAGCGCGACTGCGACTGCGCCTATCCGGACGACTACCGTGCCGGCGTCGATGCGGCGCGCAGGCTCATTGCGCTGGGACACCGGCGAATCGCGTACCTGAGCTTCTCCTACCGCGGGGAGACCTCTCACTACAGCGAGCTGGACCGACGGGACGGATATATCGAGGCCATGCGCGGGGCCGGGCTGCGCGCAAGCCTGTTCGACCGACAGAACCCCGTGGCCGGTTCGGAAGACCGGCCGCCGTGGCGGGAAGCAGCAGAGGCTATTCTGTCCTCCCCGCAGCGGCCGACGGCCATGGTCTTATACAGCGCCTGTGACGCCGTCTCCGTGTCTATGGCGGCCGAGAGGATGGGCATTGAGGTCCCCCGGAATCTCTCGCTGATTGTCTTTGGGCCGCAGGTGCGGAAGTTCGCCGATCCCCGGTTTGCGGATATGACCATCCCCGCCAGGTCCGTCGGGCGCGCCGGTGTAGAGATGCTGCTGGAGAAGATCGAGACGCCGGGGCTCGTGATCGAGCCCCGCGTGATTCCGTTCACGTACCGGGCAGGCGATACGCTCGCCCCGCCCAAGGAAGAGCCCTAGAAGCTGGATTGCCCAGGCAGGGCTGCCCGGGCATCAGGTAATCGAAGGAGCAGAGTAACGCGGCCGTAACTCCCGTGCGGCCCAAACACATTCGAACGGGAAGAGCTTAGCTGCAAGGAGAACGAAGATGAAGGCACGAACAGGCATTTGGGTGGTAGCACTGTTGGCGTCTCTGGCGTTGGTCTTTGGGCCGGCCCAGGCGGCGGAGGTCACCTGGGACGGCGGCGGGGGCGATGACGACCTCAGTACCGATGCCAACTGGAATCCTGACGGCGCGCCAACGCTCACGGATTCCGGCAGCCCGGAGACGCTGGTCATCACCGGGACCGATAGCAAGGCTGACGAGACCCTCAACAACGACCTCGGCACGATCTACCTGGATGGCGTCAGAAACGAGGATTTCTCGATGCCGAATCTCCAGGGCGGCACGATCCAGTTCAGTTCGGGCGCCCTCATCAAGCAGAACGACAACCACTCGAACACCCAGTTGACGATCTCCAGCGCCATGGTGCTCAACGGCGCAATGACGGTGGAATTCGGCGTGAACAAGTCGAAGGCCATCGTTCTGGCCGGCGACATCAGCGGCAGCTACGACATCACGCTCGACGAGACCGGCACGAGCGGATCGGACGTAGTGTTCACGGGGACCAACACATTCAACAATCTGACTTCCGTCGATACGAATCTGCAGATCGGCCTGACGGCCTCCTACCCCACCGGCGTCGTCGCGGTCGGGGGCAACAAACTCACGACCGTCGGTGTCACGGCCGACGGCAGCAATGTCACCTTCTCGGATGGCGCCGTATTGGACGTCCTCGAGCAGGACGCCGACAGCAACCCCACCACCGCGTTCACCTTCTCCGCCGATTACACCACCAAGTTCAACGGGCTCCTCGGCAGCGGCGGCACGATCGCCGCCAGCGGCGGGACGCGCACGTTGAATGTCGGCGGGAACCTGGATGAGAGTAGCAACCCGGTCACGGCCGTAATCGAGCGTGGAACGATCGACTCGACCATCACGCTCAACCTGCTGGGCGACGTGATCTTCCAGAATGGCATGACGAACTTCGCCAACCCGCTGACGGTTGACGGCAAGATTGTCGCCTCCTCGGCGGTGACGATTACGCTGCCGAGCGGCGCGAGCGCCAAGGGCCTGACGATCTTCAACGGCGACAACGATCTGGCCGACGGCACGTTGATCACCATGCAGCGGCAGACGCTGCGGGTCACGAACACCGACGCGCTCGACCAGGCCGATATCACGCTCGCCCCCGACGACAAGTTCGACTGCACGCTGGATCTCGATGTCGGCGCGATCAGCGATTCCGCTGACGTCGTCATCGACATGCGCGACGACGGCAAAGGCAACCTCAGCTACGGCATCGTCGAAATCGCCGAGGGCGTCATCGACACGGTCGGTTCGCTGACCATCGAGGGCGACGCCAAGGCCGCCGGCACCTACTGGGGCAGCACGGACGCGCAGACGGCCAACCCCGGCAAGACGGTGAACGTCGATGACAACCACTTCGACGGCACGGGCCTGCTGTATGTGGTTCCCGAACCCGCCACGATGGTCCTGCTGGGCCTCGGTGGCGTCGGCCTGCTGATTCGCCGTCGCAGGAAGTAAGCGGTACCGGTCCGAGTAGGCGGGCCGTGAACAACGAGAACAGCGGCGGATGGTCCGCCGTGTGAGACTGTAACGGGTCGGAGGGCCCTTCCTGGATGCGGGAAGGGCCCTTCGCGTAGGATCAGTCGGAAGGTGTTTAGAAGCCATGTCCAGCCCGCACGGCCGAAACGTGACGATGGGTAGGTTCGCCTCAACGGCGAAGCCCGCCTTTACCTTGATCGAACTCTTGGTCGTCGTCGCGATCATCGCACTGCTGGTGACGATCCTCATGCCGGCGCTCGGCCGGGCCAAGGAGTTTGCGCGGCGGGCCGTCTGCGGGAGCAATCTGCGCTCCTGGGGCCTCGCATCGCACGTGTTCGCGGCCGAGCACGACGGCTACCTGCCGGCGTGCTACCGCGCCCACCGGATGCAGCGCACCGTGGTCCCGAACAAGATCCGCATGGATGACGAGGGCCGGCCGAACCTGGGCATCCTGCCCGGATATCCCATCATCGCCACCGGTGACAAGTGGGGCAGCTCCACGCGGAACGGCTGCCAGGACGGCACGTGGGCGGAGTTCGACCTGGTGGGCATCCGCGAAGGCGGCCGGCCGTCCCCGGTCGAGGCCTGGCGGGCGCTCGGCACGAGTTGGGAAAGCTTCCAGGAGTTCGGGCTGGAGGACAGCCACTGGGAGTGCCCGAGCGCGACCGAGGAGATCCGCTTCGTGAACGAGGGCGTCAACACCAGCGGCGGGCGGGTCGATAACGGCGGACAGGCGATTATCCACTACATGTTCGTCGCGGGCCTGTTCGGCGAAGGAGAGGGCAACGACAGCAAGTGGCCGCCGGGCGGGACGGGCAACGCCGACGTGGTGTACGGGTGGAACTTCGACCCGGGCGTTCCCGCGCCGGCCGCTTCGGTCGAGACGGACGAGCGCCCGAGTGATCGTGTCATCGCCGCGGACCTCGTCAGTCGCGGTGGCAGCGGCACGGGCGCGACGTACTGGAACCATCCGCACGGGACGAACCCGGACCTGCCCGGATGGCAGGCCGTGCTGTGGGGCGACGGACACATCGAGCCGCGCGAAGAGGGGTACTACGCGAGCACGCCCGACCCGAGCCACTACGCTTTGGCTCCCGGCGGGACGATGTACTTCTGGGCGAACTGAGGCGGCCTGCGGCCGGTGGCTCGCCGATCCGGACGCGCCTGCGATCGCCAAGCGCTTCCCTCCCCGCCGACAAGGCACATGGCCGACCGCCTCCGCTTGGCGGTCGGCCGCTTTCTTCGCCGGCAGGCGGGAAAGGGATCGCGGCCGTCGGGGCTCTCGCTGTATCCTGTGTGCCTCCTCATGAAACGCATGGCATTCGAGCAAACCGGCCTCGGGCAGCAGTTTGAGACGGCCGACGGCGCCGCCTCATACGCCAGCCGGCATGCGGGGCTGATGCGCCGCTTCGCCAAGCGCTTCGCGCGTCGGCTGGCGGAAGCGCAACGGCCGGTCCGGCGCCTGCTCGACGTCGGCTGCGGGCCCGGCACGCTGTGCATCGAACTCGCCCGGCAGTTGCCCGAGGCAGAGATCGTCGGCGCGGACCTGTCTGCGCCGATGCTCGAGACGGCCCGCAAAGGCGCCCGCGAGGCCGGCCTGGCCGAGCGAGTGAGTTTCCAGCCCGGCGATGCGGCCGACCTGCCCTTCGAAGAGGGCAGCTTCGACGCCGTCGTCAGCGTCGATACGCTGAATTGCGTGCTCGACCCGCGGGCGATGCTGTCTCAATGCGCCCGCGTCACGGCCGCCGGGGGTACGGTTCTCGTCGCCACGCCGCGCCGCGGTTTTCTGGCCTATCTCGTCCGAGTCTTCCGCACCGGCTTCACGCCGGACGAGATGACGCGAATGGCCCGCGACGCGGGCTTGGCCTCGCCCCGTGTCGATGCCCACCTGATGTTCGTGACGCTCTGCGCCGTCGCCCGCTAGCGGCCGGCCCGGCCCGGGCGGGTTCTCAGACGGCTTCATAACACCGGCCCCCGAAGCTGGCGCTCCGGAGGCCGTTGTTACGGAGAGGGCGGGATTCCGCTGCGCGGCTCGCGTCGCTCGCCGCTTGCGGGCGCCTTCGGCGTCGAACCCGCGGTGGGCCCTTCGGGCCCGGGCGGGTTCTCAGACGGCTTCATAACACCGGCCCCCGAAGCTGGCGCTCCGGAGGCCGTTGTTACGGAGAGGGCGGGATTCGAACCCGCGGTACGGGTGTGACCCCGTACAACGGTTTAGCAAACGCTTTGCGGTCTGACCTATCGCCTTTGTTTCTGGACGGTTGCGCGCTCTTGCCGCCGCGCTTGGCGCTCTGCTTGGCGTTTTCGGTCCTGAAACGCCCCGCTTCGGCCCGGCCGTCATAGGTGCCCGTCGCCCGCACGACCTGGGCTTCGTCCTGCTCGTCAAGCTCCGGCAGCCCGTCCAGCGCCGTCGCCCGGTCCGCAACGGCCGTGTGCGAGTATCTCGCCATCGTCAGGTTGATATTCCCATGCCGCGCCAAGTCCATCGCCACCTTCGGATGCACACCGGCCCGCGCCAGGTTGCTGATGTACGAATGCCGCAGGCTGTGAAAGTCGGCTACATGCCCCGCCCCGTCGCGGTAGGGGATACCCGCCGCCTTGAGGTCGCGCCGCAGCATCTTGGCGACGTGATCGGCCCTCGGCATCGTCGGGAAGATCGGTTCTTCGGCGTCCTTCCCGGCCGTGTGCGCCGCGAGCGCCTCGGCCAGCCCCGCCGGAATCGGCTGCACGTCCTCGCGCCTGTGCTTCGAATACCCGGCCAGCACCACCAGCGCCGGGGGCTCATCCGTCAGACGGCATGCGCCCACCGTCAGCGTCCGCAGTTCGCCCGCCCGCAGCCCGCTCTCCAGCGCGGTGCGATAGAGCAGCGCCCGGTCCGGCCCGTCCATGCCCTTGACCGGCTCGCCGCCGCGCGCCGCGTTTAGAAGCGTCCGGCACTCCTGGGGCGTCAGCGCCCGCCGTTCATGCCGGCGGTCCGCCCGGACGTTCAGCCCTTGCAGGTCCGCCAAGGGGTTTTCGGGGGCGCGGCCTTCCCGCACCATCCAGGCGCAGAAGCCTTTGATCGCCTGCAAGTACCAGTTGCTCGTCTGCGCCGAGATTCCCCGCTTGTCCTCGGTGTCTTTCCGCAGGTCCGCCAGGCAGCGCCGCACCTTGCTGCCCGAGACTTCAGACCACACCGCGAACCCGCACCCGTCCAGGATGCGCTTGCAGCGGTTATACACCTGCTGCGCCTGCTTGGCCGACGTGCCCTTGGCCAGCAGATCGGCCTTGTATTCGTCCAGGTGCTCCGTCAGCAGCCGCGAAAGCTGGCCGTGTTCCTTCGGCTTGTATCCGCTGCGGACGTGTTCGGCCGTCCGCTCAAGCTCCTGGGCAAGCTGTTCCGTCGCCCGCCGGTCCGCGAAGCCCGCCTTGCGCCGCGTCTGGCCGTTCTCGTCGCGGTACTCGACGTACCACTTCCGGCTTTCGGCCTGCACGGGCTTGCCGTCCCTGCCGAGAACGGGCACCCGCCGGGGCACCTTCCGGCCGTCCTTCACGTCATAGACGACGCGCCCCTTGCGGTCCTTGACCGTCCGCAGCTTGCTGTACGTTGCTCGGAAGATTCGCGCCATGATTCACCTTCCTTCCGCTTCCCGAAGCTCCAGGCCGAGCACCTTGGCCACCTTCGCCGCGCTCGTCAGCCCGAGGGTCCGCTTCTTGTGGACGAACAGGGACAGGCTCGCCTGCGAGACGCCGCTTTCCTTGGCGATCCGGTAGCGGGTCAGGGGGCTCGCCAGAATCGCCCGCCGCAACTGCGCCTCGATGTCCGGGGCCTTCCGTCCCATGCCCCAATTCTACCGCCCGCCCGGATACATTGCAATCCGAAAGTATCACCTTTTCGCAGTTTTTTTCGGCGCTTTCCTCAGCCTTTTCCTGAGCGCCTTCGGCTCGGCTGTCCTCCCTCCCCTCAGAAGCTTTCCCAGCGCCCTGCTGCTTCTCCCCCACCCCCCTTCGATCATGGTACTTAGGGTAAGGAATCCCGACGGGTCCGGGCTTGGGAAGACGGGTTGTGTAGCGGTTCGGCTGGCCTCGGGTCCGCCGGACAGTCAGCAGCGCCTCCCGCTCCAGCGCCTTGACCGCCTCATGGGCGGTGTCGCGGCTGCGCCCGATGTCAGCGCCGAGGGTATTCAGGCCGGGAAAGGAGTCCGCTTTGTCTCGCTGGCGGTAGTCCAGGGCTGCCCAGGCGAGCTTGGCGCTGTCCTTCAGGTGCTTTCGCTTCGCAATGCACCGGGGCAGGACGTACGCGCCCCAGGGGTCTTCCCGCGAGCGCACCTGCCAGCGCGGCTTGCTGTACGCGCTGCGGATCGTCGGCAGCGCCTCGGCCTCGGGATAGGGCGGCCGGCAGCGCCTACACCCGGCCAGGAGCCTCTGCTCGGCCTCCTGCGGGGCGATCCCCTTGCTGGCCATATCGCACGCCGCCGCGAAGAGTTCGCTGTTGCGGTGCCCGTCCTGCGCCCCGATCTGGCAAAAGCGGAACGTCCGCTGCGTCAGCCCCGTCGGCGGCCAGAGGTTTTTGGGGGGGTCGGGGCAGTCGGGGCGGTCCGGTCGGTCCGCGCCGGGGGCCTGCGCTTCGGGGTCGGCTTGCGGCTCGGGCTTCGGTTCCTCTTTCGGCAACAGCCCCGCCTCGATGGGACTGAGCATCGGAAGCTCGCCCTCGGGCAGCGGCACCGTCCAGGCGTACCGCGCCCCGTTGGGGTGCCTACTCGGGGGCAGCACCACGAAATGCTTCTCGCCGCGATACTCCCCGTCCGCCAGGGCGCGGAACCGCAGGTCGCGGGCGCGGAAATAGACGTGCCAGCCGCGCCCCGTCCGCACCGTCGGCAGCGTGGCCGCCAGTTCGCCGTGCGCCTTCGCCCACGCCTCGTACGCGCCGGGGGCGTCAAAGTCCCGGCAGATAAGCCCGCCGCTGACCGCCCCGCAGATCACGCCGATCTGCCAGTCCGGGTTCTTTTCGAACCAGCGGCGCAGCACTTCTTCCGTCGCCCGGAACGTCTGAAAGCGTTTCCACCGGACGGCCCCGCTCTTGTGGCCGTTGACGTACTTGACGGGGAGAATGCTCCAGCCCCGTGCTGCATAGGCCAGGGCATGGGCGAGCAGGTTCACCGCCGCCATGCCTTACGGGGCGCGCCACGGTGCGGGTCGCGCCAATCCGGCCGCAGGTCGGCAAAGAGCGGCGCGGCCGCCGCTGCGCCCCCGGTGCCCGGGGTCTGCTCCGGCGTCCTCACGGCCGGGACCGGGGCTTGGCCGTCGGCGTCCGGCCGGTCGGGCCTCCGCTTGCCCTTCGGCTGGCCGTTGAAGATCGCCGCCAACTCCTCGGCCGTCGGTTCGCGCTCCAGTTGCCAGAGCGCAATCATCCGGCCGTGCGCCCGCTCCGATTCGACGAAGCCCGCCCGGCGAATGATGCCCCGCGCGGCAAACGGCTTGGGCACCGCCCCCAACCAGCGCGGGTCCAACACCTCGGGGATGGCCATCCGTTGTCGGACGGAGTTGATCGTCGCCCGGCCCTGCTCCCGCAGGGCGTCCAGGAAGACGCGCCGGGCTTCGCGGAGGCACTCGGCGCGATTCGTTTCGAACAGGCCAAGGATTGCTTGCTTCGCTTCGCGGCCATTGATACGCTGCCCGTGTCGAGTTTTGCTGTCGAGGCCGTCGCCGGTGCCAGCCGGGGCGGCCTCTCTTTCGTCTCGGTCCTTCATCGCTCGCTCCTTCCGTTCCGCGCCCTGGTTCCTTCCCAGTGCCGCCGGTCGGGCGACCCGGCCCGCAGCCACGCCTGCACGTCCTCGGCGGGCCAGCGAACCGCCCGCCCCAGGCGGCAGGGCCGGGGCAAAAGCCCCGCCGAGTCCATCCTGCGCACATGCCTGAGTGACACCCCGAGGCGCTCGGCCAGTTGCCGGGCCGAGTACGCCAAGGGCCTGCCGAAACCCGTCGCTTCCATCCTCTTCGCTTCCGCGTCCATCTTGATCGCTCCGTTGCTACGGTCTGCTTGCGGCCCCGCCCATTGCGCGGCCTCTACCATAGGGCGGCGTCAAACGCTGTCCGCAAGTGTGTCAAAGGGACGGCAAGCGCCGCGCGTCCGCCATGCGGGGATTCACGGCCTCACCCGTTCTTGTCAACTTGACAAGATTGACGGAAAGCCCCGAAATGATTGACAAAGTAGCCTCAGCGTGGTGTGCGCCCCCGTTGCTTCACTGACGGCTTGGCCGACTGTCCAGGTCCGCAGGCGGCACCGCCGACTCTCTCCTGGCGCGGTCCTTGTCGCGCCCGGGCAGGGGCGCTCCGGTCGCCGCCTCGATGTGTTTTCGTTCGTTGCAGATCGTTTGTGCCGAGACCCTAAGGCACTTCGCAAGGGCACGGTCCGTCGGCGGTTTCTGTCCCGCCTCTTCCGATTTTTGGTGAGCGAGAAGAATCTGCTTCTGTCTTTCAGTTAGCTCGCCAAACGCGCGGGCCGCGGTGCTTACCTCGGGATCTTCTGTGCATTCTTGGTGGTATCGCTTCGGTAGGGCCCCCACAGCTGAACTTGAGGCCGGCCCCAACTGCTCGGGCAGGACAAGCAGCGTTCGGAGCGACGCTCGGAGGTCTGCCAGGGCCTGCTTCACCTCAGCGCTTGTTCTCCCTTCCCAAATAGCGCTCTTCGGTGTGGCTTCCTCGAAGCAGGCCACTTGCGCAAGTAGGTGCTCTTCGGCCGCGCTGTCCGCAACTGCAAGCTTGTCGCGCACTACTCCCGCCCTTTTTGGCTGGCCAATTGCGTCAAGTAGGGCCGTGAGCGTGGCAATCGTCTCCCGCACGGGATCGGGTATTTCTACCGACTCGATTGCCCTCCCGGAGCCCGTGGGCATACGGCAAGCGTCCAGTTGCGTGAGCGCCTCTTCGCAGAGAGCACGCAAGGCCTCCTGGCGATTGCCGTACTGTCCGTCCGGTCCGATTGTCAGGGCCGATTCTTGGTCCTCACTTGCCTCGATGCACCGGCCGAAGCGCATGCCCCGTTCCGGCTCAACCTGCGCCGCATCTTCTCCGTCCCCCCCTCCTGGGGTCTTGATCGTCGAGCCGGGCACGTCCCGTTGCCGCATACGCTGCGCCTCCTCGATCTGTCCCTCCAATTCCTCAAGCTGTAGGCGACACTCGGCGAGCGCCCGAAACACTGGGTTCCAAGAGCAGTACTCCTCAGAATGCAGGTAGTCGGCGATGGACTGCAACCGCTCAACTTCTCCGGCGATCCTCACAAGCGCCCGCTCGTCCAAATTCGATGCGCGCACTGCAACAAGCTCAGAGGTCTCGAAGGTAGGGGGGTCCTCAAGGTTGCTCTCCTCCGCGTACCACTCGATGAGCTTCTCGGCTCGTGCCTTGCCAGATGTGCGGTGTACTACTGACCCGTAGTCGGCGAGCGGTCTGGCATTTGGAGACAAGCAGAAGTGGGGGTTGCGGGCGAAGATATACCATGCCATTTCCCGGGACTCACTAGCGTTGGCGTTGCCTTGGGCCAATATCGCCTCTCCCTTCGGGCCGAATCCTACCCCCGCGCCGCCGTCGCCGCAATCACCGCTCGGTCGTTGACTCAGAGCCCCAAGTCGCGCGGCACATCCCGCGACAGGCCGGGGCGGAACCATATCTGCATGTGCCGGGCAGCGGCGACCCACGCCCGCTCATACAGGGCGTAGATTTCCCGGCTCATTGCCTCCTCGATAGGGCGCACGGCTTCATCGTGCGTGGCGACTTTGGCCGTAACGCGGCCGATGGCGTCCAGATACTCGGGGTTCCGGTACAGAGTGCTGATCTTTTCTTCCGCTTCAACGCTCTGCCAGCACCGCGCGGCCGCGTCTCGGGCCTTGCGCGTCATCTTCACCTTGGCCAGCGTCCCGCCGTCGGGGCCAGTGACTTCCACCTGCACCTCATCCAGGTCGGGGATATTGGTCCATGGCGCATAGACGCCGCCGAGCAGAAAGTACCTAGTCAAACCGTGCACGATTCGCGGGAGCGTTGCTTCGTGCACTTCGTATCCGGTGATCCCCAGCCTCCGGTGCGCCACATCGCATTCTGCCTGCCTGTAGGACCCCACATAGCGCCCGTGATCGGCCATGTACGCTTCGTAACAGGCCGCTATCGACCGCTCCGACGGGATGCACACGTCGATGTCTCGCTTCCCGTCTTCCGGCCACCCGACAACCATTGCCGCGAAGTGGCGCGGTCCTCTAGGTGCCCCCTTCGGGGCGTCGAGTTGCCAATTGTCTTCGGTCAAGTAAACACGGACGAAGTACTTCTCCGGGAGTTCGGCCCGGCGCTTCAATAGTTCGTCAGCCAACCGGTCGATGTCGCCGCGCGTCAGCGGCCCGCTCAGAACACAGTACGTTGTCTCGGCCGAATGCTCCCAGGCGTACGCGACCTGGTACGGGGGAAGCGCTTCCTCTCTCGGCAGGGGGGCAGGGGTCGGCGTGGCTTCGGGCTCGGGTTCCTCGGGTTCACTGTTCCCGGATGCATACCAGATCGCCCCGGCCGCCCCGAGCACCGCCAGCGACCCGACGAAAGACAACACGAACACGGCCGGGCCGCGCCAGCGCGGTCCGCCGCCCGCCCGAGCTTCCGGCACGGCACACGTCGCCCCGCAGTCCGGGCAGGTGTCCTGCCGCCCGGCCAGTTCGTCCGGGCTCTCCAGCTTCGCTCCGCAACGCGGGCACCTGTAGCGGATCATCCTGTCTGCTCCAGGCCGAAGGTCTCACTCCATCGAGTCCAGCAGCCGCTTGGCTTCCTCTGCGGCCGGGGCATCCCGGTAGTCTGCCATTATCTTCAGCAGCACTTCCCTCGCCTTCCCTGACATGCCGTTGGCAAGATAGGTTTCCGCCAGTTGCAGTTGGCGTCGCGCCGTCTCACTCCGTTCTATGCGCCTTTTCAGTTCCTCGACTTGCCGACGGGCCTCGATGTCTTCGGGCGAGGGAGCGGGTTGCGTCGCAGGAGTCGAAATCTTAGTCGTGCTTTCATCAACAACCCAGGGCTCTCGCTGTGGCATAGCGTCGGTCGCTTCCCAGTCCTCTAAGGTGATCTGCAAGTCGATACCTCGGGCGTCTCTGAAGAAGTCTCCCTTTTCTGCTTCGAGGTAACGGGGCTTGCGCGGCCCGGCCGGTTGCATCCCGCCAAGCTGCTGGCCCGCCACAAGCCGTTGCTGGGGCGACATTCCGGCGATCCCCTCCGCGACTCGGTTGTCTTGCGCTATGTAGCGCTCCATGAACGTCATTCCCTCCAAGCGTTCGGTCACGCCGAAATCGTCGCGGCGACGAATCCCCTCGGCGCCCATCGCGACCTGTACAGACACGACCCGCCCACGGACATTGACATGCGCCCCTACCTTACGACGTTCCACTTCCAACGCCTTTCCTGCGGCCCCCGGGGGCAGGGGGACTGGCAGTACTATCCGGATCGCTAGGTAATATCTCCTTGTCCCCGAAGCGACGGCACGGGTCAGATGCACTGTGATGGCGTCTGGTTGGGTCTCCGTCTCACCCCATCGGGCGTCAATGATCGAAATCCGCTTGCTTGCGACGGTTGCCGTCAACCACGCTTCGAACGCCTGAAGACCAGCCGGGCCGATTGTCGGCGCGTCTAGGGCGGCTCGGTACTCATCCGGCAGAATGTCGCCAAGCAACCCCTCAGCAGTAAAGACCTCCGGGACCACTGGCCCCTTCAGCCCTGTCACTGGCACCGTCTTTCCAGCAGCGGCGACAAGCGACTCTATGGCCGATGACGGTACGGCGAAGTTGAGGTTCTGCCCCTTGACCAGAAAGAGCGTCGTGACGCCGACAACCTGACCGTCAGCCGTCAGCAGCGGCCCGCCACTGGAGCCGGGGCTGATGGCGGCCGTCGTCTGGACGAGCGACAGTTCGTCGTTGATCTTTCGGATCCCGCTGACCAGCCCTTCGCTGATCGTGTTCGTCAGCCCCTGCGGGTTGCCCACCGCATATACCCGTGAACCCTCCTTTGGCATGGCGTCCGCCAAGGCAAGAAACGGCAGCTTCTGCGCGTGCACCTTGAGGATCGCCAAGTCGAACTCCTCCTTCTGTGCCGCGACGCCGACAACGGGAAGCTTGGCGTTCGTTTCGAGGATGACTTCGGCTGACGCCCCACCGTCGATGACGTGGTAGTTGGTAACGACCAGCCCATCCCCGGAGACGAGGAATCCGGAACCGCGCTTCAGCTCTCGCCCTGTGCCGCTATAGGTGACGATCCGGACGACGGCCGGGGAGACCTTCGCGAAGAGGTTCTCGGGCGACAGCGACGCCGCAGATTTCTTGTCGGCGTCCTGCGCCAAGCTCAGCGCGCCCGCGAAGAGGAAGAGAGATAGCGTCAACGTCCATCGACCGCGCCGTATCGCCATTTGTGCAACCCCTTTCCGCCCGGATGAATTGCCGCCCCGGACAGTGTCCAGCGTATGCCTCGGCCGACCGTTCGTCAACGTCGATTTCTGACGGCTTGACGCCGCCCCGGCGGCGCGCTATCTTCCCCGCGCCCGGGGGTCCCGTTCAGAACCGGGCGGAAGGGGCGCAGCCATGATCGAAGTCCGGTGCCCGAAGTGCGGCGAGCCGGCCGGGACACGGCCAACCGGTCCTTGGCCATCCTGCCACGCCCCAGGAACAGGACATTTTTCTGCAATACTTCTTGCAAATGTCCGATAAGGATTATAGGCTGATATGGCGAGAGTAAGGGCGTTCCGGATTGCTGGCGTGGAGATGCGAATTCTCTCAGGCGACCATAGCCCGCCGCATTTCCACGCTCGGCGGCTCGGACACTGGCACGTCCGGGTCTTCTTCCTCGAAGAAGAGGATTCGATGGTTGAGCTACTGGGGCCGCGGAACGCTAGGATCAGCGGTAGCGACCGGCGGGCGATCCTCCGTGGGGTTGCCGGGAATCGGGCCGCCCTGCTTGCCGAATGGGAAGCCTGCCAAGACGGATAGGACGTGGAGAGAGAGGTCGGGAATGTCTAGCGCAGCAGTGAGTACCAAGCCCTACGAAGTCGTAATGCGGAGCCCGAAGCTCTGGGAGGCTTACGAAGCCTTCCGGAAGGAATGCCGCCGGGGCGGGTTCTCGCGCCTGTGCCTTCACTCGGACTGGCCGAAGGCCCGTCACCAGCGAAGCCGCCAGTTGTTCGTAGTCCTGTATCGCCAAGACCTCCTTGACCAGGAGGAGTATGAGCAGGTCAGGCGGAATTTCTCCGGAAGCTCGGAGCGGTTGCTGGTGTTCCCCGACAAGTCGCCTTCCGAGGCCCTCCTGGATCGCATCTTCAGGCTACGGATTCGGTCAGCAGAGCGCATTCATACCCCCCGGTTCAACTATGACACGGAGAAGTCCTTTCTTCACCGATTCTTGGCCGCCCTAGACCAGTGGCCCGTCGAGGAGACCATCGCCGACGCATGGTGGGAGCAGGATAGGCTTGTAGTTCTGTCGCCGACGTTTGAGCGGCTCTCAGTGCCGGCCGAAAGCATTCCGAAGGTACGCGCGGCGACCGAGGAAGAGAGACGGGCCTTCAAGATCGACGAGTGTGGCGAGTTCATCTACTGGCCAAGCCAGGATGTTCATATGGGCTGGGAGCAGTTTGAGCAGGCCGTCGATCCGCGCGCCAGGCTGAAAGCACAACAACAGTCTGAGGAGTTCAACCGCGCGTATGGGCAGGCAATCCGGGCGCTTCGCAGAGAGAAGGGACTGAGACAGGCCGACGTGAAGGGCATAGACGCAAGGACCGTCGGGCGCATCGAACGCGGCAAAACGCGGGCAAGCTCAAAAGCTCTTGCGAGTCTTGCGGCTTCTCTGGGCATGGAGCCCAATGCGTATCTCTCGGCTGTCGCGAAGAAACTGTCCTTGGCCTGACCCCAGCGCCGCTACCGGCTCCCTCTGAGCGCCAGATACTCCCCTTCGGTGATCCCCGGCCACGTCGCCGCCTCCAGGGCCTTGCGGGACAGGTGGCGGTACTCGGCCCGGTAGCGTTCCTCTCGGGGCACGTCGCGCCGTGCCCGAACCGTCCGGCCGTGCAGGTGCCGGTGCGTCTGCGCCAGTACGGCTTGTCGGTTTTGTCGGGCCAGCTTGCGAAGCTCCCGGCCCTCGGCCGCGAACTCACGGCGCAGGCGCTGGAGGAACTCCCGCAGGTTCGCGCAGCCGAGGAACTCGGCCCGGCGCAGCCCGTCGATGGCTTCGCGAAGCTCCGGGCCGCCCTCGGGGCCGACATAGACGCGCTGGCGCGTGCGCCAAGGACGGCTGCCCGTCTCCAGGTACAGCCGCCAGAACGGCCGCCCGTCGCCGCGCCGGTCGCGTACCACGCTGGCCCGCTGCGTCAGAATCGCCTCGGCGTGGTCAGTCAGAATCCCGGTCAGCCGCTTCCGCCTCGGCGGGGGCAGATTGCGGAAGCATTCTTCGCTGATCTCCCTGAGGCAGTCCGGGCTCATAGCGGGCCTCCAGCAGTTGCTTGTTCTCGTTGATCTGGATGGCGACGTTCTCGCCCGCCTTGACGTGCAGGACGCGGACCGGCGGGCGCTTGGCCTCCTGGAGGGCGTTCATCGCCTCCATGAACGTGCGCAGGTGCCCCTGGGCGAGCTTGGCGACGCGAAGCTGATACTTGCTCGTCTCGCCGCCCGTGCCCTCGGCCGTCGTCGCCCGCGCCAGGGCGGTTGTGTTCAGCCAATGGGCGTAGGCGTCTGTCGCCGCGTCCAGGAGCATGAACTCGGCCGCGGTCGAAAGCTCAAGCTCTTCGATGATCCGCTGGCGGTAGGCCAGGACGGTTCGGCCGACAGCCTCATCGTGTTTCCCGCCTTGGCAGAGCACGCTCGGCAGCAGGCTGCCCGTCGTCAGGAACAGCCCGCTGACGTGCATGAAGGTGTCGGGCCACTTTTCGGCGGCTTCCCGCAGGCCGTAGGCGCATTCGGTCAGGCTGCCCCCGGCGAGCATGCCGAGGATTTCCCGCTGCGCCTCGTCCTTCGTCTTGGCCTCTTGCAGGCGCTGGAGGGGCGTCTTGTCCTTCTTCGCCAGGGCCTTGCTCTTCGCCGCCTTGCGGGGCTTGTCTTGCTTGTTCGTCATCGGCACACCGCCGGGGCCGGGCAGGGGTCGCTGTCGCCCTGCATCAGGCGGCAGGCTTGCTCGGGCGTTACGGCCGTGGCCTGCTTGCGGCCGCAGATCGGGCAGGCTTCGATGAGCGCCCGGCGTCCCTGGATGAGGGCGAGCAGGGCCGGGGAGGGCATCCCGCAGGCCGGGCAGCGGTGCCCAGGCAGGGGGATCGGGCTTGCGGCTTGCGTCTGTCGCGTACGGTTCATGCTTTCTCCTCGGGATTGCGGGCGTTGCCGCCCTGAGTTTGGGTAGCGGATTCGATGAGGGCCGAGACGGCGGCCTTGATGGGGTCGGGGAGGGTCGGCCAAGCGTCGATCACGCCAGCGAGCCGGGGATCGTCCGGGACGCGCTTGGCGTTCTGCTTGGCGTTTTGCTTGGCGGAATTGCGTTCACCGCAACGGCCCGCCGTGGCACTTGCTGACCCCTTGGCGGGCTCGGGCAGCGCACAAGAGAGGCCGGAGTCAGGCTTCGCAAGTCCCTGTGAATCGGGGCTTTCTGGCGTTTCCTGACACCGGCCTGCGCTTGCGTTCTCTGCGTCTAACGGAGAGGGCGGGATTCGAACCCGCGGTACGGGTGTGACCCCGTACAACGGTTTAGCAAACCGTCGCTTTCAGCCACTCAGCCACCTCTCCATCTGCTCTGAGTGTCGGCTGCTTCCAAACTCCACTATAGACCGGCTCGCCAAACCGGTCAAGCGTGACCGGCCGCTCGGCAGCTTTGGCCCGCCGAGTTGATTCTGG